>Ga0070684_100000201_pt1 | contig 41631 bp, 36 predicted proteins | sample KBSC723LmetaG_FD_65653 | JGI IMG/M metagenome (GOLD analysis project Ga0070684, IMG submission 65653) | Corn rhizosphere microbial communities from Kellogg Biological Station, Michigan, USA - KBS C7.2-3L metaG | ecosystem: Host-associated > Plants > Roots > Rhizosphere ...
TCCAGAACGTCGTCAGCCGCGTGAACCAGCACAAGGCCGACGTGATCGTCACCTCCGACGGGTTCTCGGACTGGCCGACCGAGATGGCAGGCATCCGCAGCCTCGGCAACAACACGCCGATCATGAACTCGTGGGCCGGTGACGGCACCTTCTGGTACCCGAAGAACCCGAAGGTGACGAACTACTACTACGTCACGTACGCCTCGGTGTTCGGCGACGACCCGAGCGCACCCGTCAAGGCCCTGATCGCGAAGATGAAGGCCAAGCACCAGGCGCCCGCGACGGGCGGCTTCGTGACCGGTGCAGCCGCAATCGACGGCATCGCCGCGGCGATCAACCGGGCCGGCGGCTCCACGGACGGCGCGAAGCTGGCCGCGCAGATGGGGAAGTTCCGCAACGCGCCGACGGTCTCGGGGAAGGTCAGCTTCTCGCCGGCGCTGCACAGCGTGTTCGGGCGGACGTACCGCGTGATGGTCGTCCAGAACAACAAGCCGAAGTACGTCGGCCAGATCAAGGCGTCGTCGCCGGCCAAGATCAGCTGACAGCTCGTGGCCCAGGCGACCTCGCCTGCGACCGACCGGTGGCCTGGAGACATCCTCCAGGCCACCGGCATCTCACGGTCCTTTTTCGGCGTCCGCGCACTCCGGGAGGTCTCGCTCGAGCTGCACCGGCACGAGGTCGTCGGCCTGATCGGCCCGAACGGCGCCGGCAAGACCACGCTCGTGAACATCCTCAGCGGGTTCGACTTTCCGGACGAGGGCGCGGTCTCGATCGCGGGGAGCGACGTCACGCGCTGGTCGCCGGCGCGGCGGGGGCGCAACGGCCTCGCCCGGACGTTCCAGCACAGCCGGTCGTTCCGCAACCTCACCGTGCGCGAGAACGTCGAGGTGGCGGCGCTCGGTGCCGGCGCGTCCCCCCGGACGGCACGGAAGCGGGCCGCGGACCTCCTCTCCCTGCTCGGGCTCTCGGCCCAGGCGCACCTGGCGGCGTCGGCGCTCGCCCACGGCGACGAGCGCAGGCTCGGCGTCGCGCGGGCGCTGGCGACCGAGCCGCGGTTCGTGCTCCTCGACGAGCCCGCGGCCGGTCTGCCGGAGCCGGAGGTGCCCGGCTTCGCCGCGGCCATCCGTCTCGTCCGGGACGAGCGGGAGGCCGGCGTCCTGCTGATCGACCACAACATGTCGCTGGTCATGGACGTCTGCGACCGGATCCAGGTTCTCGACCTCGGGCGGACGCTCGCCCAGGGGACGCCCGCCGAGATCCGCGGGTCGGTGGACGTGGCCGCGGCCTACCTCGGCGAGACCGCCGTCCAGCAGGACGAAGATGCCTGAGCCGCTCCTGGTCGTGGAGGGGCTGGACGTCCGGTACGGGCCCGTCTCGGCGGTGCGCGGACTCGGCCTCGAGGTGCACCGCGGCGAGATCGTCGGCCTGATCGGCCCGAACGGGGCCGGCAAGACGACCACGCTGCACGCGCTGATGGGGCTGCAGGCGGCGCAGGCCGGCGAAGTGCGCCTGGAAGGCCGCCCGATCCGTGGGCTCCACCCCGAGGCGATTGCGCGGCTCGGCCTCGGGCTCGTCCCCGAGGGGAGACGGATCTACGCCGACTTCACCGTCGCCGAGAACCTGCAGCTCGGAATCGTCGGCCGCGGCGACCGGCCCGGCGTCGAGGAGGACCTCGCCTGGATCCACGAGCTCTTCCCGGTCGTTCGCGAATTCCGGGACCGGCCGGCCGGCGCGCTCTCAGGCGGCCAGCAGCAACAGCTCGCGATCGCCCGCGCGCTCGCCGCCGGGCCGAGGGTGCTGCTGCTCGACGAGCCCTCGCTGGGGCTCGCCCCCAAGCTCGTCGACACGTTGTTCGAGGCGCTCGTCCAGATTCGCGACCGCGGCGTCGGCGTGCTCCTGGTCGAGCAGCGGGCGCAGCGCACGGTCGCCCTCGCGGCGCGTACGCACGTGCTCTCGAACGGCGCCGTCAGCCTGACGCTCGCGCCGTCCGACGCCGGCGACACCGACCGGCTGATCGCCGCCTACCTCGCATGACTCACGTCCAGGCGTTGATCGACGCGATCGGGCTCGGGGCGGTCTACGCCCTGATCGCGGTCGGTATCGGGCTCGTGTTCGGGGTGCTCCGGATCATCAACTTCGCCTACGGGCAGCTGATCATGATCGCCGCCTACATGCTCGTCTTCACACAGGGCTGGGGCGACGTGATCGCGATCCTGATCGCCGTCGCAGCAGCGGTGTTCGCCTCGCTGGTCATGGACCGGGCGGTCTTCCGGCCGCTGCGGAACACGTCGCCCGCGACCGTCCTGGTCGCGACCTTCGCGGTCAGCTACCTGCTCCAGAATCTCGCGCTGCTCCGCTACACGTACCAGAACCGCCCCGTCGGAGACTCGGTCGGCGTCCTCGGCGGGTTGAACCAGGCGGCCGACATCGGCTCGCTGCACATCCGCTGGATCACGTTCGTGGCGATCGGTACCGGGGCGGTGGCACTCGGCACGATCGCGCTGCTCCTGAACCGGACGTCGATCGGCCTGCAGATGCGGGCGGCCGCGGCCGACTTCCACACCGCGCGGATGGTCGGCGTGCGCGCCAACACGGTGATCATGGCCGCGGTCGCGATCAGCGGCGTCCTCGCCGCCCTCTCCGCGGTGATCCTCACGGTTCAGAGCCCGCAGGTGACGAACACGACCGGGCTGAGCGAGACGATCTTCGTCCTGATCGGGGTGGTCGTCGGCGGCATGACCAGCCTGGTCGCGGCCACGCTCGGCGGCTTCCTGATCGGCTTCGCGAACTCGTTCCTCGGCTACGAGCTGGCGACGCAGGGGTCGACCAGCCAGACGGCGGTGCCGTTCACCTCCGGCGTCTACCTCCCGTCGGTGATCTTCGTGCTGGTGATCATCGTCCTGCTGCTGCGGCCGGACGGGCTGTTCGTCCGCCGCGGCCGGGCACCGGTGGAGCGCGTATGAGGCGCACGGTCGACACCCTGGCGCCGCTGCTCGGGCCCGCGCTGGTCGTGGTGCTCTTCGCCGTGATCGCCTCGCAGACGGTGAACGCGGCGGACGACGTCAAGTTCCGCACCGCGATCGTCTCCGTCGCAATCGTGGTCGCGCTCTACGTCTTCATCGGCAACTCGGGCGTCCTCTCCTTCGGGCAGATCAGCTTCGTCGCGGTCGGCGGGTTCGCTGCGGGGCTGATGACCGTGCCTTCGGACGTCAAGCCGGGCGTGCTCCCCGACCTCTTCCCGCTGCTCCGCGACCACTCGATCTCGAACGCGTGGTCCCTCGTGCTGGCGGCCGCGCTGGGCGGGGTGTTCGCGCTGGTCGTCGGAGTACCGCTGATGAGGCTGTCCGGGCTTGCGGCCGGCATCGCCACGTTCGCGGTGCTCGGGATCACCTACAACATCCTCACCTACTGGACGCGGATCGGCCCCGGCGCGACCACGCTCACGCTGATCCCCGTGACCACGGATTACGTGCAGGCGACGATCGGCGCGCTGGCGGTGATCGCGATCGCGTTCGCCTACCAGCGCAGCCGCTGGGGCCGGCAGCTGCGCGCGACCCGCGAGGACCCGGCGGCGGCGCAGGCGGCAGGAATCGACGTGCACCGGCAGCGGCTGGGCGCGTTCGTCCTCTCGGGCGCGCTCTCCGGGTTCGCGGGCGGGCTGCTCGTCCACCTGCCGCCGGGCAGCATCACCACCAACCAGGTCTACCTCGACCTGACCTTCCTGACGCTGGCGATGCTGGTCGTCGGCGGCGTGCACAGCCTCTGGGGCGCGGTCGTCGGCGCGCTCGGCGTCAGCCTCGTCAACATCCTGCTCCAGAACGGCGAGAACGGGATCGACGTCTTCGGCTGGAACATCACCCTGCCGCAGGGCTCGTCGCTCGTCGGCGTCTCGATCGTGATGCTCGCCGTGCTGCTGCTGCGACCGGGCGGGCTCACCGGCGGCCGGGAGTTCGGGCTCCCGCGCTCGCTGCGCGGCCGCCAGGCCGGCCCCGAGCCTCCGGCGCCCGCGCCGGAGGCCGGCGTCTAGCGCACCGCACCCCGATCTCCGGCCCTAAAGAGCCTGGTCCGAGCTCGTGACGTCTCACACCCAGTCTCTGAGACTGGGGTTGAAACGTTTGCGTAACGATTCGTCCACAGGATCAGCGCGGGGCCCGAGCCGGATCAGCCGCTGCTGCCTGTGTGAGCCGCCTAGTCCTCGGGCTGGTCGCGCACCAGCTCGAGCGTTGCGCAGTGCAAACCCGCGATCGCGAAGCGCTGGCTCTCGGAGAAGTCGACCTGGATCACCTCGACGTCTGCCCGCTCGAGCGCCTCGACCACCGTCGACGAGCCTCGGTTCATCACGACCTTCCCGGGCTCCAGCGTGACGCCGTTCACCGCCAGGTCCCAGTACTCGTCGAGCGGCACCTCGACGATCCGGTAGTCGCGCTCCATCAGCCAGCGCACGAAGCCGTAGTTGACGAGGTGCGGCGCAAGCACGATCACCCGGTCGTCGGGGACCATGCAGACCATGTCCATGTGGGACGTGCCGATCGACCCCTCGCCGATCGAGTCGTACCAGCCGGGGCTGTGCGTGACGACCAACTCGACGCCGAGCGTCTCGAGCACGAACCCGAGCTGGCGCAGGCCTTCCTCGTTCGCGACCACGCTCTCGTTGAAGACGAACGTCTTCGAGTCGAGCCAACGCCCGGCGCCGGGCTCGCAGATCCCGCGGCCGTGGATGGTCAGATAGATCGGCACCTGCAGCGCTGCGAGCGCCTTCGACCAGATCACCTCGCGACCGCGCTGCCACGAGCCGAGCCCGTAGCGGTGGAGGATCACGCCGCCCCGAACGCAGAGCCCCGCCCCGGCGAGGGTGACCAGATTCTTGATGTAGCCGTACTCGCCGATCGCGGGCACGGGCGCCTCGAGGTAGTTGACCCGCACCCCATGGCCGGCGAGGACATCGTAGTACTCGTCGAACTGCGCCTGCAGACGGCCGAGGTCGGCGTTCCCGGCCGCGCTCGAGTAGTAGTACTGCCACTCCTTCGAGTACTCGGGCCGGATCTCGTTCTCGGTCGGGCGCGAGACGAGCACCTCGCGGAGCGTGCCGATCCCTTCCGCGCCCCAGCGCCGGCCCCAGATCTGCTCGACCTCGTCGTAGAAGTCGGTCTGATGGAGCATGTAGTTGCGAAGCGGCTTCCCCGGCTCGAACCAGGGCAGCGAGTCGAGCACCTCCTCCTCGTCGTGCTCCTCCGCCACCCGCGGCGACGAATACGTCAGCTCGATCGAGTCGCCGTCGGCGGTGCGAACGGTGAACGGCACCGCCTCCCGCTGGCGCTTCCCGCTCTCCTTCAGCATCTCATCCTCCGATCAGTCGCAGGGCGTCGTCCATCTGGCCGAGGTACTCCGGGAACGAGAACTCCCGCATCGGGAACCCGTCCGGGAAGTGCCCCTGGTACAGCGGGTACCAGAGCCCGGGCGGGGACGGATTCACGGCCACGGTCCGAACGCCGGTCGCGCGAAGCTCGTCGGCCCGGCGTTGGATCTCGTCCGGCGTGCCGGAAACGGTCATCGCGGCGACCGCCTCGTCGGGAATCGCGGCGATCGCACCGTCGGCGTCGAGCGCGGCGACTCGCTCCCGTAGCTCCGCGACAAGGTCGCCGTAGCCGGCGGCGGCGAAGCTCTCGGCGTAGAACGGGGACGAGCTCGCGGCGGTCGCGAACATCAGCACCTGGCCCTTCGCGTTCTCGATCGCGCGGCCGTCCTCAGCGACCACGGTCGGGTAGCCGCAGGCGACGTCGACCTCGTCGAGCGAACGGCCGGCCCGAGCCGCGCCGTCGCGGAGCGCCGGCAGGACGACCTCGCGCACGTAGGCCGTCGACCAGCAGTAGCCGAGCACGCCGTCGGCGACCTCACCCGCCAGTCGGATCATCTGCGGGCCGACGGCGGCGATGTACACACGTACAGGCTGCTCGGGCAGCGGCATCTGCAGCTGGAAGTCCCGCACCGAGAAGAGCTCGCCCTCGAAGGTGACCGGTTCGCCGGCGAGCGCCCGTTTGAGGATGGTCACGTACTCGCGCATCGCGCGGATCGGCCGCTCGTAGGTGCGGTCGTGCCAGCCGGACACGTAGTTCCGCGCCTGGACGCCCAGCCCGAGCAGGAGGCGGCCGTTCGAGAGCTCGTTCACCGATGCCGCCTGGAGCGCCATCGTCACCGGCGAGCGGCTCCAGATGCCGACGACGCCGGTGCCGAGCAGCAGGCTCGAGGTGCCGGTCGCAGTGGCGGTCGCCGGAACGAACGAGTCGCCGAAGACGATCTCCGGGAACCAGGCGGTCCGGAAGCCCGCCTCTTCGACCCGGCGCCCGTACTGGACGGCCAGGCTCGGCGGCACCGCCTCGACGAAGAAGTCCAGGCCGTTCACAGGGATTCACCCGGCTTGAAGATCCGGATCGGCACCTCCGAGAACGGAACGCCGCCGTCCGTCGTGACCCGCCACGTGTCCTGCATGTACAGGCACGTGCGTTCGTCCTCGCTGATCGCGTGCGGATGCATCGAGATCACCATGTTCTCCTTGAGCTCGGTGTCGAGGCCCTCGCCGACCCGCGGGAACTCGATCATCGTCATCCCGATCGAGTGGCCGGTGACGTGGCCGAGTTTGAAGCCGCGGTCGAGAAACCCCTTCGAGACGGCGCGGTGGACGTCATGCGCGGAGGCGCCTGCGCCCATCGTGGCGCGCGCGGCCACGACGTACTCCTCGTACGCCTCCATCCCCGCGAGCGTCTCCCTGCTCGGCTCGCCGGCGCAGAACGGGCGGGAGAACTCGACCCAGTGACCCCCTGAAGCGGCGATCTCGAGGCCGTACAGGAGCAGATCGTCCTGCTCGATCCTCCGGCTGGCGCTCGGGTGCTTGAACTCGGGGCCGGCCCCGCCCTGCGGGCCGGCGAGCACCATATCCATGGTCGTGCGGTATGTGCCGCGCGCAGCGAAGACGCGCTCTGCCTCACCCATCACCTCGGCCTCGGTCTTACCCACCTCGTACGCGGCGAGCGCGGCCCGGACGCCGTCCTCGTTCAGGCGAAAGCTCTCCTCGACCGACGCCAGCTCTTCCTCCGACTTGACCGCCCGCGCGGTGTCGAAGCCCTGGTCCCACGGCACGGCAACGTCGGCGATCGGACGGAAGTCGCGGACCGGCATCACGTAGTCGAGCCCGTAGACGCCGATCTTGCGGAAGCCGCGATCGGCGATCCACTGGCCGGGGTGCTCGGCGAAGATCCTGTCCTCGATCCAGGCTTCGGAATGGTCGCCGACCCAGCGCGCCTCCTTCGGAAAGACGGCCGAGGGCTCACCGTCGACCGGCAGGACGACGTAGGCGTAGCGGTGCAGGATCCGGAAGCCGGAGAGGTAACGCACGGCGCCCTCGAAGCCCGTGTATTCCGAGCCGGCGACGACGACCGCGTCGAGGCCGTCCTCCTGAGCCTGCGCCCGCACGTTCGCGTATCTCCGGTCGATCTCCGCCTGGCTCGTCACGCACGCTCCTTTCCCTTGACCAGTTGTGTCAGTGCCCGGTTCAGCGGCGCGTCGACCCCGTGGCGCTCGCCGAAGGCGACGATCGCGCCGTTGAGGAAGTCGATCTCGGTCTCGCGCCCGGCCTCGACGTCCTGGAGCATCGACGGCTTGTGCCCGTAGGCGACGTCCCTGCGCGCCGCGTGGTCGAACAGGTCCTCGGGGCTCAGGTCCAGCGTGATTCCCTGCGCGTCCGCGACCGCACGGCCTTCTGCCATCACCGCCCAGGCGAGGTCGCGGGTGGGCGGCTCGGCGACCTGGCCGTGCGTCCGGCCGGTGAGTGCGGCGATCGCGTTCGAGGCGGCGTTGAAGATCAGCTTGCGCCACTGGGCGCCGCGGGCGTCCTCGAGCGCATGCGTCGGCATGCCGGCGCGGGTGCATGCATCGGCGAGAGCGATCACGTCTTTCATCGGCGCAGCGCTCGGCTCGAACGGGCCGATGTGGGTGTCGCCTCTGGTGTCCCAGCCGACGTGACCCGGCTCGATCACGTGGCCGGCGGGGAAGGTGGTGCCGCGGATCACCCGCTGAACGTGCTCCGCCACCAGCTCCTCGTTCCCGGCGCCGTTCTGCACCGAGCAGACGGAGCCCTGCTCGAACGCGTGGGCGGTCGCCGCCATCGCCGCCGAGGTGTGCTGGCTCTTGGTCGCGACGATCCCGAGCTCGCAGGGCGGGAGCGCGGCCGGGTCGGCTGTTGCCTGCACGCGCCCGACCACCTCGCCTGCACCGGACAGCCGCAGGCCGGTCGCGTTGATCGCGTCGACGTGCTCCTGCCAGAGGTCGTACGCCCAGACCTCGACGTCGTCGAGGGTGCCGAGGTTGGCGGCGAAGAGCGAGCCGACGGCGCCGCAGCCGATCACGGCTACGCGCATTCGCGCGCCTTGACGAGTCGGTACATCGCCGTGTGCAGCGGGACCGGAACGCCGTGCTTCGCCGCCTCGCGGACGAGCGCTCCGGTGATGAAGTCGATCTCGGTCGGGCGGCCCGCGCGGACGTCCTCGAGCATCGACGGGACGTGGGCATAGTGACCCTGGGCGGCGAGCGTCTCACCGCGGCGGACGGCGTGCACGTTCATCTCCCAGGGATCTTCGTGCAGCGCGACGCCCGCGGCGGCGGCAACCGTCTTGCCCTCGTCCATCAGGTCGTGGACGAGATTTCCGAGGTCGACCTCGCGATCACGGGCGGCGAAGGCGCCGACGTGCGGCAGGTCGGTGAGCGCCGAAACCGTGTTCACGGTCGCGTTGAAGATCAGCTTCGACCACTGCGCCGGCCGCAGGTCCGGGAAGGCGCGCGCGCGCAGGCCCGCCGCGACGAGCAGCGCCTCCACCTCCTGCGCCTGCTCGTACGTGGCGGTGCCCGCGAACGGGCCGAGCCAGGTCTCGGTGTCGAGCTCGTACTCGACGTGTGTGTCCGTATGGCGGACGCCGCTCATGAACGTGACCGCCGACAGCAGCGGCCAGTCGCCCCGCGTGCGCACGAGATCCTCGGCGCCGAGGCCGTTCTGGATCGTCATCAGGGTCGCGCCGGGGAAACGCCCCGTGAGCCCGGCGACGGCCCCCTCGAGCTGGGTCGCCTTGGTGGCGACGATCCCGAGGTCGAACTCGGGGAGCTCGGCCGGATCGGCGGTGGCGCGGACGCGCGCGGTGAAGTCGGACTTGCCGGAGATGCGCAGGCCGTCCGCTTCGAGCGCCTCGGCGTGCTCTGCCCGCCGCGTGAGCACGCTGACCTCGAGGTCACGGGCCAGATGGCCGGCGTAGAGGCTGCCGATCACCCCCGCCCCGATCACGCACACGCGCTCGATCGCCACGCTTCAACGCTAACCGGTTAGGTTCGAACGGTGTCCGGGGTCGCACTCGCGCTCTGCTCTGCCCTTCTCTTCGGCGGGATGTCGATCGCGCTCGGCTTCTCGATGCGGCGGAGCCGCGATGCGCTCGTCGGGGCGTTCGCGACGTCGTTCAGCGGGTTCTGCGTCTGCGCCGTCGTCGCGCTCGCCGGCCGCGAGTGGGGCGGCGAGCTCTGGCCGTATCTGCTCGCCGGGGTGCTCGCACCCGGCGGTGCGCAGCTCCTCTTCGTGCTCGGCGTCCGCGAGGCCGGCCCTGCGCGCGCGTCGGTGATCGCAGGCGCAGCGCCGCTGGTGGCGGTGACGATCGCGATCATCGCGCTCGGGGAGCCGGCGCAGGCGCCGCTCCTGGTCGGGGCGGTGCTGATCGTCTGCGGCGGTCTCGCGCTGATCGCCGAGCGCACCCGGCCGGAGCACTTCCGGGCGATCGGCCTGGTCTACGCCTTCGGCTGCACGATCCTGTTCGCGACGCGCGACAACATCGTCCGGCACATCGCCTCGGACAGCACAGTCGCGCCGCAACTGGCGGCTGCGACGACGATCCTCTCCGGGACGGTGCTGGTCTTCGTCGTGCTGGTCGCCTTGCGGGGCAAGCGCGTGTTGGGCGACATCCGGCGCGAGGGGCCGAGCTTCGTCCTCCCGGGAGTGCTGTGGGGCGCCTCGTACGCGTTTCTGTTCGAGGCCTTCTACCGCTCACGGGTGACGGTCGTCAGCCCGCTCGTGGCGACGGAGTCGCTGTTCGCCGTCCTGCTCGCGGTGCTGCTGCTGCGCCGGACCGAGCTGGTCGGCCGCCACCTCGTCCTCGGGGCGGTGCTGGTGGTCGCCGGCGGCGCGCTGATCGGGGCGTACCGCTAGCACCCCTGTGGACGAATCGTTGCGCAATTGTTTCCACCCCAGTCTCAGAGACTGGGTGCCAAACGCCACGAGCTCCGACTAGCCTCTTTCGGCCGGAAGGCCTCGCCGGCACCAGTCGCTCCACGATCCCGGGTAGAGCTTCGCGTCGGACCGGCCGGCCTCCGCGAGCAGCAGGAGATCGACGCAGGCGGTGATCCCGGAGCCGCAGTAGACGACGATCTCCCCGGCCTCGGCGATCTCCGGCGGCGGCTCGCTCGCTTCCGCGTAGAACCAGTTGACTGCGCCGGGGATCCGCCCGGCAACCGGATCGATCGGCTCCGTCTCGCCCCGGTAGCGCTCGGGCGAGCGCGCATCGACCACCACCAGCTCGGACTCGCCCAACCGCCGCGCCAACTCGTCCGCGTCGATCGTGTCGCCGGCGCGCGGCCGCGGCACGAATTCCCGCGGCTCGATCTCCTCCTCGCCGGCGCGCAGCGGCCCGATCCAGGCGTCCAGCCCTCCGCGCAGCACCGCCACGTCCTCGTGCCCGTAGTGGCGGAGCAGCCACCAGAGCCGCGCCGCGCCGCCGGCGCCGCCGTGATCGTAGGCGACAACGAACACGCCGTCGCCGATTCCCGCCCGGCCCGCGGCGGCCGCGAAGTCATCCTCACGCGGCAGCGGGTGGCGCCCTTGTCCCTCGACTGAGAGGTCGGAGAGCTCGATACCGAGGAACGCGGCACCCGGGATGTGTGCCTCGAGGTACAGCTCACGACCTGCCTCCCAGCGGTCGAGCTCGTAGGCGCAGTCGACGAAGCGGTACTCGATCAGTAGAAGCCCTCGCGGCGCGCGTACCGTTCGGCCCGCTCCGCGTCGTACTGCTTCGGATCGACGTCCGCGCCGACCGAACGCATCAGCTCGCCGGACGACGGAAGCTCGGACCGGTCGGCGTACGCCTCCGGATCCCAGAGCCTGGCGCGCAGGAACGCCTTCGGACAGTGCGTGTACGCCTCGTCGACCTTGATCCGCAGACCGAGCGTCGGCACCTTGCCTTCGACCGCGCACGGCTCGAGCAGCTCTGGATCCTCGACGATCGTCGCCCGCCCGTTCACGCGGAAGGTGTCGCTGATGCCCGGGATGATGAAGATGAGCGCGACGTGCGGGTTCTCGAGCACGTTCCTGAGCGAGTCCGCCAGCCTGTTCCCCGGCCGGTCGGGCAGGAGCAGCGTCCGCTCGTCCAGCACCTTGACGAAGCCCGCCGGGTCGCCGCGCGGCGAGACGTCGCACGTGCCGTCCGCGGCCGAGGTGGCGAGACAGACGAACGGCGAGCGCTCCACGAACTGGCGCGTCAGCTCGTTCAGCCGGTCGGCGATCTTCGCCTTCACGACCTCCGACGGCTCGCCGAGCGTCGCGCGCAGGGTGTCCTCGGCGGCGATCATCACGAAGAGCCTACCTCGGAGAACATCCGCACCAGCTCGACCTCACCGGGGAAGTACGGCCGCCGGCACCCCAGGCCAAAGGAGCCGCTCCTCGTACGGGCTCCTGCACGCTCTCGACGTCGTCGTCGACCGGGATCTTCAGCACGGAATGCCGAGCTCGAGCTCCCAGGGGAGGTTCAGTGTGCGCCTTCGGCGGAGACCGGCAGCGTCAGCACCGTCTCGTCGGGGAAGCGATCGGCCAGCTCGGCCGCGCACGCCTCCGCCTCCTCGGCCCAGACGATGACGGTCGGGCCGGACCCGGAGAGCGTCGCGCCGACGGCGCCGCCCGGCAGGTCGGAGCGGATCGCATGGAGGAGCGGCGAGGGGCGGTAGGGCTCGTGGAGGCGATCCTCGAACGCAGCCTCGAGCAAGGTCGCGTCTCCGCGCGCGAGCCCCGCCCCGAGCAACGTCGCCCGCGCGACGGTGAAGACCGCGTCGGCATACGGCAGCTCCTGCGGCAGCGCATCCCGCGCTTCGGCCGTCCGCACGAGCTGCCGCGGGATCACGGCGACGGGCGTGACCGGGAGGGAGTCCGCGAGCCGCTCGATCCGCCCCGCCCAGGTGAGGCAGGCGCCGCCGGCGAGGCAGGCGGCCAGGTTGTCGGAGTGACCCTCCAGCGGCCCGCCGCGGGCGAGCAGATCCTCGATCGTGAGCTCCTGACCCGACCACTTCGCAGCCGCGACCAGCCCGAGCGCTATCGTCGCCGCGCTCGAGCCCAGCCCGCGCGCACGCGGGATCCGGTCCGTCCACTCGAATGCGAGCCCTTCCGGCGAGGCGACGAGCCCGAACGCGCGGATGCCGATGTGCGTCGGGTCGGGCGGCTCCCCGCGGCCCTCGGTCACCTCGACCTCGTTCCAGAGATCGAGCGCGACGGCCGCGCAGTCGAAGCCCGGCCCGAGGTTGGCGGTCGTCGCCGGCGCCCGCACCCTCATAGGCGCTCGACCGCTTCGGGATCCTTCAGCCCGTTGCCGGTGAGCACGCAGACCACGCGACCCGCCGGCCGAACACACGCCACCCCGGCGACCCCCGCCGCCGACGCCGGCTCGCAGAAGAGCCCCTCCAGCCGCACGATCGCCGACCACCACTCGAGCAGCTCCGCGTCGGCGACGGTGACGATTTCGGCCGCCGCCTCGACCTGCTCGCGGTGGACGGGCGAGACGATCCGGATCGCGGAGCCGACCGTGGTCGCGCGTTCCTCGGCCTGCACGGACAGCAGCCGCGGGCGCCCTGCGCCCGCCTCCGCGAACCCACGTGCGTAAGCGCTGGTATTGCCGCCGCCGCCGTAGGGCAGCGCGAGGACGTCCGGGGCAGCGCCCAGCTGCTCGACCACCTCGCGGGCCGCCGAGGCCTGCCCCTCGATCCGGTCCGGATTGATCGAGTTGACGTTGACCCAGCCCTCGTCGGCGGCGAGACGCCGGGCGAGCGCGTGCGCGTCGTCGAACGAGCCTTTTACCTCGCGCAGCTCCCCCCCGGCGGCGACGACCTGCGCGAGCTTTCCCCGCGCCACGGCGCCGGCCGGAACGAGGATCAACGCCGGCAGGCCGGCGCGCGCGGCGTAGGCGGCGGCCGATGCCGCGGTGTTGCCCGTGGAGGCGCAGATGACGCCGCGGGCGCCGCGTTCTGCCGCCCGACCGACGGCGAGCGCCATGCCGCGATCCTTGAAGCTCCCGGTCGGGTTGGCCCCTTCCCACTTCAGCCAGAGCTCGCAACCGAGCCGCTCCGACAGCCGCGGCGCGGGGACGAGCGGCGTCCTGCCCTCGCCGAGCGTCAGGCCCATCCGAGCTCCGCGACGCCCCGGTCGGAGACGACCGGCAGCGCCGAGGCGGCGCTGCGCGTCTCGCCGAGGCGGTCGATCTCTGCCAGCGCCTCGTCCAGCCGCCCGGCCGGGGTCTCGTGCGTGACCACGTGCAGCGTGGCGCTCTCTTCTCCCTGCTGCTGGACGAGACGCGCGACCGAGATTCCGTGCGACGCGAGGCTCGACGCGACGAGCGCGAGCACGCCCGGACGGTCGGCAACCTCCACGCGGAGGTAGAAGGGCGAGGCGACGTCGCCCTCGGGCAGTCGCTCGAGTGTTCGCCAGCACGCGTCGTTCTGCAGGAAGCCGGTGCCGGTCGTGCCGACGATCGTGACCATGTCCGCGACCACGGCCGACGCCGTCTCGATCCCACCCGCACCGGGGCCTTCCAGGGTGATCTCGCGGATCGCGTCGCCCTGGAGCATGACCGCGTTGAACGCGCCTTCGACTGCGGCGAGCGGGTGGCTGCGGTCGACCAGCGCGGGCCCGACGCGGACATCCCACCGCCCGTCGACCAGCGTCGCCGCCCCGACCAGCCGCACGACCATCCCCATCTCGCGAGCGGCGACGACGTCCTCCGGGGCCACCCGCTCGAGACCGACGTACGTGACGTCGTCGAAGGTGACACGCGAGCCGAACGCGACGGTCGCCAGGATCGCCATCTTCGCCGCCGCGTCCTTGCCCGACACGTCCTCGGTAGGATCGGCCTCCGCGAAGCCGAGCCGCTGCGCTTCGGCGAGCGCGTCCTGGTAGGACGAGCCACGCTCCATCTCGGTGAGGACGAAGTTGGTCGTCCCGTTCACGATTCCGAGCACGCGGTGGACGTTCGAGACGACGAGCGCCTCGCGCAGCACCTTGACGACCGGGATCGCGGCGCAGACGGACGCCTCGAAGCGAAGCTGCACGCCGCCGTGGGCCGCGGCCGCGAACAGCTCCGCACCGCGCGCTGCGACGAGCTGCTTGTTGGCGGTGACGACCGACTTGCCGGCCCGGAGGAGCTCGAGCACGTGGTCGCCGGCAGGGTCGAGGCCGCCCATCACCTCTGCGACGACGGCGATCCCGGGATCGTCGCGGATCGTGGCGAAGTCGGTGGTGACCTCGACCTCCGTCGCCCGCTCCTTCGCCGAGTCGCGGACGAGCGCGCGCACGACCCGCAGCCGGTGGCCGGTGGCGCGCTCGATGTCGGCGGCCTGGTCGCGCAGCAGCCGGTCGACGGCGGACCCGACCGTCCCGTAGCCGAGCAGGGCAACCGGAACGTCGACGGACGCCACGCACCGACGCTATCGAAGTCGCATGACGCACGTCCGTTTCGCTGCCGGCGTCCGTACACGTTGCCGGGCGTCCACGCACACGACGTCGGCCCGACGTCGGAGTGCTTTTCCGCGCCCGGTCCAGACCCCCACCCTGGGTGGGGGAATGAACCCCTTTCCCCTGCGGCGATCGTGCCACGGATCCACGCGCGGTCGTGTGTCGGTTCCGTGCCAATTTCTACTCTTGTGGCGATGATCGTCGCGCACCTCGACCTCGATGCCTTCTTCGCCGCCGTCGAGCAGCTCGAGGATCCGTCGCTACGTCGCCGACCGCTCGTGGTCGGGGGCGACCCCAAGGGCCGGGGCGTGGTCGCGACCGCGAACTACGTCGCACGTAAGCACGGCATCCACTCGGCGATGAGCTGCGCCGAGGCGCTGCGCCGTTGTCCGGACGCCGTCTTCGTGCGTCCGCGCCACAGCCTCTACCGCGACTACTCGCGGGCGGTCTGGGGCACCGTGCGCGAGGTCGTGCCGACGGTCGAGCAGACCGGGATCGACGAGGGCTACCTCGACCTCGGAGAGATCGCCGGCGATTTTCTGGCCGCCCGCAAGCTCGCCGAGGCGGTGCAGTCGGCGGTCCGGGGCGCGACCTCGCTCACCTGCTCGCTCGGCGTCGCCACCTGCAAGGTGGTCGCGAAGGTCGCTTCCGACCGGCGCAAGCCCGGCGGGCTCACGGTCGTTCGCCCCGGCCGCGAGGCTGCCTTCCTGGCCCCTTTCGACGTTCGACTGCTGCCCGGCGTCGGCCCCCGGGCGGAGGAGCGGCTGCGGGCCGCCGGCCTGACCACGATCGGCGGGCTGGCCGATCTCGACGACGACGCGCTGCGGCGGCTGCTCCCGGGAAAGGTGGGAACGGTGCTCCGCGATCGCGCCCGCGGGATCGACGAACGGGGGCTCGATACCCAGGTCGAGCGCGTCTCGATCTCGACGGAGGAGACGTTCGAGCGCGACATCGACGACCGTGAGCAGCTGCACGCCGAGCTTCGCCGGATGGCCGGCCGGCTCGGCGAGCACCTCGTCCGCACCGGCCAGGCCGGCCGGACGATCACGACGAAGGTGCGCTACCCGGACTTCGCGATCCGCAGCCGTTCGTCCACCGTTGCGGCCGGGCTCGACGACGGGGCGGCGATCGGCGAGATCGCGTGCGCGCTCCTCGACCGTGCGCTCGCCGACCGCCCGGGGCCGCTACGGCTGGTCGGCGTCGGCGTCTCGAATCTCGAGCCCTTCCGGCAGCTCGCCCTCCACTAGTCGAAGCTGCCGCAGCACCTCCTGAAGGTCGGAGCCTGCTTTCTCGGGGGCGACCCGGCCGAGCGGCGTCCGGGCGATCCCGGCCCATACCTCCGCCATCGCGTCGAACAGCGAGGGGTCGAGCCCCGCTGCGGACTGCGACGCGCTGATCTCGCGCATCTCGCCGACGTAGCGGTCGGCCTTCGCCGCCGATCGGGCGATCCGCCGGCCCGCGCCGTCCGCAAGCCCGCCGAGATCGGAGAGGACTTGGTCGAGCACGCCGTAGTGATCGGCTGCGCGTAGCGCCTGGCCGAGCAGCGCGATCGAGCCCTTGTACACCGACGCGGTGCTCATCTTCACGGCCGAGGCCGCCCCGGCCTCGTCGCCGACCACGATCACGTCGACGCCGTCGAACGGCAGCGCCGCGACCTCCGGCGCCCGCGGGCCGGAGAGGTAGATCCTGGTCGTGCCGGCCTGCTGTGGCGGAGGCCCCGAGATCGAGCCGTCGACCTCGGCGGAGATCCGGCGCGCCGTCGCCGGCGAGACCGCGTTCAGGTCGGCCAGCAGCCGCGCCTCCGAGAGCTCCGCTGCGACCGCCTCGGCCTGATCCGGCGGGACGATCGAGAGCACGACGTCGGCCTCGACGATCACGTCGGCGATGCCCGGCACCAGGTCCAGCCCGGCCTGGCGGGCGAGCCAAGCCGTGCGCTCGCTCCGTCCGGCGACCGTGGCGACAACGCGCGCGCCGCCGCGCAGCAGTGCGCCGCCGACGGCGCTGCCCATCGCGCCGGGGCTGACGATGCCGACGGTCGCCATCGTGCCGAACGGTAGTCGCTCGGCGCCGAGCTACATTCACGAGGTGAGCAACCGGCTCTGCTGGGGTCTCGCCGCTGCCGTGTCGGCCCTCGTCCTGGCCGGCGGCGGCAGTGCTGCTCCGACACCGCCCTGCACCGGCTCGCAGCTCGGCGGCACGTTCGCGGTCATCCCCGGCAGCGCGGGCGCCGGGAACATCGTGTACTCGCTGCGGGTGCGGATGCTCTCGGGCCGGACGTGCTTCGTCTCGGGCGTGCCGCGCCTCCAGCTGCTCGACCGGCTGCGACGACCGTTGCCGACGAAGGTGGCTCCAGCCTTCCGGCCGGGGCTGACTGCGGTACGAGTGCTGCTTCGACGCGGGCAGGTCGGCAAGGCGAGCGCGCGCTTCTCGCCCGACATCCCCGGTCCCGGAGAGCCCGTGACCGGCTCCGCCTGCGAGCGACGCTCGTACTACGTGCGGGTGACGCCGCCGCCGGGTCGCGGGACGTTCATCGCTCCGGTGCGCCCGCCCACACCGGTCTGCGAGCACGGCCGGCTCTCGGTCAGCGTGATGTCACCCGCGTAGCGTCGCGGCCGCCGCCAGGATCGAGTCGACGATCGGCGCGTAGCCGGTACAGCGGCAGAGGTGGCCGGCCAGCTCCGCCCGGATCTCCGTCTCGGTCGGATCGGGGTTCTGCTCGAGCAGGAACAGCGCGCTGATCAGGATCCCCGGCGTGCAGAAGCCGCACTGGAGGCCGAAGTGCTCGTGGAAGGCCTGCTGGAGCGGGTGCAGCGCCGCTTCGTTACTGAGGGATTCGACCGTCCGGATCTCGCCACCATCCGCCTGAGCGACCAGGGCGAGGCACGAGCGCGCCGGCCGCCCGTCGAGCAGCACCGTGCAGGCGCCGCAGACGCCGTGCTCGCACCCGACGTGGGTGCCGTAGAGCGACAGCTCGTGGCGGAGGAAGTCGGAGAGCAGGAGGCGCGGCTCGACGCGCCGCTCGTGCCGCACACCGTTCACGGTGACGGCGACCTCGATCACGCCGCCGCCGCCTGCTCGAGGAGCGCCCGCGCGACGTCGCGCTTGTATCCGGCCGGCGCGAAGAGGTCGCCCACGGGATCGATCGCACCGCCGTCCCACAGCACGGGCGTGGGACCGACACCGCCGACCGCGATCCGCTCGCCGGAGCGCGCGACGCAGACGACGGCGAAGTCGCCGTGGCGGTGGGAATGCTCCAGGAACGCCGTCGGCCCCACGGGCGTCGGGAAGCGGATCTCGACGAGCAGTTCGTCGGGGTCGAGCGCCGTCGTGAAGACCGAGAGGAAGAACTCCTCCGCGGGAATCCTGCGGCGCGACGTGACCAGCTCCGCTCCGAGCGCAAGCGCGCAGACCGGCAGCTCGGCGGTCGGGTCGGCGTGGACGAGCGACCCGCCGACCGTGCCGCGACAGCGCGTCGCCGTGTGGCCGACGTGGGCCAGCGCCTCGCGCAGCAGCGGAAGAGCCTCCGGCGAGTGCTCGAGGTCCCACTGGCGCGTCATCGCGCCGACGACCAGCGCGCCGTCGTCGACCCGGATGCCGGCGAGCTCATCGATACCGCCGAGGTCGACCAGCGCAGCGGGCCGTGCGAGCCGGAAGTTGAGCATCGGCACCAGGCTCTGGCCCCCGGCGAGGGGCTTGGCGTCCTCGTGCTCCGCCAGTAGCGCCACCGCCTCCTCGACCGACGTCGGCCGGAAGTACTCGAAGGGCGCGGGCTTCACGAGCGGGCGAGCTCCCAGAGACGCGCGGGCGTGAGCGGCAGGTGCGACGGCTTCAGCCCGAGCGGACGCAAGGCGTCTGCGACCGCGTTCGCGACTGCCGCCGGCGCCGTCTCGGACGACGACTCGCCGCAGCCCTTCGCACCGACCGGCGTAAAGGGCGACGGCGTCTCGACGTGCGCGGTCGCGATCCGCGGCGCCTCGGCCGCGGTCAGGCAGCGGTAGTCCGCGAACGTGCCGGTCAGGAACTGGCCGTCCTCGTCCCAGCGGAACTCCTCGAGCAGCGCGCCGCCGAGCCCGTGCAGCGCCGAGCCGTACGTCTGCCCCTCGACCAGCTTCGGATTGATGATCGTGCCGGCGTCGTTCGCGGAGGCGTACTCGAGGATCGTCACGCGCCAGGTGACCGGGTCGACCTCGACCGCGACCACCTCGGCGACGAAGCCGTACGCGTGGGACGAGTTGATCCGGTCGTCGTCGGTCGGCGGCGCCGAGCTCGGCATGTGGAAGACCTCCGAGGCCTGGATGCCGGCGTCCATCCCCTCCGGCAGCCCATGCGGGTCCCAGTGGGCGACGCCCGCGATGCGGCGCAGCGAGACGCTCCGGTCGGGCGACCCCTTCACCCGTACCTGGCCGTCCACGAGCTCGAGGTCGTCGGCGGACGCCTCGAGCAGCGAGGCGCCGATCTCGAGGATCTGGGACTTGACCACGCCGGACGCCTTGCGCACGGCACCCGCGGCGATCCCGGCGAACCGGCTCGAGTACGACCCGGACGACACAGACCAGACCGACGTGTGGCTGTCGAACGCGTCGATGGTCGCGACATCGTCGGGAGTCAGTCCCAGCTCGTCGGCGACCACCTGGGCGACAGCCGTCTCGTGGCCCTGCCCCTGCGGCGCCGTACCCATCGTGACCACGACCTTGCCGCTCGAGCTCACCCGCACCTGCGCCCAGTCGGCGGCTCCCGACTTCGGGTTGTAGCCGGGCGCCTGCCGCACCTCGGGCGGCAGCGCGACAGTGATGTAGCCCATGTTCGAGATCGACGGATCGACGGCGAGGCCGATGCCGATGCCGACCAGGCGGCCCTCGTCCCGCGCCCCGGCCTGCATCGCGCGCAGCTCGGTGTAGCGGGCGGTCTCGAGAGCGAGCTCGAGCACGCGCGGGTAGTCGCCGCTGTCGTAGACGCCGCCGGTGGGCGTCTCGTACGGGAACGCGTCGGCGGGGATCAGGTTGCGGCGGCGGATCTCGGCGGGGTCGAGGTGGAGCTGCTGTGCCGCCTCGTCGAGCGTCCGCTCGGTCTCCAGGTAGACCTGTTGGCAGCCGTAGCCGCGGTTCGGCCCGGTCGGCACCTTGTTCGAGACGACGTCGACGAGGTGGAGCTCGACGTCGCGGACGCGGTAGGGCCCGACGTAGTTGCCGAGGGGACGGTAGGTAGTCGCCGGCTCGGGGGCCCGGACGTAGGCGCCGAGGTTGTCGACCACGTGTGCGCGCAGGCCGATGATCTCGCCGTCGTTCGTCAGCGCCAGCTCGCGCGTGCCGACCCGGTCGGGCTGGTGCGACGACCCGATCAGGTGCTCGGCGCGGTCCTCGATCCACTTGACCGGGCGTCCGGCGCGCATTGCCAGCAGGCCGACGACGCTCATGTACGGGAAGAGCGACGACTTGATCCCGAAGCTGCCGCCGATGTCCTTCGGGACGATCACGCGCAGCTTCTCCTCGGGCATCCGCAACGACCGCGCGAGCACCGGGAGCAGCGTCATCGGCCCCATGAAGTTCGCCCACATGGTCAGGAGCCCCGAGGCCGGCTCGTAGTCGGCGACGACGCCGTAGGTCTCGATCGGGGTCGAGCTGTACCGCTCCCAGCGGAGCGTCTCGGTCACGACCAGGTCGGCGCGGGCGAAGGCGCCGTCGGGGTCGCCGTAGCGAAGCGTCCGATCGACGACGACGTTCGAGCCGACCTGGTCGTGCAGCGACGGCTTCGCCGGGTCGAGCGCGTCCTCGACGGTGACCACCGCCTCGAGCGGCTCGTAGTCGGCGATGACGAGCTCGGCTGCGTCCTCGGCCTGGTAGCGCGACTCGGCCGCGACCGCCGCGACCGGTTCTCCCGCGTAGCGCGCACGGTCGACGGCCATCGCGTAGTACGCGAGGCGGTGCGTGATCCCGGCGGCGAACGGGTCCGTCAGGTCCGGGAGTTCCGCGCCCGAGAGTGCGACCGCGACGCCGGGTGCAGCCAGCGCCGCGGAGAGGTCGATCGAGCGGATCTCCGCGTGCGCCCAGGGTGAACGCGCGAAGGCGACGTGGAGCGGGTTCGCGATCGGGACGTCGTCGACGAACTGCCCGCGGCCGGTGAGGAGCGGCAAGTCCTCGCGGCGGGGGATCGACTGGCCGACCCAGCGGGTCATTGCTCGATTCTTCCCCACCCGCCGCCGCCGGGCGTCTCGACCGTGACCACGTCGCCGGGCTCGAGCGCGCGGGTGACCTTCGGCGGCAGCTCCTCCCCGTTCAGGAGATTGCGGCCGGGACGGCCGGGATCGCCACCTTCGAGCCCCTGCGGCGCGTGCCGCCGCCGGTCGGTCAGCAACGAGAGCGTCGCGGCCGACAGCACGCGGACCTCGCGCACCAGGCCGTCGCCGCCGCGGTGGCGGCCGGCCCCGCCGGAGCCGTCGAGCAGCTCGTAGCGCTCGACCCGCAGCGGCAGTTCGAGCTCGAGCGCCTCGACCGGTGTGTTCAGGGTGTTCGACATGCCGACGTGGACACCGGAGGGGCCGTCGCCCCTGCTCGATGCGCCCTGGCCCCCACCGAGGGTCTCGTAGTACGTCCAGCTCGAACTGCCGATGACGACGTTGTTCATCGTGCCCTGGCCCTGGGCGGGCACCTCGGTCGCCTGCGCGAGCGCGAGCAGCACCGTGTCGGCGATCCGCTGGCTGGTCTCCACGTTGCCGGCCACGACCGCGGAGGGGGCGCGAGCGTCGACGAGGCAGCCGGCGGGCGCGCGGATCGTCACCGCCTCGGAGAGCCCGGCGTTGACCGGGACGTCGGCGCCGAGCGCGACCTTCACCGCGAAGGTGCAGGCCGCTCGTGTGACCGCGAACGGTGCGTTCACGTTTCCTGCGGCTGCGGGAGCGGTGCCCTCGAAGTCGATCTCGATCGCGTCGCCGGCGATCGTGACCGCGACGCGGATCGGCAGGTCCTCGTCGCTGACGCCGTCGCCCTCCACCTCACCCGCGGCCTCGTAGCGGCCGTCCGGCAGGAGGCGGATGGCCCCGCGCGCCCGACGTTCGGCGTAGGCGATCACCTCGTCGAACGAGGCGAGCACGCTCTCGCGGCCGTGCCGGCCCGCGAGCTCGCCCAGGCGCTCTGCGCCGAGTCGGTTGGCCGCCGCCTGTGCGGCCAGGTCGGCCCGGCGAAGCTCGGGCGTGCGGACGTTCGCGAGGATCACCCGGAGCACTGCCTCGTCGAGCCGGACCGGCGGGACCACCAGGCCCTCCTGCCAGATCGAGGTCGAGCCGGCGGGCATCGAGCCGGGCGTCATGCCGCCGACGTCCGAGTGGTGGGCGCGCGTGCAGGCGTAGGCGACGATCTCGCCGTCGAGGTCGAGCGGCAAGACCAGCGTGATGTCCGGCAGGTGCGAGCCGCCGGCGAAGGGGTCGTTGAGCACGAAGACGTCGCCGGGCGCGGGGTTCAGGTCGATCACGGCCACGACCGACTCGGGCATCGCGCCGAGATGAACCGGGATGTGCTCCGCCTGGGCGACCATGCGGCCTGTCGCGTCGAAGAGAGCCGCCGAGCAGTCGCGGCGCTCCTTGATGTTCGAGGACGACGCGCTGCGGACCAGCGCCGTTCCCATCTCCTCCGCGATGCCGACCAGAGCGGCGCTCATCACGGAGAGGGTCACCGGGTCCACGTTCGCTCCAGGACGAGGGTGCCGGCGTCGTCGGGCGCTCCCGCCCAGCCGGGGCGGACGAGACAGGTCGAGCCGGGCAGCTCGACGATCGCCGGACCGGTGGCGGCAGTGCCGGGGCCGTGGACGGGGAGGTCGAGCCGATCGCCGTCGAGGTACGCGCGGCGGGCAGAGAGTCGTGTCGATGATCGGCGGCCGCGGAGGAGGGGGCGCTCACGCGGGAGAGTCGCCACCAGCCGCCGCGTGACGATCTCGGGCTCGGCATCCGGCCGGAAGCCGTAGCGGCGCCCGTGGGCCTCGGCCAGACGTTCTTCCCAGCGATCGGCCTCGACGGTCAGCTCGTGCGACTGGCCGCGGTAGCGCGCATCGACGACCCGCAGCGTCGTCGCCCCCGGGAGGTCGCGAGCCGCCCTGGCCGCCAGCTCCTCGAACGAGTCGCCGACGTAGTCACGGCGGAGGTCGGCCGCCGCCAGCCCGAGAGCGCTCAGCATCCCCGACGCGAGCGGCACGAGGACGCGCTCGATCCCGAGCTCCTCTGCCAGCGCGCAGGCGTGCAGCGGCCCGGCGCCGCCGAAGGCGACCAGGGCGAGCCCGCGCGGGTCGATCCCGCGCTCGACGCTGACCACCCGCAGTGCCCTCGCCATCTCGGCCTCGACCACCCGAACGACGCCGGCGGCGGCCTCGGTGGCCCTTCCAGCCGTGTCGGAGCTCGTGGCGTCTGCCACCCAGTCTCTGAGACTGGGGTTGAAACGGTTGGGTAACGATTCGTCCACAGGCAATCCCGCCAGGGCCTGCACGGCCGAGGCCCGGTCGAGCGTCACTTCGCCGCCGAGGACTGCCCCGCCGGCCAGGTAGCCGAGGACGAGGTTCGCGTCGGTCACGGTCGGTTCCGTGCCTCCGAGGCCGTAGCACGCGGGCCCCGGACGGGCCCCCGCCGACCGCGGCCCGACCCGCAGCGCACCGCCGTCGTCCAGCCAGGCGATCGACCCCCCGCCCGCTCCGATCGTGTGCACGTCGACCATCGGGAACCGGATCGGCACGCTCGCCACGACCGACTCGGCCGTCACCTGCACGTCGCCGCCGAGGACGGCAGCGACGTCGGTGCTCGTCCCGCCCATGTCGAAGGTGAGGACGTCCTCGAAGCCTCCGGCGGCCGCGACGAACGCCGCGCCGACCACGCCCGCCGCGGGACCGGACAGGACGCACGCGGCCGGTCGAGCCGCCGCCGCAGCCGCATCGGCTACGCCTCCGGCCGACTGCATGACGAGCGGCGGCGGCTCGATCTCGTTCAGGTACGTCGACAGCGCCGGCGCCAGGTACGCGTTCGCGACCGTGGTCGAGCAGCGCTCGTACTCACGGAACTCGGGCAGGAGCTCGGACGAGAGCGACACGCGCACACGAGGCAGAGCAGCCCGGAGCGCCTCACCCACGCGCAGCTCGTGCTCCGGGTGCCGGAACGAGAACAGGAGGCAGACGGCCACCGCCTCGACCTCCGCCGCAGCGACGGCCGTGACGGCGTCCCGGAGCGACGCGGGATCGAGCGGGACGACCACGCCCTCCGGCCCCATCCGCTCGCGCACGATGAACCGCAGCTCGCGCGGGACGAGCGGCACCGGTCCGTGCGCGGTCAGGTCGTAGAGGGACGCCCGGTTCTGCCGGCCGATCTCGATCACGTCGCGGAACCCCTCGGTCGTGACGAGCGCCGTCCGCGCGCCGCGACGCTCCAGGAGCGCGTTCGTCGCCACCGTCGTCCCGTGCGCGAGCACGCCGACCGCCCCCGCCTCGATGCCCGCCGCACGAAGGGCCGCGGCGATCCCCAGAGCCTCGGCGCCGGGGACCGACGGCACCTTGGCGGTGACGAGCTCTCCGTCCAGGACCGCGACAAGGTCGGTGAAGGTGCCGCCGACGTCGACCCCGACGCTGATACCGGTCATCACGCCATCTTCCCGAGGATAGGCTTGCGGCGGCAAATGGCCACGACCAAGATGCCTTCCAGCCTCGAGATCGCGCAGCAGGCGACCCTGCGTCCGATCGCCGAGCTCGCCGCGGAGATCGGCCTGGAGGACGACGAGGTCGAGCTCTACGGGCGGTACAAGGCGAAGGTCGACCTGTCAGTCCTCGACCGGCTCCGCGATCGGCCCGACGCGAAGCTGATCGGCGTCACCGCGATCACGCCGACCAAGGCGGGCGAGGGCAAGACGACCACCGCCGTCAGCCTCACCCAGGGCCTGGGCACGATCGGCAAGAGCCCGGTGCTCTGCCTGCGCGAGGCGTCGCTCGGCCCCGTCTTCGGGATCAAGGGCGGCGCGGCCGGCGGCGGCTACGCGCAGGTCGTCCCGATGGAGGACCTCAACCTGCACTTCACCGGCGACATCCACGCGATCGGCGCCGCCAACAATCTGCTCTCGGCGATGCTGGAGGCGCACATCCTGCACGGCAACGAGCTCGGCATCGATCCGCTCACGGTCAGCTGGCGCCGCTGCATGGACATGAACGACCGCGCCCTCCGCCAGGTCGTCCTCGGCCTCGGCGGCCGCGCCAACGGCTACGTCCGCGAGACCGGCTTCGACATCACCGCCGCCTCCGAGGTGATGGCGATCACCGCCGTCGCGCGCGACCTCTTCGACCTGCGCAAGCGCCTCGGCGCGATCACCGTCGCCTACACCTGGGAGGGCGAGCCGGTCACGGCCGAGCAGCTCCGCGCCGCGGGAGCGATGACCGTCCTGCTCAAGGACGCGATCAAGCCGAATCTCGTGCAGACGCTCGAGGGTCAACCGGCGTTCATCCACTGCGGCCCGTTCGCGAACATCGCGCACGGCAACTCGTCGCTGGTCGCCGACCTGGTCGGGCTGAAGCTCGGCGACTACGTGGTCACCGAGTCCGGCTTCGGCGCGGACATGGGGATGGAGAAGTTCCTGGACATCGTCTGCCGGGTGGGGAGCATCTCGCCGAGCGCGATCGTGCTCGTCGCCACCGTCAAGGCGCTGAAGCACCACGGCGACGACCCGGAGGGCGGCGTGGAGGCGATCGAACGCGGCGCCGGCAACCTTGCCCGCCACATCGGGATCGTCCGCGAGTTCGGCCTGAACGCCGTGGTCGCGATCAACGCCTTCCCGGACGACACCGACGAGGAGGTCGCCACCGTGCGCCGGCTCGCGCTCGAGCTCGGCGCGCATGCGGCGGCGGTCAACACCGCGTTCGAGGACGGCGGCGCCGGCGCGACCGAGCTCGCCGAGGCGGTCGTCGACGCGGCCGAGACGCCGAACGCCTTCGAGCCGGTGTACGAGCTCGATGCGCCGATCGTCGAGAAGATCGAGGCGATCGCGAAGCGCGTCTACGGCGCCGACGGGATCTTCCTCCTGCCCGCGGCCGAGAACGACGTCAAGCGGTTCACCGAGCAGGGACTCGACACCGTTCCGATCTGCATGGCCAAGACCCACCTCTCGCTCTCGCACGACCCGGCTCTGGCGAACGCGCCGACCGGCTTCACCGTGCCGGTGCGGGCGGTGCGGGCGTACACCGGCGCGGGCTGGCTGGTGGCGCTCTGCGGCGACATGCAGACGATGCCGGGGTTGTCGGCTTCGCCGGCCGCGTTCAACGTCGACATCGACGAGAACGGCCGCACGGTTGGCCTCTTCTGAGCCGCTCCCGGCCGGCCCTGCGATCGTCCGCACGCTCGAGCTCGCCGCCGGGCTCGCGCTGCTGACCGCCCGCGTCGCCGGACGCGACGACCTCGTCTCGCGGGCGGAGGCGCTCGCGGCGGAGCTGGCGCCGCTCGCGGCGGAGGACGCCGAGGCGTACCGCGTCTTCCTTGCCACCGGATCCGATGAAGCTCGCGCCCGGACGATCGAGCTGCCGCTACACATGGCCGAGCTCGCAGCCGACACGGCCGAGCTCGCCGCCGAGGCGGCCGCGACGATCGATCGCGCCGTCCGCGGCGACGCGCTGACCGGTGCGCTGCTCGCCGACGCCGCCGCCCGCGCCGCCGCCCTCCTCGTTCGGGTGAACGGCGGCGGCGACGCGGCAGCGGCGGCGGCTACCGAGCGGTCTGCCCGCGCAGCTGCTCGGCCGTGACGCCGAGGTTGCGGAGCACCTCGCCGCCCACTCCGCGCGAGTCCGAGACGAGCGCGAGGAGGATGTCGTCGGGGCCGAACTGCTCGCGGCCGGCATCGACGGCGTCGTCGAGGGCCGACTCGAGGACACGCTTCGCCCGCGGCGTGAAGGGCCGCGGCAGCCCGGCGATCCACTGCTCGTCCCCCTCGCCCGCCTGCTCGATCACCTGCTTGCGGGCGGCGTCGTAGGAGACGCCTTCGATCCCGCGCTTCGCGAGCGCGAGCATCAGGTGCTCGGTCCCGAGGTACGGGTGCTTGAGCGAGTCGGCCTCTTTCTGCGCCTCGACCATCACCTCGCGGGCGCCGTCGTCGAAGCGGGCGACGAAGTACTGCCGGTTGCGACCGCCGCGATGGCGGCGGCCGTGCTTCCTCCCTCCGCGCATCCACGGCTGCGGGCCCGGCAGCCCGGCAGGACCGTCGACGATCTGGTGGACGCGCTGGTGTGAGAGCTCGAGCGCTTCGGCGATCTCGCGGAGCGAGCCGCCGGCGGCGTGGAGCTTCTTGATCGCGGCGTGGTAGTCCACCCGCGTATGTGCTGTCTGGGTCTCGAGGTCGACGAGGTGCTGCCGCACCTCTTTGGCCTCGGCCAGGATGTGTTCGTCTAGTGTCATAGACGTCGAGTCTACTAGACAGATGTCTAGTTGTCTAGACGACGAGCAGCACCACTCCGACGACGACCGACGCGGCGCCCGCCGCGCGCCACGCGGAGACGTGCTCCTTCAGCATCACCGCGGCCAGGACGGTGACGAACACGACGCTCGTCTCGCGGACTGCGGCGACCGGCGCGGCGGGCGCAAGGCGCAACGCATAGAGAGCGAGCGCGTACGGCGCGAGCGTGAGCGGGGCGATCAGCAGCGTCTCCAGCCGAAAGCCGGCCCGCAGCGCCGGCGCGCCCCGCCGGACCGCCACCACCGCGGCGGTCACGAGCGCCGGGCCGACCATCACCGCCTCCAGGTAGGCGAGCGGGTCGGCGAGCGTGACCCCCGTGTTGTCGATCAGGGTGTAGCCGGCGATCGTCGCGGCGATCGAAAGGCCGAACGCGGTGGCGGCGCGGTCGGGGCGGCGGCCGCGCACGAGCAGGATCCCGGCCCCGACGGCACAGACCCCCAGCGCCTGGTTCCACGACGTCGCGGCGCCGAGCGCGGCGACGGCGACGACCAGCACCAGCACCGGCGCCAGGCCGCGGGCGATCGGATAGAAGACCGAGAGCGGCGCGGCGGCGTAGGCCGCGCTCAGCAGCAGCACGTAGGCAAGCTCGAACGCGGCGCTGCCCGCGATGTACTTCCAGGCGCCGACCTCGACGCGCCAGCGTGCCGCGGCCACCGGCGCGAAGATCGCCACCGCCATGCAGAAGGCCGCAGCCGTCGCCGCCTGCGGGTCGCGGGTGCGGGCGAGGAGGACGTTCCAGAGCGCGTGCAGCACGGCCGCGCCGAGCGCAAGCGCGAGAGCATCCGCCGGCACTCAGCGCGTCCCGATCCGCAGGCCGAGCACACGCGGGAGCGCGGCGACGCCGCGGGCGACGAGCGACGGCCGCCGCCCGGCCTCGTCGGCCGCCTCGACGGAGAGGATCGCGCGGCGCACCAGCGCGCCGCCGAGCTGGCGGACCGGCTCGGGCGGTAGGCGCGGCGGGACGCGGCGGGCAAGCGGGAGCCGCGCCCACTCGTCGTCGGAGCCGAGGACGAGCGAGGCCAGGATCTGCCCGCCGAGCCAGCTGGGGCCGACGCCGTTCCCGGAGTAGCCGGCGCCGTAGTGGATCCGCGTGCCCGCGACCGTGCCGAAGAACGGCAGCTGGTCGCTGGAGACGTCGATCGGCCCGCCCCACGCCCGCTCCACCCGCGCGTCGGCGAGCACCGGCAGCAGCCGGCGCAGCCCCTGCTCGGCCCGCGCCACCGTCGGCGCGTCGTCGAAGAACCGCGAGTCGATCCGGCCGCTGCGCCCGATCGGCCCCGATCCCGAGCCCATCAGCACGCGGCCGTCCTCGGTCGTCCGGAAGTAGTGCAGGAACATCCGGCCGTCGGCGATCGCCTCGCCGCCGGTCCAGCCGATCTCGGCGAGCAGCTCCGGCACCGGCTCCGTGAGGACGACGTAGCTCCCGAACGGCGTCAGCGCACGGCTCGCCGGGCGCCAGCCGCTCATCCACGCGTTGGCGGCGACGACGACCTCGGGGGCGCGCAGCCGCCCGCGCCCGGTCACGACCTCGCCGCGGCGGATCGACGTCACGCGCGAGCGCTCGTGCAGGACGGCGCCGGCGCCGAGCGCTGCCCGGCGCAGAGCGCGGACGAGCCGGGCGGGCTGGACAGTGGCCGCGTCCGGAAAGCGCACCCCCCGCCGGAAGACCGGCGAGATCCCCGGCTCGACCGGCAGAGCACGCTCCGGCGCGCCCAGCCCGGCCGCGACCCGGATCGCGTCCTCGACGGCGGCGTCCTGGGCGGGGGTGGTCGAGACCTCGAGCATCCCGCCGCGGCGGAGCCAGACGTCCTCGCCGAGCGCCTCGACAGCCGGAATCGCGCCTTCCGACGCGCGCGCGAGAACGAGCGCGGCTTCGTCGCCGAGCCGCGAGCGCAGGCGCGGCAGCGCGCACCAGTACGTCTCGAGAAATCCGCCGTTGCGGCCGCTCGGCCCGTAGCCGACGTGCTCGGCCTCGAGCACGGTCACGCGTTGGGCCGGGTCGCGCCGCTTCAGCTCGAGCGCGGTCCAGAGCCCGGTGTACCCGGCGCCGACGATCGCGACGTCGGCCTCGGCGTCGCCGACGAGCGGCTCCGCCTCGGGATCGGGCGGCGCCTCGTCCAGCCACCACGGCACGCGGCTCAGCACGCCGATAGCATCGCGGAGCCGTGACGCGCGCGTTCTGGAACCCGATGACGAACATGGGCGCCTTCCGCGACCGCGGGATCACGATCGTCCGCGGCGAGGCATCGACCGTCTGGGACGACGCCGGCAAGGCGCTGATCGACATCTCCGGCGCGCTCTGGTACTGCAACATCGGCTACGGGCGCGCGGAGCTCGCCGACGCGGCCGCCGCCCAGATGCGCGAGCTCGCCTCGTACAAGACGTACGACGGGTTCACCTCACCGCAGACCGAGGCGCTGGCGGAGCGCGTGGCCGAGGTCGTGCCGCTGGACGGCGCCAAGGTCTTCTTCACCTCCGGCGGTGGCGAGTCGATCGACACGGCGGCAAAGCTCGCGCGCGCTTACTGGGCTGCGACCGGCAAGCCGGACAAGCACGCGGTGATCTCCCGCCAGTTCGCCTACCACGGCTCGAACGCGTACGGCACCTCGCTGGGCGGGATGGCCGCGCTGACGGACGTGTACGGACGGCTCGTCCCGGACGTCGACCAGGTGCCGTGGGACGACGCGGAGGCACTCGCCGAGGCGATCGACCGCGCGGGCGCGGAGAACGTCGCCGCCTTCTTCGCCGAGCCGATCATCGGCGCCGGCGGCGTGCTGGTCCCACCCGAGGGCTACCTCGACCGGATCCAGGAGATCTGCCGCGAGCGCGAGGTGCTGCTCGTGCTGGACGAGGTGATCACCGGCTTCGGACGCACGGGCGAGTGGTTCGCGACCGGACGGTACGGGCTGTCCCCCGACCTGATCACGGTCGCGAAGGGGATCACGTCCGGCTACATCCCGCTGGGCGGGGTGATCGCCTCGGCGCGCGTGGCCGAGCCGTTCTGGGCCGAAGGCACGGCCAATGTCTTCCGCCACGGCTTCACCTACGCCGGGCATGCAACCGCCTGCGCAGTCGGGCTCGCGAACCTCGACGTGATCGAGCGCGAGGGGCTGGTGCAGCGCGTGCGCGAGCTCGAGCCGGTGCTGGCGGACACGCTCCGGCCGCTCGCCGACCACCCGGCGGTTGCCGAGGTCCGCACCGGCGTCGGGCTGCTCGGCGCGGTCGAGCTCGCCGATCCGTCGAAGCTCCCGGCCGTGATCGACGCCGCGTACGAGCGCGGTGTGCTGGTGCGCGGGATCCGCGGCGTCGCCCTCCAGGTCTCGCCGCCGTTCGTGATCACCGAGGACGAGCTCGTCCAGACGGCGCAGGTGTTCGGCGAGGCGCTGGACGCAGCGGCGTAGCACGCGACTCTCTAGGGACAGACGCCGCAGAGGGGTCTGTCCCTGCAGAAACGGCAGCGCTCAGACGAGCCGATGCTCGGTCGCCCAGCGCGTCAGCTCGTGGCGCGTGGACAGCTGGAGCTTGCGCAGGACGCTGGAGACGTGGCTCTCGATCGTCTTCACCGAGACGTTCAGGCGTGCGGCGACCTCCTTGTACATGTAACCGCGGGCGATCAGCTGCAGCACCTCCCGCTCCCGCGGAGTGAGCTCTTCGAGCTCCGCGTCGCCGCCCACCCGCTCCCCGCTCCGGAACGCATCCAGCACGAAGCCGGCCAGTTTCGGCGAGAACACTGCGTCACCGGAGGCGACGCGCTCGACGGCCGTGGCCAGCTCGTCGGCCGAGATCGTCTTCGTGACGTAGCCGCGCGCGCCGGCCCTGATCACCGCGATCACGTCCTCCGGCGCATCCGAGACGGACAGGGCCAGGAACCGCACGCCTGGCCGCTCGGCCGCAACCGCGTGGATGATCGCGTCACCGCTGCCATCGGGCAGGTGGACGTCGAGCAGCACCACGTCGGGATCCTGTTCCCTGATCACTGGAACGGCGTCCGCGACATTCCCGGCCTCGCCGACGATCTCGACCCGTTCGCCGAGCTCGGCGCGGACGCCGCTGAGAAAGAGCTCGTGGTCGTCCACCAGGACGACACGCGGCTTCACGACACCCGCCTCGGCAGCCGCAGCTCGACCTCGGTCCCTGCGCCGGGCCCGCTCGTCACCGTTGCCTGCCCCCCGGCGCGCTCCAGCCGGCCCTCGATGGATTCGGTCAGACCCAGTCTGCCCGCCGGCACCGAGCCGCGGTCGAACCCGGAGCCCCGGTCGCGGACGAAGACGGCGACCGACTCGTCCGCCACCTCCACGTAGACGTCGATCACGTCGGCACCGGCGAACTTCGCAGCGTTCGTCATCGCCTCGCGTGCGGCGAGCACGACCGCGCCGATCGCCTCGTCCACCGGGCAGTCGCCGGCGCTGGCCAGCTCGACGCGGACGCCGTACATCTCCTCGACATCGGCCGCGGCCGCCGAGAGGGCGACGATCAGCGAGGCGGTCTCGTCGCCGATCGGACGGTCCGCGTAAAGCCACCCGCGGAGCTCGCGCTCCTGTCGGCGCGCAATCGCCGCCACCCGGCGCGGCTCCTCGGCGTGGCGCTGGATGAGTGCCAGAGTCTGGAGCACCGAGTCGTGCACGCGGGCCGCGACCTCCGCACGCTCCTCGGTCCGGATACGGGCGGCGCGCTCGGAGTCGCGGTCCAGCGCCAGCCGCCAGAGCCAGGGCCCGCCGACCATCAGAAGCGCGCCGGCGACGGCGCCCGGAGCGAGGACCGCCGCGTTCGGGCTTCCGCCGGAAAGAAGGAGCACGGCCCCGGCGGCGGCGGCGACGAGTCCGGCGTAGGACACCGGTGCATCGGCGCGGAAGCTTCCGCCGCGGCGCCAGGCGAGCGCAAGACCCAGGGCGATCAGCGTGACCCCGGCGACCGAGCGGTCGGAAAGGCCAACGGCGTGGAGAAGGAGCGCGCCCGCGATCACCAGCGCCAGCACGAACAGCCAGACCGTCTGGGACCGGTTGTGGAGCCAGAGCGCGAGATAGAGCACGATGCCCGCCCCGCCGGCGAGGGCAAGCAGGGTGAAGACGAGGCGGACGAGCGTGACGTCGACTGCGAGGGACTGCGCGATCCCCGCGCAGATCCCCGCGATCACACGGTCATCGCCGACGGTGGAGGCCCTCGGCAGCGCCATCGCTCGTCATGGTAAGTGGCGGGTGACCCGCAGTGAGCCGGCGCCCACGTGGGCGTCGAGCAAGAGCACGCGCGCGCCCCGCTCGGTGACGGCGTCGTCGACGTTCCGGCCATCGTCCGTCTCGCCGAACAGGTTCAGCTCGCCGAGCCGCACGCCGGCTTTCACGCGGACGGCGGCGCCGGGCGGAACGATCACGCGCAGGCCGCCGACGTCCACACGGGTGGTGAGCTTCGTCTCGCCCACCGGCAGGCGGACGTTGCGCAGGTCGAGGAAGAGGTCGCCCACGCCGAGGCTGTAGCTCCGGTGGAGGTCGGCGGCGGAAGCAGGAACGTACGTCTCGTTCCCGACCCCACGGCTCAGGTGCACGGGGAAGACGGCGACGAAGACCGCGACCGTGACCAGCAGGAGCGCGAGCAGGCTGCCGACGACGATCAGGAGTGTCCGCCAGAAGTGGCCCCGGCGCGGCGGCGGCGCGGCCACGACCGTCGGGGCGTCCGCAACGTCTTCGCCGGCCGGGGCAGCGGCGGGGACGACAGGTTCATCGGTGCCGCGCCGCCGGGTGAGCAGGAAGACCAGGCCACCGCCGACGAGGAGGAGAACCCATGCAGCGTCGCCCGAGGGCCAGAGGCTGATCCGCGACAGCAGCACCGCGGCAGCGACCGCAGCGATGCCGAGGCCGATCACGGGCAGCGGGTGGTTCCGGCGCTCGCGGAGCGCCGCCGCCGCGATCGAGTCCTCCTCGCCCTCGCCCGGGATGACCAGCGCGGCGGCGAGGTAGATCAGGATCCCGGCACCCCCGATCAAGGCGAGAACGACGAACCCGACGCGGTAGAAGGCGGGGTGGATGCCGAAGTAGCGCGCGAGGCCCCCGCTGACCCCCGCGAGCATGCGGTCGGAACGGCTGCGCTCGAGGCGCTGGAGGGCCGGCTGCTCGGCACGGTATTCACTCATGCAGCCAGGGTCGCCGACCGGCCGTACCGCGGCAATCCGGAATGACCCTGGTCCGACCCTGAGCCGAGTCCCGAACGGCGACCGTCGAGGCCGGGACCTTTCCCGCGCGTGTGACGAGTGCCACAATCGCGGCGAAGAAGATGGAATCCCTGGAATTCCTGATCCTCGGCCCGGTCGAGGTGCGCGCGGGCGAGCGCACGATCAACGTGCGGCGGAGGCAGAGTCGCGCGATCCTCGCCCTGCTGCTCCTGCATGCCGGCGAGGTCGTCGCCACGGATGTCCTGATCGACGAGATCTGGGGGGAGACGCCGCCGAGGCACGCCCGCGCCGCCCTGCACAACTGCGTGTCGCAGCTGCGCAGGGAGCTCGGCGAGGGCGTGATCGTCGCCCGCGATGCCGCCTACATCCTTCACGTCGACCCCGACCAGCTGGACCTCACCCGCTTCGAACGGCTCGTCGCCGAGGCTCGCGGGTCCCGGTCCGCCGAGGAGCGCGCCGGGCGGCTCGGCCGCGCGCTCGAGCTCTGGCGCGGGCCACCGCTCGGCGACCTCACCTACGAGCCCTTCGCGCGGGCCGAGATTCCCCGCCTCGAAGGCCTCCGTCTCGCTGCGCAGCAAGACCTGATCGACGCGCAGCTCGAGCTCGGCCGGCACGCCGACGTCGTCGCCGAGCTCGGCGCGCTCGTCCAGCAGCATCGCTTCGACGAACGGCTTCGTGCCCAGCTCATGCTCGCGCACTATCGCTCCGGCCGCCAGGCCGACGCCCTCGCCGCCTACCAGGACGCGCGCCGGGCGCTCGCGGAGGAGCTCGGGCTCGAGCCGGGTGTTGCCCTGCGCGAGCTGGAGCAGGCGATCCTGCGCCAGGATCCGTCGCTGGACCTGCCCGCCGTCCTCCCGTCGGTCGAGGAGCGGCGGAAGACGGTGACCGTCCTGTCCTGCGAGGTCACGCCGGCAGTCTCGGGGCTCGACCCCGAGGCGGTGCGCAGGTCGACCGTGAGGGCGCTCGTGTCTGCCCGCGCCGCGATCGACGCCCATGGCGGGTCGGTCGAGACCCGGGCAGGCGACGAGCTCCTCGGCGTCTTCGGCATTCCCGCAGCGCACGAGGACGACGCGCTCCGGGCGGTGCGGGCGGCGGTCGAGCTCCGGGACGAGCTCGACGGCGCAGAGCTCCATCTCGCAGTCGACACCGGCGAGGTGCTGGCGGGGCACGGCTTCGTCGCGGGCGAGGTCGTCGCTTGTGCTCGGCGGCTTGCGCGAGCGTCCGCCGCCGGCGAGATCCTGCTGGGCGAAGCGACGCTCGGGCTGTGTCGCAACGCCGTCAGCGTCGAGCCCGCGGGCGGCGCGCACCGCGTGGTCGCCGTCGAACGCGGAGCGCGCCCGATTGCGCGCTCGCTCGACGCGCCGCTCGTCGGGCGCCGGCAGCAGCTGGCGGCGCTCCGTCGGGCCTACGAAGAGGCCTGCCGAGACGGCCGGTGCCGGCGGGTCGCGATCCTCGGCGAGCCGGGGATCGGAAAGACGCGCCTGGCCCGGGAGCTCGTCGCCGGAGTCGCCGGCGAGGCCGCCGTCCTGATCGGTCGTTGCGTCTCGTACGGCGCCGGTGCGACCTACCTGCCTCTGCGGGAGATGCTCGCGCAGGCCGGCGGAGACCTGGCGGCGATCACCGGCGACGCCGATGCCGTCGGAGAGCAGCTGCTCGGCGTCCGGCGCTTCTTCGAGCACCGCGCCCTCGAGCGCCCGCTCGTGCTCGTCTTCGACGACGTCCACTGGGCCGAGCCTGCACTGCTCGATCTCGTCGAGCAGCTCGGCGAACGGGCGGAAGGGCCGATCCTGGCGCTCTGCCTCGCGCGGCCGGAGCTCCGTGATAGCCGCCCCGCGCTGGCCGAGGGTGCGATCGAGCTCGGCCCGCTGGGCGAGAAGCAGGTGCGCACGCTCGTCGACTCCCTCGCCGACGAGGCCTCCGACGAGATCCGCGCGCGGGTCGTCGACGGCGCAGGGGGAAACCCGCTGTTCGCCGAGCAGCTGGTCGCATTCGCCGAGGAAGGGGGCGCCGTCGACGTGGTGCCGAGCTCCGCCGAGGCGCTGATCGCCGCCCGCCTCGACCGGCTCGAGCCGGTCGAGCTCGCCGTGCTGCAACGTGCGGCCGTCGTCGGACGCCTGTTCTCGCGCAGCGCCGTGGAGGAGCTCTCGCCGCCGCGCGATTCGGCGGTCGGCGAGCTCCTCCGGGGGCTGGCCGGGAAGGGCTTCGTCCGCCGGCGGCGCGGCGGCTTCCGCTTCCACCATGTCCTCGTGCGCGACGTCGCCTACGCGTCGCTGCCGAAGACCGAGCGGGCGCAGCTGCACGAGCGTCTGGCCGACTGGCTCGACGGGTGGCATGAGCCGGACGAGCTCGTCGGCTACCACCTCGAGCATGCCTATCGCCTGCGAGCGGAGCTCGGGCGGATCGACGGGCGTGCGCGGCGGCTGGCGACCGACGCGGGTGGACGGCTGGGCGCGGCCGGGATCGAGGCGTGGAAGCGCGGCGACACGCCGGCTGCCGTCAACCTGCTCGGGCGCGCGACCGAGCTGCTGCCGGAGCGCGATTCCTTTCGACTGGAGCTGTGCTGCGAGCTCGGCCTCGCGTTGCGAACGGCGGGCGAGCTCGCCCGAGCCGAGGAAACCCTCCTCGCGACGGTCGAGACCACAGCTGCTGCAGGCGGTCGGCGGCTCGAGCTGCGCGCCCGGCTCGAGCTTGCCTACGTGCGGCTGTTCAGCGACCCCGAGGGGCGCGCGGACGAGCTACTCGAAGTAGCCGAACAGGGAGTGCCGGTCTTCGAGGCCGTCCAGGACGAGCGCTCGCTCGGCAGGGCCTGGCTGACGATCGCCTTCGTGCACGGCCTGATGCATTGCCGCCACGGAGCAGCCGCCGACGCCGCGGAGCTGGCACTCGAGCATCATCGCCGGTCCGGGTGGCCGGTCGCGGCCTGCCTCGCCTTCCTCGCCGCGGCGGCGCAGCACGGGCCAATGCCCGCAACGGAGGCGATCCGGCTCTGCCGGAAGCTTCTCGCCCAGGCGGATCTCGGTGGAGAAGCGAACGTCCTCGCGCCCCTGGGCGAGCTCGAGGCGATGCGGGGTCGCCTCGCCGAGGCTCGCCGGCTCGTTGCTCGGGCGCGGGCCGCGTACGACCAGCTCGGCCAGCACGCGCTCGCGGAAGCCAACTGCGGGGCGGTCGACGGACGGATCGCGCTCCTCGCCGGTGACGCCGCCGCCGCCGAGCGGGTCTTCAGGGCCAGCTGCGAGGCACTGGAGCGAATGGGCGGTCTGTCCTACCTCGCCACGAGGGCGGCGGAGCTCGGTGATGCCCTCTACGAGCTGGAGCGCTACGAGGAGGCCGAGCGATTGAGCCACCGTGCCGAGGAGTTGGCGGCGACGGACGACGTCCTCACGCAGATCCTCTGGCGCTCTGTGCGCTCGAGGTGTCTCGCCCAAAAGGACAAGGTCGTCGAGGCGGAGGCACTCAGCAGAGAGGCCGTCCGGCTCGCAGAGGCGACCGACGTCCTCAACCGCCGGGGGAAGGTGCTGCTCGACCGGGCCGAGGTACTGCGGCGCGTCGGGAGGCTCGACGACGCCTGCGCAGCGGTGGAACAGGCTGTCGGGCTCTTCGAGCAGAAGGGGAACACAGTCGGTGCAAGGCGCGCACGCGCGCTCCTCCTCAAGCTGACCCCGGCCTAGACACACGAAGAGCCCTCGACGGGCTCTTCGTGCTTTCTTGCTCCGGGCGATCAGCCCCGCGGGCCGCCGCCGCTGTCCGGCATACCGGTCATGGCGCTCACCTCCTTTCGGAGGCCCACTCCACGACCGGGCGCTCACGGCGCCCCAATCGCCGGCTAACGAATCGCTAAGGCGTTCGGAGGTTGCGGACGCTCGGCGTGAGCGAGAAGGCGAGGCAGGCCGAGGCCTGGACGGCCGCCGAGACGAGCAGCGTCGCGGGGATCCCGATCAGGACAGCGAGCGGACCCGCCAGCGCAAAGCCGGCCGGCTGCAGAACGACCGAGCCCAACCAGTCGTAGGAGCTGACGCGCGAGAGCGCCCGGGGCGGGATCCGCTGCTGAAGTGCCGTGAACCAGACCGCGTTGGAGAAGCCGGAAGCGCCGAAGCCGACCGCGGCTGCGACCGCGACCACGGCCGTCGGGAAGGGACGGGCGAGCAGCGCCGGCTCGAGCGACCAGAGCGAGACGGCGAGCCCGCCGGCCATGAGCGGCCGCCAGGGTCGCAGACGCAACGCAGCCGCGTCGCCGAGCACGGCGCCGACCCCGGCGGCCGTCCCGATCAGGCCCCACGAGGTCGCTCCGTTTAGCGACTCCTGGGCCACGAGCGGCCCGAGCACGAAGAGCGGCGCGATCGCCAGGTTCGAGATCGAGAAGCGGACCACCGTCATCCAGACCCACGCCCGGCTCCTGACCTCGAGCCAGCCGCCGCGCAGCTCGTCGAACAGGCGCGTGCAACGGGCCTCGGCCGCCGGGGACGGGAGGGAGAGAAGTCCGAGCGAGAGGCTCGAGCACGCGAACGTGGCGGCGTCGATCGCAAACACCCAGCCCGGCCCGACACCGGCCACGAGCAACCCGGAGATCGTCGGCCCGGCGACGAACGCAACGCTGCGCGAGAGACTCATCAGCGCGTTCGCCTGCTGCAGGCGCTCGGGCCGCACGGTGTCCGGCACCAACCCGGTCGAGGCCGGGGAGAAGAACGCGTCCCCGGCGCCGAAGAGCGCGAACAGGACGACGAGGTGCCAGAGACGCGCGTGCCCCGTGACGAGCAGCACGGCGACGAGCGCCTGGGATCCGGTGCGCAGCAGGTCGGCGGCGAGCATCACGGTCTGCCGCGGCCGCCGGTCGGCGACGACGCCTCCCAGCAGCAGGAACGCCACCCGCGAGACGAGCGCCGAAGCGAGGACGAGCCCGAGGGCGGAAGCCGAGCCGGTCAGCTCGAGCACGGCGAACGCGAGCGCGACGGGGACGAGGCTCGATCCCAGCGCCGACGTCGCCTGGCCGAGCCAGAGGAGCCTGAACTCCCGCTCTTCCAGCGCCCCGAGCCTCCCCACAACGAGCATCACCCCGATGCTGCGACGCGACCCTAACTCGCCGCTAACCGGTGTTTAGTAGCCGGTTAGCGGCCGGCCACACCCTCTACGTCGAGTGGGAGCCCTTCTCGCCCGAATCGACGCGAAGGGAGCGGGGAGATGCGGAGGCTCGTGCTCATCACGATCGTCGCGGTTCTCGCCGGCGGACTCGGTGGAACCGTCTGGGCGGCGACGATCAACGGCACCGCGAAGAGCGATGTCCTCAGGAGTCATCCAGGTGAGGGCCGCCTGCCGGCGGCCCTCACACCGCGTATGGCCACGGGTCAGCACACGGACGCCGACGGGATCGCGCCGCCTGGCCGGAACACCATCTTGCGTCCGGGATATCGGCCGCCGACGATCGCGGCGCCGTGGTCCCAGAGGTCGTGTCCGTGCCTGCTCTGCGTGACCCAGGCCGGTACCGGACGTCCCAGCGTCTGGGCGAGCTTCCGCAGGGTTTCGGCATCTGCGTCGCGATCGCACGTGGCGCCGCGGAAGAACCGCCGCTCGTCGGGGGAGACGCTCCAGACGATGGTGAGCCGGGTTCCGTCTCGCACGAGGCGGGCCAGTCCCTGGACGCTGACGCTTCGCTGCCGAAGGACAGCTTCGGATCCGCCCGTCTCGCGGTCGATCTCCCGCGCGGTCTCGTGCCAGCTGGGCAGCAGGCTTCGTCGTGCGACCAGATCGAGGTATGAGTCGATTACGATCAGGCGGTCGGGACGGATCTCCGGGTCGTGAGATGCCAGCGTGGCGACGCCGAACCCCGAGTACGACACGCCGATCAGGATCAACGGGCCTCTCACGCGCCGGTGCAGACGGCGGATCGTTTCGGCGAACCGTGCGAGGTAGCGCGGGTTTCCCCAGTCGAGGTGGCGGCTGGATCGAAGCCCAGGGCCGAGATACCCGTCACGGGAGTACCTACCGCAGAGAAGCGTGTACCGGGTCCGACGGGCGAGTCTCCGGAGTTGCTCGCAATAGGCCCAGCCTCCGGTTGTGACCATCAAGCCTCGAGGGCGGTCGAGCGGATGGACGGTCGCGACCAGCGGATCGGCGGCCGGCCCGGCTCCCACCCAGAGGACGAGTGCGCCGAGGGCCGTGGCGAACGCCCGGCTCACAGCGCGTGCCCGTTGTGGACGATGAACACCTGTCGGGACGAGCTCGTGTTCCCGCGGATGTCGGTCGCTGTCACGCGCAGCGTGTAGATCCCGTTCGGAAGCCGGGTGGTGTCGAAGGGGGTCCTGGTGAGCTTGTACAGGTACACGCCCGGCACTCTCCACGCACGCTGCCCGTTGAAGGTCGCCATGTTCTGCCGCGTGCCGCGCGCATAGCATTGCCAGAAGTCCTCGTCCGGCAGCGTCGTACGAACGTCGAACGCTGTCCGCTCGCGGACGACGACCTTGCCGTACTTGGCGGACTCGACCCTCCAGGTGAGGAGCGCCGGGGCGACCGGTAGGTCGTTCCAGTCGCCGGGGACAGGCAGCGCCGTCACGTCGTAGGCCCCAGCGATCAGAACGACCCGGCCATGCACGAACTCGGGGAGGACCTCCGGCCCGGTGTCGGACTGGCGGAAGGAGATCGAGGTCACTCGGGGCGTCGTGCGGTCCTGATACGGGCCGAGATGCCCAGGTGCAAGCGGATTGACGATCCGCCGGTTGTCGATCTCCGTGAAGTGAACGTGCTCGTATCCCTTCATAACGTGGCCGAGGACGGTCTTGAACGCCTCGACCTTCTGACCGGGCCTGATCGCTGGGACGATGTGCCAGTACTCGGCGACGAACCCGTCGCCCGAGTCGACGCCGACGGCACGGCCGTTGACCAGCGAGGCGATCCCCGAGCGCACCGGATACACGGCGGTTCCGTCGGAGGTCGCGATGTCGATACCGAAATGAAGCTCGAAGATGCCGCTGCTGGTCATCAGACCGCGCGGCGTGGGCGGGCCGGCGAAGGTCGTCCGGGGATCACCGAAATTCGCCCGGACGGGGTGCGGACGGTCGAAAGGCTTGACGGGCCAGTTGTAGCCGCTGCCGGCGGCCGACGCCCGGGTCGCCGGAAGGACGAAGGGGACGAGAAGCGTGCCGAGCGACAGGGCGGCGAGGGACAGAGCGATGCGGCGCCGGGCGCCGCTGCGGATGTGTGTGGAAGTGAACATGCGGCCACGCTCGAGCCGCGTTCAAATCACTCCCTCTGCGCGCGCTAACGGCGCGCTAATCGCATCTAGGCAACGGATGTGCAGAGTGCTACAAGGGTTTAGTGCTCGAGTTCAAGATCCTCGGGCCGCTCGAGGTTGTCGGTCCAGACGGTCCGGTCACGCTCGGAGGTCAGCGACCTCGGGCGCTCCTTGCCCTCCTCCTGATCCACGCCGGCGAGGTGGTCTCGACCGACCGGATCATCGAGGAGCTCTGGGGCGACCAACCCCCGGCGACCGCGAAGGCAGGGCTCCACAACCTTGTCGCTCAGCTGCGCAAGGCGCTCGCGACCGAGGTCCTGATCCGGAGGCCGCCCGGCTACCTGCTCAGGATCGAGCCTAGTCAGTTCGACTCAGGCCGCTTCGAGCAGTTCGTCGGAGAGGCGCGAGGGAGGGTCGCGGGGGAGCGGGCGAAGCTGCTCCGTGAGGCACTCGCGCTCTGGCGCGGCGCACCGCTCGCCGACTTCGCGTACGAGAGCTTCGCGCAGGGCGAGATCCGCAGGCTCGAGGAGCTCCGGCTGGAAGCCCTCGAGGAGCGGATGGACGCCGATCTCGAGCTCGGCAAGGGCGGAGAGCTCGTCGGCGAGCTCGAACGGCTCGTCGCGGAGAATCCGCTCCGCGAGCGCCTGCGTGGACAGCTGATGCTCTCGCTGTATCGGACGGGCCGCCAGGCGGAGGCGCTGCAGGCCTACCTCGACGCACGCCGGATGCTCGTCGACGAGCTCGGCATCGACCCGAGCCCGGCGTTGCAGCAGCTCTACCGGTCGGTGATCCGGCAGGAGCAGGTGCTGCAGCCTCCGTCGGTTCAGCACCCCATCGAAGACCACCTCGGCGACGTCGTCGGAGCGTTTCTGGCCGGCCGCCTCGTGGTCATCGTCGGTGCGGGCGTCAACGACCCGGGCGAGCGCACTGAAAACGGGCTGCCGGACCCAGCCTCGGTCGCTTCTCACCTGGCCAGGTGCTTCGAGTGCCCGCCTCACCACTC
>Ga0070684_100000202_pt1 | contig 41508 bp, 34 predicted proteins | sample KBSC723LmetaG_FD_65653 | JGI IMG/M metagenome (GOLD analysis project Ga0070684, IMG submission 65653) | Corn rhizosphere microbial communities from Kellogg Biological Station, Michigan, USA - KBS C7.2-3L metaG | ecosystem: Host-associated > Plants > Roots > Rhizosphere ...
CGGTTCATCGAGAATGTAAACAGTGCGACCGGTCGCTTTTTTGGCAAGCTCTGTGGCAAGTTTCACGCGCTGCGCTTCGCCGCCGGAAAGGGTCGTTCCGGCCTGGCCGAGTCGCAGATAACCCAAGCCAACGTCGAGCAGTGAATTGAGCTTTTCCGCGATGGGCGGCACATTGCGGAAGAATCGCGCAGCTTCGTCCACGGTTAGATCGAGCACGTCCGCGATATTCTTTCCTTTGTAAGTGATCTCGAGGGTCTCACGGTTGTAGCGTTTGCCTCGGCAAACCTCACATTCGACGTAAACGTCAGGCAGGAAATGCATCTCGATCTTGATCAAGCCGCCGCCCTCGCAATTCTCGCAACGACCGCCTTTGACATTGAAACTGAACCGACCTGCGTCGTAACCGCGGACCCGCGCCGCGGGCAATTGCGCGAACAGTTCGCGTATCGGGGTGAACGCGCCCGTGTATGTGACCGGGTTCGACCGCGGCGTCCGGCCGATCGGGCTTTGGTCGATCACAACTACTTTATCGATCTGTTCCAGGCCGCGAATTGCTTTGTGAGCGCCCGGCTTGTCTTTGGAGTTATAGAAATGCCGGAAAAGAGCGCGCCGCAATATGTCATCCACCAACGTCGATTTGCCACTGCCGGACACACCAGTCACACACGTTAGGCAACCAAGAGGAAATGAGACATCGATTTTTTTCAGGTTGTTTTCAGTTGCGCCTACGACTGTAAGCCAGCCGTCAGGCCGCGGCTGAGCGCGCTGTTTTGGAATCGCGATCCGAGCGCGCCCGGAAAGATAATCGCCAGTTAAAGAATTTTTCGCGCGCGCGATATCGTCGAGAGTTCCCTCTGCTACAATCTCGCCGCCCCGCGGCCCTGCGCCCGGACCAAGATCAAAAATGTGGTCAGCAGCCCGAATTGTTTCTTCATCGTGCTCGACTACGATGACGGAGTTCCCAAGATCGCGCAGTTTTCGAAGCGTTCCGAGGAGACGTGAGTTGTCGCGTTGATGCAGACCGATGCTCGGTTCATCGAGAATGTAGAGAACGCCAGCCAGACCTGAGCCGATCTGTGTCGCGAGCCGTATCCGTTGCGCTTCGCCGCCGGAAAGCGTGCCACTCTCGCGATTCAGGGTGAGATAGCCAAGCCCGACTTCCATGAGAAATTGCAGACGCGAGCGAATCTCTCGGACCACGTCTGTTACAATTGTCTGCTGCTGTTCAGTCAGATCGAGACCGGCAATGAATCGCAGCGCGTCTTCCACGGTTTGCTGGCTGAACTGATGGATGTTCAATTCGCGGCTTTGGCTGGCCGCCGTAGCCTCGGCGGGAACGGGCCGGTCCTTGATTGTGACGGCAAGGATTTCCGGTTTGAGTCTCGCGCCGCCGCAAACCTTGCATGTCTCGCGAGTCATGAATGCTCGAATTCGATTCCGCGTGAACTCGCTCTCGGTTTGCTCATAAAGCCGCTGCATTTGCGGTACGAGTCCTTCAAACGGTTTTGTGATTTTCTTTTCACCGCCTGCTCGCGATTTATCGGAATTTCCGCCAAAATGCATTTCAATAGGCTTGCCATTCGTGCCGAAGTAAAGCGCAGCTTTGAATGCGTCCGGCAAATCAGCGAACGCCACGTCTTCGTTCACGCTGAAGTGTTTGATCAGCGCATCCTGCACATGCCGATAGTAGACTCGCATGCGTTTTGTGCCGCGACGCCAGGGTGTGATTGCCCCTTCGGCCAGCGTTTTGGTTTGGTCGGAGATCATCAGCTCCGGATCGACCACCAATTGTGTTCCCAGGCCGTGGCAGGCCGGACAGGCGCCGAGGTAGCTGTTGAAAGAAAAATGTCTCGGTGTCAGTTCGCCTAAATTGAAGCCAGTCTCAGCATTCCCGTAATCCGTTGAGTAGCGGCGTTCTTCCCAATCGCCCGCTGGAGTGTTGGAGTGTTGGAGTGTTGGAGAGTTGGCTTTCTCGTTACTCCATTTCTCCACTACTCCATTACCGGGTTGTTGTTGCAAAACAACAATCCGATTGCAGCCCCATTTGAGAGCGGTTTCGATTGAGTCTGTCAGCCGTACCCGGATGCCATCACGGACGACCAGCCGATCGACCACCGCTTCAATCGTGTGCTGCGCGCCTTTCTTCAGCCGGATGGGCTCAGTGCGATCCAGTTCGATCATCTGTCCGTCGATCCGCGCCCGAACAAATCCTTCACGTCTGACTTTTTCGAGCACGTCCCGGAACTCCCCGGACTGATTGTCAATCAACGGCGCCAGCACGGCGATTCTGCTGCCCGGTTCGTACGCCAATACCTGATCGACGATTTGCTGAGGCGTTTGGCGGCTGAGCGGCCGGCCGGTGAGTGGATCATGCGGTTGACCCACGGCAGAAAAGAGGACCCGCAGGTAATCGTAGATCTCAGTAGTAGTTGCGATTGTCGATCGTGGGTTCGCACCGGCGCTGCGTTGTTCGATGGCGATGGCAGGCGATAAGCCTTCGATGAAATCGACATCCGGCTTTTCCATTTGATCGAGAAACTGCCGCGCGTAAGCCGAAAGGCTCTCGACATAACGGCGTTGGCCTTCCGCATAAAGCGTGTCGAAAGCGAGCGACGATTTCCCCGAGCCGCTTAAACCGGTGATGACCACCAACTTCTCCCGCGGAATCTCGACGTGGAGGTTCTTGAGATTGTGCTGGCGGGCACCGCTGATTTTGATAACTTCCGCAGGCATTCTGACGACGAATGTCGAACCTGTTAGTCAAGCACATCCGTTGCTTCTATCCACCGAAATTGAGTCATCCATCGAATGCATGCCGCAGGGAAGCTCCCTCTGTGGCGCAAAGATGAAAGTTTCCATCGTAATTCCGTGTTACAATGAGAAGAACACGATCGAGAAGGTCGTCGAGGCGGTCCGGAACGCGCAGCCCAATTGCAAAGAGATCATCGTAGTGGATGATTGCTCGGATGATGGGACGCAGGCCGTACTGCGGGAGAGAATTTCGCAGGCAGTTGATCGGGTCATCTACCACCCGGTAAATCGAGGCAAGGGTGCGGCCTTGCGCAGCGGCTTCGCTGCCGCTACCGGCGACGTGATTCTGGTTCAGGACGCGGACCTCGAATACAATCCTGAGGATTATCCGGCATTACTGGAACCGCTGATATCAGGCAAAGCGGACGCGGTTATTGGATCACGATTCCTGGGAGGTCGACCACATCGGGTCCTTTTTTTCTGGCATATGGTGGGGAACAAATTTTTGACGCTGCTCTCCAATATGTTGACGAATCTGAATTTGACCGATGTGGAGACGGGCTTCAAAGCCTTTAGAGGCGCCATTATTAAATCCATCCTCATTGAAGAAGACCGTTTTGGCGTTGAGCCTGAAATTATCGCCAAGCTTGCTCAGAAACGCTGTCGCATTTATGAGGTCGGCGTTTCGTATAGCGGACGGACTTATGGCGAAGGCAAGAAGATTAACTGGAAAGACGGCGTAAGAGCCGTGTTCGCCATTGCGAAGTACAATTTCCAACGACGCCAGAGATGAGTAATCCACAGCTGACCCAGTTGGCCTACACCGGGATCGATGTTTTGGAGACGCTGGGAAGAGCGACGAATTACAATTCGCTCATGCTCGATCTCATTTTAGAGAGTTCTGGTGGCCGCAGTCGAATGCTTGATTTCGGGGCCGGAATGGGAACATTCGCGAAGCTGCTTCGAAAAAAGGGCGTTGACGTCGTGTGCGTTGAGCCTGACCCGGGCCTGGCCGGCGGGCTGGCTCGTGATGGGTTTCTGACATTCGAAGACTTAAACGAGGTCCCGGATGGTTCGTTCGAATTTATTTTCACCCTAAACGTACTCGAGCATATCGCGGATGATGGGGCCACCTTTTGCCGTCTTGCGGCAAAGTTAGCAAGAGGGGGCCGACTGCTGATTTACGTCCCGGCTTTTGAATGTTTGTGGACGAGTCTGGACGGAAGGCTCAAACATTACCGCCGCTACCGTCGAGCGCGTTTGGAGCGAATAGCTTGTTCGGCTGGGCTTGCGGTTTTGAAAACGCGCTATGCGGACTCACTCGGTTTCCTTGCCGCTCTTGGTTTCAAACTTTTCGGAAACAAGAATGGAGAGCTTAGCGCGCAAGCCGTGAGTTTTTATGATCGTTACATTGTTCCGCTGAGCAGACGTTTGGATTCCGTGCTGGGTCGATGGATTGGAAAAAATGTTTACATCGTGGCGAATAAAAGGTAGGAACTCCCACGTCAGCAGATATAGATTGCTTTCTCGTCACTGTGTAGACGTGAGTCTCAAAATCACCGCGCAGTCCGTGTTGTTCCCGGTTGGCACCCACTGGTAGCCAGGTACGTTCGGCAGTCGTGACGCCTTTTCATTGAGTTCCTTCATGGAAACGAACAGCGCGTAAACTGGAACGGATCGGTGCAGGCTGAGTTCGGCTAGCGCAACCGCCTGCGCGCGATCGTAATTCACAACGTGTCTGAATCCGATGTACCTTTTTCCATCGAGGGGAGCCGCCACAAATCCGGACGGGAAAAGGGCATTGAGGTAAACAGGACTGATATCTGAAAAAACAATTCCACGCTCTTGCCCGACGCTCTCGACAAAGCGTCGTTGCGCAACAAACTCGGCCGATTGGCGGTGCCGGGTCTTAAAGTGGAGTGCTTCGAGACTCTGCAATCGATTCGCTTTCAGACCCCGGTTGTCCGAGCGCGAAGGATAACCGAGACAAGCCGCTGCAAACAAAGCGAAAATTGCCAGAGAAGCGATCGTTCGTTTTGGCAGAAGGAGATTCTCTACCGCCCATGTCACTGGTAGAACGGCAACTGCGACTAACAGTATTAGGAGCGGCAGATAGAACCGTAAATCCATCCATTTAGGATAGTAACTGATGGTCAGTGCAAAAAAACTCAAGCCAGCCGCAAAAGCACAGAGAACGAACCGGTTAACCCGGATGAAGGAGAACCCAACGCTGACCAGAAGAATAAATGCGACGACAAAGTGGGTACCGGTACCAAAATAGCTGGCAACGGTAATGCGTTGTGGGCGCAGAGCGAGTTCCCGCCAAAGTATCGCAGTATTGTCTGGAATGTAGCGCAAGGAAAAAGGCGGATTCTTCGCTAACCAAATTGGACTAATCCAAAAGGTGTATCCTGTTTTGAACGGCGAATGAAATTGGATCATGTTCAGCACCAGTAGCGGGCTGGCCGCAAGCACGAAAACAACAGGAAGTGCGATGCAGTGAAGAAACCAGCGCAAGCGCATCCCTCTGACGGGGAACAGAGCCATGGCCAACAACAACGGGGCGAAGAAGACTGATTGAAGTCGAATGTTTGATGAGAGACCGAGGAAAACTGCCGATAAGTAAATTTTCCATCGGCGTCCCTCCCTCAGTCCCAGGTATGCGAACATAAACGCTAGTACGACGAATGCCGAAGCGCTGATTTCGCTCGTTGACGAACGACAGAAGGTGAAAAAGCCGGGAAGCGTAACGAGCAAAACCGCTGCAAATCCGCCGATTAACGGCTTGGCCAGATAAAGATAAAAGCCGAATACGCCGAAGAACAGCAGGAAACCGAGCGTTTGATTCGTCCTGAATGGGGCAAGGATGGAATCTGCTTCCGGAAGGATCTTCAGCCAGGGAAGCATTAGCGCCGGGTATCCAACGGGATATCTCGGCGGCAGTTTGTCGTAACCGATCTGTATCGACGGCAAACTATGCTTAAGCAAAGCTCTCGCTTGCGCGAAGTATTGAGTTGGATCTGCGTAACCAAGATAAAGCAGATCGCTGTAGCGATAATCAATTCGCAGTACTGAAAAGTAATAGAATATTAATGCACAAATAAACAACAGTGCGCCCATCAAGATTTCTGTGGTCGCGAAATTTCTTTTGTTATGCATTCAGGAGTTTGTGCCGGATTCTCGTTGCTGCGGCATGTCCTGTTACTCGAAGCGGTAGAGCTTCGCGCAGCCAGGGGAAGCTGAATAAAGGGTGCGACTTTAAACAGGACAAAAGTTCCCGCGACCTTTCAAAGCAATAGTTACTGGTTCATGGATTTTGGAATTTTCACAGGAACCGCCTCCTCTGAAAGAACTCCATTATCCGCGCTGCGCACCGCATAGTTCTGTTGCGGATCGAAATCGCGGATATACCCAAAAAACACGCTGGTTGGAGTCTTGTTCAAGTAAAACACCTTATCAACAAATCGATTTTCACTGAATCTGGCGAACGAGTGACCGATCCCGCGAATCAGCCCCATCTGGTCGACAACTATCAATGTGTGTGGGACCTGGTGTCTACGTTTCCAGAGTCTGCCGGTAACGCGAGCTGCCGGCGCGCCGTTATTGCACTGGAGTAAAGCAGCAACTCCACATCGACCGGTTAGTCTTTGACGCTTATATCGGCCTCGGGTTACCTGTCTTTCGCTAAGACCAAACCAATCCTGTAACCCGTCCGCGAACATATCCAATCTGCGGGCGCGTAATTGTTCCGCCAGGCGATATACTTGATTGATGCCCCCGGCCGCGGGAGCGAGGATCGCTACTTGCTGGTCGTCCCGAACTTCGTTAAGCAGGCTAATAGCGCCTTCTTCAGCAAATATTCTAGCCAATCTACAGTGCACTCCGCTTTTGTAGTGCATCGGCGAGACCATGACGGGCAACGCAAGAGCGACAAGGTATACCGGCCAGCGCAACCATTGTATCGATACAGCCAACTGAATTCCAACTAACAGCAGTCCTGTCCAAAAGAGAGCACTCCAAAAGAGGTACCGTGGCAACAGAAACTCGAACTGAAAGCGTGAACCGCGAAGACTGTTTCCCGTGACGATCAAAGCCATCACCACGAAGTTAAAGGTCACTAGAGCCATTCCAATAAGCTTGAGACTGCTTTTGGAGAGGTCTCGGCGAATCATTGTAAAGGTCATTGCAACCACCGCGAGTACGACGCCTGCACCGCCACAGGAAAGTGATAAGATGGAAGACTTGGCTGCTTCCAAGGAAAGCTGCTTTTCGTGCCAGCCGGAAGCTGCGTAAAAAAATGGACCGCCAGCGATTCTACACAATCGACCGACCAGAGCTAGTCCGAGGGCTCCCGCCCCTTCGATTGTTTTGTAGCCTGCCACGTGCGGGGGGACCTGCTGGTAGATGACGACGGCTGCGACAGCGGCGATGCCAATTGAGACAAGGCATCGCCAGTGAAGCCGCAAGCACCAGGCCAGGAACAGCAGACTCGGCCAAATCGCGAGGCCGGTACCGAAACTGAAGGAGGCCACAAATCCGGCCGACACGACGAGCAGACTTATCGCCCAAAACCTCCGGGAGGAGTCGGTGCCCATGCTCGGAAGAAGAACAAAAGCGAGCGCCGCACTCATCATGAGCAGAGAGCATATACAGTTGAATCCGGCAGACGCGATGATAGGAGACCGTGCCATCCAAAAATTGCCGACGATGATGGCGAGCGTAGCCATAATCTTGGCAGTGAGATTCACTGTTTTATCGCGCCAAACTGGTACCAGCAGCAGCCCGATAGTTAGAAAAAGCATTGTAAAGCCCATCCAGAACAGCGGTAGCTGCTTCCCATGGAAAAACCGAAGATCGGCCAGCCAAAAGAAACTTGGAAAAAATATCAGATGCTCGGCGTGCTTGTGTAACGCGCTTTCTAACCAGGTGTGATTTAAGGCGAACTCGTAGATTCGCCAGTAATCCTGGTGTGTCACCGGCGAGTAGCCCAGACAAAGATAAAGCACGCTCGAAATCGCAAAGAGCAACGCCAGCAGAGTGGCTGCTATTTGCACAGCCAGCTCACCTACTGGGGCAAGTTTAGGCATTCGGGCCGGCCAGGTGGCACGCGGCATCACTTTTGACATTCGAGGAGAATAATTACATACGGAATTCGCATCGCCTTTGTCTCGATCCAAGCATTCACGTTTTTGAATACACTTCCGGCGAGCTGACGGTACGTTTGCTCTGTTCGAATATGCCGCCCGCGGTCCATGGACATGATGAGAATACCAAGTCCAATCACAATGTCCGCCTCTCTGAATCGCGGGTCATCCCAAAGAGACCTAGTGTCGCCGATTACGAACGTTCCCTTGCGAGCGTGCGTACGTTGCGCGGAAGCGATACAGGCTGAACTAACGTCCAAACCGAGGTACTCCACCGGCGGAAGCCACGGGAGTACCTGTGCCGGCCCACAACCAATATCGATGACCCTGTCGCCAGTTTTTGCTCGAACGTGGTTTCGAATGAACTTTCGACGAAGTGCGTTTCCTCCAATGGCGTCTTGAAACAAGTCATACAGGCGCGGAAAGTTTAACAAACGCTGTAGTCCGGAGTTACCTTGCATAGCAACTTGATGCGATATTGATGTTACGTGGTTCTTTCTCAACTGACTATGAGCCATGACTGCGGATAATTGCCGCTTCACCGAACAGGTCGGCGCTAGGAAACAAAAGGGATGCGTAATCGCCCCCAAGCGAGGATGGATGTACCAAAGGGCATTCGGAACGGCAATGATGTCTCAATGTTCTTCATACCACGCAGCAGTAGCTGCGAGAGGGAGTTTGGCGGGACGAAACCGGTTCGAATCACATCAGCTTGCTTTGCTCGTCGCAGGAGGGTCTTACGGGCGAGCAATAGAGGAATCATGAGTAATCCCCATGGCTGAATTCCCTGGATTTCTACGCCGCAACTCTCCAACAATCCTCTCAAGCCATGCCGCGTATAACGCCTCACGTGGCCCGCTACTCTGTCGTAGTCGCTGAATAACATCATATTAGCTGGGACATTAACAGCCACGATGCCGCCTGATCGCAGGTGCCGAAGGGCAGCACGCACAAACGCGGCGTCGTCATCGATGTGTTCAATCACGTCCAACAGCAGGACTGCATCGTAACGGCCAAGCAATGATGATTTTTGGTCCAAGATGTTGTAAACAAAAAGGTTGCCCTTGCCCGGTTTCGCGGTCTCCAAGGCCGTTCGATTCAAATCGCAGCCATCCACTGATATCCCGAGATCGCGCTCCAGCATTTCCCGGGCTACCCCATGCCCGCATCCGATTTCCAAGGCATTGCGCACGTCATCTCCTGCACACTGGAATGCGCGAACGAGCAAACAGTGTCGCCATTGCATCCAAAAATGATCTGCAGTAGCAAACTGGAACCACTCGTCCGCCATCGAAACTGCTTGAGGTTGGGAAACAGTTTCAATCGTTCTCATCGGATCCATGCATCGTTTCGAGATTGATAGTGCGCTCGACAATGAATGATGGGCGGGCTTTCACTTCCATAAACGTTTGCCCGATGTACTCCCCAAGCACTCCCAAGTAGAGGAAGATCAATCCATTGGAGAAGAGCAGAACGATGACGAGTGTTGAAAACCCAGGTGCTGCGAAGTGAATCTCGGTAAACAGCGCAATTCCAAGATAAATGAGTGCCGCAATGAGGGCGCCGAGGCAAAGAATGCTGCCGCAGATGAAGCCAACCCTCAATGGTCTCGTTGAGAACGAGGTCAATCCTGAGAATGCCAGCGTCGTCAGTTTCGGTAATGAATACTGCGGACGGCCCGCGGCACGCGCTGGTCGCGAGATGGGAAATGGCTTTGATGCCAGGCCCGTCCACGCACGTAATCCTCGAACGAAACGCAGCTTTTCTGGAAGACTTAGTAGTAGGCGCACCGCCCGGTGAGTCATTACACAAAAATCACCGCTGTCGGCTTGGACAGGAGTATCAGCCAGGTAAACGTAAAGCCTGTAAAACACGGAGTAAAAGAAACGCTTGAGCCTGGATTCGCGCCGAGCGGCTCGCACCGCGTAAACTATGTCAACCTTCTCCTTTCTTAACGTTCGATACATCTCCAAAAGGATTTCCGGCTCGTCCTGCAAATCTGCGTCCATAATTCCGACATAATTCCCCAATGCAAAGGACAGACCAGCCGAAACGGCATTCTGATGGCCGAAATTTCGGGTTAACACAATTAATTTGACGGATGGATCTTTGCTGGCCCACGCCTCAATGAACCTTGAACTCCCGTCAGTCGATCCATCGCTTACAAAAAGCAGCTCCCAATTTAATGGGCGATTCTCGACGCTTTCAAGTCGCCTACACAACAAAGGCAGAACGTATTCCTCGTTCAGGAAAGGAATAACAATGCTTAACTCAGGACGCATCATTCAACTCAAACGTAATCTTTAATCTGACGACGTTACTGTGTGAACTGACCTTAATCCAGTAAGACGCAGGCAAGGACTATTCAAGATAGGACTGCAGAAACAAGTCCATAATATGCTGCACCGCAGCACCTGTTACGTGCCTTAGGTCGGCCTCCCACACCGCTTCACGATTGGAGTTTTGGACGATTTCGTAACTTGGAAAATAATCTACATTTTGATGTGCGGCAGCCCACTCCTCGGCGACGGTCCGCAACAGCGATTTTCCATAGTTATTGGCTGCCACCACGTCCATCTTTGAAAATGTCGCCATTAGGGGCACGGGAGAAACAGTAACTACAATGCGAAGATCGGGGTGACCATAGCGGGTCAGCAATGCGTGTATGGATTCGAGGCTGTTCCAGTTTTCAACGAAGCTGGTGAGGTGAAACTCGTAGCGATTTGGATTAGGCTTCAATATCGACCGGATCGGAGTGCAATTAGTGTACACGTCGGCTTCGCAATCGCGCCAGACTTCGACCAAACCTAGTGTCATAATCAGACCGCGGCAGTGCTCCACTCGCTTTGCGACTGTTTGCATCAGTGCACGACGATTGAGCGTTTCCGAAAACCCAGCCAGCTCGAGCGTAGGGGTGCAGTGTGGATCAAACCAAGTGCTTTCCGTGATCTGGAAAATTGAGTCCACAGGAAAAGCTGCTTCAGGGTCGAGAGCCCAATGGAGCTCATTCAAGATTGAAAACGTGTTGTACTTGTTCGTGAAACCGAGTCCTGTTACTTCCTTGTTCACCGGCTGAAGCTTAGCGAACTCCGGTGCCATGCTCTCAACGGCAACTCCGCGGCCAGTGAGTGCGTGTTCGATTCCACGCGCAAAACACGATCCAATGGCGTAAAATTTGTCGTCTCGCGCGAATTTGAATTTGGGCGTAATTCGCGGCGTAAACCATGGTTGCCGCAGCCGCTGAAAAGCGTACTGGCTAGCATTATCCTCGGGGCTTAGTCCCGCCTTGTACCAGCGGTTGGCTGGGTTCTTCAGCCAGTTGTCGCTTACTTCAGTGCTTTTCGCGACGTAGATTGATCGCGTGTCGAGTTCGGGAGATGTGGATGGCATACGCGGATCTTGTCCGCTAACGGACGTTTCAGACTGCGGAGTGGGAGAAGAATGAACCGGGAGTCTCACGTTTAATCGATAGCTGAACCCAAGGTTTCGACAAGGTTGACTGGGCTCCTACTCACTTTATCTACTGAATTTCATTGTGGCGCCTCGGGCGCATGAGGTATTGGCCGCCACTTGGTGACACAATCTTTTCTTTGATACACAACTGATCGAGCAACATCAACAATTCGAACACGGCTCTGGCGTCTTCGTTTTCTAGATAGGCCACCCGAGTTCCCGGCGGCACAACAAGCCGCAGAAAGGCGTCAAACTCCAGCTTCCATTCAATCGTAAACCACCGTTGAAATACTGGGATGATTTCGGCCGAGCGGATCGATTCGAACGGTGAGCCAAGGAGGCCTGGTTCCGGACGTTTGATCTCCGCAATTGTCCGGCCGGTAATTTTATTTTTGCGGAGTTTTTCGGGAAGAACAGCCAGGATCTGGTTGACTATGGCGAGGCGCTTGTCGTCGTACTGAAACTGGGTTTCGCCGATGAAGTCGTGAATCCAGAGATAACCGTCGTTTTTCAGTGAGCGCCATATTTGCTCGGCCACATGTTCGAGAAAAAGGATGTGATGGAGGCAAGTCTGAGCTACAACCAGATCAAATGTTTTCTCCGGCAGCGTCACGAAATTCAGATCGGCCACGTCATAGGTGAGTGGCAGCCCCTGCTTTTTAGCGATTTCGCGTGCCTTGGCCACAGCGTCTTCGGAAATGTCGATCCCATGAAAACTCCGGCAAACTCCTTGGGAGATCAGGTCGCGTTCACATCTCCCAGCTCCGCAGCCGAGCGTTAGACCGTGCTCAAACGTCAGCCCCTTCTTACTCGCAAGCTCAGACAGAGATGAGTAGTTGCGATCAAATCCAAGTTTGGCTTCAGCTTTGCTGTCCTCGATTGCAGTTTCGGACGACTCCCGCTCCAGTAGAATTTTCCCCCAGACTTGATTTTCGCGTGCCGCCATCGCGTCATATACACTCCTCTCCGCCATTGCCCGTCTAACGATCTCGCCAGCCTTGTCGACGCTCATGAGTACATCAGATCCGGTTACAGCGAGTCGGCGCGTGCTCCACTCGTCACTTGCGAGCGAAGCTAATCGAATAGTCCTGCGGAAACAACTCACGCCGTCGCCGGCTTTTTGGGAAGACGAGGGGAACTACAAACGGTGATAGAGCTGTGCTGCAACGCTGCCGGACCGAGGGCAAAGTCTGCTTCTGGCCAGTCATAGCGAGGTGCCGTGACACAGGAATCCATCACCCTCTTGGATACAGCGTCCGCTGGAAAAGCCTTTATCATGCAGCATTTAAAAACAGCTACATCGTTTCTGGGATGCTGAAATCCGCAGCGGGAGATCTTACCGAACTGAGCACCAGTCAAAAGACGCGCTACTAAGTGAGTTTACGAGGCGCTGGGAACTGCTGAGCGCGTAGCACACGACAGATTGGCTGATCGCGTTCGCGTCGCGCTGCCTTACCCCTGCGCAAACAGATAAATTGCGACCAGCGTAAATAGAAAGTACGGAACAAGCACCGCCGCGCCAGCATAATCCTTCGCGATTCGCTGCCCAAAAAACAACGCGGTGATGGCAGCGGCGGCTAGAATTGCCCCGTAGAACGCGATCGTCGAATCTTTCAAAAGAAGTACCAGCACGCAGCCGACAGCACTCAGCGCGCCGGCCGCGATCTCGAGAATTGTGATACAGATCAACACCGCAGGAACCATTCCAGCCAGTGGACTGCTCGCGAAATGTCCTTTTAGCCATTCCAAATTGCCGCGGCGATCGATGATTTTATCGATCCCCGATTGCAGGAACAAAATCGCCAGAAACGCGGAGACCAAAATCTGCATCACGTAGATTGCTTGAGGCACGCGCAAAACTGCGATCATCAGCGCAGCTTAGACGAAGTCGCGCGGATTTGTCGATGCCCTGATCTTCGGCCACAAAAAACAGGGACGCGGTCACCCGCGTCCCTGTTCGATAGAACTACTTTTCCGATGTCGATTACGGAGCGACGTGCGCGTAATACGCGAAATGCAGGTCGTTGTCCATCGGGCCATCGAGATTGACCCAGCCCTGCACTGTGGTAGAGGAAACCTCCCTGTTTTGGCCCGCTGCAAGGGCCGACAGTCGACATGCAACCCGGTTTAGTCGCCCTGGGCTACTGCCTCGGCAGAGGCAATGTTGCCGCGCTTCAAATCGAGTTTAGCTTCGCCGGGCGTGCCAAAGACGCGTGCACGTTTGTCATCGAATTCGCCTTCCCAGCGCGCGACGACGATCGTTGCCAGACAGTTGCCGATTAGGTTTACACATGTGCGTCCCATGTCCATCAGTTCATCAACGCCGAAGATGACCGCGACGCCGATCGGTCCAAGGCCAGCAGGCAGGAAGCTGTTTACGGTAGCGAGCAGGATCACGAGCGACGCGCGCGGAACCGCGGCCACCCCTTTCGAGGTGATCATTAGCGTCAGTACCATCAGAATCTGGCGGTCCCATCCCATATGTTGACCGGTAGTGGCTTCCGCCGCCTGGGCTACGAACACCGAAGCCAGCGCCAGGTAAAGCGTCGAACCATCGAGGTTAAACGAATAGCCGGTCGGCATCACGAAACCGACGATGTGTCGCGGCACGCCGAGACGTTCCATCGATTCCATGGCTTTAGGCAGCGCGGACTCGCTGCTCGTCGTCGCAAATGCCAGCGCAGCCGGCTCGCGCACTGCGCGCACGAACTTTCGCAACGGCACGCGGGCGATCAGGATGACCACTCCGAAAACGACAACCACGAAAATGATCAGCGCCACGTACAGCGACAACACCAAGGCCCCGAGATTTTTCAGCACACCCAGACCCTGCGTGCCGATCGTGTGCGCCATCGCAGCACCCACTCCGATAGGCGCAAACATCATCACGTAGTTGGTAAACTTGAACATCACCTGAGAGAGGCTCTCCATGGCGCGTACGATGGGTTTGCCTTTTTCTCCCACTGCTGATACCGCCAGCGCGAAGAGCACACTAAACGCGACGATCTGCAGAACATCGCCACGAACCATGGCTTCAACGATGCTGGACGGAAACGCGTGCACGATGGTTTCGACGAAGGATTGCGGATGTGTGTGCTCAATGGACTGGATGGCGGACGTGTTCGTCGCTTCTAGTTTCACTCCGACGCCAGGCTTGGTGAGATTCACTACGGCCAATCCGATGAAGAGCGCTGCTGTGGTAACGATCTCGAAATAGATCAGCGCCTTGATTCCCATGCGCCCCACTTTCCGGAGCGCACCGGCGCCTGCGATTCCCACCACAATGGTTGAGAATACAAGCGGCGCGATGATCGATTTGATCAGGTTAATGAAAATGTCGCGCAGGAAATAAACCGCATTGCCCCAATCGGGTCGGAGCCATCCGATCACCCCGCCGACAACCAGCCCGATCATGATTTGCACCGTCAACGAAGGGCGATACCACGGCCGGCGCCTCGGTGGAGCAGCGCTTGCAGTCACGGCAGTCGTATTAGCACAAAGAGCGAATTCGAACAGCGCGCGTTTGAGTTCCCGATCCCCGAACTGTCGCGCTGAGCAATAAGTTGTAGGGCGTCTGTGTCAGACGCCCGGCGTTTCGTAGAAACGCCGTATACATCTAATCGATCATCCGCTCTTCAATGCCGCTGTAAGCATCAATACGCCGATCCCTGAGAAATGGCCAATGTGTGCGGTGTTCGTTCACCCGGCTCCAGTCGATCTCCGCCGCCACAATCTCTTCTTGATCGATCGAACCTTTGGCGATGATTTCGCCGTCCGGCCCGCACACGAAGCTCTGCCCCCAAAATTCAATGCCATCTCCACCTGCAGACGCTTCGTGACCGACGCGATTCGCCACCGCGACGTAACACCCATTGGCGATCGCATGCCCGCGCTGAATCGTCTCCCACGCCGAACGTTGCGCTTTTCCAAATTCCTTTTTTTCGCTCGGATGCCAGCCGATTGCCGTTGGATAAAAAATAATCTCTGCACCGCGCAACGCGGTCAGTCGCGCAGCTTCTGGATACCATTGGTCCCAACAAACGCAGACGCCGATCTTGCCACGCGCAGTGTCCCACGCTCGAAATCCGAGATCGCCCGGCGCGAAGTAAAATTTTTCGTGATACAGCGGATCATCGGGAATATGCATTTTGCGATATTTCCCGAGCAATTTTCCATTTGTGTCGATGATTGCCGCAGTGTTGTGATACAGGCCAGCGCTGCGTCTCTCGAAGAGCGATGCAACGATCACTGCGCCAGTTTCACGAGCGACTTGTCCAAGTGCAGCGGTTGATTTTCCGGGCACTTCCTCGGCCAAATCGAAGTTCTTATGATCCTCTGTCTGGCAAAAATATTGCGATCGAAAAAGCTCCGGCAGACAGACAATCTCTGCGCCTTGTCGTGCTGCATCGCGAATATGTTCGAGCGCGCGCAAGAAATTCTCCTGCGGCTCCGCGCCGCAGCGCATCTGAATTAGTGCGATTTTTGTTCCCGGCGAGCTCATAAACCGTTTTATTAACACCGGGCTTTAGACCGGTGTTGCCCGTCATGCAAGCGGTGTCAGCCGTTTCAACGGCTTGTTCAGTAGATTCAAAAACCGTTAAAACGGTTGGTGCATGGGTTCAGCTGGCACCTGGCTGAAGCCAGGTGTTGATGAAACACTTTCGCGTGGCTACTTCGCCGAATCGGTCGGAACGATTTTGATACTCTCGATCACCACGCGTTTGGTCGGTTTGCTCGGTTCGCCGATGCTGTTCTTGGTCACTTCAGTGTCACCGATTTTCTCCAGCACGTCCTGGCCCTTAATCAGTTTGCCAAAGGTCGTGTATTGATGGTCGAGTCGGCGCACCGGGGCGAGGCAGATGAAGAATTGCGAACCGGCAGAGTTTGGATCGGGCCCGCGCGCCATCGAAATCACGCCGCGGTCGTGGCTATGATCGTTGAACTCCGCATTGATTTTGTACCCGGGGTCGCCTTCGCCGTAGCTGTTCTCTTTTGACGGATCCTTCGAATTCGGATCGCCGCCCTGGATCATGAATCCTTTGACGATCCGGTGGAAAATTGTCCCGTCGTAAAAGCCCTGGCGTGCCAGCTTTTTGAAATTCTCAATCGTCTTTGATGCGGCATCAGTCCAAAACTGCACCACCATATCGCCTTCGCTCGTTTTGATTACGGCAACTTCGTTGGATGATTTGATGGGACTTTTTTCTTCCTTCTTTTCGTCGGCGGCAAAAACTGCGGAACTCAATATCACAAGAGAAAGGATCAACAATTTCATTTTCGGTGAAGCGTTAAAAGGTTGAACCGTTGAAGCGGCGAAGCCTTCCTTGTCATGTTGAGCCGAGCGAAACATCTCTGACTATCGATTGGGGAGACATACGCCGCCAGAACTAATCAGAGATTCTTCGCTTCGCTCAGAATGACAACGCCGCTTCAACGTTTCAATGCATCACCGATTTAACGCCGGGAAGCATGGTATTCCTGCAAGCTCCGCACCTGAACTTTTCGTTTTTGCAGTGAGCGAATGCCGTTCGCGCTGGCCAGTGCGGCTCGGACTGTCGTCATGATCGGAATTTTTGCCGCGAGCGCGGCATTGCGAATGACCACTTCGTGCTCACGCGGAATTTTTCCACTTGGTGTGTTGATGATGAAATTGATGTCACCATTCTTGATCCGGTCGAGCACGTTTGGACGTCCCTCGTGAATCTTGAAGACCTTTGTCACTTTGATTTTCGCTTTGGTCAACGTTTCTGCGGTTCCGCTGGTGGAAACAATTTCAAAACCTAGTTTGAGAAATTCACGCGCGACGGGAATGATCGCTTCCTTATCGGCGTCTTTGACACTGACGAAGACTCTTCCACGTTTGGGTAAAGGCGGCGGCGCAGCCATTTGCGATTTGGCGTACGCAAGACCCAGATCGATGTCGATGCCCATTACTTCGCCCGTCGATTTCATTTCCGGCCCGAGAGAAATGTCCAAACCCTCGTAGCGCAGAAACGGAAACACCGCTTCTTTCACCGAAAAATGTTTCGGCACGATTTCTTTCGTGAACCCGAGTTCGCGTAGTGACATTCCGGTCATCACTTTGGCAGCTAGTTTTGCCAGTGGGACGCCGATTGCTTTGCTGACGAACGGAACTGTGCGCGAGGCGCGCGGATTCACTTCCAGCACATAAACGTCGTCGCCTTTCACGGCGAATTGTACGTTCATCAGGCCGCGCACATTCAGTTCGCGCGCCATTGCTTTCGTCGCGGACGAAATTTCATCGAGAACCTTTTGCGACAGGGAGAACGTCGGGATCACGCATGCGCTGTCACCGCTATGGATGCCCGCCTCCTCGATGTGCTCCATGATTGCGCCGATAACGGTCGTGTCGCCGTCTGAGATGCAATCGACATCGACCTCGATGGCGTCTTCAAGAAAGCGATCGATGAGCACCGGCCGATCGGGCGTCACTTCAATCGCACTTGTCATGTAACGTCTGAGGTCCGTCTCTGTGTACACGAGCTCCATCGCGCGCCCGCCCAGAACGAAGCTTGGCCTAACGAGCACCGGATAGCCAATTTTCTTCGCTATCGCCACGGCTTCTTCGGTGCTTGTGGCCGAACCGTTTGGCGTTTGGCGCAAGCCAAGTTTGTCCAGCATCGCCGCGAATAATTTTCGGTCTTCCGCGGTCTCGATACTTTCGGTTTGCGTCCCAAGAATTGGGACGTTTGCCGCTTTTAATCCACCGGCGAGATTCAGCGGTGTTTGGCCCCCAAACTGGACAAACACGCCTTCCGGTTGTTCCTGATCGTAAATGTTAAGTACGTCTTCGAGGGTGAGCGGCTCGAAATAAAGTTTGTCGCTCGTGTCGTAATCGGTCGAAACCGTTTCAGGATTCGAGTTCACCATGATCGTCTCGAATCCGAGCTCGCGCAGGGCGAACGCGGCATGCACACAGCAGTAATCAAATTCAATGCCCTGTCCGATCCGGTTCGGTCCGCCACCCAGAATCATGATCTTTCGTTTGTCGCTCTCGCGTCGCTCGTTCTCGTCGCCGTACGTGGAATAGTAATAAGGCGTGTACGCTTCAAATTCCGCCGCGCAGGTATCCACGAGCCGATACGTCGGTACGATTGCTTCAGCCTTCCTCTTGGATCGAATGGCGTTTTCCGAAACGCTTCGCGCAACTGCCACTTGTCGGTCTGAGAAACCGAATTTCTTCGCGCCCAAGAATGTCTTCGTCTTCAAACACCCGGTTTCAGCGACAATCTCGGCGACATTTCGCAAAAACCATCTATCGATCTTCGTCAGGTCGTAAACCTCATCGATCAACGCGCCTTTTTGAAACGCCTGGGCGATGTAGAAAATTCGCTCCGCATTCGGGATCGCCAGCTTTAGACGCAGCGTTTCAAGATCGACATCTCTGTCTTCGCCGTCGCCTAACAAGCCAAAACGTTTAATCTCGAGGCTGCGCAGCGCTTTTTGCAGCGCTTCTTTAAACGTGCGCCCGATTGCCATCGCTTCACCGACGCTCTTCATCCGTGTCGTGAGCGTCGCGTCTGCTTGCTGAAATTTCTCAAACGTGAACCGCGGCACTTTGACTACGCAGTAATCAATCGTCGGCTCAAAGCAGGCCGGCGTTTCGCGCGTGATGTCATTTTTGATTTCGTCGAGCGTGTAGCCAACCGCGAGCTTGGCCGCGATCTTTGCAATCGGAAAACCGGTCGCCTTCGATGCCAAAGCACTGGAACGCGACACGCGCGGATTCATTTCAATCACCACCATGCGGCCTGTTTCAGGATGAACAGCAAACTGAATGTTGGATCCGCCGGTCTCGACGCCAATCTCACGGATCACCGCAAACGCGGCGTCGCGCATCATTTGATATTCCTTGTCGGTCAGCGTTTGCACAGGCGCGACTGTGATGGAATCGCCGGTATGCACGCCCATGGGATCAAAATTCTCAATCGAACAAACGACAACGCAGTTGTCCATCCGGTCGCGCATGACTTCCATCTCGAACTCTTTCCAGCCAACCAGCGATTCTTCGATCAACACTTCGCGGACTGGCGAAAGATCCAGGCCGTGCGCTGCGATCTCATCAAGTTCTTCGCGATTGTAAGCGATCCCGCCGCCAGTGCCTCCCAAAGTGAATGCCGGACGAATGATCAGCGGAAATGTTCCAATCTCAGCAACGATGCGATCGAGATCCGTAATTGAACGCGCTACGCCCGAGCGCGGCACGTCGAGCCCGATCCGCAACATGGCTTCCTTGAACAACTGGCGATCTTCGCCTTTTGCGATCGCCTGCGCGTTAGCGCCGATCAATTTGACGCCGTGCCGCGCCAGAGCGCCATTCCGGTTCAATTCCATTGCGGCATTGAGCGCAGTTTGTCCCCCAAGAGTGGGCAAAATCGCGTCCGGCTTTTCGCGTTCGATAATCGCCTCGATTACTTCAGGCGTGATCGGCTCGACGTACGTTCGATCGGCAAATTCCGGGTCAGTCATGATCGTGGCTGGATTCGAATTCACCAGCACCACCTCATAGCCTTCTTCGCGCAGTGCTTTGCACGCCTGCACACCGGAGTAATCAAATTCGCAGCCCTGCCCGATCACGATTGGACCGGAGCCGATCAGAAGAATTTTTTTGAGCTCGTTATTCCGCGGCATCTGCGCGCCGAAGGTAACTCAGGCATCCTGCCTGACAAGTCGAGCAGGGCTTCCAGCCCGGCACCATTTTCCGGCGCTACAGCGAGCCGAGATGCCTCGTGACGACGTGGCCAGTTTGGATGTCGCTCGGATCGGACGCGGTGCCCTGCACGGTTGCCTCTACGATATCGGGCGCTTTGACTGTGAAGTTGGGTTTAATCACTGCCCCGATCGTGTCGTCGAGCAGAGCGAATTTGTTCTTTTTCCGGCCGTAAAAATACGTGTTCCAATGCCAGGGCGAATGCCCGCCAGAACTCTGTGTGCTGAACACGAAGAAACCGGAATCGGGCGTCCATGCTGAATGGACAACGCTGCGGCCCTGGTCGCCTTTGGGCGATCCAAAACTGCGCGATGCAACCAGTTTGCCCGACGTGTCGCGAATATCGACGCGCGATTCATTAAGCGGTGCCGGGAATTTGCCGACCTCAATGATGCATGCGCGCAACTGATGATCAGGCGAATCCGTTCCTGAGCAACCGAAGTTTCCGGGTTGCGGCGGGGGGTTGGCGCAGGAAACGAGCGCGATCACGCCGATGAGTAGAATTGCGGAAGTCGTCGTTTTCATTTGCTCGTGATTTTTGCGCAGAATTAACCGGGAATGACAAACAAAATCGCGCGAGCTTTTCGAAGGAAACCAACTTGGATCTTAGCCAGCTTGGCTGATTCGGCGACCTGGCAGCCTTCCAGCCGGAGTGAGGGGTGGCAGCGTGACCTCCATCCACCTACGCCACCTGCGCCACACGCTGCCGATCCAGCCAGACTTTGCAGATGCTTTTTATCCGCGTGAGCACGTAATAAACAGTCTGGCTACGGAGTCGCACCAATTCCGTGCCGACAATGCGCTTCACGAAATCACTCGGCAGATCGAGAATCTCATGCGGCGTCGAGCCATCGAGCCCCTTGCAAAGAATCGCCGTCATTGCGCGAGTTAGGGTTTGCACTTCCGGGCCGAGCGTCATGCGAATGTGTGCCTTGCCGTCTTCATCCACGAGCAGATAAACGCCGACTGTGTCGGTGCACTCCTCATCTTTTCGTACATCGACGAGATTAAAATTCTCCCCCTCACGCGGCTCCTGCCTTTTCGCATTGTGCGCATACGAAACGAGCGTCTCGCGCCGCTCATCCTCCGGCAGCGACTCAAAAAGGTTGATGATCTGGTTCAACTTCCTCGGATACACGACATCAACTTTAGCACAGATCCTCCTCGTCGACGGCAATCGCTGATTTACACCATTTCAATGTTTGATCACATATGTGATGCAACATTGAAATGGAGGATTCGACGGAAAGAAGTGGGATGCGAGAACGAAGTGGCATGCGAGAACGCACGCTTCGGCTTTGCTCGGGAAGATGTTTATGGCTAATTGCGCCATGAAAACTCCGATTAAAGTCGCCGTGACCGGCGCCGCCGGGCACATCGGTTACGCGCTTCTATTTCGCATTGCCTCCGGACAAATGTTCGGATCCGATCAGCCGCTAAGACTTCATTTGATTGAGATTCCTGCAGTGCTTGGCTCGCTGGAGGGTGTGGTGATGGAATTGGACGATTGCGCATTCCCGCTTCTTGAATCGGTGATACCTACGGCTGATCTCGATGAGGGTTTTCGCGACGTGAATTGGGCGTTGCTGGTCGGAAGCGTGCCACGGAAGGCGGGCATGGAACGCAAGGATTTGCTCGGGATTAACGGCAAGATTTTCATCGGGCAAGGTCAGGCGATCCAAAAAAACGCTGCCGCCGACGTGCGCGTGCTTGTGGTCGGAAATCCGTGCAATACCAATTGCCTGATCGCGATGAACAACGCGAAGGAAATCCCAAGCGATCGCTGGTTCGCCATGACCCGATTGGACGAAAACCGGGCTCGCGCTCAGCTCGCGCACAAAGCCGGCGTAAGCATAGGCTCGGTGACGAACATGACCATCTGGGGAAATCACTCTTCGACGCAGTATCCAGATTTCTACAACGCCAAAATCGACGGTCGTCCAGCGAACGAAGTGATCGGAGACGAGATATGGCTGAAGGACGATTTCATCGCCACCGTGCAACAGCGCGGCGCCGCTGTGCTCAAGGCGCGAGGCCTTTCTTCTGCCGGCTCAGCCGCCAATGCAGTTATCGACACGGTGGTTTCGCTGACTACCGACACGCCAGCGAAAGATTGGCACAGCGTGGCGGTTTGTTCTGACGGCAGTTACGGCGTTGACAAAGGATTGATCTCATCATTTCCAGTTCGTGTGCGTGGCGGAAAATGGGAAATCGTGCAGGGCGTTCCGATCAACGATTTCAGTCGCGCGAAAATCGATGCATCAGTCGCGGAGTTGAACGAAGAAAAGTCACTCGTTAGCGAATTGTTGTAGGGCGTTTCTTCGAATCGCCGAGTTCTCGTGTTGATCGGCTGTTACTTAGGCCGAGCGCAACGCTTCATTCTAGCCTTCCGATGACAGTGAAAAGAGTGTGCGCTCGTCCGCGGTGGAACTGCTGGTGCGTCGTCGGCTCTGAGGTCGTGAAACCCATCACCGCCAGAAACTGTGTGATGAATTGCGTGCTGAAATGCCACCAAGTGTGCCACATGAAATTCTGCTCCGTCGGAGCCAAACGACATATTGGCGCGCCTTCCAGATCCAAATGGAATTTATCTACGATGATGAGCGTCTTTGTTCTTTTTGCGCATTGCTCGACGATTCGGAGAGGGTCGCGGCAATGGAGCAGCACAGCTCCCATCACGGCGATGTCGAATTCTCCGAGCGCTGCAGGCAAATCGTAAGCATCGCCATAGTAAATCTTGGCTTTGGATTGCAGGGCGGCGTGACTGAACCAGTAGGAATTCTTCAGCTGTTGCATCACGATTCGACGTGGATCGAATACTTCTTTCAACCTTGCATCCGGATACGGCACAAAATCCCAGCCGTGCTCGTCTGTGACTTCGACCGCGATCACATCGGCGCCGCGCTTTTCCATCTCGAACGTTAAGAAACCGCTGGCAGGACCGATTTCCAAAACGCGTTGACCAGCAAAATCGACGTTGCCCAGGTAATCATCCACTCGTCCACGCAAATCCCAATCCCGACCCTCGATGACTCCGTGACCCGGGAGTTCCATCGTGTGGTAAAAATAGCAATCGGCGACATCTTCCACCTTGCGTGGGATCGCAAAAATTTTCTCGGCGGTCACGGCTGATGCTTTTGGCTGAGCGCTCTTTCCAATCCTGTGTTCCAAGTGAGAGGCCGATCCTTGAACCAGGTGGAATTGAATCCGGGAGCGGCAAAAAGTGCCCACGTCTGGCGCGGATGTTTCCAATCGAGAATTTCAAACCGCAGATTCACGTCTTTGGCCGCGCGTTCGAGTGTAAGTGGCCGGTAACTTACGCAGTCGGGATAGATCCAGCCCGTTTGCCCGGCATCTTCCTCGCCAGTCAAAAACGTGGCAACCAGGGCTCCGTCCTGAGCCAGTGAATGCGAAATCGCGGATAACCAGCCCTTGATCAGGTCGAGCCCGCAATGACTGAAGATCGATTGAGCCAGCGCGAAATCGAAACCGACTTTCGCCTGCGCAATCGCGTCAGGTGAATCGGAAAAAAAGAATGTCGGGCGTTTGATCTGCAGCAACGTTTCGCCCAACTCCCGTTTGATTCCTTCATCGACCAACCATTCGTTAGGCTCCACGCCAAAGTATTTCCCTCGGTTCAGGTACGGAATTAAAAGCCGTCCGATCCGGAGCGAACCGCAACCGATATCAAGCAGCGAATGATGCTGGCGCAGACCTAGCGTAGTCAGGAGATTGAACGTCATCGCCGCGATCACATCGTAATCTTCCGGCGGACCCACATAAGCACGATACTGCGGGTCGCCCGGTTTAAGGCCGAGGCCAAGGTCTTCCTTATCGTTTGAAGCCGTTTCCATTTTCACTCCAAAGATCTTAACGTAACGCGGTCGAAAGTTTTCAGCGTGTCCTGAGGTTTATCGGGAAATCCGACTACGCCGCGCGACCGGTCGAATTGATAGATACGGGTCGGCGGCCGTTGACGGAACGGAAATGCCCGGAGCTTATTGCCGTCGATCGCGTCGGTTGCGCCTTGGACTCGGCACGCTTTCACCGCCAGAGCATACAAATCGCTCCCGATCGCGGACGACGAGCTGATGCAATTCGACAACTCGTTAGGATCCTTTTCGCGATTGAAGAGCTGTTCCCGTCCCCCGTTCGCCATGAAAATGTATTTCCACTCGTCTGTCAGGACCATGATTTTGAAATCCTGTGAGCCGGGAACCTCAACCATCCCGATAAGATGCCGGCGCGGCGCGCATTCGCCGCGCAGCATTTTAAGAACGTCGATTCCCTCGCGCATCTCGCACGCGCCGGCAGCTCCCGTCGCAATCCCGAAAAGATCCGCCAGGCTTACAAATTCAGTTCGCTCGGATTCCGCAGGCAACGCGGCCGGCCAACTGAGCAACAAAGGAACGCGGCAGGCCGCCTCAAAGAAGTTTTGCTTCTGCCAACCATGATGGTCGCCGAGCAGATCGCCGTGGTCGGAGAAGAAACAGATAAGAACGTTCTCGGAGTTCGGTCGCGCTTCGACTGCATCGAGAATTCGCCCGAGACAATAGTCCAGGTAAGTGACCTCGCCGTAGTAACGCGCCTTCACGATTTTAGTTAATGCCGGATTAATTGCGTCCGCCCAAATGGCATGACGCATGAAAGGAATTTCTTCGTCGAGGTGATCTTCTTCGATATCGCCGAGGACTGGTTCCGGCAGTCGATCGGGATTGTACATTCGGTTGAAGGGAATCGGAGGAGCCAGTGGCGGATGCGGCCCAACAAAAGACACAAACCCGAAGAACGGACGCGAATCATCGGATTTTGAAATTTCCTCAACCGTACGATCAGCCGTCCACCATTCACCGCCTAAATTCGCTGGAAGCGGGCCGCGCTGCGGAAGGTAGAACATCTCAGTCCGCTCGCCCATGGGTTGCTCGAGGAAATCGAACTCCGGATGCCCCCGCGCCAGCCACGAACCGTAATCATCGCCTTCCCGATTTGGTGGGTGATAAGTTTCTTCGCAGCGCCACATTGTTTCGAAACCAAGGTCCTCGTTCCACGGATTCGTGTGGAATTTTCCGACTCCAAAAGTCCGATGGCCGAGGCGCGACATCGTTCGGCCCAGATACGGTCCGCAACGCGCTTCCATCTCCGTGGCTTGACCCGCCACAGCATCTGCCTTCGCATTACTGAAAACCCGGGTCGTCGCCGGCTCGCATCCGGTGCGGATTGTGTAGCGCGCAGCGACGCAAACCGGACAGGTCGCATACGCGTTCGAGAAACTGATTCCCCTTCGAACCAGCCGATCCATGTTCGGCGTGTAAATGTGCGAGTTCCCGAGCGCAGCGATCGTATCGAACCGCTGCTGATCGGTCATGATGAACAAGATGTCAGGCCGAGTGTGAGGCATCGTCGAAATGTGCGGCGGCGTGAATTTGGGGCGGCTCTAGTTTACAAGGCGTCAGGCAAATGTCATTCCGAGCGAAGCGCAGCGAAGCCGAGGAATCCCGCGAAAATACTTTACGTTTTGCCAGGGGATGTCTCGACTTCGCTCGACACGACGAGCGGAAACCAGAGACGTTTCGCTTCACCCAACATGACAGCGCGACCGAGGGGGTAAGTGCTTACACGTCCACCAAGTCGCCACCCGTCAGGCGGCGAAAAGCCTCGACGTACTTCGCCGAACTTTTTTCCATCACTTCTTTCGGCAGACGCGGGGCAGGCGGAGTTTTGTCCCAATCGAGCGTCTCCAGATAATCGCGGACAAATTGTTTGTCGAAGCTCGGCGGGCTCTGCCCGACCGTGTACTGGTCCTTCGGCCAGAAACGCGAAGAATCCGGTGTCAGACATTCGTCAATCAGAAGCAAATCTTGAACCGCAATACCGAACTCAAATTTCGTGTCTGCGACGATGATCCCACACTGGTCTGCGTGAGCGCGGCCGCGCGAATAAATGTCCAGGCTAAGATTTTTCACGCGCTCTGCTAATTCGTCGCCGAGAATCTCGCCGCATCGTTTCATGTCGATGTTCTCGTCGTGACCTGTTTCGGCTTTCGTCGCCGGGGTGAAAATTGGCTCGGGCAATTGCGACGCCTGTTTGAGTCCTCCCGGCAGCTTAATGCCGCAAACGCTCTGCGATTCCTGATATTCCTTCCAACCGGAACCAGCCAGATAACCGCGCACTACACATTCCACCGGCAGGGGCTTTGTTTTCTTTACGATCATGGAGCGACCGGCCAGTTGCTCACGAAACGGCTGCAATTCCTTCGGAAACTCATCAAATGTTGCCGTGACAAAGTGATTCCGAATATCATTGAATCGCTTGAACCAGAACGCGGAAATCTGATTCAGCACTGCGCCTTTGTGCGGAATCGGATCGGGTAGTATAACGTCAAAGGCAGAGATTCGATCGGTAACGACAAAAAGCAAAGTCTCGCCCAGGTCGAACACTTCGCGCACCTTGCCGCTGCGCAGTCTTTTTATTCCGTGAAGATCGATTGAGGATTGCGGAGATGTTTGCATATGAGAACCGCGAACGTTCAACGTTTACTGCCGAGCGTCTAGTAAAAACGACGCACGACTGCGAGGATGCCTGCAAGAATCACTCGTGCAGATCGAAACAATGCTGCATGTCGTAAACTCGATAGCCGTTGGACTCGAACGCCGGCTGATTACGAAACTCCGCTGGCCACCTGTTGGCATCATCCGGATGCGCCACGTACCAGCGGATCCCAGTTTCGCGGACGCAGCGCTGTAAATCCGGAATGGTTGTGGCCTGCTGCAGTCGTTGCAATTTTCCGAGCTGCTCCCGGTAGCCAGATTCTCGGAAGACTTTGCTTTGTCTCGTCCACTCATCAACCCTCGCTGCGAACGAGGGTCGGTCGGTTAATCCACCGACGATGAGAAACTTGTCCAGCTGTGAGTCCTGCACGACAGCATCGGCAGGAGGCTGGTCGCTGATGTATCGCGCGCAGTCGATCAGGCCACGATCCACGCGTATACTGGAACGCACATTACCTACCGACCCTTTGCCACGCTGTAACCCCGAGCCATAACAGACTGGAATTAGAGTTAAGGCGATAGAACTTACGACAACCGCCCGGGTCCATAGTTGCCGGCGACGTCGTGCGAGGAGCGAAAACAGGCGACCCGCAGCAAGCGAACCAACCAGCCAGTAAGCCCACACAAAGGGGCGATGTATAAATTCGTGCGCATTGTCCGAGGTGCCGGTTCCGCCCATGCCAAAAGTCATCAACATAAGAATTGCTATAGCAGCTAGTGAAATCCCCTCTGACGCCTGCCACATTTTGCGACATGCGACAAAAAGCCAAATGAGTGGAGCAACGATCGCGAAGATTCCCAAGGCATTAACGAGGAGTAATCCGATCGCCAGCGCCAGATGTGAAGGAAACGGATGAATATTGTTGAAAACTCGATACCAACTCTCGACAGGTGTACCGTTGGCCATCTTCGCCAGTACCTGCCAGTACCAAACACTGCCGGAAAGATCGAATTGGACGTTCGGCCCTACATAAAAACGGTTCGCCAGCGGAAGCATAGCCACTCCGGCAGCTACGCAGCCGCCTAGAATTAGCCATTGCCATTGCTTGCGCGGTGGCCATCCCACGATGGCAAAAGAAACCAACAGGGGAAAAGCGGCGGCGAAGATCTGAATCTTGAAAAAAACAACGAAGGCACCCGTTACCACTCCCGACGCAATCCATACGCGGCGTCCTTCGCGCACTCCCTGGAAGATAAGGATCAGCGCTATTCCGGCGACTGCTACAGCGTATAAGCCTCCGGGAGAGGCGTGTTGCAGCCAAAAATAGCCATAAGTAGGATGCGCGCTGTTTAACAGCGCCATGTCAGGTATCAGGGAAGTAGCTACGAGCGCTGCAAGTCCGGCGGCTTGACTCCAAAACACTCGACCCAAGGCATAGCTGGCCAATCCTGTGAGAAAGGATCCAAACGGTGCCCAGAAGCCTACGACGGTGGCATAACCTGGAAGAGATCCCACCTTCGCCAAACATATCGGGATAGAGTAACTCGCGTAGTGGTAGAAGATTGCGGGAAAGCCCTTCCACTCGTAATTCCCAACTTGAAACAAAGTTTCGGCTCGCAAACTGCGCGCCACAAAGGTGGCGTGGATAAAAAAATCCGACCACGGCTTGAACACGACGGCCCCGTCGACAGACGTTGTGGGAAAAATCAGATCTTGAGACCAGCCGGTAGCTGCAACGAGAGAGACAATTACGCTCAACAGACCTAAAGCGGAAAGCGGATCACGCCGGTGACTTGGAAGAAACCTGGGAATGCTCGCAACTGCGGCCAGAAGCACGATCAGCAGAACCCACAGCGAGACCGGCACAAAGAACGTCCACGTCATTACGCCAACTGAGATAACGGTAACTCCGAGCAGGAAATCGAGTGCGAAAAAAGAAGGAAAACGCAGGGCGGCTGTAACAATTGCGCCTGCTCTAAGCAGAACCCAAGGTAGCGCGAAGAGAAAAAATACGGAACCAAAGTTAAGGCTCTTAGTCGCGAGTGTTATCCACACGACGAGGAAGATGGATATAACAATGCAAGCCAGCGAGCCGTAGCCATCGAACCCGCTTGCGGGTTGCCGCTCTTGCTCGCCCGTTTTTGCCAGCTGTTGAATTTGACTCATCGCCCCCGCTAAAGCATCACCTGCCTAGCAGCGAAACGCCCGCACGGTGTCGATTACCTGGTTTTGCTCCGAAATACTCATTCCGGTGAAAAACGGAAGGCGTAAAAGCCGATCAGATAAATCTTCGGTGACCGGACAATCGCCCTGGCGTCCACCAAAACGCAGGCCCATTGGCGACAAATGCAGCGGCAGATAATGGAAAACGGCGAGAATCCCGAAGCCCGCGAGATACGAGATCAATGCCTGCCTGGTCTCAAAGGAGGGCATGATCACATAAAACATGTGGTAAGCCTGTTCGCATTCGGGTGGGACACTCGGAAGCCGGACGTCATTTGCCTGAGCCCAAGAAGCCAGCTCGCGCGCGTAGGCTTCCCAGATTTGTCGCCGCCTCGACTGAATTTGATCGCGGTGTTCGAGTTGTGCGCGCAGAAACGCCGCCAGGAGGTCCGAGGGCAGATAACTTGATCCGACATCCACCCACGTGTACTTGTCCACCTCACCGCGGAAAAATCGGCTTCGATCGGTTCCCTTTTCTCGAAGCATTTCGGAGCGCTCATTAAACTGCGCATCATTGATCAGCAGCGCGCCGCCTTCTCCGCACGTGAAATTCTTTGTTTCGTGGAAACTGAGAGTTGCCAGCCCCCCGAATGTGCCCAGGTATCGCCCCTGATATCTTGCGTAAAGGCCATGCGCATTGTCTTCGACTACTGCTATGGAATGCCGCCGTGCGATTGGCATGATCGCCTCCATTTCGCACGCGATGCCCGCGTAATGCACAAGAAAAATGGCCTTCGTGTGTCTGGAAATGCGTTGGTCGATTTGGGCCTTATCAATGTTGAGCGTATCCGGGCGAACATCCACGAAGACAGGTCTAGCGCCGCGCAGGACAAACGCATTTAGCGCAGATGGAAAAGTGAAGGCGGGAACGATTACTTCATCTCCAGGTCCGAGATTCAGAAGCAGCGCAGCCATTTCCAAAGCGTGCGTGCACGACGTCGTGAGAAGCGCCTTTTGAACGCCAAGCGAGCGCTCGAGAAGACGGTGACATTCCGCGGTAAAGGGACCGTCACCGGAAAACTTCGGTGCCGCGACTGCGGTCCGGACATAATCAAGTTCATTGCCTGTCGCGAAGGGCCGATTGAAAGGAATGCGGATCATGATGGCTTCAAACTGTTTCGACACTCACTTTTCGCATTCGAGAACGATGGTGACATATGGAATGCGCATCGGCTTCGTATCTATCCATGTTTCGACCCTTTTGAAAGCTTTTGCCGCAAGCTGGCGGTATTGTTGCTCGGTCCGAATATTTCGGCCCCGGTCGGTAGACATGATGTACTTCGAGATCGTGCCTTGGTTTGGAGTCCAACATGCCTCGTGACATATGAATCGACCTTCAGTCTTGAGCGCATCGTACGCGAACCGAATGCACTGCTCAGCCTCTTCATCGTCCAAGTGATGTAGAACGCCGATCGCCATCACAATATCGGCAGCTTTACATCGTGAGTCGCCTCGTACCGATTCTGGGTTGCCCACGATAAAAGTTCCGCGACTGCCATACTTCCGCCGTGCAAACGCGACATAATCCGGATTGATATCGAGTCCAATATACTCCACCTCAGGAAGCCATTGTAACGTCGGCGCCGAGCCGCACCCGATATCAATCACCTTATCACCGGGTTTCGCTCGAACATGTTTCTCAAGAAGCCGGCGGCGCAGCGCGGTCGCCCCGACAGCGGCTTGGAACGCGTTGTACAGAAACGGAACTTTCAACCAGCCCGCCAATCCAGAGTCACATTGCATTGTTCAGTTCGCTAAAACCGGCTTAACTCTGATCTGGCAGCACATAAGGCGCACCGCCTTTCGGCAGCACGTGCTCCAGACGCGGGATTACAGGTTGACCCATTTGTGAAATGAATGTTTGGCGCCGGACGTGCTCCAACCGAATTTTTGCAGTAAGTGGTGAACCGGATAATTGTTCACGTGTACTGGCCCTAATAAATATTGTGCAAAGTCGCGTGCAATCAGCATGCCTTCATGCATGAGAGCAGTCCACAAACCGCGACCGCGAAATTTGGGATCGATTGCCGCTAAGTCATAATGAGCAACTCTTAAGCAATTCCTCTCTTCAGTCCCCAAAGCCTTTCTCCAAAGTCCGTACGCGGCGATTTGGTAATTCAATTCGGCGACAAGAATCCAGTCTGCCCAGCCGTCAAAGGCGGAACGGACCCATTCAGTGTAAACTCTGGTTGCAATGCCTGCAGGCATTTGTGGATCCGCGTGATAGCGGCCGAAGTAATCACCGAACGATTTTTCGGTTATGTCATTAAGGACCGGCAGGTCCGCGGCCTTTGCGTGACGAATCTTCAGCTCGCCGTCGCGTTCAGGGAAACGGATTTTTTCGATTGGCGCGCGAGAAAAATCGAAGACGAAATCCAGCAGCGTATCCATCAGCAAAAAGCCGCTTTGTTCCAAGGCGTGAATTGCGGCCAACTCGCTGGATTGAACTCTACAGACCACGCATTCTGTCCTGCGCTTGGTGAGAGCTTGCGTGAGCTCGCTTGTCAACTTACGGAGAATTTCCGCGCCTTCAGGATCATCTTTCGTGACGGCGAAATGCTTCACCGTTCCTATACGCCGTCCGATGATGCGGCTGTCCCAGAGTGAGTCGGCGTAAATGATGAATCCGTCGATGCGCCCGTCGACAAACCATCCGAACGCGATGGAAGTTTCCTCGGCCAAACTCTGACTGATTTCATCAAGCCAATAGGCCAGGCGTTGCTCGAAATTCAGGCGGGGCAAATAAGCAAGCGGGACGTGAGTAAATCGCGGTAGCGCCTCACGCAGGTCATTGATAGCTGTAACATCCAGCCGTGCGATCATTGTTGGCTTGGCGTGTTGGAACTTTCGCCTTTGATGTCGCGAATCGCGTAAGCCGGTCGATTCATCATGCGAAAATGCATGCGCGCAAGATATTCGCCTATCACCCCAAGTGCGAAAAGCTGCGCGCCTGAAAAGATCGCGATGATTGAAGCCAGAAACGGAAATCCCGGCACGCTTCCCTCCAAGCAATAACGGACAAACACGTAAATGAACACGGCGATTCCAAACAACATACAGGTGAAGCCGACCAGGCTCGCCAGCTGCAGCGGCGCCGTGCTGAAGCCGGTCATCATGTCAAGGGCGTGGCGAACCAGCTTTGTGAACGTGTAATTCGAAGCGCCCGAATGACGCGGCTGGAAAACGACGGGTATCGCGGTGAAGCGTGTCGTCGCCCATGTCAGCAACACGTCGATGGAAACGAACGGAGAATGATAGCTGGCGAATGCCCCGCGCAACTCGGTGCGAAAAACACGAAACGCGCTGACGTTTTTGGCGAGATCCATTCCGATCGCGGTGCCCAACGCCAGGCGCGTAATCCGTGAGGCGAGCGCCCGCAGCGGTGGGTGTCGTTCTGCCTCCGGTGCGCCGTAAACAACATCGAATCCCTGTTGCAGTTGTTCGAGCAGTCGCGGGATTTCTTCGGGTGCATGCTGCAAATCGTCATCCATCGTCACGATTACCTCGTATTTTGCAGCGCGGATGCCGCAGAGCAGAGCGTTATGCTGGCCATAGTTGCGCATCAGATTCAATCCGCGCACTGTCGCAAAACGTGAAGACAGTTCTGAGATGATCTCCCAGCTTCGATCGCGGCTACCGTCATTGACCAGAATGATCTCATATTCTGTTGCGATCTTCGGTAATACTTCGCTCAGGCGCCGGCACAGTTCGGCGATAGAAGCCTCGCCATTGTAAACTGGCGTAACGACTGAAATGGAATGCCGCCCAGGAACCTGCATGTTCGGAAAAGCCTCCGAAGCTATGAGACAAGGCGGCCTTCGTCAAAGCCCGCCGACTTGGAATTTAACCTTGCGTCCGAGTTTGCGAAATGACCTAGTCTCTCCCTGTCCGGCTTGCGTAAAGGCTTGATTGACATGCAAATTCTTTCCGGCGCGTGCCTGTTTGTTATCGCCGTAATTTTGCTGGCATACGTGCCAGGCAAACTGCTGCTAATTGCGCTGAAGCGGACATTGAGCCCGCTGGAAGACGTCACCTTGGCTTCTCTCCTCGGGTTGGTGCTGAGCGGCCTTGTTTACTGGTTAATGACGTTTGCTAATCAAGGACGTTTGTACCTCCTTTGGCCGTTGACTGCTGCCGGCGTTTTTGTTTGGCTCTTTCATAGCAAACGGAAGTCGCTTTTGAGCGGTTCCGCAGGCCTTGAGCCGCGTTCCCAGGGAAACGCAGCGCCATCGCGCGACGGATCCACACTTATTTTGGCCGGCGTTCTGGCGCTTGGGATCATCGCGTTGGCGCTTTTCCCCGTTTATTACACCAATTTCACATGGCAGCCGGATGGCACAATGCGCGTCTATCCGGTACCTGATGTGCTCTTTCATATTGCGATCGCTAACGAATTGACGCACACCGTACCGCCGCAAGCGCCGCTCTTTGCCGGTCACCCGCTCTCGTACCATTATGGGATGGATCTCGCGGTTGCGATGTTCGCCAGGGCAACTGGCCTGAACGTGCGTGATCTTACGGTGCGTTTTGTTCCGACTTTGTTCCTCGCTCTGTCGATACTGAGTGTTTTCTGCTTCTCAAGAAACTGGCTGCGGTCGGGATACTTCGCTGCCCTGGTCGTAGTTCTCGTTTTTTTTGGGGCCGACTTTTCATTCATTCCCGGGTTGCTACTGGGCGAAAAGGGCGATTGGTCTCTCCGCTACTTTAGTGCACCGGCAGTTGTAACTCTTTTCTTTACCAATCCAATCCTGCCGGGATTAGGAGTGCTTTTCGCTGGATTATTCTGTCTTGATCATTACGTGCGCGGGCGCAGCGGAGTGTGGCTTTTGCTTACTGCCCTGCTGTTTGTCGCGTTAATGGAGGTCAAAATGCTGATGGCAGCGCAACTGATGTGCAGCCTGGCACTCGCTGCTGTTGTTTACCTCATTATTTTTTCCAATGCAGACTTATTCAAAATCGGCGCATCCACTGCTGTTGCGGCGATTCCGCTCTTGTCCTGGGTGTTGCTCAAGAATAAGAGCAGCGCACATATCGTCACAAAATTCGAGCCATGGCTTTATGTCTCGCACGCGATGCAGACCCTTGGATTGGGCGGCTGGCTCAGTGGTCCGCTTAGTTTCGCGGTTGTAGCGCTGCCAATTTACCTTATGGGCTCTCTTGGGCTCCGCGTGATTGGCGTCCCTGGAATTCTCACGGCGATATTCCGGCTAAAGTCAGGTGGCGGTGTTCGGTTTTTACTCGCTCTTTTTGTGGTGATCGGTGTGGTCATCGCGCTCACGTGCAGCTTTACGCCAGAAGGATGGACTTTTCGTTACAACCCGATTAGCAGCACGTTTCTGGTACAGAGCGAATACGTGGCGTGGATTTTTGCGGTTGAAGTATTTCAAGCGCTCTACCGATGGGCCACTAGCCGCGGGATCTATCCCGCATTCGCGGCAGGGGCAATAATCGCTACTACGGCAGCGCTTAGTTTACCTTCAACAGTGCAGCACTTCATAGTTTGGCAAGGGCCTGACCAGTTCTTCGGATCCGGAAAACCTTTTGGCAGACAGTTGCTAAGTTACGATTTGCAAACGTTAGCGGCTATGGATTTCCTGCAAGCCGATTCGCATCCGGGTGATGTCGTGCTGTCCGTGGACAACCTGAACGCACCGGTTCTCGCACTCACTAGATGCCGGGTGCCGGTCGGCTATTTTTCGTATGGTTTAGTCGCACGGAGCGAGTACACGCGCAGGGAAACCGCGGAAAAGACGTTTTGGAACGATTGGCGATTGGGAAAAGTTCAGGACGAGTTATTGCGCGAGGCAAATGTGCGATATGTCGTCGTCAGTAAGCAAACAGAAGGTATTCCTGCAACGATGCCGGCCAGCGTATCAAAGGTGTTCGAAAATTCGGAGTTCGCGGTTTTCAAGGTAAACCTGCGCTCCTGAGCGCAACGACTCCGTGGCTAAGTAAGTGGTGAACGTTAGAAGTTGAATTTTCATGGCAGGCATCGTCATCAAACCGCGTGCGCGAATTTTGCATGGACATGATTGGGTGTTTTCCAGCGAAGTGCTCAAGGTTTTCGGAAAACCCGCGGATGGCGATGTGATTTCGCTCAAGGATGGCAAAGATCATTTGATTGGGAGCGCCATTTACAATTCCAAATCGCAAATTGTTGCCCGCCGTTTCTCGCGGCGAAGGCAGGACCTCGATCACGATTTTTTCCGGCGGCGCATCGAGCAAGCTTCGGAATATCGAGACCGGCGAAACATCGATGCAAAGCTGCGCCGCGTGGTGTGGAGCGAAAGCGACGGTCTTCCGGGCGTGATCATCGATCGTTATGGCGACGATTTCGTCCTGCAAACGCTCACGCTGGCGATGGATATGCGAAAGGATTTGATTACGGCGGCAATCGTCGATCTTTTCGGCGACATCGCAATTGTCGAACGGAACGACGCGCCCGCTCGCAAGGCGGAGGGATTGGACTTACGCAGCGGCGTTCTGCGCGGAACTCCATCGCAGACTATGATTGAGGTCGAAGGCGTGAAGCTCGAAGTCGATTTTTTGCGCGGAAATAAGACCGGTTTGTATCTTGATCAAAAGCACAATTACGAGATTGTCGCGGACTACGCTCGCGACCGGCGCGTTCTGGATTGCTTCACAAATCAGGGCGCATTTGCGTTAACCTGTGCGCGCGCAGGCGCAACGGAAGTAACGGGCGTTGAAGAAAATTCGGAGAACATTGCCGCCGCGAAACGAAACGCCGCGCGCAACGAGCTAAGAATCGATTGGGTGCAGCAGGATGTCTTCCAATTTTTACGCGGAGCGGAAAAAGCAGGTGCGCAGTATGATCTGATCGTTCTCGATCCGCCCTCGTTTACGAGAACGAAAAGCGGCGTCCGCGACGCGTTACGCGGCTATCGGGAATTGCACATGCGTGCATTCAAGCTCTTATCGAAAGATGGTTTGCTGGCGACGTTTTCCTGTTCGCATCACGTCGACGACGCAGCATTTTTGCAAACAAATACGGACGCGCTTGTGGACGCGCGTCGTTCGGCCCGTCGCTTGCGCCGGTTCGAGCAGGCGCCGGATCATCCAGTTCTGCCGACAATTCCTGAAACCGAATATTTCAGAGGTTTTTTTCTCGAGATGATGCCTGGGCGCTAGAACCAACGCACGGACACAACGAGGCGCGGCTACACAGGTTTTTAACGATTTAACGATTTAACGGTTTGACGATTTAACGCGACGAAGCCAATATCCGCTACGACGAACCGGGACGGCGACGCGATTGTCATGGCAGAGAAACCTCGACCGATTGAACAAATGCTCGAACTGACCGAGGAAGAGCCGTCTGCCGAGCACCTGGATAATCAGGTGCAAAGAGCGCAGGAGCAGTTGCTCCAACTCAAGCGCCAGCAAGAGCAGATCGAGAAGCAAAAACGCGAACTCGAAGAGCTAAGCCGGCGCCAGGACGAATTGGAACAGGGCCGGGGCGAAATGACTGATAAATTGACGCGCGCTCTCGTTGTGCTCGAACGCGAAGCGTACAACGCGCAAAGCAGGCTGGAACAAATCCGTGTGGCTCGCGAAAGTTTTGCCCAGCATTTGGAATTGGTCGAAGCGATCGACCCGAGGAACTGGAATCCATCGGATTTGCACAAGGAGCTGAGCCGTGCGTTGAGCACTGTGGAGGATGCCCGTACCGAGTACAATGAGCACCGCAGTCGGCTGCAAGCTGGTGGCGGCGGTAACGGCGAGCAGTCGTTGCCCGATACCACGCCCGGCGCTTACGAAAACAACGATGGACGCTCATTTTCCGAGTGGCTGCAGATCGGCCTCGCGCTTACTTTGCCGCTGATCATCTTTGGCGCCATTGCTATCGCCGTTTTTGCTTGGCTGGCCAGCCGGTGATGGCGATGTTTCGGCGTTCGCGCAAACCCGCCCCGCCGCTTCACCGCAAGCAAAAAGAAATAGCGCAACAAGAGGCGCAGTTGCGTGAAAAGGTCGAAAGCCTGGAACGCATAGTCACACAATCGCGGGCGCCTGCGAAGACTAAACCTTCAACGCGAAAGCCGAACGACAACGCATCAAACAATATTGGCGAAAAGCGATTTCACGTGTCGATTGCAATGGAGGCTCCGCAGTTATTTGACACTGACCAAAGGCACCGGCGCCCTCGTGCAATGCGCAAAGAGCGTCGACAGGGGCGGATAGTCTTTCTGATTCTTTTAGTCGCGTTAGGATTCGCGGTCATGTGGCTTATCAGCCATTTGCATCCCTGAGCGTCTGACATGGCTGGAAATTCGGATCTCGATGTCGCGTACGTCGCAAGGCTGTCGCGGATCAATCTGACAGAAGACGAAGCCAAAATTTTCCAGAAGCAACTCGATGACGTGCTGAAGTACGTCGAAAAGCTTCGCCAGGTGGACCTCACTGGCATTGATGCGGCCGCGCACGCGCTTCCGTTTGTGTTCCGCGAGGACGCGCCGCACGACTGGTTCCCAGCAGAACAGGCCTTAAGCAACGCGCCGCGGCAGGCAAACGGCCTTTTTGTTGTCCCTAAAGTTGTGGAATGACCGGGAACGATTTGCCGGCGCTGAGCATCGCCGATCTGCAATCGCTGTTGCGTCGCCGCGAAGTTTCGCCGCGCGAAGTGATCGACATTTTGCGAGAGTGGATTGAAACGGTCGATGGAGACATCGGGGCATATCTTTCACTCGATATCGAAGCTGCGTTGAAAGCGGCGGAGGACGCGGACGTCGATCTTCCTCTAGGAGGAATTCCGATTGCGATCAAAGACATCATCAATGTGATGGATCAGCCGTGCACGTGCGCGTCGAAAATCCTGAACGGATATCGCGCTCCGTACGATGCCGCAGTGATCCAAAAATTGCGCGCAGCGGGCGCGATTCCATTTGGTAAAACCAACCTGGACGAGTTCGGCATGGGCTCGTCCACGGAAAATTCGGCGCTGAAATCGACGCGCAATCCGTGGGACTTGTCACGTGTGCCGGGAGGATCCAGTGGCGGATCGGCAGCAGCCGTTGCCGCAGATGAAGCCTTCGGCGCCCTCGGGTCCGATACTGGCGGTTCGATTCGGCAGCCGGCTGCGCTATGCGGCGTAGTCGGGTTCAAACCGACTTACGGGCGTGTTTCTCGCTTCGGCCTTGTGGCGTTTGCTTCGTCACTGGATCAAATTGGACCCGTAACAAAAACTGTGCGCGACGCTGCGCTGATCATGAACGCTATCGCAGGTCATGATCCGCAAGATTCCACATCGCTCAATGAGCCCGTGCCGGATTATGTAGCGAGCCTCGGAAAAGATTTGCGCGGCATCCGGTTGGGCGTGCCGAAGGAATACATGATCGACGGAATCGATCCGCAGGTGCGAGCTGCAATCGATGCTGCTGCAAAACAGCTCAATTCCCTCGGCGCCGAAATTATCGAGGTCTCATTGCCGAGCACTGAATACGCGGTCGCGGTTTATTACATCATTGCCACCGCGGAAGCTTCCGCGAACCTCGCTCGCTTCGACGGCGTCCGTTACGGGTATCGTGCTGAAAATCCTAAAGACGTTCTCGATCTTTACGGCCGCACGCGCGAGGAGGGTTTTGGTCCGGAAGTGAAACGACGAATCATTCTTGGCACTTACGTTCTGAGCTCCGGCTATTACGACGCGTACTACTTGCGCGCGCAAAAAGTGCGCGAACTGATTCGGCGGGATTTCGCCAGCGTTTTTGACAAGGTCGATGCGCTGATCTCGCCGACGTCTCCCGTAGCAGCATTCAAACTAGGCGAACGCGTTGCCGACCCGTTGCAAATGTATCTCTCCGACATCTTCACGATCGCAGCGAACCTGGCTGGCATTTGCGGAATCAGTATCCCATGCGGTTTCGCCAAGCTGAACGGACATCATCTGCCGATCGGTTTGCAGTTGTTAGGCAAATCGCTGGACGAAGCGCGCATTTTGCAAATCGCGCATGCCTACGAGCAAAGCACAGACTGGCACAAAGCGCGTCCACCAATCGCCGTGAGCTTGCCGAAACCCTGACCTTCTCAACTGGCCCGACGCTGTTGAATCGTTTCGAGAATCGCGGCAATGGCTTCGGCACGAGGTTTGGCGCCGAGGTTGCCTTTGCCGTGGACGCGGACGCTTACGGCGTTGGCTTCCATGTCGCGTTTTCCGATCACAAACATGGTGTGCACTTTCATTTGCTCGGCGTGCTGGATTTTGCCGTTGATCTTGTCTGAGCTTTCGTCGATTTCAGCGCGAACTTGATGAACCCGCAGTTCGTTCAGAATCGATCGCGCGTAATCGAGTAACTTCGGGTCATCACCGATGGTGAGGATGCGCACCTGCTCAGGTGACAACCAGAGCGGGAAATTCCCGGCGTAATGCTCAATCAAAAATCCGATGAAACGTTCGTGCGTGCCAAGCGGAGCGCGATGAATACAGATCGGAATCTTCTCGACGTTATCGCGATCTTTGTAGCGAAGATCGAAACTGCGCGGCTGCGCAAAATCGACCTGGTTGGTGGCGATGGAAAACTCGCGGCCGATCACGCTCCACGCCTGCACGTCGATCTTCGGTCCGTAAAACGCCGCTTCGTTCGGCACTTCAACGTAATTGATCCCGGAGTGTTTCAAAACATTCCGCGTCATCTCTTCAGTCTGTTTCCAGAGCTCCGGTTCATCGACAAATTTTTCGCCAAGCTTAGCTGGATCGTGCGTCGAGAAACGCATCAGATATTTGTCGATCCCGAAGAGCTTGAAATAGTTCAGATACATCTCGTTGACCGCGTTGAACTCGGCTTCAAACTGCTCCGGCGTCATGTAGAGATGCGCATCATTCATCTGCAGCGAGCGCACCCGCATCAGTCCGAACAGCTCTCCGCTCTTTTCGTAGCGATAACACGTTCCGTATTCTGCGAGCCGCAACGGCAGATCGCGATAGCTCCTTGGAAGCGAGGCGAACAGCTTGTGATGATGCGGGCAGTTCATCGCTTTCAGGTAATAGCGATCCATCGGTAACTCCGATCGGATCTTGTCAGCTTTGGAAAGAATTTCGTCCAGTACCCCGGGCGTTAATTGCCTCTCGAGAAGTTCTCGGAATAACTCGGGTTGATGCAAAGGCCGCCTGGACTCTGCGCTTTCCGCGACGAGCTCCATCGGTGGAAACATAGACTCTGCGTAGTACGGCAGGTGGCCACTTTTGAGGTACAAACTTTCGCGCGCGATGTGTGGCGTCCGCACGCGCTGATAGCCGGCGGCGAATTCGGTTTCTTTCGCAAGCTTTTCCAGTTCTTCGGCAATGACTGCGCCGCGAGGCAGTAACATCGGCAGACCAGGCCCAACATCGTCGTCGAAAACAAACAATTCGAGTTCACGACCAAGTTTGCGATGGTCGCGCTTCTTCGCTTCCTCGAGCATTGCGAAGTAGTCATCGAGTTCCTTTTTGGTTTTGAACGCGGTACCGTAAACGCGCTGGAGCTGCGGATTTTTTTCGTCACCCTTGTAGTACGCACTGGCAACGGTGGTCAATTTGAATGCGCCGATGTTTCCTGTGCGCATCACATGCGGCCCGGCGCAGAGATCAATGAAATCGCCGTTGCGGTAGAGCGAGATTTTTTCGTCGCCAGGAATGTTTTCGATGATGTCGAGCTTGAACTTGCTTGGCTCGGCTCGTTCGCCCAATGCAGCAAGCCGGCCTTTTTTCCCGAGCGTGAGTGCTTCATCCCTCGAAACTTCGATCCGTTCGAACGGATGATTCGCTTTGATTTCCTTCTTCATCTCGGCCTCGATCTTTTCGAAATCATCCGGTGAGATGCGGTGGGGAAGATCTACATCGTAGTAAAACCCGTTCTCCACCGGTGGACCCGCAGCAAACTGTGCTTCCGGCCAGATTTTTAGAATGGCGGTTGCCAGTACATGGGAGGCGGAGTGACGAAGCCGCTCGAGATCGGTCATCTGCGCACGCTGCTCCAGTGTTTTGCGTTCCTCGCTCATCGAAGGGGGTGAAAATTAACCACGAAGCGCATGAAGGACACGAAGAATTTGTTTCCGAGTTCGGCCCAGCTGTCACACAATTGTAACTTGGCAGTCGTAGCGCTTCTCTCTATAGCTCCCACTCGGAGCTGATTTCCCGATGAATCCTGCGGACCTTTTTCGTCAAGACAGTAACCCGTTGCAGCTTGCGCCTGGCGACTTTCTGTTCCGGGAAGGCGAGAAGGGCGACAAGATGTACGTTTTGTTGGAAGGGGAAGTGGACATTTTCCTTGGGGATTTTGTGCTCGAGACTGCGGGCCCGGGCGCGCTGCTTGGAGAGATGGCATTGATCGACGATAGTCCCCGCACGGCCAATGCCGTGGCGAAGGCGCCAGCGAAGTTAGCGCAAATCGACCGGCGCCGGTTTCACTTTCTCGTCCAGCAGACACCGCATTTTGCGACGCATGTGATGAAAATTCTGGCCAATCGTCTGCGTCACATGAACGCCGTGACGGCGGTGCGCTAGCGAGTCTCGTAAGAGAGGCAGCGCCTCTTTCGTAGCCGCGGGTGCGGCGTTATCTTTCGGCGAATGCGTATCCTCGCGGAGTATCTGCTTTTTGCTGCGATCGCTACGACCGGTTGCGGCCAACAGGCCCCAACGGCCGCCGATTTCGCAGCGCAACGTCAGCGGATGGTCGAGCAACAGTTGAAGCCGCGCGGCGTCAAGGACGAGCGCGTGCTCGCAGC
>Ga0070684_100000203_pt1 | contig 41499 bp, 38 predicted proteins | sample KBSC723LmetaG_FD_65653 | JGI IMG/M metagenome (GOLD analysis project Ga0070684, IMG submission 65653) | Corn rhizosphere microbial communities from Kellogg Biological Station, Michigan, USA - KBS C7.2-3L metaG | ecosystem: Host-associated > Plants > Roots > Rhizosphere ...
ATGGCGCAGCTCCTTCTTGATCTGCCGGCGCCGGTCCTCGAGGATCTGCCGCTGCCGTTCGGCCTCGGCCCGGGCCAGCTCGAGCGCGGCCTTCTCGCGCTCGATCGCGTCCCGGGCAGCTCGGATCCCCTGCACGGCCTCGGCCACCGAGCGGTCGTACCTGGCCTTGAGGTCGAGGCCGCTGGTGACGTCGTCAAGCGACGAGGCGCCCAGCACGATGTCGACCGGCTGGGAGTCGAAGCCCTTGTAGGACAGCACCATCAGCGCGCCCAGCGCCTTCTCGTGGGCCGCCAGCTTGATCTTCTCGGCACGCAGCCGGCGCTTGGCGTCCTTGATCTGGACGGCCAGCCGCTTCAGCTCCTCGACGGCGGCGTTGTACTGCTCGGTCAGGCGCTCCGCCCGGTCGTCGAGCCTGCGCACCTGTGCCCGCACCTGGCTCAGATGCTGCTGGGTCTGCTCGAGCGTTTGGTCTTGAGGATCGGCCGTCGCGGGGCCTGCGCTCGCCAGGACGAGGCAGGCTGAGAGCACCGTCACGGCCCCCCAAGCCCGCAGCGACCGGTGACGGAAGCTCCGGTCCATGTGTACTACGTCGGCAGCGACCGCGCACAGCTTGAGCCGGCGCTCAAGGTTTGTGCCGTTTACGCCGAAGAGGGCAACATGCAGATCACCGTCTCATGCCACGCGTGCGGCCAGGAGAAGCGCCCGCTGGCACCCTGCCCGGCCTGCGAGTCGACACCACTCGCCGAGCTCGAGCTTCACGCCTGGCGGGCCTCGCTCCACGCCACCGGACTGGCCAGGATCACCGCCACACCGCAGGCAGCGGATCTGGGCGACGCGCCGATCCGCTCGACCGCGCCGATCCGCGCGGTGCTGATCACCGACGAGCTGCCCGCCACCGCGCCCGCCACTATCATCCCGCTCGAGCCGCCGCTCTCCGTCGACGAGACGCTCTCGTTCGACTGGGAGGACAAGGGTCGCCGCCGGCTACGCCGAAGCGCGTAGGTCGAGCAGGCCCTCGGGGAGCTCCAACCCTTCCACCGCAACGCCGTGCGCCGCCATCTCGGCGAGCAGCGCGTCGTAGGCCTCGGACTCGCGCGGCTCCGACGGCGACCACTGGTTGAGGTAGCGAATCCGCTCGACGCCGGCCTGGTACAGCTCCTTCAGGCAGCCGAAACAGGGCCGGAGCGTGGTGTAGCAGTGCGACCCCTGCACCGAGTAGCCGAGCTTCGCTGCCTGGAGCAGCGCGTTCTGCTCGGCGTGCACGCAGATGCAGACGTCGTAGCCGCGGCCCTGTACGTAGTCCTCGGGATGCGAGCAGCGGTGGCAGCCACCCTCGTCGCAGTTCGGGAACCCGGTCGGGGTGCCGTTGTAGCCGGTGGCGATGATCCGCTGGTCGGCGACCAGGATCGCCCCCACGTGGCGCCGCAGGCAGGCGGCCCGCTCGCGGGTGGCGACGGCCAGCAGCATGAAGTACTGGTCCCGGCTCGGCCGCGGCCCTGCGCTGCGGACGTTGCGTTCGACGGCAGCCTCCATCGCCGACACCGTATCAGCCCGGCCTGATCCGACTCCCGAGCGGGCGACAGCAGCCAGAACGCACGCGGCCTGACGCCGACAGGGGTCGGTGGGTGCGGCTGGTATCGTCAAACCATCGGCGGGACGCAGACACAACTCGATCGACCGGCGTTGCAGCCGGGCTCGCGTTCCACCGCGGAGACCCATGAGACGCCGCCCGGCGGCGAGCGCACGGGCGGCCATGCGACGCGGTTGGACATCCAGGGCCTTCGCGCCATCGCCGTGCTGCTGGTCGCCCTCAACCATGCCGGGGTCAGCTTCCTGGGCGGCGGGTACGTCGGTGTGGACGTCTTCTTCGTCATCTCCGGGTTCCTGATCACGAACTGGCTGTTGCGTCGCTTCGAACGCACCGCCCGGATCCCGTTCGCCGACTTCTACGCCGCCCGCGCCCGCCGCATCCTGCCGGCGGCAACGCTGACGTTGGTCGCCACCGTGCTGGCCTGCTGGTACTTCCTGAACTTCGTCCGCGCGCTGTCGGCGTTCCACGACGCGCTGTGGGCGACCTTCTTCGCGGCCAACGTGCACTTCGCCGACATCGGTGCCGACTACTTCGCGAAGGACGACCCGCCGTCGCCGGTGCAGCACTTCTGGACGCTCGCCGTCGAGGAGCAGTTCTACATCGTCTGGCCGATCGTCCTCGCGGCCGCGCTGCTCCTGGCTCGGGTCGGCCTGTCCGGGCGTCCAGATGCGGAGCGGTTCGCGCGTCGCCGGCTGGCGCCCATCGTCGGCCTGTGCGTCCTCGCCTCGTTCGTCTGGTGCGTCCGGACGACCTCGGCCGACCCCACGGGCGCGTACTTCGCGACCGTCGCCCGGGCGTGGGAGCTGGGTGTCGGCGCGCTGATCGCGGTTTGCGCCGCTGATCTCCGGGCTCTGCCCGCCCGGCTGCGTGACGGAATGACGTGGGCGGGAGTGGGCGGGATCCTGATCGCCGGTGTGGCTTTTTCCAGCAGCACCGCCTTCCCTGGCTACGCCGCGCTGCTCCCGGTGATGTCCACCGCGCTGGTCATTGTCGGCGGGCTCGCCGGAACGTCGCGGGCCGGGGTAGGGCGCCTGATCGGGCTACCGCCCATGCGGCTGGTCGGCGACGTGTCCTACACGCTGTACCTGTGGCACTGGCCGGTGCTCGTGATCACTGCTCAATACGTCGGCCGCAATCTCTCCGTGCGCGAGAACCTGCTCCTGCTGGCCGGCGCGTTCGGCCTCAGCCTGCTGACCTACCGGCTGTTCGAGAACCCGATACGTCACAGCCGGCGCCTGTCCACTCCCCGCAGGGCGCTGGTCCTGTGGCCGGCAAGCGTGGCGGCGGTCGTGGTGCTGGCGATGGTGGCCATCTCGTCGGTGGGCGGCGAGGCGGTGGCGCGGGAGTCGCTGGCGCCGATCGTCCCGCGGAAGCTCGATGCGTACACATCGGCCGTGGCCGCGAGCATCACGCCGGAGCGCGCGGCGATGGCGATCCCGAGCGACCTCAATCCGTCCATCTTTGCTCTGACCAAGGACCGCGCCTCCGGCTGCGTCACGTACGGCGTCCGGGGACGGCCGTGCGCGCTCGGCGACCACGGATCCCGCCGAAGGATCGCCGTGTTCGGCGATTCTCACGCGGCGGCATGGATGCCCGCGCTGGACTATTTCGGCCGCTCCCGTCACTGGTCGATCGTGCCGTTGATCACCGCCGGGTGCACAGCCGGCACGGCGACGTCCACCGACGACTGCGACGCACCGTACGCCGCCGCGCTCGAGCGGGCCAGACAGACCCGCCCTGCCGTGATCGTGATCGCCCAGTACTTCGACCCGCGAGAGCCGCCCGCCGCCACGTATGCCGGGCTGAAGACCGAGATCGCCGACTTCAAGAAGATCGCTCCGCGGGTGATCGTGATCGAGGATCCGCCCCAGCACGAGCTGAACCCGATCGACTGTTTGCTGGCAAACGGCGCGACGCTCGGTTCCTGCTCGTTCTCGCTGTCCGGATCGCAGACCACGATCTACTCGACGGTCGAGGACGTGGCCGCCCGCAACGGCGCGGAGTACGTCCACACCCTGAAGTGGTTCTGTGCCGACGGCACCTGCCCACTCGTGATCGGGAAGACGATCACGTTTCGGGACACGAACCACATCACCAACGTGTACTCACGCCAGCTCGCGTTCCCCTTGAGCAGGGCTCTGACCATCTCCGTCAGGCGCGCCGCCCGGTCGAGCCAGAATGAGTGAGGGCCGTCCGAAGGCGACGGTGCTCGTCACCGCGGCGGGCGCCCCCGGTTGCCCGCGGCTGATCCGGGCGCTGCGGGAGGATGGCTACGCGGTTGTGGGCACCGATGCCAATCCCAACTCGATCGCCGGTCGCATCTGCGACGCCTTCAAAGTCGTGCCCTTCGGGGACGATCCGGCGTTCATCCCCCGGATGCGCGAGGTGACCGCCGAACTGGCGGCCGACGTGATCTTCCCGACCTCGTCCTCCGAGATCGTGGCCTGGGCGCGCGCGCGCGACGACTTCCCGGTCCCGGTGATCGCCGGGCCGTTCGAGGGGGTCGAGTGCGCGTCCGACAAGGCGGCCACCTTCCGGCTCGCCAAGGAGCTGCGGGTGCCACACCCGCAGACGGTCGAGGTAACGGATGCCGAGGGGCTCGCCGCCGCCGCGCGCGACCTCGGATACCCGCAGCGCAGGGTGGTGATCAAGCCTTCCCAGGCCAAGGGGTCACGCGGCATGCGGGTCCTCACGCCATCGGTCAGCCGCCGCGAATGGCTTCTCAACCCTCGGCCCGGTGAGCACGCGCCCGAGACGCTGGAGAGCGTCACCGACATCCTCTCCGAGGGCCCCTTCCCCGCCTACATCGTCCAGGAGTACCTCGACGGTCCGGAGGAGACGGTGGATGCGATCTGCTGGCGGGGCGAACTGCTGCTGCCGATGACAAGGACGCGAGACGCGCTACGTGCCGGACTGGCCATGGACTTCACGCTGATCGACCGGCCCGAGTTCGAGGCACACTCCCAGACCCTCGCCGAGGCGCTCGGCAGCGATTACTTCCTGTCGGTGCAGTTCAAGGGTGACCGGCTGATGGAGATCAACCCGCGGGTTTCGACCATCGTCTACGCCCCCGGCATCAACCCCCCGGCGCTGGCCGCCGGCCTTGCCCTCGGCACAACGCAGCCGGAACAGATCCGCGCCCTTCGCAGCAGGATTCCGATCGGCCGGCGAGCGATCCGGTACTTCGATCAGGTCGAGTACAGCTGACTGGAGCCGTTTAGCTTTCCGGGTTATGGGCACGACGTCGGTGACCCGGTCGGAGCCGGGAAGCTGCAACGGAACTGAGGCCGACGCACTCTCACGGCTCCGGCTGGACCAACCCACCAACGGCTCGTCCAGGAAGAAGCGCGGATGCACCTTGCTGTTCTGCTGATCTGCTGGGGGACCAGCGTCTCCGTCTCGCTGGTACTCGTTCGGGTGATCTACGGCGGCAGCTGATCACAGGAGCTCCAATCAGGGCCCCGGAGCGCCCTCCACGGCGGTCTGGGTGACATCCTGTGGGGGTGACGTACGACGCCACGATCTATCAGGGCGCCGCCGACCATTACCGGCACGGGCGGCCGCCCTACTCGCCACAGCTCGAGGCCGTTCTCAGCGAGGAGCTCGATCTCGATGGGAGTGGCAGGCTGCTCGACGCCGGCTGCGGCCCCGGGATCCTCACCGTCCGGCTCGCCCACCTGTTCACGGACGCAGTCGGCCTCGACCCCGACCCGGCAATGCTCGGCGAAGGACGCCGCGTCGCCAGCGAGCGAGGGATCACGAACATTCGCTGGGTCCAGGCCGTGGCCGAAGACCTCCCGGGCGCGGCGCCCGGCGCGTACCGGCTGGTCACGTTCGGCCAATCCTTCCACTGGACGGACGAGGCCCGGGTGGCCGAGGCGGTGTACGAGGTGTTGGAGCCAGGCGGCGCGCTGGCCCTGATCGTGCATTCGGTCGCAGGGCGGCCCGTGCCGCCCAGTCCCGGCCCGCCGCCGATCCCGCACGCGGAGATCAAGGCGCTGGTGGAGAAGTACCTCGGAACGACGAAGCGAGCCGGTCAAGGCGTCGCGCCGGTGCGGACGGCCCGTTTCGAGGACGTCCTCGTCCGCACCAGGTTCGGACTGCCGCGGGTGATCTTCGTGCCCGGCATCCCCGACCTGATCCGGACCAGCGAGAGCGTGCTCTCCGGCTACTTCTCGATGTCCTTCTCGGCGCCGCACCTGTTCGGCGACCGTGTCGAGCATTTCGCCACCGAGGTGCGGGAGCTGCTCACGTCACGGTCTCCCGAGGGCGTGTTCTGGGACTGGCCCGGTGACACCGAAGTCGTCCTCGGCCGCAGGCCCGGCTGACGGGCCGCCTATTCGCGCACCGGTACGCGTTACCGGAGCTCCGCGCAGAGACCGCACGGGTTAGCATCTTGCGGGTGGGAGGAGGACTGACGAGTACGGACTTCCGCGGAATGCGGGGGTGGGAGATCGCTGTCCTCCTGGCGGCGATCGCGGCCTCCGCCGCTGCCCTGTGGATCACGTTGTCTGCCGACTTCCTCAGCTACCCCGGTTGGCTGGCTGTCCAGAAGGCCGACTTCATCCTCGGGCCCGTTCTCGCTGGGTTGTACTGGTGTCGCCGCCGCCCGCGGAGCCGCTTCGGCCCGATGCTCATCGGCTTCGGGTTCATCGGCGCGCTGTACATCTTTCAGTCGGCGAGCAACTCGTGGCTGTTCTCCATCGGACTGCTGGCGGAAACCGTGATCGGCCTCGCCACGCGGGTGCTGATTCTGGCCTTTCCAACAGGGCGTCTCGATCGGCCCGCCAAGGTGATCCTGGTCATCAGCATCCTCGTGTCGCCATTGCCAGCCGTTGTGAGTCAACTCCTGTCGCCTCAGGTGGTCGCGGGCGCGTCCATCTCCGGGTGCCGCCTGGCGTGCCCGAGCAACGAGCTCGCGATCACGTCGAATCCCGCGCTGGCGGCGGATCTGCTCGACACGTTTCGATTCGGCGTGATCTTCGCCTCGAGTCTCACAGCCGGCCTACTCATCTGGCGCTTCGTGAAGGGCACGCCGCCTCAGCGCCGGGCGCTGGCCGTCGGCACGCCGATAGCACTGCTGTTCCTGGCGTTCCAGATCACCTTTCAGCTCCTCGGAGCCCTCGACGCGCCGCTGTCGGACTTCTCTGAGTTCGTCAAATGGGGCATCGTCGTCGCACGCGCGGCGCTCTGGTACGGCTTCCTCGCGGCGCTGATCGGTGCGGAACTGTTCGCGGCGCGGGCCATGCGGCGCCTTGTCGGGCAGTCGCTGCGGCGGCCTTCCAGGCACGCCCTGGAGACAATGCTGCGAGGTCCGCTCGGCGATCCAGATCTGCGGCTGGTCTTCCTCGGCGGCAACGAGGCGTCGCCGCCCACCGAACCCGACCGTGACGTCAAGGTCCTGCACCATGAGGGCGCGCCGGCCGTCGCGATCATTCACGACCCGCAGCTGAACGATGACCCCGAGCTCCTGGAAGCAGCCGGCTGCGTGGCGCTTCTGGCGGCTGAGAACGCGGAGCTCGACGCCGGCTGGACTGAGGCGTTGCAAGAGCTGAAACGCTCCCGCGCTCGGCTGGTGAACGCCGCGGATGAAGAGCGACGCAAGTTCGAGCGCGACCTCCATGACAGCGTGCAGGCCCAACTGATCTCGATCAAGCTTCACCTTGAGATGGAACTGATTGACGGCGACCTGAGCGAATCCCACCGCGAGGAGATTCGCGAGATCACGAAGAGCGTGGAAACGGCGCTTGAGGAGGTGCGCCAGGTCGCTCACGGGCTCTATCCGCCGCTGCTGCTTGCATCAGGCTTGCCAGCCGCAATCCGCCGTCTCCACCTGCACGCCATTTCGGTGTTGGAGGTCGATGCCGTAGGGGTCGGCCGCTACCCCCCGGAGATCGAGTCCGCCGTGTACTACTGCTGCTTGGAGGCGATCCAGAACGCCACCAAGCACGGCGGACCCGGTGTCCACGTCAGGGTTGCGCTGGCGGAGCAGGACGGACATCTCACCTTCCACGTCGACGACGACGGACCGGGATTTGCGATGGGCGAAGCTCCAGGCTTCGGTCTGCGGAACATGGAAGACCGCCTGGGAGCGGTCGGAGGGCAGCTGACGGTCAACACAGCGCCGGCAGGCGGCACCACGATCTCAGGCGACGTTCCTTTGCAACCCGCTACTCCGGAGGCATGACCGAGGGGTCAACCCACCTCTGGCCCAGGTGGACCGCCTTGATGGCACTGATCAACTGCCCGTTGGAGTGAACCAGCTCCTTCATAACCCAGCCGCGGTTCTCGCTGCCTCCGCCGAACACCTGCGAGAGCCACTCGGGATCGGAGTACTGGGTGACGAGCACGACTCCCAGGTCTGGCTGCGCCGCTGCGAGGCGCTCCGATATGCGCAGGCCCTCGTCGGTGCCCGTCGGCGGCATCCGGATATCCGTGACCACCACATCCGGCCGGGTCTCCTCAATCGCGAGGAGAAGGGCCGGCGCGTCGCCGGCGACCGCGACCAGATCGATGTCCGGCGACGCGTTGAGAATCTGCGCAAGCACGTCGCGGATCACGACAGAATCCTCGGCGAGTACGACTCGGATCGGCAAGTTCGCGCAGCCTACAGCGCCCGATGTGCCGCCGAACGGCGATTGGTGCAGACACGCCATGGGCGGTGCGTGGCTCGAACACGCGACCCCCTGCTTGTAAGGCAGGTGCTCTCCCAGCTGAGCTAACCGCCCGGAGCAACCAAGTCTACCGGCGAGCCGGCGGCCGCCCGTCGCCGAGCGACGGGTCAGCCGAGCTGGAAATCGAGGTTGACCGCGGCGGAGATCAACGCCAGGTGGGTGAACGCCTGCGGGAAGTTGCCCAGCGCCTCGCCCGAGGGGCCGATCTCCTCGGAGTAGAGGCCGAGGTGGTTCGCGTAGGTGAGCATCTTCTCGAACGCCAGCCGGGCCTCGTCGAGGTGTCCGGCCCGGGCCAGCGCCTCCACGTACCAGAACGAGCAGATCGAGAAGGTTCCCTCGTCGCCGTCCACGCCGTCCGGCGAGGCCCTGACGTTGTAGCGGTAGACCAGGCTGTCAGCGACCAGCTCACGGCCGATTGCATCCAGCGTCGAGAGCCAGCGGGGGTCCTTGGGCGCGATGAACTTGACCATCGGCATCAGGAGCAGCGAGGCGTCGAGCACATCCGATCCGTAGTGCTGCACGAACGCCCGCCGCTCCGGGTTCCAGCCCCGCTCCATGATCTGACCGGTGATCCGGTCGCGCACAGCCAGCCAGCGCACCAGATCGCCGGGCAGTCCGCGCTGGCGGGCGATCCGGATCGCCCGCTCGAACGCGACCCAGCACATCAGCCGCGAGTAGGTGAAGTTCTGGCGGCCGCCCCGGGTCTCCCAGATGCCCTCATCCGGCTGGTCCCAGTTCTCGCACAGCCAGTCGATCACCCCCGTCAGCGACATCCAGGCGTCGTAGGGGATCGGCTCGCCGTACTTGTTGTACAGGTAGACGGAGTCGATCACCTCGCCGTAGATGTCGAGCTGCAGCTGGGTGGCGGCGCCGTTGCCGACCCGCACCGGGCCAGATCCACGGTAGCCCTCGAACGCCGCGATCTCGACCTCTTCGAGCTCGGCCCGGCCGTCGACGCCGTACATGATCTGCAACGGGCCCTCACCCAGGCCCTCACCCTCGCGGAAGCGATCGGCCAGCCAGGTCATGAACGCGGCCGCCTCCTCCGTGAAGCCCAGGCGCAGCAGCGCGTACAGCGAGAAGGCGGCGTCGCGGATCCACGTGTAGCGGTAGTCCCAGTTGCGGCTGCCGCCGATCTCCTCTGGCAGGCTGGTGGTGGGCGCGGCGACGATCGCACCGGTCGGTCGGTAGGTGAGCAGCTTCAGCGTCAACGCCGAGCGGTTGACCACCTCCCGCCAGCGGCCACGGTACTTCGATCGGGCCAGCCATCCCCGCCAGTAGCGGACGGTCCGATGGAAGCCGTCGTCCGCCTCCTCCTCGCTGACGGCGTGCGGACGCTGCCCGATCGCGGCGTGTTCCAGCACGAAGGCGCAGCTCTCGCCGCTGTGCAGCGTGAACGATCCGCAGACGCCGCCGCGCTCGGTGGTTTTGAGCGCCACCGCCGAGCGGAGCATCTGGTGAGGCTGGGAGTCCGGGCGGAACACCGCACCGTGCTCGTGCACCTCGATGGTGTGCTCGATCCGCCCATAGTCGAACCGCGGCTCGCACTCGAGGACGAAATCCATCTGGCCGCGAACCGCGATCACCCGGCGGACGAGCCGCTTGGCGTGATGCGGATCGCGGTGGATCGGCATGAAGTCCTGCACCTCGCCGACGCCGTCGGCGGTCAGGAAGCGCGTGATCAGAACGTTGGTGTCGGGCAGGTAGAGCTGCTTGACATTGTGCCCGTCGCGGGCCGGGCAGATCCGGAAGTGACCCCCGCGACCGGCGTCGAGGATGGCTGCGAACATGCTCGGCGCGTCGAACCGGCCGGGGCAGTACCAGTCGATGGTGCCGTCGGTGCCGACCAGGGCGACGGTGTGCAGATCGCCGATCACCCCGTGCTCTTCGATTGGCAGGTAGCCGCGCACGGGCAGTACGTTACGCCGCCCGCCTGTCGGCGGCCATCTTTCGCCCACCACGGCCTCCGCGACGGCGTGCTGGCTATACTCCGCCGGTCGCCCCGCAGGGGCACGCGGGGGCGTAGTTCAGCTGGTTAGAACGCCGGCCTGTCACGCCGGAGGTCGCGGGTTCGAGTCCCGTCGCTCCCGTCTTCGAAGCCCCGTCGGCTGCACCGGTCAGGTCACTCCGCCCGGAACAGCGCGGCCGCCGGCATCGCGTCGAGGTCGCTTTGCCGCGACCGTTTACGCGAGTTCCCCGATGGCCGATCGGTCGCCGCGGGACGATGATGCCGGTCCCCGATCGATGGAGGCACCGTGACCCTGATCTGGTTCGTCGTCTGGCTGGTGGCCAACAACATCGGCGACCATGCACCGCTGCAGGCTGACCCCGTCAACCTGTGGGCCGGCGCGCTGATCCTCGCCGTCGCGCTCGACCTCGGGAAGCAGCACACCCCCGCCGGTGGCCGCGCGCGGTCGCGGCGGTCGCACAGCTCGTAAGGGCCGACCGGCCCCTCCCCCGCCGCCCGGGGGAGGACCGTCATCGTGCGGAGCTTACGAGGCGACCTCGACCGGGTCTTCGTGCGCGGCAAGCTCGCGGGAGGTCTCGGTGACCTGGGAGAAATGCCGCTGCTGGATCGGAAGCGCCCACTCGCACAACTCGGAGACGCGCTCGTCGCCGCCGTGCAGGTTCATCGTCCTCAGCACCTCCCAGTGGCCGACCTCGCCCGCCTCAGCCATGGTCAGGAACTCAAAGCCGTCGAGAGCGTCAGCGTCAGCGTCGAGATAGATCTTGAGCATCTCGGCGCCCTTCTGCTTGGTGGCTCGAGCCTCCTCGCCGATGGCGGTCTTCTTGCCCTCGAGGGTGTCGACGATGCTCATGCACCGGCGCTCGGTCTCGGCCGCCTCGGCGTTCATCCGCTCGAGCATCCCGGCCAGCTGCTGCCGGTCGTCCTCGAGCAGCTTGCGCACCTTGTCGGTCGCCGTCTGGGCGGCCATCGCCAGGCCCATGACCTCGCCCAGCTTGGTCTCCATGTTGGTCAGTTCCGCCACCGCAGTGTGCCCCTTTCCGTCGAAGTGATTACGGGCTGGCAGGTGCCCGTACGACGGTCGCGGCAAACGGTCAGCCCCCGGCAGGGACGGTCAGGGAACCTGCTCGAACAGCCGGCCGGAGCGGATCCGCTCGGCCATTTCCTTCGACTCGTCGCGGTAGACGGTGCCGTCCTCGAACTCGATCACCGGATAGCGGCGCTGGCCGCTCAACCGCTCGAGATCATCCCGGCGGCCGCGCGTCAATGGGCCCTTGACCAGCTCGTACTCGATGCCGGCGTCGTCGAGGGCGGTCTGCACGCGGTGGCAGGGGTGACCCCCGATCTTGGCCCAGGTGTTCGGGCATCGGTGAAGCTTCACAGCCATTGCGTCATCGTAGCCGGTCCGCGATGGCAGCGTCGGCAACGCCGACCACTGGGCGGCTGGATCCGGCCACCCGGATAGCGTTAGGCATCGACCGCACGCTCGCCCTCCTGACCGCCACGGTGGCGGGTGCCATCATCGCCGCGCAGGCGCCGACCAACGGCGCCCTGGGACGCGAGATCGGCAGCATCCGGGCGGCACTGGTCAACTTCGCGGCGGGCGGGGTGGTGCTGCTGGTGATCGTGCTGGTCTCGCAGGGCGGCCTGGCCGGGATCGCGGCCGACCCGCACCGCTGGCACTACCTCGGCGGGCTGGCCGGCGCGATGTTCGTGACCGCCGCCATCGTCACCATCGCCCCGCTGGGGGCCACGGTGCAGACGGCGGCCATCATCACCGGGCAGCTGACGGCTTCGGTGATCATCGACCGGTTCGGCCTGCTGGGTGTCGATGCCAGGCCGGTGGGACCGGCGCACCTGGTCGGGATCGCGCTGCTCGCAACCGGTGTGGCTGTGCTCGCCCGAGCATGAGCGGCCCGTCCGAGAAGCGCGCCCGGCATCTCCGCCAGCACGAGGGCGAGGAGCAGCGGGCGACCAACCTGGAGCTGTTCTTCGACCTGGTGTTCGTGTTCGCGATCACCCAGCTCTCGCATCTGCTGGAGGTGCACCTGACGCCGACAGGCGCCGCCAAGACCGGCTTCCTGCTGCTGGTCGTGTGGTGGGGGTGGACCTACACGACGTGGATGACCAACTTCTTCGACCCGGACGCGATCACGGTGCGCCTGGTGCTGATCGCCTCGATGCTGGCGAGCCTGCTGATGGCGATCGCGATCCCCGAAGCGTTCGGCGGGCGGGCGCTGCTGTTCGCCGCCGGCTACACCGGGCTGCAGGTGATCCGTAACGGCTTCGTGCTGTGGGCAACCGACCCCCGCTGGCCGCAGCACCGGACGTTCGAGGGAGTCGCCATCTGGTCGGTGGCGGTGGGCGTGCTGTGGATCGCCGGCGCGCTGGCCGACGATTGGGCCCGGCTCGGCCTGTGGAGCCTTGCCCTGGCGATCGACTACGCCGGCCCGTTCGCCCGCTACTGGGTACCCGGGCGCGGCCGGGTCTCCGTCGAGGAGTGGGAGGTGGAGACGGCGCACTTCGCCGAGCGCTTCCAGCTGTTCATCATCATCGCGCTCGGCGAGTCGGTGGTCGTCACCGGCGGCACCGCGTCGGCGCTCGACACCGATCCCACCCGGCTGGCGGCGATCGCCGTTGCCTTCCTGGGCACGGCGGCCATGTGGTGGCTCTACTTCAGCTACGTGGCGGCCGTCGCCCAGGTGCGGCTCGACACCACGAGCCACCGCGGCGAACTGGCCCGCGACGGCTACACGTACCTGCACGTGATCATGGTGGCCGGGATCATCGTTGCCGCGGTGGGCGACGAGATCGTGATCGCCCACCCGGGAGCGGATCTGAGCACCGCGCAGCTGATCGCGGTGACCGCCGGACCGGCGCTCTACCTGCTGGGGCACGTCGCCTTCCGCCTGCGGATGACGGCCACGCTCAGCCGCAAGCGGCTTGCCGGCGCAGCCGCGGTCGTGGTGGCGGGCGCGACCGGCCTGGTGCTGCCGGCACTGGCCTGCGCCACGCTGATCCTGGCGATCATGGTCGGGGTGATCGGGTGGGAGATCGTGTCAGCCCACCGCCGCTGGCCGGACGGGCCGCCCGACCACCGCGCCGTCCGCTCGGCGCTCGAGCGAAGCGAGGAGGACCGTCAAAAGGCCTGAGCGGCGGCGGAGAAGGTGCGATCGAGCCGAAACGGGTTGTCTCCGGCCCCGCCGGCCAGGATGGAGGCCAGCAGCTCGGAGCCGGCCGGTCCGGCCATCACGCCGTGGCCGCTGTAGCCCGTGTTGACGTGAAGGCCGTCGATCTCGGTGGGGCCGATCAGCGGCCGCTGGTCGGGCGTCATCGTGTACTGGCCGGCCTGCACCGCCCACTGAGCCGTGTTGCGCCAGAAGGCCTCGCCCCAGAAGGGAGCCGTCCGCGCCACCGACACCGGGCTGCGGGGATCCAGCAGCCGCAGGGCGAACGCGGGGTCGGCGGGCACCTGATCGAGCGGCTCGGCCGCCCGTTCCGCCGGGTCGGGGTAGAGCAGGTAGGCGCCGCCGCCCGCCGGCCGCCAGTGCGCCGTGGTGTCCTCGTCGATCGTCATCGGCGCATCGGCGGGGATGGCCGGCTCGTTCCATACCACCACCCGCTGCCGGCGCACGGGCTCCACGGGCAGCGCGATCCCCGCCAGTCCGGCCACGCGGCCGGAGAGCGGTCCGCAGGCGATCACCGCCGCACCGCAGCCGACGGCCCCCATCGAGGTGTCGAGCCCGGCCAGCCTGCCTCCTTCGACGCGGAAGCCGCGCACCTCGCACCCGACCACAACGCCGGCGGAGCAGCCCTCCAGCAGCCCCATCGTGATCCGCCGGGGATCGACCAGCCCGTCCTGCTGGCGGAAGCGAGCCGATGCCACGTCTTCCGACAGCCATGGCCAACGGCCGCGCGCCTCGTCGCCGGTCAGAAGCTCGACGCCGTCGACGCCCCACGTGCGCTGACGCTCGACCAGTCGGCGCTGGGCATCGACCCTGGAGCCGTCGGTGGTCAGCCACAGATAGCCCCGGCGGCGGATGTCGGGATCGTGCACCGACTGGCCGGTCTCCTCGGCGAACCGCTCGAGCAGGGCCACCGTCCGCCGCACCAGGTCGAGCTCCTCTCGATGCTCCAGCTGCAGCCGGTAGCCGCCGGCGGCGACGGCGGTCGTGTGGGTGCAGACCGCCAGCCGGCTCTCCAGCAGCAGCGTGGGGATGCCGGCCCGGGAGGCAAAGAAGGCTGTCGATGCGCCGACGATCCCGCCGCCGATGACGACGAGCTCGGCCTGCGCGGGTGGCTCGGGCAGAAGGCGCACGACGCGGGCTATGCTCGCACAGCCGATGCCTCAGCTGCTCGCCGCCTCAGTCACGCCGCTCCGCGCAGACGGCGACCGCCTCGACGAGGAGGCGATCGGCCCACTGGTGGCACACCTCCAGGAGTGCGGAGTCGACGGTGTGTTCGCCTGCGGCACGACCGGCGAGGGGGTGCTGTTGTCGCTGGACGAGCGACGGCGTGCGGCGGAACTGTTCCGCCAGACATGCAGCGGGCTGCTGATCGTCCACTGCGGTGCGCAGAGCACCCGCGACACGGCCGCCCTGGCGGCCCACGCAGCGGAGATCGGCGCCGACGGAGCCGCAGTGATCCCGCCGCCCTACTACCCGCTCGACGACGAGGCGCTGGTCGAGCATTTCTCGGCTGCCGCCGCCGCCTGCGCGCCGCTGCCGTTCTACATGTACGCGTTCGCCGCCCGCAGCGGCTACCCGCTGCCTCCATCGGTGGTCGAACGGGTCGGCGAGCGAGCGCCGAACCTGGCCGGGCTGAAGGTGTCGGAGGCCGACTACGACGCGCTCGCCCCCTACCTGGCACTGGGCCGGCCCGTGTTCGTCGGCTCCGAGCCGCTGCTTCCCCAAGCCCTCGAGGCGGGGGCGGTCGGCAGCGTCTCGGGACTTGCGAGCGCGTTTCCGCGCGAGATCCGCGCACTGCTCGACGGCGGCGGCGAGCCGGCGGCCGCCCGGGTGCGCGAGCTGCGCGACGCGCTCGGCGGCGCGATCTTCATCCCCGGCCTGAAGCACGTGCTGGGGCTTCGCGGCCTGCCCGTGGGGACGGACGTCCGCCGGCCGCTGCGGCAGCTCAGCCCGGCCGAGGCGCGGGCGGTGGAGCGGGTGGCCTCGCCGGTGGAAGCCGCCTGAGCGCCAGGGCGATGGGGACGATGGTGGCGGTGACCGCGGCGGCGGCCAGGAACGCCTCGCCACTGGAGCCGTGGTACAGCGGCAGCCAGACCAGTGGCGCCACCGCCGTGCCGGCGAACTTGGCAGCCGCGAACACGGAGACTGCGCCGGCCCGGTTGGCCGGCACGGCCTCCAATGCGACCGTGTTCAGACCCGCCCAGAGCAGCGCCGATCCAGCGCCGGCGAGCAGCCACAACGCCGCATAGACGCCGGCCGGGCGGGCGACCCCCAGCGGCGCCACCGCGGCCGCGCAGACAGCGGCGGCGAGCACGACGGCTCGGATGCGACCGAGGCGGTCGACGGCCCGGCCGGCGGAACGACCGAGCAGCATCCCCGCGGCGCCGAACGCGGCCAGCAGCAGGCCGCGCGCGGTCGCGCCCAGCCCGAACGCGTCCACGGAGCGCAGTGAGACAAGGAACGCCAGCCCCGTCATTCCCACGTAGCCGGCGAACCCCGCGGCGCACAGCGCCCCCATCCGCGGCGTCAAGACCGAGCGGAACGACGGATGCGGAGGCCCGGATCTGACGCCCTCGGCGGGCGGGACGGCGACCAGGCCGAGAGCGACCAGCGCCGGCACCACGAACGCCAGCCGCCAGCTGACCTCCGCCGCCAGCCCGCCCAGCAGCGGCGCCAGCGAGATCCCCGCCGCCTGCACGCCGGCGAAGGTGCCCACGGCGCGGCCCCGCTCCGAGGGCGGCACCGCGTCGGCCAGCCCGGCCAGCAGCACCGGCGAGGTAAACGCGTTGGCGGTGCCCTGAAGCGCGCGGCAGAGCAGGAAGACGTGGATGCCCGGCGCAGCCGCCGCGGCCAGCGAGGCGGCTGCGTAGAGCAGGTAGGCGAGCGTCACCACCCGCCGCCGACCGACCCGCTCGGCGATCGTGCCCGAGCCCACCTGCAGGAGCGCGAACGGCACCAGATAGGCGGGGATGGCCGCGGCGATCTCGGCCGTCGAGGCATCGAACGCATCCCGCAGCTCCGGGATCAGCACGGCCAGCACCGCGCCGCCGAACGGCCCCAGGAACCCGCCGACGTACAGTGGCAGGGTGGCGGAGCGGGCGGGGCGCACGAGGCCGGGAGTCTATCTGCGGGCGGTAGAGTGCTCGCTTCCCGGAAGGAGACGCCCATGCAGGTCAGCATCCGCCACAACCCCTCGTTCGCCGTCGCCCGCTGCACGCTCACGGGAGGCGAGACGGTGCGCGCCGAGTCGGGGGCGATGATGGCCACCTCCGACGGAGTCGGCGTCCAGGCCCAGATGCAGGGCGGCCTGATGAAGTCGCTCAAGCGGAGCGTGCTGGGCGGCGAATCGCTGTTCGTGACCACCTTCACTGCCCCCACCCAGGGCGGGTGGGTCGACGTGGCCGCCAACCTGCCCGGCGACCTGATCGTGCGCGACGTCAGCGCCAAACCGTGGAACCTCTCCCGCGGCTCCTACCTCTCCTCCGAGGGCGGCGTCGAGATCGACACGAAGTGGGGCGGCTTCCGCAACGTTTTCGGCGGTGAGGGCGGATTCCTGATCCACGCCAGCGGCAGCGGTCAGGTCGTCGCCTCCTGCTACGGCGCCCTCGACTCAGTCACCCTGGGCGCCGGCGAGCAGCTGGTGGTCGACTCCGGCCACATGGTCGCCTTCGAGGACGGCATCCAGATGACGCTGCGCCGGATCTCAGGCACGATGGCCTCGCTGAAGAGCGGCGAGGGGGTGGTGTTCGAGTTCACCGGGCCGGGCGAGGTGCTGATGCAGAGCCGAAACCCCGGCGCGCTGATTACCTGGCTGACCCAGGTGCTGCCGTTCACCCGCAGCTAGGCGGTGATGGCGCAGGCTCCCAGATCGAGCTGGCGGGCGATCCGGTTTGCCGGCTCGAGGGCCGACTGCAGCGACTGCGCTGCGGCCGCCACGGCAGGGGCGTCGTTCTTGCGCGCCGCGGCGACCAGCTGTTCCCCGACGGTGATGCCGTGTTCGACGGCGTCCAGCATCCGGTTGACGTCGGCGGCGTCGGCGGCGGGTGGGCTGAGCCGCCGCAGCTCGGCCACCTCCTGACGCTGAAGCTCGATCGCGCGCTCGCCGGAGTCGGCCAGCTTCTGCAGGTCGGAGGGCGTCGGCAGCTCGGCGATCCGCTTCCGGTACGAGCTGCAGACGGCGCCGGCCCTGGCGACGTACTCGGCGTGCGTCAGCTGGTGCGACGACGATCCGGAACTGCCGTTGCCGCCGCCCAGGCAGCCGGCGCAGATCACGGCCAGCGCCACCGCGGCCGCCGTGGCAGCCCCGGGGCGGACGAACCTAGAGCGCACCGCCGGCCGCGTGAGGGGCGGTCGGGTCCTCGGCCTCAGCAGACGACTCGCGGGCCAGGTACTCCTCAGCCAGCAGCGGGTTGTCCTGAGCGCGCTCGACGACCGTCAGCAGGCCGGACATGCTCGAGACCTCCTCCACCTGCTCCTTGATGAACCAGCTCATGAACTGCTCCCCGGCATAGTCGCCGGTGTCCCTGGCGAGCGTCGCCAGAGCGCCGATCTGCTCGGTCACCCGCCGCTCCTGGTCGAGGGCCAGCCGCACGGGCTCGACGACGTCGGCAAACTGCGAGCGCGGCGCCTCGACCCCCGGGATCGCCACGTCGAGGCCGGCGTCCAGCAGGTACTGCACCATCATCATCGCGTGGTTGCGCTCCTCGACGGCCTGCCGGTAGAAGTGCGCGGCCAGCCGGGGCAGCGTCTCGCTGTCGTAGAACACGGCGATGGCGATGTACTGCTGTGAGGCGCCGAACTCGTAGCCGATCTGGCCGCTCAGGGCATCGGCGAACCGGGACGTTGACATGGCGCGCTGCCTCCTTGGCCGGGGGCTCGATCGCTGACGGCGGCAGGTGAAGGCCCGCCGCCCGGCCGGTAGGCTACCCGACAGTGCATGCCCGCGTCCGCGCCATCCACGTCGCACCGGTCAAGTCGCTGCGGCTGACGGCGGTCGAGCACGCCCGGCTGGACGAGTCCGGCATCGGCTTCGACCGCCGGTTCGTCCTGATCGACGACGACGACCGGGCGGTGACCATGAAGCTGACCGGCCAGCTCGCCCGGGCGGTGGCCGTTCACGATGCCGAGTCCGGCTCGCTGTCGCTGTCGATCGACGGCGGGCCGCCGCTGACCGGCACGGCGCGGCCGGGGAGCAGCCAATCACTCCAGATGTGGGCGGGCCGCCGTCATGGCCGGCTGATCGACGGGCCGTGGTCGCAGGCCCTGTCCGACCTGGCCGGCAAGCGGCTGCGGCTGGTGCTGCTGGACGAAGGGGCGACCGGCCTCGACATGCACCCGGTCTCGCTGCTGTCCGCCGAATCCTGCGCCGAGCTGGGAGCCCACAATGGCGGCGGCGCGCCCGACCCCCGCCGCTTCCGCCCCACCCTGCTGATCGAGGGCGTCGAGCCGCACGAGGAGGATTCCTGGATCGGCCGCGACGTGGCCGCCGGCGAGGCGGTGCTGCGGGTGGTCGAACGCGATCCGCGATGCGCGATCACCACCCGCAACCCGGAGACCGGTGAGCGAGACCTGGACACGCTGCGGATGATCGCTTCCTACCGTCCGCCCAGCCAGGGCAAGGTCTGGTTCGGCGTGTACGCCACGGTGCTCCGCCCGGGCACATTGCACGTCGGCGACGGCGTCAACCCACTCCCGGAGGAGCGGCCATGATTCCCGCATTCCGCAACCACCTACCCGTCAAGATCCGCTTCGGCGACGGGGTCTCGGCCGACCTCGCGTCCGTGCTGGAGGAGGAAGGCGCGAGCCGGCCGTTCGTGATCATCGACCGCGGACTGGACGAGCTGATCCCGGGCGTCGCCCAGGCGCTCAGCCCGCTGTCCGGCGCCGTGCGGTTCGAGAAGGACGCCGGAGAGCCGACCGTGGAGCTGGTGGAGTCGACCGCCCAGCGGCTGACGGGCTCCGGCTGTGACGCAGTGGTCGCGATCGGCGGCGGGTCGTCGATGGACACTGCCAAGGCCGCCCGCCTGGTCGCCGGACAGGGCGGCCCCTACCTGCGCTTCGCTCGCGGAGAGGCGGGCTACGAGCCGCCCTCCGTTCCGCTGATCTGCGTGCCCACCACCGCGGGCACGGGATCCGAGGTGTCGGGCGGTGCGGTGATCACCGACGAGCGGACGCACGTCAAGGCCGGCATCGCCAGCCCGCTGCTCCGAGCCCAGCACGCGCTGGTCGACCCCGTGCTGACCCACGGGCTGCCGCCCAAGCTCACCGCCTACACCGGGATCGACGCGCTGGCGCAGGCGATCGCCGGGCTGGTGGTCACCGCCCGCACGCCGGTCGGCGACGCGGTCGGCCTGGAGTCGACGCGGCTGGCCGGCCTGGCGCTGGTGCGCTGTGTGACGGACGGTCGCGACGCCGGCGCCCGGTCCGAGATGGCCTGTGCCAGCCTGCTGGCCGGCCTGGCCATGAACATCTCCGATTGCGGGTCGGAGCACTCTCTGGGCCAGGCGCTGGGCGGGCGGTTCGGCTTACCGCACGGGCTGACGATCGGGCTGGTGCTGGCCGAGACGATGGATCGCGACCGCCGCTACGTGCCCCACCAGTTCGAGCGGGTGGCGGACGCGCTGGGCGAGCCCGAAGACGGTTCGGGCGACGGGTCGCGGGCGGTACGGGCGGTGCGCCGGATGCTCGCCGAGCTCGACTTCGAGACGCTCGAGTCGGTCGGCGTGACGGAGGCCGACCTCGACGGGCTGGCGGAGAACGCGCTCGCCGACTACTTCATCTCGGTCGCCCCCGCCCCGTGGTCGAAGGACGAGGTGATCGCGGCCTACCGTCAGGGACTGGCGGTGGGCAGCGCTCGCTGAGCATCAGCGGCCGTCGTCTCGGGGATCACGCGATGCGACTCGTTTCCTGGCCTCGTTACGGCTGGCAGCGACCAGCGCTCCGGTGGCCGGCACGGCCCAGAACAGGCCGTACAGCACCGCCCGCGACCATGGCTGGTTGAGCGGGCCCAGGTGCAGCAGCAGCAGGACGACGAACAACACCGGAAAGGCGATCGCGATCTGCACGCCCGGATTGAGAGCCTCCCAGGCGAGCAGCAGCCGTGGCGGTTCCGAGCGAGGTGTCTCCATCGCCAGACAGGGTAGCGTTCCGATGACCCTTCCCCGACCCCGGAGACGAGCATGGACGAACGAGATCTCCCCGGCCCTCGCGGCGCACAGGTCTCCCTCGACGGCGCGATCGCCGTGATCACCGGCGCGTCCAGCGGGATCGGGTCGGCCATCGCCCGGGCGCTGGCCGAGCACGGCGCCAGGGTGGTGGTCGCGGCCCGCCGCGAGGACCGCCTGGCACCGCTGGCGGAGGAGCTCGGCGGGCTGGCGGTGCGCTGCGACGTCCGCAGGTACGACCAGGTGCGGAGCCTGGTCGAGCAGGCTGCCGACTGGGGCGGCCGGCTCGACGTGATGGTGAACAATGCGGGATTCGGCAGCTTCGGCATGCTGCACGAGATCGATCCCGAGCGGACGGCGGACATGGTGCAGACCAACGTCTGCGGCGTCATCTTCGGCATGCGCGCGGCGGGAGAGGTACTGATGCGCCAGAAGCGGGGAGGCGGCATCGTCAACGTCTCGTCGATCGTCGGCGAGTTCCCCGACCCGGGCAGCGGCGCCTATGCGGCCACGAAGGCCGCCGTCGACCTGTTGTCCCGCACGGCCTACCGCGAGCTCCGCGACCACGGCATCCACGTGGTCAACGTCAAGCCGGCGCTCACCGACACGGAGTTCTCCGCCGTCGCCCGCGGCGACAGCGGGCGACGGGTGGGCGGCGATCCGCCGGCGAAGGTGGCGCGCTGGATCTGCGACGCGCTTGAGGGCGGATCGGCAACTGTCGGCTATCGCTAGGCGCGGTCCCGCCGGTTCCAGAGACTTAGGGTACCCTTATCCAATGGCATCGGTTTCCAGGCCGGCAGGCCCCGCATCCCTTCCCTGGACCGGCGATGCACGGGCCGACCAGCTGATTGCGTCCGATCCGACCGCGCTTTTGATCGGCTTCGTGCTCGACCAACAGGTCACGGTGCAAAAGGCGTTTGCCGGGCCGCTAGCGCTCCAGCAGCGCCTCGGGCACCTCGATCCGGGCAGGATCGCGGCCATGGATCCTGCGGAGCTGGCCGCGGCCTTCCGCGAGAAGCCTGCCATCCATCGCTTCCCGGGAACGATGTCGGAGCGAGTGCAGGCCCTGTGCACCGTGCTCGCCGATCGGTTCGGCGGCGACGCCTCCCGGGTATGGACAGAGGCGACCAGCGGCGAGGAGCTCGCCAAACGGTTGGGCTCGCTGCCCGGCATCGGCGACATGAAGGTGCGCAGCCTGGTTGCAACACTTGTGAAGCAGTTCGGCGTCAAACCGCCTGGATGGGAAGCCGTGCTCCCGGGACACCCCACCCTGGGCGACGTCGATTCCGCCCAGGCGCTGGTGGAATATCAGGCCGCTAAGCGAGAGCACAAGCGGCAGGTTCGTGAACAGCGAGAGCGAAAGGACCGAGCGTGACGACAGAGACGATCACCATGCCGACCCGTACGGGATGGGGGCAGAAGTCGATCATGCTGGCCCTGACCATCATTCCCTTCGTCGGATTCCTGGCAGCAGTCGTGCTGCTGTGGAACCTGGCGGTCAACTGGACCGACCTGATCCTGCTGGGCATCCTCTACGTGCTGTGCGGCCTCGGCATCACGGTCGGCTTCCACCGGATGCTCACCCACCAGGCCTTCGAGGCGGTGCCGCCGCTCAAGTTCCTGCTGCTGATGTTCGGCTCGATGGCGATCCAGGGCGCGGCCATCACCTGGGCCGTCGACCACCGGCAGCATCACGCGCACTCCGACAAGGAGGGCGATCCGCACAGCCCCCATCACGGTTTCGGCGGCGGCATCGGCGGCCAGCTGCGAGGACTGCTGCACGCACACATGGGCTGGATGTTCGTCCACCCGCCCGCCGAGTCGCGCGACCGGCTTGGCCGCGACCTGGTCGACGACCCGATGATCAGCTTCTTCGACCGCACGTTCCTGTTCTGGTCGGTGATGAGCTTCGTGCTGCCGTTCGGCCTCGGCTACGCCCTCACCGGCACCTGGGGCGGCGCGTTCACGGGGCTTTTGTGGGGCGGCCTGGTGCGGCTGTTCCTGAATCACCACATCACGTGGAGCGTCAACTCGATCTGCCACTTCTTCGGTCGCCGGCCATTCGCCGCCTACGACCAGTCGACCAATAACTGGCTGCTGGCCATCCCCTCGCTGGGCGAGGCCTGGCACCACAACCACCACGTCTTCCCCACCTCGGCGTTCCACGGCCTGTCCTGGCGGCAGGTCGACATCTCCGGCTGGCTGATAGCCGGCTGGGAGAAGCTCGGCCTGGTGCGCAACGTGCGCCGGGTGTCGCCCGAGCAGATGGCGCGCAAGCTGGCCCGCGCCCAGCAGGCCGCGCGGCACGCCGAGACCTGATCCGGCGTTCGTCCGCGCCGCCTGCCAAGGTGCGGCGGTGAGCGGCGACCGGATCATCGTGGGCGACAACATGGACGTGCTGCCAGGGTTCCCGGACGCCTGCTTCCGGCTGATCTGCACCGATCCGCCGTTCAACACCGGCCGCGCGCAGCGGCGTACGCGGCTGGCCACGGTGGCGGATCCGGACGGCGACCGCACCGGCTTCGGCGGCCGCCGCTACCGCACCGAGCGGCTGGGGGAGGCCGCGTTCGACGACGTCCATGAGGACTACCTCGGCTTTCTCGAGCCCCGCCTGCTCGAGGCCCACCGGCTGCTGGCGCCGGACGGCACGCTGTACGTCCACCTCGACTACCGGGAGGCGCACTACGTCAAGGTCCTGCTCGACCGGATCTTCGGCCGCAACTGCTTCGTCAACGAGCTGATCTGGGCGTACGACTACGGCGCGAAGCCCCGCCGCCGCTGGCCTGCGAAACACGACACCATCCTGATGTACTCCCGCACGCCGGACGGCCACCTGTTCGACGCCGACGCCGTGGAGCGGGAGCCCTACATGGCGCCGGGACTGGTCACCGCCCAGAAGCGGGCGCGAGGGAAGCTGCCCACCGACACCTGGTGGCACACGATCGTGTCCCCGACCGGCCGCGAGCGAACCGGTTACCCGACCCAGAAGCCCGAGGGCATCGTGCGCCGGATGGTGCAGGCGTCAACCCGCCCGGGCGACCTCTGCCTCGACCCTTTCGCCGGATCCGGCACGCTGGGCGCCGCCTGCCGGGCACTGGGTCGCAGCTTCGTGCTGATCGACCGCAGCGCCGACGCCGTGGCCGTGATGGAGCGGCGGCTGGGCGAAACCGCCGAGCGGGTCTATGCCGGCAGCGTGCGGGCGCCCTCGGAGCTTGCCACGTAGGCCGCCCGGGCGATCCCCAGGAACAGCCCGTGCTCGACCAGTCCGGGGATGCCGTCGAGATCGGCGGCCAGCGCCTCGGGATCGCTCCAGTCCGGCCGCGTGCAGTCGAGGATGTGGTTGCCCTCATCGGTGACGAACGCCGCCCCGCCTGCGATCCGCAGCTCGGCCTGCCAGCCCAGGCCGGCCAGCAGCCGGCGGCACACCGGCACGGCGAACGGGATCACCTCGGCCGGTAGCGGCATCCTCTGGCCGAGCCGGTCGACCAGCTTCGACTCGTCGGCGCAGACCACCATCCTCCGCGACGCCACCGCCACCACCTTCTCGCGCAGATGGGCGCCGCCCATGCCCTTGATCAGCCGCAGGGCGGGATCGATCTCGTCGGCGCCGTCGATGGTCACATCCAGCTGGGGCTGGTCGGCCAGCGTCAGCAGAGGGATGCCCAGCTCGCGGGCGCGAGCCGCGGTGGCCTCGGACGTCGGCACGCCGGCGACGTCCGCCAGCCGGCCGTCGGCAAGCCGCCGGGCCAGCGCGTCCAGCATCAGCACCGCCGTCGAACCCGTGCCCAGGCCCAGCCGCATGCCGCTACGCACCTCGGCCTCGACGGCCGCCTCGGCCGCCACCGCCTTGAGCGGATCGGCGCTCACGGCACCGCCACCAGCTCCGGGTCGGTGACCGGCGCCCGGCAGGCGAACCGCTCGCAGACATACACAGCCGGGCGGCCGCCGACCTCGCCCTTGCCCTCCAGCAGCGGCAGGTCGTCGCCCTCCCGGGTGAACGCATAAACGGCGGTGGGGTGAAAGCCGCTGCGCGCGGCCGCCGCCAGCCGCCCGGTCGCAGGGTTCGACGGGTCGCCTGCGATCACCACCTCAACCGGCGGCGAGACATACATGTCGATCACCCGCAGCAGCTCGCCGAAGGCATGCGCGGAACCGGCGATGTAGGGCAGGCCCAGCCGGATCACGCCGGCGGCCAGCTCCTCGCCCCGGCCGGTGATCCGCGACAGCCGCAGTGCGGCCATCGCCATCAGCGACTGGCCGGACGGAGTCGGATTGTCGTCCAGGTCCTTGTGGCGCGCCACCAGCTGCTCGCCCTCACGGGAGGAGTAGAAGAACCCGCCCGCCTCGGGATCGGCGAACAGCTCCACGGCCCGGTCAGCGAACCGCACCGCCTCGTCCAGCCAACGCGCCTCGCCGGTCGCCGCGTGCAGGTCGAGCAGGGCGTTCACCAGCCCGCCCCAGTCGTCCAGGAAAGCGTCGACCCTGGCCTCTCCCGCCCGGTAGCTGCGGAGCAGCCGCGGATTCTCTCCGCCAACTGCCATCCGTTCGAGGATGAAGCCGGCGCACGTGCGGGCCGCGTTCAGGTAGTCAGCCCGATCGAGGCGCCATCCGGCCTCGGACAGAGCGGAGATGGCGAAGGCGTTCCAGGCCGTGATCGCCTTGTCGTCGCGCGCCGGCTGGGGGCGGGAGGCGCGCGTCCGCAGCAGCGCCTCACGGATCCCGGACAGGTTCTCGGGCTCGGGGCCGGATGGCCGCAGCACCGTCGTGCCGCCCTCGAAGTTGCCGGTGTCGGAGACGCCGTAGTACGCAATCGCCGCCGCGGCATCCGCCGCAGGCAGCGCGTCGCGCAGCTGATCGGGCGTCCACACGTAGGTCAGGCCCTCGTGGCCGTCGGTGTCGGCGTCCTGAGCCGAGGCGAACACCCCCTCGGGCAGCAGCATCTCCGTCAGCAGGTAATCGAGTGTCTCCTCGACCACCTGCCGGTGGCGCGCCTGGCCGGTGACCACCCAGCCGTGCAGGTAGGCGGCGGCCAGCAGGGCGTTGTCGTACAGCATCTTCTCGAAGTGCGGCACCAGCCACTGGCGGTCGACCGAGTAGCGGGCAAACCCGCCACCCAACACGTCGTACATGCCACCGAGGGCCATCGCATCGAGGGTCTCGGCCGCCATCCGCAGGGCGTCTGCGTCGCCGAAGCGATGATGGGCCTGGAGCAGGAACTCGATCGCCGAGGCGGGCGGGAACTTGGGGGCGTTGCCGAACCCCGCCCACTGCTCGTCGAACACCGATGCGATCCGGCGGACGGCGGCCCGCAGCACCTCCTCGTCGGGCTCTCCCTCGGCCGGGCCCAGCCGCGACGAGCCGTCCAGGGCATCGGTCAGCCGCCCGGCGGCGGCCATCACGTCGTCGCGCTTCTCCCTGTAGGCGTCGGCGACCGCCACCAGCACCTGCTGGAAGCTGGGCATGTTGAAGCGGGGCGTCGGAGGGTAGTAGGTGCCGCCGTAGAACGGCTTGCCCTCCGGCGTCAGGAACACCGTCATCGGCCAGCCGCCCTGCCCGGTCATGCTGACGACCGCGTTCATGTACACGGCGTCGAGGTCGGGACGCTCCTCCCGGTCGACCTTGATGTTGACGAACAGGCGGTTCATCAACTCGGCCGTGTCGGGATCCTCGAACGACTCGTGGGCCATCACATGACACCAGTGGCACGCCGAGTAGCCGATCGAGAGCAGAATCGGCCGGTCATCCGAGCGCGCCTGCTCAAGCGCCTCCGGCCCCCAGGGGAACCACTCCACCGGGTTCTCGGCGTGCTGCAGCAGGTACGGGCTGGTCTCCTCGGCGAGCCGGTTCACGTCCCCAGCCTACCCATCCCGGAGCAAGGCGCCGCCCTTGCCGGCGTCAGGCCACCACCTGACGGATCTGGTGCACCATCACCATCACCATCGAGGCATCGTCGGCAGCAGCCTGGCTGGAGGTCTCGATCAGCCGGGCCAGCCGCTCGTAGGGATCGACGCGGGCCTGCAGGTAGGAGTCAACCGCCTCGTCGATCCCGGCGCCGCCGCTCTGGTCGATCACGCGGGCCACGATCTGCCGGCGCAGCAGCCGCAGGTCGTCGAGCTGGGAGGCCCAGGCCAGCCGCTGCCAGCGGGTGTCGGCGGGCAGCCTGGCGACCCGGTCCTCGATGGCGTCCAGGTACAGCCGCTCGCCGACCACGAAGAATGCGTGAGCGACCTCGGGCAGCGACCTTCCCGTCTCCCGCGAGACGGCGATGATGTCCGGCGCGAACACCAGGTCGGGCACCGCCGCCCCGAACCGGGCCGGGCGCTCCGGCACGCCCTGGGCCACCAGTTCGTCCAGCCGCTCATCGCGCGTCGCCCGCCAGGCGCTGGTGGCCACGTCCTCGAGGCATCCCAGCAGCTCGGCGAAGGCCGGCCGGGTGTGCTCGACCTCGGTGGCCAGGTCGAGCTGGGGGACGTGCTGCAGGTACCAGCGCGCCAACTGCTCGACCATCGTGTCGACGGCGCGCATCAGCTCGAGCTGCACATCGGGCGGCACGACGCCGTCGAGCGCTTCGACGTCGTCCCACCGCGTCCGCGCCACGCTCACCTCACGGGCGACAAAGAACGCCCTGGCCACCTCGTCGGGGCTGGCGCCGGTCTCGGCCACCATCCGCGGCACGAAGGTGATGCCCATCGAGTTGATGACGTCGTTGGTGACAATCGTACCGATGATCTCCCGCCGCAGGGGGTGCCGCTCCACGTACTCGCCGAACCGCGACACCACCTCCGGCGGGAAGTACTGGGCGAGGTCGCCGTGCAGGTACGTGTCGTCGGGCAGCGTCGAGGCGGTGACCTGGTCGCGCAGCAGCCGCTTGGCATATGCCAGCAGCACCGATAGCTCCGGCCGCACCATGCCGCTGCCGGCGCTGATCCGGGCTGCCACCTCGTCGGAGGACGGCAGCGACTCGAGCTCGCGGTCGAGCATGCCCACCGCCTCCAGCTCGGTGATCAGCTCCTCGTAGTACTCCATCCGCTGGGCGGCCACCTCGGTCTCCTGCGACAGGATCTGCACCTGCAGGTAGTTGTCGTAGAGCACGTGGCGCACGACGTCGTCGGCGACCCGCTCGAGCAGCTCGTTGCGGCCGTCCAGGGTCAGCTCGCCGGCCTCGATCGGCAGCGCCAGCAGCACCTTCAGGTTGACCTCGTGATCCGAGGTGTCGACGCCGGCCGAGTTGTCGATGGCATCGGTGTTGATCTTGCCACCGGCCACGGCGTACTCGATCCGGCCGCGCTGGGTGAATCCCAGGTTGCCGCCCTCACCCACCACCCGGGCCCGCAGGTCGGCGCCGTCGATCCGCAGCGCGTCGTTGGCGCGGTCGCCGACGTCGTCGTTGGTCTGGGAGCGCGACTTCACGAAGGTGCCGATGCCGCCGTTCCAGAACAGGTCGACCGGCGCCTTCAGGATCGCCTGGCAGAGCTCGTTGGGCGACAGCTTCTCGGCATCCGTGCCCAGTGCCCGCCGCGCCTCCTCGGACAGCGGCACCCACTTGGCGCTGCGCGGCCACACGCCGCCGCCGGTCGAGATCCGCGCCCGGTCGTAGTCGTCCCAGGAGCTTCCGGCAAGCTCGAACAGCCGCTGCCGCTCGGCCAGCGCGGGGCCCGGATCGGGGTCGGGGTCGATGAAGACGTGGCGGTGGTCGAACGCCGCCACAAGCTTGATCACCGGCGACAGCAGCATGCCGTTGCCGAACACGTCGCCCGACATGTCGCCGATCCCGACCACCGTGAACGGCTCGGTCATGACGTCCTGGCCGAGCTCCCGAAAGTGGCGCTTGACGCTCTCCCAGGCACCCTTCGCGGTGATCCCGAGCTCCTTGTGGTCGTAGCCGGCCGAGCCGCCCGATGCAAACGCGTCGCCCAGCCAGTGCCCGTACTCGAGGCTGATCTCGTTGGCGGTGTCGGACAGGTGCGCGGTGCCCTTGTCGGCCGCCACCACCAGGTAGGCGTCGGGGTCGGTGTCGAGCACCCGCACCTCGGGCGGCCGGCGCACCTCGCCGCCGACCAGGTTGTCGGTCAGGTCGAGCATCCCGCGCATCAGCGTCACGTACTGGCTGCGCTCCTCCTCGAGCAGCTCGGCACGTTCGGCCGGCGGCTGCTTGAGGATGAAGCCGCCCTTGGCGCCGGTGGGCACGATCACCGCGTTCTTGACCATCTGCGCCTTCATCAGGCCCAGGATCTCGGTGCGGTAGTCCTCCAGCCGGTCGCTCCAGCGGATACCGCCGCGGGCGACGTTGCCGCCCCGCAGGTGCACGCCCTCCATCCGCGGGCTGTACACGAAGATCTCCCACCGCGGCACCGGCCGGGGGATGCCGGGCACGTCGGCACAGCGCAGCTTCAGCGACAGGTAGGGCAGGTCGCCGCCGGAGACGAACGCGTTCGTGCGCACGGTGGCGGTGATCATGCCCAGGAAGCTGCGCAGGATCCGGTCCTCGTCGAGGCTCGCGATCGCGTCCAGGTCGGCCGACATCTCGAGCTCCAGCGCCTCGGCCTCCGCCTCGCGGCCCTCGGCGCCCGGGTCGAGCCGCAGCTCGAACAGCTGCGTCAGCTTGCGCGCCAGGCCGGCGTTCCGCACGAAGGCGTCATTGACGTAGCGCTTGGTGAAGCCGCCGCCCAGCACCTGCCGGTACTGCCGGTAGGCGCGGAGGATCGAGACCTGCCGCCAGGACAGGCCGGCCACCGGCACCAGCCGGTTCAGCGAGTCGCTCTCGGCCTGCCCGCTCCATACCGCGCCGACCGCGTCCGCCACCAGCTCGCCCACCGCCTCCAGGTCGAGCTGGCCGCCGTCTGGCCCCAGCACGCCGATGTCGTGGAGGTACCGCTCACCGCCGCCCATGTTGTCGCGCAGCCGGGTCGGCACCTCCTCCACGATCCGCAGGCCCATGTCCTCGAGCATCGGCAGCAGGTCGCCCAGCTCGGCCTTGCCGCCGGTCTTGTAGAGCTTCAGCCGGGTCAGCGGCTGGACGCCGCCGGCCTCGTTCTGAAGCCCGATCACGTACGGCCGCCGCTCGCCCAGCAGCTCGAAGCGGGCGACGTCGAACGTCGCCCGGTAGATCTCCGTCGCCGTCTTGTAATACTCCGGCAGCAGGCCGGCATAGCGGCGCGCCAGCTCGTGCCCCTGCACCTCGCCGAGCTCCTCCACCAGGGCATCCGACAGCCGGTCGTCCCACGTCCGGGCGGCGTCGATCACCTCCCGTTCCAGCTCGTCGATCGAGACCGCAGGGATCTCGCCGCTGGGGATGTGGACGGTGAAATGGAACCTGGCCGGATCGGTCTCGCCGAAGGACAGGTGGTAGTCGACCGACTCGCCGTTGAACCGCTCCTCGAGGATCGACTGCAGCCGCATGCGCAGCTCGGTGGAGACGTGGTCGCGGGGCAGCGCGACTGTCGCTGAGACGCTCCGCCCCTGGAGGTCGGGACGCACGAAAACCCGGATCTGCCGCTGCTTCTCGAGCCCCAGCAGCGCCATCACCGTGCGTCGAAGATCCTCTGCGGACGCGGCGAACAGCTCGTCCTTGGGGAAGCTCTCGAAGATCGTGACGACGGCCTTGTAGTCGTGCGAGCCCGGGAACAGGTCCTCCGCGTCCATGATGTGCTCGAGCTTGCGGCGCACCAGCGGGATATGGCGGGCGGGCTCCATGTAGGCCTTGCTGGTGAACAGCCCCACCATCCGCAGCTCGCCGACGATCGCGCCGTCCTCGGCAACCCGCTTCACGCCCAGATAATCCATCTTCACCCGACGGTGGACGGTTGCCTCGCGGTTGGTCTTCGAGATCACGATCAGCGGACCGCCCACCACCCGCTCCCGCAGTCCTGGGGAGAGATCGGCCATCCGCACGCCGTCCCCGGCGTACGCCGAGTCGGTCGCGTCGGACAGGATGCCCAGGCCGGAGCTCTGCACCACGCGCACGCGGGTGTCCTCCCCGGAGCCTTCGAACACGTACTCGCGGTAGCCCAGGAAGACGAAGTTGTCCTGCGACAGCCAGTCCAGGAAGGCCACCGTCTCGGCCACCTCCTCGCGGGAGTACCGGGCGGTCGCCGCCTGGGCGAACTCCTTCATCCGGCTCACCCGGTCGGCCATCGCATGGAAGTCGCGCACCGACAGCCGCACGTCGCCCAGCACGCGCGCCACGTCGTCACGCAGCCGGGCGAGCTCGTCGTCCGACAGCCGCCGGTCGACCTCGAAGTGCATCACCGACTCCCGCAGCAGCGCGCCCCTGGCGGCCACCACGGCGGTCAGCCGGCCGTCCTCGTCCCGTTCGACGCCGACCACCGGGTGCACGACCTCGCGCACCGTCAGGCCATGGCGGCGGAGCTCCTCGGTCACGCTGTCGATCAGGAACGGCCCGTCCTCGACGTTGGCCTCGACCACGCTGCCGCGGCTCTCCCAACCGTCCCTGTCACGGCTGGGGTTGAACGCGCGGACGGTCAGCTCGCCCGGCCGCCGGGCGCTGATGAAGCGAAACAGGCTCGAGACCTGGGCGGCCAGCCGGTCGAGACCGGACTCATCCAGCCCGGCGACGGACGCCCGCCGCGCGTATGCCCGGGCGAGGGCCGCGAGCGGGCCGTCGGGACCGCCGTCGAGGCGGTCGAGCAACGCGGCTGCGAGCTGTCCGCCTGGGTCGGCCGGGGTGGAAGCGGACGCCGGGGCGGAGTCGGTGCTCACCGTGCCGATCCTACCAGCAGAGCCGTTTCGCGCACGATTCACCAGATCTTCACCCGACAGTCACCGAGCCGTTCCCCCATCGAGCAAAAGACGCACGCAGACTGCATCCATGTTCAGAAACGGAAGGAGAATCGTGCGTCTTCGTCATTCGACACGCGTCGCGCTGCCCCTGCTGCTGGTGGCGCTACTCGCCGTGGCCGCAGGCTGCGGTCGCGATAGCAGCAGCTCGTCGTCATCCGGCGCCGCGGCCACCGGTTCCAACCTGTCGGGCACGATCCAGGCTGACGGGTCGAGCACGGTGGGCCCGATGACCACCTACGCAGCCGAGCAGTTCCAGGCGGCGAACCCGAACGTGAACGTCACGGTCGGTATCTCCGGCACCGGCGGCGGCTTCGAGCGGTTCTGCAACGGTGAGACCGATCTGTCCGACGCATCGCGGCCGATCAAGACCGACCCGGCCGACAAGGAGGCCACGGTCTGCAAATCCAAGGGTATCGACTACACCGAGTTTTTGGTGGCCAACGACGGCATCTCCCTGGTCGTGAACAAGGAAAACGACTGGGCGAAGTGCCTGACGGTCGACCAGCTGGCCAAGATCTGGGGCCCTGACTCCAAGATCAGCAACTGGAACCAGGTCGATCCCAGCTTCCCGGACGAGCCGCTGAAGCTGTTCGGGCCGGGCACCGACTCCGGCACCTTCGACTTCTTCACCGGCGTCATCAACGGCGAGGAGGGCGCGAGCCGCAGCGATTACACGGCGTCCGAGGACGACAACACCACCGTTGCCGGCGTGGAGGGCGAGAAGGGCGGCCTGGGCTACTTCGGCTACTCGTACTACGAAGAGAACAAGGACAAGATGAACATCGTCCAGGTCGACTCCGGCAGCGGCTGCGTGACGCCCAGCGTCCAGACGGTGCAGGACGGGACGTACACGCCGCTCTCCCGGCCGCTGTTCATCTACGTCAAGAACACCTCGTTCAAGCGGCCCGAGGTCGAGGCGTTCATGAAGTACATCATCGACAACGAGGAGAAGGTCACCGGCTCGACCGGCCTGATCAGCCTGACGGCTGAGCAGGAGGCCAAGGCCAAGCAGGAGCTGACCGACGCCGTCACGGCGGCGGGAGGCTGACCTTGACGGTCGGCGAGCTCTCGCCTGGTGCCCGGGCGCACACCCGCCTGGGCGCCAGGCGTCGGCGCGTCGGGGAGGATCTGGTCAAGGTCATCCTCGGCGCCGCCGCGTTCATCTCGGTGCTGACGACCGTCGGCATCGTGGTGGCGCTGCTCTTCCCCGCGCTGGAGTTCTTCGGCGAGGTCTCTCCGATGACCTTCTTCTCGGGCACGGACTGGGCCCCGCTGTTCGAGCCCGCTCGGTTCGGCGTACTGCCGCTGCTGGCCGGCACGCTGGTGGTGACGGCCGTCGCCACGGTGGTCTGCGTGCCCTTCGGGCTGGGCGCCGCGATCTACCTCAGCGAGTACGCCCGGCCGCGAGTTCGGGCTGTCGTGAAGCCGCTGCTCGAGGTGCTCGTGGGCATCCCCACGGTCGTCTTCGGCTACTTCGCACTCACCTTCGTGACGCCGCTGCTGAAGGACCTCGGGTTCCAGGTGGAGGTGTTCAACGCCCTGTCGGCCGGCCTGGTGATGGGCGTGATGCTGATCCCGATCGTCGCCTCGTTGTCGGAGGACGCGATGACCGCGGTGCCCAACGACCTGCGAGCGGGCGGCTACGCGGTGGGCGCCAACCGGTTCCAGGTGGCCACCCGGATCGTCGTCCCCGGCGCGGTGTCGGGAATCGTGGCCTCGTTCGTGCTCGCCATCTCGCGTGGGATCGGCGAGACGATGATCGTGCTGATCGCCGGCGGCACGCAGCCCAACTGGACGTTCGACCCCCGCGTCTCGATCGAGACCATGACCGCCTTCGTCGGCGCGACGGCGAACGGCGACGTGCCCACCGGGTCGATCGAGTACAAGACCATCTTCGCCGTCGGACTGACCCTGTTCGTGATGACGTTCGTGCTCAACATGGTCGCCATTCGCATGGTCCGCAAGTACCGGGAGGTGTACGAATGATCGCCGGCACGAAACGACGCGGGCGGGCGTCGAGCCTCGCGTTCCGCTCATTCCTGCTGCTGTCGCTGATCGTGGCCCTGACGACGCTGGCCGTGCTGGTCGGGCAGGTGCTGGTCGACTCCCAGGGATTCCTTGACACGACCCTGCTCACCAGTCCGCCCTCGGCGCTGCCGGACATTGCGGGCGCCAGGCCGGCCATCCTGGCGTCGCTCTACCTCGGTGCCCTGGTGTTCCTGTTCTCGGTGCCGATCGGCGTCGCCACGGCGGTCTACCTCGAGGAGTACGCGGCCAAGGACCGCTGGTACAACCGGCTGCTCGAGCTCAACATCCAGAACCTGGCCGGCGTGCCGTCGATCGTCTACGGCATCCTCGGCCTGGCCTTCCTGGTGCGCGGCCTCGGCCTCGGCCGCACTCTTCTGGCCGGCTCCCTGATCCTGACGCTGCTGGTGCTGCCGACGGTGATCATCGCCTCGCGGGAAGCGCTTCGCTCGGTGCCGTCGTCGATCCGCGACGGTGCCTATGCACTTGGCGCCACGCCCTGGCAGGTGACCTGGCGGCAGGTGCTGCCGGCCGCCATCCCCGGGATCGCCACCGGCTCGATCCTGTCGCTGTCGCGGGCGATCGGCGAGACCGCGCCGCTGCTGCTGGTCGGGGCGCTGGTGTACGTGCGCTACGACCCCACCCTGACCAGCGGTTTCACCGCCCTGCCGGTGCAGATCTACAACTGGGTGAAGCTGCCGCAGCAGGACTTCCAGTACCTCGCGGCCGCGGGTATCGTGGTGCTGCTCGCCATGCTGCTGACGCTGAACTCCGTGGCAATCCTGCTGCGCAATCGCTACCAGAAGAGATGGTGAGATGACGACCATGACTGATCTCGAACGCCAGACGACCCCGGTGCCCGTGCAGGAGGAAGGCGATGCTCCTGACGACTCCGATGTCGTCTTCGACGTCCGCGACCTCGACGTCTCCTACGCGGGCAAGGTCGCGCTTCGCGGCGTGACGATGAAGGTGTTCCGGAATCGCGTGACCGCGTTCATCGGCCCCTCCGGTTGCGGCAAGAGCACGTTTATCCGCTGTTTCAACCGGATGAACGACCTGATCGTCGGTGCCAGCGTCGACGGCCACGTCTACTACCACGACGAGGATCTGTACGACCCCAAGATCGACGAGGTCGAGGTGAGGCGGCGGATCGGGATGGTGTTCCAGAAGCCGAACCCGTTCCCGAAGTCGATCTACGACAACATCGCATTCGGGCCACGCGTGCTGGGCCTGACCGACGCGCTCGACGAGCGGGTCGAGAAGGCGCTCCGCGACGCCGCCCTGTGGGACGAGGTGAGCGACAGGCTGGGGGCGAACGCCTTCGGACTGTCCGGCGGCCAGCAGCAGCGGCTGTGCATCGCCCGCTGCCTGGCCATCGATCCCGAGGTCATCCTGCTCGACGAGCCGTGCTCGGCACTCGACCCGATCTCGACCAGCGCCATCGAGGACCTGATCGTCGAGCTGAAGAAGCAGTACACGATCGTGATCGTGACCCACAACATGCAACAGGCGGCGCGGATCGCCGACCGCACCGCGTTCTTCAGTGTCGAGACGGGCCCCGACGGCTACCGAAGCGGCGTGCTGGTGGAGTACGACAAGACGTCCACCATCTTCACCACACCCGCCGACCCTCGCACCGAGGGCTACGTGACCGGCCGGTTCGGCTGATGCGCACGGAGTTCCAGACCGAGCTGGACAGGCTGGAGAGCCTGCTTCAGGGCGAGGCCGACCTGGTCGCCCGAGCGCTTCGCGAGACGCTGGATGCGATCAAGACGCAGGACGCCGGCCTGGCCGGCCACGTGATCGCCTTCGACGATCAGGTGGACGCGCACTTTCTGGCCGTCGACTCAGGGATCGAGACGCTGCTGGCCCGACAGGCGCCCGTGGCCACCGACCTGCGGCTGGTGCTCTCGATGCTGCACATCAACCTGCACCTCGAGCGGATGGCCGACCAGTGCGTCAACATCGCCAAGATGCTGCGAAACATCCAGCCGGCCGGCCTGCCGGACGAGCTGATCGAGGAGTTCGAGCCGATGGGCGTACGCGCCGAGCAGATGATCCGGGTGGCGATGGACAGCTTCAGCGCCCGCGACGTCGAGCGGGCGGAATCCCTCGTCGACCTCGACAACCTGATCGACGACCGCAACCGCCTGATGGCCAAGCGGATCATCGAACTGGGCGGCGACGAGCAGCAGCGCGAGGCCGGCCTGATGGCGATCCTGATGTCGCGCTGCATCGAGCGGATCGGCGACAACGCGGTCGACATCGGCGAACAGACCGCCTTTCTGGTCACCGGCAGCTTCCGGGAGTTCCAGGACGCCTCCCACGGCGCCGGCGCCTGACCGCCCACACCGCCACGCCCCCGCCACATCGCCCGTGCCCGGCACGGACCCCGGCGCCGAGCCCGGCACGGTGCCAGGCGCGGTGCCGGGGCCCTCTTCTGCCGGGACGCCGCGGTGACGCTTTCGCGACTGGTTGGCGAGCCGATCGTGACACCGCAGTCGCCAGAGCGTCACGGAAAGGCACCTACGCGGCGCCAATCCCGCTCCCGACGCGTGGCACCGGCGCTCTCCGGGGTGCCCGGCACGGTGCCGGGCTCCGTGCCAGGCGCGGTGCCGGGCACCCCCCGCCCGCCGAGGCGGTCAGGCCGGAGCCGCGGCCTGGTCGACCAGCCAGTCGGCGTCGCGGACGAGGCCGGCCGGCAGGGGCTCACCGGCCCGGATCCGCGCCAGGGCTTCGCGCTTGGAGTCACCGCAGACCATGAACAGCGTACGCCGGGCGGCGTCGAGCGCCGGCAGAGTGAGCGTCAGCCGGGCCATGCCCTTGACCACGTCCGGCGGTTCGATCGCCCACCGCTCATCCTCCTGGAGCGACACCGAGCCGGGAAACAGCGACGCCGTATGACCGTCCTCGCCCATCCCCAGCAGCAGCATGTCGAAGCGCGGGGCCTCGCCGAAGAAGCTCCGCAGCAGGCCCTCGTACTGGTCGGCGTTCGTGAACGGGTGGATCTGGCCGCTCGGAATCGGCACGTGGTCGAGCAACGCATCGGCAGCGGCCCGGAAGTTGGACTCCGGGTGGTCGAGCGGCACCTGGCGCTCGTCGCCGAGGAAGACGTGCCAGCGCGACCAGTCCACGCGATCGGCGTACGCCGGTCCCGCCAGCAGCCGGTAGGTGGCCCGCGGCGTCGAGCCGCCGGTCAGCGCGATGGCGAAGCGGCCCGGCGTCGCCTCTGCGGCCTCCACGATACGGTCGGCCGCGGTCCGGGCCACCGCGTCGCAGTCAGGCAGCCGCTCCAGCCTCACGCCAGCGCCCCCAGCGCCTCGTCGAATACCCGCTCAGCCCCGATGTGGTCGAGTTCCGCTGCCACCAGCCGCACCGGCTCGACGATCGGCAACAGCACCACGTGCTCGGCCAGCCCCGGACCGGTCGCCACGCCGTGGTCGTTGCGGCGCAGCCGGCGGACGACGAACTCCTTGTCACCGCAGTGGAGCTCGACGCTGTTCAGGTGCTTCGTCTTGCTCACCAGGTCGAGACCGACCTGGCGGCCGAGCCGCGACCGCAGCCAACCGGCGAGCAGCTCACCCTCGTTGGCCGGCCCCCGCACCTCGACGCCGATCATGTGCTCGAGCGCCGCCCGCTGGCCGCGGCCGTCGAACAGTGAGGCGATGGCCTCGCGCCAGGGCGCCAGCCGCCGCCAGGCGAGATCGGCCACACAGGGCAGCCGGGGACGGTAGCGGCGAACGGCGTCGAGCCCGACCTCACTGGAGTCGACGATCAGGCGGGTGGCACCGAAGGCGAGCTGGTAGAGCAGCCGGTCGTCCGGCACCGGCCCCTGCCACCACACGAACACCGGCAGGTCGGGAACCAGCAGCGACTCGACGGCGCTGGGCAGCGCATCGGCCTCCCCCGTGATCACGATCCGCTCGGTGCAGATCTCGCCACCGGCGCCGGCCCAGCACGCGCTCGACACATCGGCCACCGGGCCACCGTCGCCGGCCTGCACGACGATCGCCCGCAGCGGCCGGCTGCGGCCGACGCTCTCGAGCACCTCGAGCGTCTCCGCCACGTCCGCCTCGCCGGCGGCGTGCACGACCAGGTTGAGGGTGGTGGCCCGCACGCTGCCGGCGCGATCGCCGCCGCGCAGCTCCGACAGCGCCCCCTCGACGTCCGGCAGCGAGACTCCCAGCGCCCGCTCCTGCCTCACGGTCTGCGCCATCGCCGCCCATCCCGTGCCAGCAGGTCGTCGGCCGCGTCGGGCCCCCACGAGCCGGAGTCGTACAGCTGCGGCTGGCCGCTCTGCCACTGGTCGAGCAGTGGGTCGACCAGCTCCCACGAGCGCTCTACGCCGTCCTGCCGGGTGAACAGCGTGGCGTCGCCGCGGATCACGTCCAGGATCAGCGTCTCGTAGGCCTCCGGCACATCGCTCAGAAACGACGAGCCGTAGAGGAAGTCCATGTTGACCGTGCGGATCGAAAGTGCGGTGGTGGGAGCCTTGGCCCCAAACCGCAGCGAGATGCCCTCGTCAGGCTGGATCCGCAGCACCAGCGAGTTGGCCTCCAGGTGCTCCGCCGCGTCCTGCGGGAACGGCAGGTGGGGCGGGCGCCGGAACTGGACGGCGATCTCGCTCACCCGCTTGGCCAGCCGCTTGCCGGTGCGGATGTAGAACGGCGTGCCTGCCCACCGCCAGTTGTCGACCTCGAGCCGCGAGGCCATGTAGGTGGCCGTGTTCGAGTCCGGCGGCACCTCCGGCTCCTCGCGGTACCCGGGCACCAGCTGGCCGGCCACATACCCGGGCCGGTACTGACCGCGCACGCTCGTCTCGAACGCGAGCGGCTTGGTCGCCCTCAGCACCTTCGTCTTCTCGTCGCGCACCGAGTCGGCATCGAAGGCCGCGGGCGGCTCCATCGCCACCAGCGCGAACACCTGCAGCAGGTGGTTCTGGACGATGTCGCGCACCACGCCGGTCTCCTCGTAGAACGCCGCCCGGTGCTCGACGCCCAGCTGTTCGGCAACCGTGATCTGCACGTGGTCGACGTAGCGGTTGTTCCACAGCGGCTCGAAGATCGCGTTGGCAAACCGGAACGCGAAGATGTTCTGCACCGTCTCCTTGCCCAGGTAATGGTCGATCCGAAAGATCTGGCGTTCGCGGAACGAGCGGTGGGCGATATCGGCCAGCTCCTGGGCCGAGGCAAGGTCGTGGCCGAACGGCTTCTCGACCACGACCCGCACCTGTGCGGTCGGCCGGTTCAGCTTGGCGGTCCCCAGGTGCTGGATGATGGTGGGGAAGAAGCTGGACGGGGTGGACAGGTAGAAGACCCGGTTGGTGCCGCCGCCCAGCCGCCGGTCGAGATCCTGGATCGTCCCGCTCAGCTCGTGGAAATGGCGGGCGTCGTCGAAGCCGCCGGCGTGGTAATGGAGCATGGAGGCGAACGCCGGCCAGAACTTCTCATCGACCGGCGTCCGCGAGTGCGACTCGATGGCCGCACGGGCGAAGCGGCGGAACGCCTCGTCCGACATGTCCGTCCGCGCGTACCCGACCAGCGCGAACTGGGCCGGCAGGAGACCGCGGACGGCCAGGTTGTAGATCCCCGGCAGCAGCTTGCGCTGGGCCAGATCGCCGGTGGCGCCGAAGATCGTGAACACGGTCGGCTCGCTGGCGCCGCCCACCCGCAGGCCGACCCGCAGCGGATTGTCCGCCGGCCGCGGGGGGACGGCATGCAGCGCCGTCTCCCGCCGGGCGGGGTTACGCGGCACCGCGCTCTCCGACGCCGGAAAGCCGACCGGAGATCGTCTGGATCAGCGAATCGAACGAGTCCGAGAACGACTTGACACCCTCGACCTCGAGCTTGTGGGTGACGTCGTCGAGATCGATGCCGGCGTCCTTCAGCTGCCGGAGCACGTCCTTGGCCTCGTCGAGGTCACGGTCGACCGTGCGCTCCACCTTGCCGTGATCCTGGAACGCCTCGACGGTCTGATCCGGCATCGTGTTGACCGTCTCCGGCCCGATCAGCGACTCGACGTAGAGCACGTCGGAGTACTCCGGGTTCTTGGTGCCTGTGGAGGCCCACAACGGCCGCTGGCGCGTGGCGCCGTGGGACTCGAGCGCCTTCCACCGGGGATCGTCGACGATCTCGAGATACCGCTGGTAGGCCATCTTCGCGTTCGCCACCGCGGCCTTGCCGCGAAGCGGCGAGCCCTCCGGCAAGAGCTTGTCGACGGCGGTGTCGACCCGGGAGACGAAGAAGCTCGCCACCGAGTGGATGTCGTCGATCGGCTCGCCCTGCTCGACCCGCCGCTCGAGGCCGCGGATGTACGCCCAGTGGATCTCCTCGTAGCGCTGCAGGGAGAACAGCAGGGTCACGTTCACGTTGATGCCACTGGCGATCGACTCTTCGATCGCCGGCAGCCCCTCCGACGTGCCGGGGATCTTGATGAAGATGTTGGGCCTGCCGATCCGCTCCCAGAACATCGGCGCCCCGTCGATGCTGGCCTGGGTGTTGTTGGCCATCCCCGGCGGCAGCTCGAAGGACACGAAGCCGTCGACGTGGTCGGTCGCCTCGTACACCCCGTTGATCTGGTCGGCCGCCTCCCGGACATCCCAGATGGCCAGGTCGAAGAACACCTCCTCCGGGCTCGTGCCGGATCCCGCCAGCTCCGCGACCGCCTCGTCGTAGTCGGAGGAGTCGGCGATCGCCTTCTGGAAGATTGTCGGGTTCGACGTCACCCCCAGGATGCCGTCGTCCAGCATCCGCCGGAACTCGCCGGAGCCCAGCCAGCTGCGGCGGATGTTGTCGATCCACGGGCTGGTGCCCGCGGCTGCCAGGTTCTTCAGTCGCTCGGACATTGTCTGTCGCTTCCTCTCGTGGTGATCTCTCCGTCAGGCGTGCGTCCGGCCGAGCACGCGCTCGGCCTCGTCGGCGACGCGCTCTGGGGTGAAGCCGAGGTTCTCGAACACGTCCTTGGCAGGTGCAGAGGCGCCGAATCGGTCGAGGGCGATGATCGCCCCTCCGTCACCGGCGTAGCGCTCCCAGCCGATCGGCGACGCGGCCTCAACACACACCCTGGCCGCGATCGACGGCGGCAGCACCTCGTCGCGATAGCTCTCCGACTGCTCCTCGAACAGCTCCCAGCTGGGCAGCGAGACGACCCGGCTGCGGACGCCTCGCTCCGTCAGCACCTCCCGGGCGCCACGGGCGACGTGCACCTCCGACCCGGTGGCGATCAGCAGCACCTGGGGATCCTCGTCGGACTCCAGCACGTAGCCGCCCCGCACCGCCTCGGCCACCGGCACGACCGACGGATCGAGCACCGGCAGCGCCTGCCGGGACAGGCACAGGGCGGTGGGATTCCGCCGCTCCAGCGCAATCCGCCACCCGGCGGCCGCCTCGTTCGCGTCGGCCGGCCGGAACACGGTCATGTTCGGCGTGGCGCGCAGCGTCGCCAGCTGCTCGATCGGCTGGTGGGTCGGGCCATCCTCGCCCAGGCCGACGGAATCGTGGGTGTAGACCCAGATCGCCGGGATGTTCATCAGCGCCGACAGCCGCACAGCCGGCTTCATGTAGTCCAGGAAGTTGAAGAACGTGCCGGCGTAGGCCCGCAGCCCGCTCAGCACCAGGCCGCTGGTGATCGCCCCCATCCCGTGCTCGCGGACGCCGAACCGGAGGTAGCGCCCGTCGTAGCCGCCCCGCTCGAGATCGCTCCAGTCGGGCGGCCTGGTGTTGTTCGAGGGCGTCAGATCGGCGGAGCCGCCGACCAGCTCGGGGATCAGCGGTGCCAGCGCCGCGATCACCTTGCCCGACCCGGCGCGGGTCGCCAGCGGGCCGTCGTCGGGGACGAACGAGGGGTACTCGATCCCGGGCGGCAGGGTGCCGGCTGCGATCCGCCGCAGCTCCTCGGCGTGCGGGTTCGCGTCGAGCGCCGTTTCCCACTCGGCGGCCAGCTGCTTGCCGCGGTCGACCGCCTCCCGGTAGCGGGCGAGCGCCTGCTCGGGGATGACGAAGAACTTCTCGGGGTCGAAGCCGAGCGCCCGCTTGGTCTCGGCCTGCTGCTCGGCACCGCGGGCGTCCGAGTGCGCCTTGGAGGTGCCGGCGTC
>Ga0070684_100000204_pt1 | contig 41422 bp, 36 predicted proteins | sample KBSC723LmetaG_FD_65653 | JGI IMG/M metagenome (GOLD analysis project Ga0070684, IMG submission 65653) | Corn rhizosphere microbial communities from Kellogg Biological Station, Michigan, USA - KBS C7.2-3L metaG | ecosystem: Host-associated > Plants > Roots > Rhizosphere ...
TCTGCTCCATTGGCAATATATCCATCACTTAAAAATATCACGGGTACCATATGTTGCACCGAAATTCTCACCGCTTCATAGACAGCGTCGAAACAATCAGCGGGTGTCGATGCGGAGATCACCGGCATCGGGCATTCACCATTTCTTCCATAGTAAGCCTGCAGCAGATCACTCTGTTCGGTTTTGGTTGGTAATCCTGTTGAAGGTCCTCCACGTTGGATATCACAAATGATCAGAGGTATCTCGAGCATCATGGCAAGGCCCATTGCTTCGGCTTTTAATGCCATGCCCGGGCCCGAAGTAGTGGTCACACCCAATTGTCCGCCATAAGCGGCGCCTATCGCAGAAGAGATGGCAGCAATCTCATCTTCAGCCTGGAAAGTTTTTACTCCAAAATTTTTGTGACGCGCCAGCTCATGTAAAATATCTGAGGCCGGGGTGATGGGATAAGAGCCAAGAAATAATGGCAATCCACTTTTTTGCGATGCTGCGATCAACCCGTAGGCCAGTGCCTGATTTCCCATAATGGAACGATAACTTCCACTCTCCATTCGAGCTTTCTCAACCTTGTATGTAGTAGTAAAAGTTTCAGTAGTATCGCCATAATTATAACCCGCTTGTAATGCCTTTAAGTTACTATTCAATATTTCATCCTTCTTTCCAAATTTTTCTCTCAAGAATTGTGTTGTGCTATCCATATCCCTGTTATACATCCAATACAAAAATCCAAGCACAAACATGTTTTTTGCACGGTCTTTTTCTTTTGTACCCATTGTAAACTCTTTCAGCGCTTCGCGGGTCATCTTTGTCACATCGATCTTTATCAGCTCATAATTTTCAAGACTGTGATCTTCAAGTGGATTTACCCCATCAACATAATTGGCAAGCCGCAGGTTTTTTGAATCAAATCCATCTGTATTGGCGATGATCTTTCCACCTTTTTTCAGTTGCTTCAAATTTGTTTTCAATGCAGCGGCGTTCATGGCTACCAGCACATCACACAGATCGCCGGGAGTAAAGACAGGGTTACTTGAAAAACGTAATTGATATCCACTCACGCCCGGCAAGGTTCCCTGGGGGGCGCGAATTTCTGCGGGAAAATCAGGAAAGGTAGCAAGATCTATTCCCAACAAAGCAGTATTATTAGTGAACTGGCTGCCGGTCAATTGCATTCCATCACCGCTATCCCCGGCAAATTTTATTACGACATCATTGAGTACTTCTTGTTTGCGGATCATTTTTTAAAAAATTATTCGGCGAATTTAATATAAGTTGGTGAATGGTGAGTGGTGAGTGGCGAGTAGGCCACTAGGATCATCAGTCATTACTCATTACTCATTACTGATTATTCATTACTCATTCTCGTCCATCCAGCAGATTCCCCAGTCCCCCGAGTATGCTTCCTTCCTCTTTGCGGTGATATGTGCCATATTCAACGAGTCTGCCGGCAAGGCGGCTGATAGGTAGTGACTGTATCCAAACTTTTCCCGGTCCACGAAGGATCGCAAAAAACAAACCCTCACCGCCAAACATCCAGTTACGAATACCACGCACAAATTCGATATCAAAATCGATTCCGCTCGTATAGGCCACCACGCAACCCGTATCGACCTTCAAAATTTCCCCTGGTCTCAGTTCTTTTTCTAATACATAACCTCCCGCGTGCACAAAAGCCATTCCGTCACCTTCAATTCTTTCCATAATAAAACCTTCGCCACCAAAAATGCCTGTACCTAATCTCTTTTGAAATTCAATTCCGATACTTACGCCTTTTGCAGCACATAAGAATGCGTCCTTCTGCGCAATAATTCTTCCGCCTAGCTGTTGCAGATCGAGAGGAATGATCTTCCCGGTATAGGGAGCAGCGAATGAAACCCTCTTTTTCCCTTGCCCGGAATTTGTAAATGCTGTCATAAATAAACTTTCTCCAACAAGTACCCGTTTGCCTGCGGAAAATAATTTTCCGAGTAACCCTCCCTGCTGTTGCTGGCTGCCATCACCAAAAATCGTCTGCATCGTTATCCCGTCATCCATCATCATCATCGCGCCGCTTTCAGCAATAGCCGTTTCATTTGGATCAAGCTCCACCTCGACAAATTGTAATTCTTCTCCATAGATCTTATAGTCTATTTCATGATTGGCTCGTGTGGTATAATTCATGTGTAAAAAGTTTTTTCGAAGGTAAAAAAGATTTCTACCGATAAACCTTATGAAAATGATAAAGGATATGAGCCGTGAATTTCTAATGTAAAGAAAGACTTCATCAAAAGGAGAACGTCCCGACAAAGTGGGAACGTTCTCTGATCTTCCCGCAAAAAGCAGTCATCTCAGCGGGCTAAAACCAACTATTACAACATGAATAACTCACCCGAGAGACGGGTTAATGGGTACGTTATCTCACAAAGCAAATTCATTTCAGGATAGACAATCGTTTGCCTGCTGCTGCTGCACGAATTGAAAAATTTTTTTGAAAATAAAAAGGCTGTCTCAAAAGTCGTCACTCGTCATTACGAAGGAGGAACGACTGAAGCAATCTATTTGAGGTCAATAATTGATTTTTTTAGATTGCCTGACGGCAGGTAGGCTTCACAACAGCCGATAGCTATCGGGACGCAATGACGACTTTTGAGACAGCCTCCAAGAGAGATCATTTTCCTCTCAAACTCTGCTTACGATACGAGTAGCATGTTTCACCCTTCCCATCCAAACCGGTTTACCCTGTATCCTTCGTACCAGGAACATGATACCGACGAAGATGAAGAAAAATGGACCAAGAAAACCTAAAAGGGCTATCCACTTCGTGCCGTAAAATTGGCGCATGGGTCGTCTTAACCTTTGAGAAATGATGTACATACTCGGAACCATCAACAAGGTCATAAAGAAGGCGAAGGCCAGCCCGAAAATAATTGTCCACGCCAGGGGTCCCCAGAATACGACACTGTCACCACCAAAAAATATTTTTGGATCAAAATGCTGGAATAATGAAGCCCAGTTTATATTAAATCCAACTGCTAAGGGGAAAAGACCTAGAATAGTTGCCAGGGCAGTCAGCATTACCGGGATGATACGGATTTTTCCGGCCTGTACAGCGGCTTCGCGCATTCGAACACCGCGGCCCCTGAGTTCATCTGTAAAATCGATCAATAGGATCGCATTCTTTACCACGATGCCTGCGAGACCAACAATGCCCACCATCACCATGATCAATGGCATCGCCATGCCGGTGATGGCAAATCCAAGAAATACTCCAATAATGCTGAAGAAAATTTCAGTAAGTACTATAAATGGTTTACTAAGCGAATCAAATTGCAATACAAGAATACCGAATATCATTCCCAGGGCGATGACGAGTGCAGTACCCAAGAAACCAAGTGACTCAGCCTGGTCTTCCTGCTGGCCGGTCTGGCGAATGGTAATTGTGTCGGGCTTTCCTTTAAAAGAAGCAATGGCTTTTGCTACATCCCTGTTTACCCGGTTGGGGTCTTCATTCTGCGACGTAAGATTGGAATAAATAGAAATAACTCTCTTCAAATTTTTTCTTTTTACTCCCCCAAGCGTATTATTATAATCGAATTTGACCACGGCACTGATCGGCACCTGTCTCACCTGCCCACTATTAAAATCCCTGTACGTGATCTTCATATTTTGAAGATCGCTTAGGTTGTTCCTTAACTGATCAGTATAGCGGATTTGAATTTTATATTCGTCCTCTCCCACTCTTAATTTACTGGCTTCACGACCAAACAAAGCTGTACGCAATTCATACCCTATCTGTCCCGTGCTCAAACCCTCGCGTTGTGCCCTTTCCCGATCGATTGTTAGCGCAAGTTCAGGCTTAGTTACGTCTACATCGAGTTGTAGCTTTTCGACGCCTTGTATATGCTTCGCATCAAGAAATTGTTTCAACGCCACCGCGGTCTTGACGATCTCGTCAAAATCATCACCAACCACTTCAATATTTACCGGGGCTCCTGATGCAGGTCCATTTTGCTGCTGTGCAATACTTACTTCAGCTCCAGGAATTTCCTTTATCTCGTCACGTAATTTTTGAAGATAAGGTGCTGTGCTTTCACCATGCCGCTTTTCATATTCTACAAATGAAATTTGTATTCTTCCCAAATTGGGTTGGGTTCCTCTTTCACCCATAAACGGATCGGTGGCGCCCACGGCGACATTGGAGATAATTGATTCAACAATTGGATTATTATTTCCTACCACCTTATACACTTTATTCTCCAAGACGTTTGTAACGCTATCTGTTGTTTCGGTTTTTGTACCTACAGGCATTTTGAGATACACGTAAATGATATTGGGATCGCCTTGCGGAAAGAAATCTGTCTTGATCCTTCCGCTCATTACGTTTACTGCTAACGCGATCGCTGAAATAATAAATAATCCAAACACAGAAGTCAAAAGCCAACCGGGCCGGCTTCCTTTTAAAGCCCATCGCAATCCACGCTCATACCTGTTCATTAAAGCCGGTAACACCTTCTGCTGGAAACCATGTATTATATCACGCAGTAGATACCGGTTGAGGATCATCAACACGACCATCAACAATATAAAATTTGCGAACGCATGCTGCTGCATTAAATGCAATAGCAATCCGAATGCAAGAAAAAACCAGAAGATCCTCTTTTTGAAGATCGCTGATTTGGGTTCCGGGCCGGGATAATGTTCCGGCTTCATAAAGGAAACTGCGAAAACGGGGTTAATGAGAAAAGCCACGATCAATGAAGCCGTCAAGGTAAGAATGAGGACCGTAGGCAAATAGATCATGAATTTACCAATGATGCCCGGCCAGAATAAGAGCGGAAAGAAAGGTGCTAAGGTTGTCACTGTTCCCGAAAGAACCGGAACAAACACTTCCCCCGCGGCCATTTTTGCCGCTCGCTCCACATGCATTCGCCCATTTCCAAAGATCCTGTGAGTATTTTCAATGACAACGATGGCATCGTCTACGATGATCCCTAAACCAAATAACAATGCAAACAACACGATGAAATTTAATGTGACATGAGTGCCTACGATGATATCAGCGATAGGTAAGAACATGAATGCGACAAATACACTCAAAGGAACACTCAGTGCAACAAAGAATGCGTTGCTAACACCCATGAAGAACATTAACACCAGTAACACCAACACGAATCCGATCACGATCGTATTGATGAGATCATTAAAAGAAGTCCTTGTTTGAACGCTCTGGTCACCCGTAATATTTACATTGAGGTCTTTCGGCAACTCATTTTTTTGCATATCGGCTACGATGGCCTTGATCTTATCGGATGTGTTGATCAGGTTTTCACCAGACCGTTTTACAATCTGAAGCGTGACAACATTTTTGTTTGCAAGTCTTGAATAACTTTCTTTTTCTTTTACAGTATCTTTTATTTCGGCAATATCTCTTAGGTAAACGGGCGCCCCGTAAATATTTTTTATCACGAGGTCGTGCATATCATAGGCCGTTTTAAATTGACCTTTTACCTGGATGGTCGGCTGCATTTCGCCGATCTTAATATTTCCTGCACTGATGTCTCTATTTTCATTAGCAACAGAGTTAGCGATATCATTAAATGTAATCCCTGCTGCTTCCATTCTTGATTTATCAACATTAATCTGGATCTCTCTCTCCGGGGCACCGACGATATCTGCCCGGCTTACTTCCGAGAGTTCTTCAAATCTGTCCTGCATTTTTTTTGCATATTCCTTCAACTGCACCGGGTCATAATTGCCGCTCACGTTCACATACATGATCGGAAAATCAGAGAAAGCCACTTCTATCACATCTGGTTGCGTAGTTAGATCAGTGGGAAGATCGGTCTTCGCTTTATCTACCGCATCTTTTACTTTTTGTTTGGCATCTTCAACTTTTACGCTCGTTTCAAACTCAACCAATATACTGCTGTAGTCCTGGATGGAAGTACTCTTAATATTCCTGATCCTGGCACCTGTAATTCCTTTGATCTGCTTTTCAATTGGCCTTGTTACCAGTTGCTCCATGTCTTTCGGTGAAGTACCGGCATACACGGTGGATACATATATCTGTGGTATTACGATATCGGGATACGACTCTTTTGGAAGCGTGGTAAATATTCTAAGCCCCCACAATGTGATGGCGATAGTAGCCACATACGTGACGGTTTTATGATCAATGACCCAGCTTGTTGGCTTAAACTGTTTGAATTTCTCTTTTATTTTTCCAAGTGCACTCATAAAAATTTTTTTGATGTTTTTGTTCCCAGCTTTATACATTATCATCTTCCATGGCATCGCATGCCACGCTTCCGGGCCGAATCCAGACATTTCTCGTCTGGACTCTTCAACATCCTTAACGTGGCCCAACTTTTCTGTCTTTACATTACCATCTGTCAATTATCAGTCATCTTATTAACTCGTGGTTACCACCTGTCCCTCATACAAGCTTTGAAATCCTTCCGTGATCACCTGGTCGCCGGTTGCAAGTCCTCCCTTCACTTCAATATTATCTCCGTAGATCTCTCCAACCTGTACCGTTTTTTTCTTTGCTATTTTCTTTCCATTTTCCGAAGCGATCACATACACATACTTCCCTTTTTCATCTGTTTGCAATACCGTTAACGGAATAACAATGGCATGAGGGTTTGAATAATCTTTTATTCTTACCTCCGCTACCTGGTTGATATGTACATTCGGGTTATATGGAATTTTCGCCTCTGTAACCACCGAACGGCTGTTTAACCCGATAGAACGATTCATAAGAGAAACAGAACTGTTAAACTCAAGATTTGCGTCTGGTAAGCTGATATTTACAGGTGTTCCAAGCTTGATCTTGCTTAAATAGTTTTCAGGAACTTCAGTAACTACTTTCAATGAAGAAGTATTCACAATTTGAATTTGGGGTGTTGTTCCTGCCATCCCTGTAAACGTTTCACCTACTTTTAAATTCAATTGCTCAACATAACCATTAACATCCGCTCTTACATTCGTCATCTCCCATTGGGCTGTAGCCGTGTTTATCTGATCTTTCAAATTATTTACCGTGTTCTCGGCAGTTTTCATTTGCATCTCGGTACCAATGTTCTGGTCCCACAAATTCTTTTGTCTTCTATAAACATCTTCCGCATAAGCCAATTGTGTCTTCAGGGTTTGCAATGATTTTTGTTGCACATCATCATCAAGCTTTGCCAGCAATTGACCCTTTTTTACAAAATCACCTCTCTTTATATAAAGCGCCCTAACCTGTCCAGGCTGTCCTCTTGGAGTTATATAAGAAACGTTATCGGCATCAACATGGCCCTGCAAGTCGATGTAATGATCAAAAGCCTGCTCATTTACGGGTGTCGCCACAACTAATTTTCCTTTATTCAAAACTGCAGATGTATCCACTTTTCCGATTTCATCTTCTAAAGTCTTTATCTGACCATCCAGCTTTTCTTTGTCTGCTTTTAATTTTTCAAGCTGAGCTTTTTTATCTCCAAGGCTTCCCTTTTCATCCTTCGATCCGCTTCCGCATGACGACAAGACAAGTGTAAAGGCAACTGCAGGAGCAATTTTTAAAACATCTTTCAGCATATAATTGTATTTATTAGTCAAGATTTTGATTTCTTAAAATTTTCCAATGGCTTTTAGGTAGTCGACTTTTGCGATAATGGCCGCATACATAGCAGCGAGATAATTTGTTTGAGCTGCTCGCAGGTCTGTTTCTGCATTTATAATATCGATCTGCTGTCCTGTTCCCGCTTCATATTTTTTCTTTGTCTGATCGTATACACTCTGGGCGAGCTCCATATTCTCTTTTTGAAAATCCAGGGTTGTGATGGCAGTTTGAAAATTATTTTTCGCTGTCTCGATCTCATTCTGAATTTGAAGTTTCAGGTCTTCACGCAGGTTGACACTTTTTTGCAGATCCAATTTTGCACTTGCAATCCTTGCGTTGGTTTGGAAACCATGAAAAATGGGAACATTTATACTAAGTGTAAGTGCAGACGAAGGATACCAAATCTTGCCAGGTGTGTTTTTGAAATAAGTAAATTCATTTTGCTGTGCAATGGTATTATAGAACGCCCCTAGTCTGAAAGTGGGTATTTTGCTCAACTTATACCTCTTGATATTATATTCATTCAATTTTATCCCCAACTCTACATATTGATATTCCTTTCGGTCGGTATAGTTAAAGGCACTTCCATCCAATAGGCCTTGTTTTACCCGGTCATATGTCACTTCTTCCGTCAAGGCCAAAGAGTCCTTTATAGGCATTCCCATCAGTAGCTTCAGGCCAAGGAAGCCATTGTTTACCTGATTCAACACTCTCACTTTTTCGGATTGAACATTGGACATCTGTACCGATACCCGGTCAACATCCAGCTTTTCGGCAAATCCATTTTTATAGATCTCCCTGGTATCGTGGAGTAGTTTATCCAGCCTTGCAATGTTTGCATCCAGTAGCTGTATTTGAGTTCTGCTTGCAACGAGCTGGTAGTAAATTTTGTAAATATTCGCCTTGATCGTTTCCTCCGTCACTTCCGCACTCTTTGCCTTCCAGTCAATCGCAGTTTGTCTTGCCTGCAACCCGACGAACACCTGCCCATCGAATAAAAGCTGGTCAAGAGTGATGCCTCCGAGTGCATTGTACCTTACACCAAATTGGACCGGGATAAATGTACCGGGTTGACCAAAGAAATCGCCTGGCACAAGACTTACCGGAATTTTTGCATTGTAGGTAAAAGACCCATTTGCATTGATCTGTGGATATGCAGCCGAGGTAAGATCCCGGTTTGTTTGTTCCTGCAGTTGAATATCTATCAGCGCATTCTTTACCTGCACATTATTCTTCATCGCATATTCGGCAGCTTGCTGCGCCGTAAACCTATGAATTGTTGAATCCTGTGCGGAAACCAAAGCCGAGGCCATTATACCCGTTGCCATCATCCATGTTTTCATATTATATCTTGGCTTCATTAACTAAATTTTTTCGTTGTTGTTTATATTTCTGGATCAGCTTTTGCCCTTTTGCAGTAGCAAGTCCGTAAATAAAATGCTCCAGTATCTCCTCCTGGATAGCTATTAAATGCGTGCGGTTCGTTGGAAAGATCTCCGAATTGAACGCAAGCATCATGCTCTCGATTCTGAATCTCGTAAGAATATCCACATTGATCTCAGGCCGGTATAGCTCTTCCTTTATTCCCCTTTCCAAGTTTTGCTTTAATACGTGGTATAAAAAAACATACTTATGATGCTGGATCTTTTTATAAACCGCGGTATGATATTTTTCCAATTCAAATACCATCGAAGGGTTCATGTTGGCGAACATTTCCTGCATCATATCAAATGCCTGGAAAACTTCGTGTATCGCGTTCTCCGCTTTTTCCCGGCCATCAATACATTGCTTTCTGTTATGATCGAGAAAAAGGCTTAAAACCGCATCTACTAATTCTTCCTTGTCCGTATAATAATGGTACAATGTTTTTTTGCTCATTCCCAACTGCGCTGCTATATCATCCATTGAAACTGACCTCACACCATAACGCATAAACAGCTCATGCGCTTTTTCTGTAATTCTTTCTTTTGCCATAAGGGGCACAAAACTATGGAAACTTTTTTCGTTACCAAAGTTTCCATCCCTTATTTTTTACCACTTGTCCTAAAAATTCGTTGAAGTGCCTATTTTTTTAAAGCAACCCTTTTGACCTAATTTTGAAACATGAACCCGGATGACTCCAAGAAAGATTTTCACCTTGAACGATTTAGATGGAAGAGTATTATTAAATATCTCCTGCAGGGTTTACTGGTCATAGCCCCCATTGCCGTCACGATCTACGCTATTTACTGGATCGTTTCCACTGTTGACAGTTGGTTGCCTATTTTTCGGCAGCCCGTTAAAGATTTTGAGGGACGCACCATCGGCTATGAAGTAAAAAACTACGGATTGGGGTTCGTCATTGTTATCGTTTCTGTCATTCTTATCGGCTACCTCAGCTCTTTCTTCATTCAGTCAAGAATATTTAGCCTGTTTGATAAATGGCTGGAAAAAACGCCGGGAGTGAAATACATCTACTCATCGGTCAGGGATTTTTTTGAAGCATTTGCCGGCGAGAAGAAAAAATTTGATAAACCAGTACTGGCAAATGTTGACGATACAGATGTATGGAGAATTGGTTTCATCACACAAAGAGATATGACCAACTGGGGTTTGCGTGATCATCTCGCTGTGTATATTCCGATGGCTTATTCGATCGCCGGCAACGTTTATGTTTTACCTTCTAACCGTGTAAAGCCGATCACAAGTATTACAAGTTCGGACGCTATGAAATTTGCGATCAGTGGTGGTGTTACTCATGTTGACGAAGATGCTTTTGTTGAAAAAAAAGACCAGCTAACTTCTACAATTGATATTGCTTGAAAAAACTGACCTTGTCCTTATTGATCCTTTTCTTACACCTCGAATGTTTTTGCTGGGGATTTTATGGCCATAAAAAAATAAACAACTACGCTGTATTCCTGCTGCCGCCTCAAATGCTTGTTCTTTACAAAACAAATATCGGCTTCATCACCGACCATGCTGTAGATCCGGATATGAGAAGATATGCCATTGCGCAGGAAGGTCCCAGGCACTATATAGACATCGACCAGTATGGCAAATATCCTTTTGATGCATTGCCAAGGAAATGGAACGATGCCTTGAATAAATTTTCTGAAGATAGCTTGCAACAGCACGGCATTGTGCCATGGTGGGTTCAAACGATGTTATACCGGTTAACAGTGGCCTTCAAAGAGAAAAACCAGGTAAAGATCTTGAAATTATCGGCAGAGATAGGGCACTACATTGCCGACGCGCATGTACCACTTCATGCAAATAGCAATCACAATGGCCAATACACTAACCAGCAGGGAATTCATGGATTTTGGGAAAGTCGAATACCTGAGCTGCTGGCAGATAAGGAGTGGGATTTTTTCATCGGCAAAGCTGATTACCTAAATGATCCCGGAAATTTTATCTGGCAGCGTGTGCTGGAAAGTGCAGCTGCAGCAGATACCGTTTTGAGATACGAAAAGGAATTATCCGAGCAATTTCCTGCTGATCAAAAATTTTCTTTTGAAAACAGGAATGGCGTCACCAGGCAATACTCATCCGCATTTACAAGGGCCTACGACCTAAAACTGAAAGGTATGGTGGAGCGGAGAATGAGAATGGCAATCTATTCTGTGGCTTCTTTTTGGTACACAGCCTGGGTCAATGCCGGTGAGCCCGACCTGGCAAAGCTTTCCAATAAAGAATTCTCTGCGGACGATCTCAAAGAATTTGAAAACCTTGGCAACAGTTGGAAAAACAACAAAATCAACGGAAGGGAACATGACGAGTAGATTTTCGGGGTTGCAGTCATCTGTCAGTTATCATCCCTCCCTGCCGGTACGCAAGTATCATCTTACTCGTATCTTTGCCGCTTCAAAAATAAATCGTGTTACAATCTGCGAAATCGGTGATCCACAATTTTAATTCAGGCCCTTCTGTTCTTCCGAAAGAAGTTTTTGAAAAGGCGAGCCAGGCTATTCTTGATTTTAATAATTCCGGTTTGTCTATCCTTGAAATTGGCCATCGCACTGCACTATTCCAGGAAGTAATGGATGAAGCAAGAGTACTTGTAAGGGAATTGATGAACCTCGATAATGATCATGAGGTATTGTTCCTGCATGGCGGCGCAACCACTCAATTTATGCAGGTACCCATGAACATGCTCAATGAAAACGATATTGCTTCTTACACAGAAACGGGAACCTGGAGTAACAAGGCAATTAAAGAGGCGAAACTTTTCGCGCATGTAGAGATCGCGGGCTCGTCAAAAGAGAATAACTATACAACCATCCCCAAAGATCTTTCGGTCTCGCCAACTGCCGCCTATTTACATATCACCACCAATGAAACAATTGCGGGAACGCAGTGGCATGATATGCCTTACAATTTTGGAGTGCCACTGGTAGCAGACATGAGCAGTGATATATTGAGCCGTGTAATTGACTTCAATAAGTTTGACATTATCTACGCTGGTGCGCAAAAAAATATGGGAGCCGCAGGGGTTAATCTTGTTGTCATAAATAAAAATGTTTTGGGAAAAGTAACCAAGCCAATTCCTACCATCCTTGATTATCGTGTCCACATCAGGGAAGGAAGCATGCTGAACACACCGCCGGTATTTGCGGTGTACGTGGCACTGCTTACGCTTCGTTGGTTAAAAGAACAGGGCGGCGTGCCGGTGCTTGAAAAAAGAAATATTGAAAAGGCAAACCTGTTTTACAACACGCTCGACAACCTGCCTGTATTCCATGGTGTGGTTGCAAAAGATGACAGAAGCCTGATGAACGCAACCTTTGTCATTGACGATACCGTCCTGGAGAAGGAATTCCTGGAACTCTGCAAGGCTGAAGGCATGGTGGGTGTAAGGGGCCATCGAAGCGTGGGTGGTTTTCGTGTTTCGATGTATAATGCATTGCCTATAGAAAGTGTCATAGCCATCACTGACCTGATGAAAGAGTTTGCACGACAAAAAGGATAATATCTGAATCAATTTTGAAATTTTAAATGGCGATCATAAAACCCTTCAAAGCTCTCAGGCCAAAACCGGAGTTAGTAAAACAAGTAGCTTCAAGACCCTACGATGTTCTGAACAGCGAAGAAGCAAGAAAAGAAGCAACAAATAATCCTCATTCTTTTTTACATGTAACTAAGTCAGAAATTGACTTGCCTGTAAATATTGATACGCACTCTGACGCTGTTTACCAAAAGGCAAAAGAAAATCTTCGGCAACTCATCAATGATGGTATTTTATTCACGGAAGAAAACGCTTGCTACTACATTTACCAGTTAGTGATGCCCGCCCGTGCCGATACAGACGAGAGTGAAAGAACCCAGACAGGGTTGGTTTGTGTTTCTTCCGTCGAGGACTATTTCAATGATGTCATCAAAAAACATGAATTCACAAGACCGGAAAAGGAAAAGGACAGAATAGATCACATGCTCACGATCGGGGCGCAGACCGGAAATGTTTTCCTGGCTTATCGTGATGTTGCAGGAGTGAATAATTTAATCAGTGAATGGAAGGCTTCTCATCAACCTGCTTATGATTTTACGGCCGATGATAATATCCGGCATACCATCTGGGTCATCAACGACGATGAAAAGATCAACACGATCACCAGCTTGTTTGCCACGAAAGTTCCTAATACCTATATTGCCGATGGTCATCATCGTGCAGCATCAGCGGCAAAAGTGAGCAGGCAACTACCCAACAATGAAAATGCAAAATATTTTCTTACAACTATTTTTCCTGCCAGTGAGTTGACCATTCTTGATTATAACCGCGTAATAAAAGATCTAAACGGCTTTACAAAAGAAAATTTCATTAGCCTGCTGCAGGATGATTTTATGATCACCGATAGCGCTGGGCCCGTAAAACCATCTTCGCTTCACGAGTTCGGAATGTATCTCGACCATCAATGGTATATTTTGACATCAAAAAAAAGAACGTTTTCCAACGATCCAATTGGTGTGCTGGATGTAACTATCCTTTCAAAAAACATCCTTGATAATATATTAGACATAAAAGACCAGAGAACTGATAAACGAATTGATTTCGTCGGTGGCATACGAGGTCTTAGTGAATTGGAAAGAAGAGTGGACAGCGGTGAAATGAAGCTGGCGTTCAGCCTGTACCCGGTAAGCATTCAGCAGTTGTTCGAGATTGCCGACAGTGGAAGTGTGATGCCGCCAAAAAGTACCTGGTTTGAACCAAAATTGAGAGATGGGTTATTAACGCACATGCTTTAGCTGGCCCTTGTGCTGGTAAAATTGTTAATTTGATCCTGGCGCTGTCCGCCAGAAATTGTTTACCTTAATTTGCATACATGAAAAAATACTTTCTGATTACTTGCATCGCGCTGTTAGGCCTTATTGTATCAGCACAAACTGATGATCCAAAGACTTTGTATGAAAATGCAAAAACTTTTATGCAACGTGGCGATTTTGACAATGCCATCATTATTCTCAACCGCGCATTGCAGGTAGATAAGAATAATCTCGATATGCAAAAAGACCTGGCCATGTCTTATTATTATAAACGTGACTATGGAAAGGCTCTCGACCAGGCAAAACTATTACTCAACCGTGATGACGCGGATGTGGTTTGTTACCAGATCGGGGGAAATGTTTACAAAGCCCTCGAGGAAGTAAAAGAGTGTGAAAGGGTTTACAAATCAGGATTAAAAAAATTTCCTAACAGCGGACCATTGTACAGCGAATACGGGGAGTTGCTGTGGGAGAAAAAAGATTTTTCCTCGATTGATCAGTGGGAAAGAGGGATAAAGGTTGACCCGGGTTATTCAGGCAATTATTATAATGCAGCCCGTTTTTATTTTTTTACAAAAGACAAAGTTTGGAGCCTGATTTACGGCGAAATATTTGTAAACATGGAGAGTCTGAGCGACCGGGGTGCTGCTATGAAACAATTGTTACTGCAGGGTTACAAAGAAAAATTATTTGCCGACGCAAATATTGCCGCCGGCCAGGAAAAAAGTAAAAGCGAATTCTCAAAGGCGTTCCTTGATTGTATGAGCAAGCAATCCTCGCTGCTAAATAAGGGGGTAACCACAGAAACTCTTACAATGATCCGCAGCCGTTTCATTTTAGAATGGTTTGATAAGTATGCCAGCAAGTTTCCGTATAAACTATTCGACTATCAGCGCCAGTTGTTGCAGGAAGGCATTTTTAACGCTTACAACCAGTGGCTTTTTGGAACGATTGAAAATTTAGCGGCATACGACACGTGGACAAAATCTCACGACGAAGAATATAAAAACTTTCTCGCCTTTCAGAAAACCAGGGTGTTTAAAATGCCCGCTGGTCAATACTACCAGGACAGATAATTATGATTTCTAAACATACCTCGGTTAAATGTCGTCATTGCGATACGCCGTAGGTGGACAAGCAGTATGCTTCACGAAGCCGTTGGAAGGATTGCTTCGCCCGCTTCGCAAGCTCAGCGTCCTCGGAATGACGAGAGTCACTGGAGCGGAAACCTTTCTCAAACACAGTGATCTCGTCATTGCGATCGCGCCGAAGGCGTGAGAAGCAATCTAAGAATCATCGTCGGCTACCACCAAGATCGCTTCGGTCGTTCCGCTTTCGCGATGACGGGAAACGACTTTTTAGCAGCCTCTTTTTTATTGTGTTTTTTGGTTAATTTGGAGCAGCAACCTCCAAACGATTGTACCATGAATGAGCCTCAAAGACTATTTGATTGTATTCAGCAACATCTTGAAAATGCACCTCTTGATGATATGCTTGCAGGCAAAGAAGGTGGTCAATTCAAAAAATACAGCACAGAAAGAATTTCAGAAATAATGGATGACCTTGGTGCAGGGCTGCTCGCACTTGGTATGGGAGCCGGGGACATGAGTACGGAAGGAAGAGATAAAATCGCGATCCTCAGTAAGAATCGGCCCGAATGGATAATGGTTGACCTGGCAGTTCAGCAAATAGGCGCTGTCCTTACACCCATTTATCCTACTATCAATATCAATGAACTAAAATTCGTTTTGAATGATGCGCTTGTGAAAATGGTGTTTGTGAATGATGAAGAGCTTTTTTTAAAGGTGCTGAGCGTAAAGGACCAGGTACCCTCTTTGAAAGAGATCTACACATTTGAACATGTCCCCAATGCAAGACACTGGAAAGAGATCTTCGCACTCAGTACCCCGCAACTGAAAGAGCAGGTAAAAAATGCCGCCGCAAAAATTAAGAATGAAGACCTGGCTACTATTATATATACATCAGGTACAACCGGCACTCCAAAAGGTGTTATGCTTTCGCACAAGAATGTCCTTTCAAATATTATCGCGAGTATGGGCCTGTTTCCTCCAGGCATGCGGGCGATGAGTTTCCTGCCATTGAATCACATTTTTGAGCGAATGGTTACCTATTTATACATGTTCAAGGGAGTTTCTGTTTATTATGCTGAGAGTCTTGATACCATAGGGGATAACCTGAGAGAGATAAGACCAAATATGTTCACGACTGTTCCAAGGTTACTTGAAAAGGTTTATGAACGGATCATGACGAAAGGAAATGAACTTTCAGGAATTAAAAAGAAACTTTTCTTTTGGGCTCATGGTCTTGCAGAAAAATTTGAGATCAATGAACGGCAAAGCCTTGGATACCGAATGCAACTGGCAATGGCAAATAAGATTGTATTTAATAAATGGAGGGAAGGATTGGGGAATGACCTAAAGGCCATCATTACAGGCAGTGCTGCCTGCCAGGTGCGGCTGATCCGGATATTCACGGCCGCCAGGATCGTGATCATGGAAGGGTATGGTCTTACCGAAACCTCACCGGTTATCAGTGTGAACAGGTATGAAGAAAATGATAGAAAATTTGGTACAGTGGGACCATTGATCGATGGGGTAGAAGTACAGATCGCCGAAGATGGAGAAATACTTTGTAAAGGTCCAAATGTAATGATGGGATACTATAAACGGCCCGACCTCACCAATGAAGCGGTGAAGGATGGGTGGTTTTATACAGGGGATATCGGTATGCTGGTAGACAACAAATTTTTGAAGATCACTGATCGCAAAAAAGAGTTGTTTAAAACGAGTGGTGGTAAATACGTGGCACCGTTGCCCATTGAAAACAAACTGAAAGAATCCAAGTTCGTAGAGCAACTGATGATAGTTGGATCAGAAAGAAAATATGTGGGCGCCCTCATTGTTCCGTCTTTTGCTAATCTCAAAGACTGGTGCCGCAAAAATGGTATTACTTACACCTCCAACGAAGAGATGATCCATCATCCCAAAGTGATCGACATGATGAAGGATATGGTTGAAAGCTTCAATAAATACTTCAATCATGTGGAACAGATAAAAAAATTTGAGTTGCTCCCTACTGATTGGACGATAAACGGAGGTGAGTTGACGCCTACCTTAAAACTTAAGCGTAAGGTGATCATGGAGAAATACAGGGACGCTATTGACAGGATCTATGAATAAGTGTGTATTCAAATTTCCTCTGAAGATTTAACATTCCTCCTCGTCTGATCTTCTATCTATCAACAAGGATGGGGAATAAATTCTACATTAATTTACAATCTTTTCAATTGCACTGAAAATAGATTCCCGGGTAAAGGGTTTGCCAATAAACTGATCCACGCCCTGCTCATAAGCCCTGTTCCTGTCATTGTTTGTGTCGTGCGCAGTGATCATCACTATTTTTATCTGAGGATTTAATTTTCTGATCTCATTAATGAAATTTATTCCGTAACCATCCGGTAAATGATTATCAAGAAAAACAATCGAATGATGACCTTCGTTCAATACTCTTTTCGCTTCGCCGATTGAATTAACGTAACTTGTCTGCAGATTTTTATATTTCAAAATGCTGGTAAGTAAGTAACACACATCGAGCTCGTCATCTACAATCAGCGCTTTTGTTTTTTCCTGTAGTGCACTTCGCATAGCCATCCGGATTAACTAAATTATTCTCTATCAAATCAATAATACTACCAAATTTTTGGCAAGAAAGAATATCCATAAGTAAAAAAAATTATCTATTGATGCCTTTGATCCAAAGAACGGCAAGGAAATTGAAATAGTGACGTCGAACTTGATAATATTTGACTCCATTAATTGATTTAACTCAAGGTCTTTTACTAATTTCATATAAATAAGTGTAAGCTTATGAAGAAAAGAGTTTTGATCATCGATGACGACATGGATATGTGCTCTTTACTATCCAGGTTTTTAACAAGGAACGGTTACGAAACAGATGTTGCTTACTCAGGCCAGAAGGGGATAGCAAAATTCGAAGAGGCAAGTTTTGACGCAGTCTTGTGTGATTTTCGCCTCGGAAACATGGACGGCAAAGAGGTGATGCTGGCTATCAAAAAAATAAAACCTGAAACGATAGTATTGATCATTACCGGCTATTCCGATATTAAAACAGCCATCGATGTAATTAAACAAGGTGCCTTTGATTATATAACGAAGCCACTGATACCTGATGAAGTACTTTCTGTGCTTAATAAATCGCTCAATCAGCCTCTTGAAGCATCGGCGGTAAAAAATAATACCACAAAGGGAAGAACTGGGCAGGGTAAATCCCCCAAACAAGATTTCTTAATTGGTGAAGCACCTGCAACAAAAGATCTGTACCGGCAAATCGAAATTGTAGCTCCAACAAACTATAGCATCATTCTATATGGAGAAAGCGGAACAGGAAAAGAAGTAATTGCCAAGACCATTCACCAGTTGAGCAGTAGAAAGGATAAACCATTTGTGGCAATGGATTGCGGTACTCTTTCAAAAGAGCTGGCAGGAAGTGAGTTGTTTGGACATGTTAAGGGCGCTTTTACAGGAGCACTGGCAGATAAGGAAGGACATTTTGAATTGGCAAACGGTGGCACTTTGTTCCTGGATGAAGTTGGTAATTTATCAATCGATATCCAGGCCGCCTTGTTAAGAGTGATCCAGGAAAGAAAATTCAAGAGAGTAGGAGGCAACAAAGAAATGGATGTAGATGTGCGTATCATTGTAGCTTCCAATGAAAATTTACAGGACGCCTATCAGAAAGGGAAGTTCCGTGAAGACCTGTATCATCGCTTCAATGAATTTTCAATTAATCTTCCTCCATTGCGTAACCGCAAACAGGACATTCCTCCATTTGCTGAGTTCTTTTTACAAAGAACAAATGATGAGCTTGAAAAAAATGTAAGTGGTTTTGAGCCCCAGGTAATTGAGATGTTTATGAACTATAGCTGGCCGGGTAATTTGAGGGAGTTTAGAAATGTTGTTCGCCGGGCTGTGCTTCTGACGCAGGGGGATTTGATCTCTGAAAAAACATTGCCATGGGAAATTACAAATGTTAACCCCCTTACTGCTACGCCGGACCCCGTAGCAAATAAAGACCAGGGAACAACTACCATCACGTTAAAAAAAGACATTGGGCTAAAAGGTGCCGCCAGCAAAGCAGAATATGAAACGATCATGAACGTTCTGAAAGAAGTAAAATTCAATAAGAAGAAAGCTGCAGAAGTATTGAACATAGACCGCAAGACGCTTTACAATAAACTTAAGAGTTACGAAGAATTCTTTGAACAATAAGTTCTACTGAGATCATATTTAATGAAGCTGGTCTCGAAAGTCGTTATTGCGTCTCGATGTCGGGAGAAGTGAAGCCTACCTACCGTCAGGCAATTTAAAAAATCATTGTTGACTATCAAATAGCGTCAGTCGTTCCTCGTTCGCAATTGACAGCGACGACTTTTGCGACAGCTTATTCTTTGATTTATATTTTTCTTTATGACGCGTCTCTTTTCATGCGCGGTCGTGTTGCTTTTTCTTTCGAGCCCCATTGAAATTTTTCCATAATTACATTTTATTTATTTACAGAAGTCATTCCCCACTCAAATTATGCTCAAGGCTTCGTGGCATAGTTTTTCCTCATAATAGTTATAGTCATCGGAGAAAAGATCTTTCAACCGTTTAGCGATACCAGGGTATCCATTGGATAACGCCGTTGAGAACTTTTTTCTACATTTTTCATTATTTATTGTTCTTTAAAATTTTTTTTATGGAAAGAAACGAAAGAGCCATTGACGTGCTTAATGATTTGATCAGGATTAATAATGATCGAATCGAAGGTTACGAAAAAGCGGTTGACAAAACAAATGAAACTGACATTGACCTTAGAGCTATTTTTAACCGCATGGCCGACGAGAGCCGAAAATATGCAAGTGAATTGACTACCCAGGTAAGAAGATTGGGTGGTGATCCTGCATCAGGAACAACAGCTTCTGGAAAAATATATCGTGTATGGATGGATGTCAAATCAGGTATAAGCAGTTCGGACAGAAAATCTGTTCTGGAAGAGTGTGAATACGGCGAAGATGCGGCACAAAAGGCTTATGAAAAGGCCCTCGATTCTGATAATGATTTGCCTGCAGACCTAAGGTCGTTGATACAGGAAGAGAAAATGAATTTGAAGAACTCGCATGACACGATCAGGAATTACCGCGACAGGCAACGTGCGGCCGACAAATAGATCTTTTTAAAACCTTTACCGAGAATGGGCTGTCTCAATGTCGTTTTTGCTCCTTTCAATGACGAGGAACGATTTGGGACAGCCCTCTTGATTAATTAAAATATATTTTATGCCTGCTTCAAATAACCCCGATGAGATGAAAACCCTCGCAGCCGTTCTTAATAAAATTGTGAAAGATGGTTATGAAGAAAATTTCAAGGTGACGGATAAGGGGCTTCAATCACTGGAAACAGAAAAAATATATCTCCCGGAAGAAGTTCACATTGTAAATTTTTTCCGGTTTGAAGGAGCGAGTGACCCATCCGACAGTGCCATTTTGTACGTGATAGAAACCGCCGACGGCGCTAAAGGTTCATTAACGGACGCCTATGGCATGTATGCAGACCCCGAAATAGATAAATTTATAAAGGAGGTAGAAAATATCTCGAAAAAACATGCTCATACCGTCGAAACACATCATTGAAAACTGGGTGAGGTTTGCATCTTTATGGTTCAGGCGACCATTTGGCGTTTATGCTTACTCTGAGGCATCTTTTTTGTTGGTCTTGATATTCAAGAAAAAATATTCTTATGGCAGCCGATCAAAATCGAAACAAGAAACCTACTGACAAGGCCGGAAAGGACGACAATGGCAGGAACGGGGGACCTGCCGGCAAATCAAGAAACGTTGATGACTCTTTGCATCGCCCATACGAAGGATACGATAAAGAGGTGAATACGACCGATTACAGTAAGCAAATTGGTGAATTCAGCAACTGGAGTAAAAGAAGATCAAGTTGGCCGACTTGAATTCATAAGTCTGCCAATTAAGATCCCTATCGGATTGATAGCAACAAAAACTCCAGGTCCTTGTTGCATTGGACATGTGAGCTCCAGGTTGAGGAAGGTATCATTCGATCTTAACGATAGCACTCTGAATTCCAGGTCACCGCTGATCTCGCTTTTAACAGGGTTTACTGCTTTCGCAACCTTTCCTTTGATTCCCAGCGATTGTGACACATACTCAATGAGCTGGTCACATTCATCCTGTAATTTATCGAGGTTAAAAAATAGCTGCATGGTTCTGCCTCTCCGATATGGGCCTGTAATTTTGTGATCTTTTTCGCAATGCTTTCTTGCTTTTGCATCAAATAACTTTTCCCTTTTCATCAATAACACCACCCATCAAAGTGCAATCGAATCATTACCGCGGTCGTGAGAACATTTTTGAATATCATAAAACCCCTTTACTTCTGGCAATTGAACGAATCTTTAGCCTTTATATATGAGCCTGTCAATAGAATATTTACCGCTTCCGTTTATGAGTGTTGCAATTGATAATCCAACAACCAGCAAAGCATACTCAAACCCTTCTCCTTTTTGAGTACCAAACCAGTTCATGAAAAAACCGTTATCAATGTGTGCTGTAAATATTGTTCCGATAAAAATCACACCCGTGGCTATTGACCAGAGTCTGGAGGCAAGGCCTGTAACCAGGGAGATAGAGCCAAAAAATTCAGTAATAATAACGAGGAACGCAATGAGCCAGGGCAAGCGCAAGGTATTTGTTAAAAAACCCATCGTGCCGCTAAAACCATAACCACCAAATATGCCCAACATTTGTTGAGCACCATGAGGGAATAAGACTAAACCGATTGAAAGACGGGTTATCAAACCTGTCCAGTCGTTGTTTGTGTGGAAGATTTTATTTTTCATTTCGTTTTTATTTTTCGAATAGCGCAATGCCGCTAATGGATGATAAATTATCTTTCTAATTGATCTACAGCCTTTTTCAGCTTCTCTGAGAAGTTTTTCTCTTTAATTTGCATTCCGACGCTGGTGAATGATACATTTTCGAAATAGTTTACTAAAGAAATAGTACCGGTAAAAAGTGTCGCACCAAAAGCTCTCAACATAGTTTCAGCACTTCCCAATGCACTTCGTGCACCCCCGGGAGAAGGAGAAGTGCTAATGAGTAAAATTGTTTTTCCTGACAACAGGTTAGTGTAGTCTTTATCGATTCGGGAAACCCAATCCAATGTATTTTTAAATGCCGCTGTTACAGAACGGTTATGTTCGGCAATTGAAATCACAAAAGCGTCGTGGCGCACGATCTGATCCTTAAACAACATAGCATTTTTTGGAATACCTTCCTGCGTTTCGGTCACAGGCGAGTAGACGGGAAGCGGAAAATCATGTAGTCGAAGAATATTAGTTTTATGCTTTTTAAATAAACTGGCTGTGTAGTCAATGAGCTTACCATTAATGGATTCGGGGTTGTTGCTTGCCGCAAACAGTAATACACTTTTCATATCTTATTTCATTGTTTGATTTGTTTGACCCGGTAAAGTTGAGAGCGCCACCGCTGCTAAAAAATAAAATAGTTTAAGAAATCAATTTTCCGGGAAGGCCTTTCTTACAAATATTCCTATAGATTTTTCCAAATTCGCGGATGCCCATACGCATCGACATCAGCAGCCGCGCCAAATTGGTTATTTTTAAAATCAACACCGATCCTTACCTGCTGGAAACTCCGCGAATGAATTGAAAATCTATTCCACTCAGTAAGTATTTGTGTGTTTACCCAAAAATTCCATTCACGTTTTATGGGCTTACTATATTGTAACTGAAAAAATAAGCCACCGTTCATACTGTCATCATTTTCGTATGAAAGATGGCAGGAATAGAGACAAATACGATGTGACGTCCACTTATAAGAATGAGAAATGAAAGTCTTTCAGAAAAACCGGAAACGCTGTTATAATAAAGGGACGAACCAACACTTAGATTTTTCATAAAATTCCAATAGGCAGAAGCCTGCACGCCCGCTTCGTCAAACTGGAAATCTTCTTTGCGATAGAATTTTTGAAAGAATGCAAAGGTTGATATAGAGAACTTATTTTTCTCATCAATGGATTTCACGGCAAACGAGCTAAAGTCGCTTTTATAAAGGGTCGTCGTCAATTCAAGGTGCGTAACCTGCGCCGTTATCGATTTGGAGAATATAGACAAGGCAAATAAAAATAGCAACGCTGATTTCTTTTTCATACTGCAAAGCACATTCAGGCGCCGCCATCACCAAATAAACTAATTTAAGAAATCAGCTCTTTGCAATTTTATTTCTAATCATGCTTAAAAATTCGGGAGTAATACCGAGAAACGTAGCTATATGCTTTTGAGAAATGCGTTGTTCCATTTTCGGATACTTTTCGATAAAATTCAGGTAGCGTTGTTCTGCGGTAAGAGAAAGGTTTTGATTGATACGCTGACGTTCTGCTATCAATGCATTTTGAAAAACTATCCGGTAAAAGCGTTCAAACTTAGGAACGGTTTCTAGAAGTTTGTCAAGGTTGGGTTTTGTAATTTGCAAAAGTTCAGAATTCTCCAAAGCATCAATAAAATGGGTCGAGGGAGTTTGTGTCCAAAAACCTAAAGGATCTCCTATCCACCAGTCCTCGATGGCAAACATAAGTATGTGCTCAAATCCATTTTCGTCTATTGTGTAGGTTCTCAAACAACCTTTAGTTATAAAATTTTCTGTTTTGCATACGTCACCTTCCTTAAGCAAATACTCTTTCCGTTTAAGTGTCCTGCGTTGTAGCAAAGAGACAAAGTAGTCTGCCTCAGGTTTACTGAGCTGAATATGCTTGCCGACATTTTGAAGGATCAAGGCAACGTTCATTATTTGCAATGTGAACTTGACATAGCTAAACTATTGGCCAACGAAAAATATCACCAGGGTAAATATTGGATTATCATAGCCCTATTAAAACTCGGGTAGTCCCGTCCAGAATCCCCGCCTGAACGAAGTCATTCGGGCAGGGAACTGGAATATCAAGTTCCGGAGACTTGCGTACTATCCCCGCCCGAACGTACCACTTTAGTACCAGAATGCATTGATCTACGACGTCAATTTCTTTTTTAAGAATCTTCTTCCTGCTGCTGACTTAAAATATTTTTTCTAGCATGCTTCCGGCTTGGTCCTGAAGGCTTCAAAATAAACTATCACAAAAGGACGGTAGGCCTTATCGATTTAGTCATGCCGGAATTATGGCCTTTATAGTAATAATCATGTTCAATGCTTTTCATTACATAAGCATAAAACATTGCAACGGTTTTGTAGCCTCGTCCAGAATCGAACTGGAATATCAAGTTCCGGAGACTTGCGTACTATCCATTGTACTACGAGGCCAACCCATCATTGAAAAAACTGGATGCCATCTCAGTCCGAAGGCGCCGTTCGGTACGGGCGGGCATTGTACTACGGGACCAATACGGGCAAAACTACAGGAAAAAATTTTGGGACAGGCTATGGGTCTAATTGCAATTCCGTTTTCCTTGATGTCAGTTTTTTCTCCAGCCACAGTGAAAAAATGACCCAGGCAATGGCTAAACAAAAACCGGCTATCACATCTGATGCATAATGATAACGCAACACTATCCGGCTAATGCCAATGCAAACAGAAAATAAAATGAGCAGTACCGATAAGATCCATTTCCACGTATTGTTTAATCCTCCTTTCCAGACAAGATAGACAAGTACACTGCAAAAAATGAATGAGCTCAAAGCGTGCCCGCTGGGAAAACTGAAATTATCAAGTGTCCTGATCAATGGAAGATCAGGCCTTTTGCGATGAAAAAATTCTTTTAGTCCAAACATCAGCGCAGTGCTGGTAACTGCAATGATGGCTATGTTGATGCCATCAGCTTTTCTTCCGCTTGAAAATAAAATAATAAGTAAAATGATATAAGCAGAAATAGAAAAATAAGAAGCTCCGAAAAACGTAAAGATCCTGTTGACCGTTATAAACCCCGGACTACTGAAACCTGCAAAAAAATGGAATGCTTTTTCATCGAATGCTGTTTCATTCTCTCCCATTATTTCATGGGCCAAATAACCAAAGACAAAAAGAGAAATGATGAACAATAGTGAAACCAACAAGGCCTTTATTTCAATTTCTGTAATAAGTCTTCGAATGAACTTTTTCATTACACGTATTAGTTCCTCTCCTTATCTAATCAAAAATATTGCCTGTATTTATGATCCGAATGAGCGGCCGGCTTTTGCGACACAAGAGATACCTGCCTACGGATAGGCTGGTAATCCACTTAAACTTATTTTACTTGTATGTCTTGTATTTCTTGTATGGTTCATTAAACGACTTCAAAGGCATTATTGAAGCTTAAAACCGGCTTCTTTCACTTCCTGTGAATTCCCTCCTATATAAACTTTAAAATCACCAGGTTCGTAAATGTATTTGAGGTCTGAGTTATAAAATTTCACCTTATTGACATCAATCGTGAAACTTACCTGCTTGCTTTCTCCTTTCCTTATGAATATTTTCTGAAATCCTTTCAATTCTTTGACCGGCCTTACCACAGAACCGACAACATCCTGTAGATATAGTTGCACAGTTTCTTCTCCATCATAATTTCCTGTGTTTTTTATTGTGACAGTTGCTTTGATAGATTGATTTGCTTTCATCGCCGCATTACTTAATGTAACATCACTATAATCAAACTTTGTATAACTCAATCCATATCCAAATGGAAATTTTGGATAGATAGACAGATCAATATATGCCGACCTGTAAAACCTGTCACTGTCACTCGTAGCCGGTCTGCCAGTTTTGAAATAATTATAATAGATCGGGATCTGTCCTTCTGCTCTCGGAAAACTGATCGGTAATTTTGCGGAAGGATTATAGTTTCCAAATAACACATCGGCAATGGCATCACCTGCTTCTGTTCCGAGCCACCACGTGTATAAAATAGCAGGAACATGATCTGCGGTCCAGTCAAATATCAATGGCCGCCCCGCATTGATCAATACAACCATGGGCTTGCCTGTCGCATAAATAGCCTTTACTAATTCTTCCTGCATCCCAGGCAAATGAAGATTGCTCCGGCTTTTTGCTTCTCCGCTCCAGTCACTTGCTTCACCCACGCTCATTATTACAACATCTGCTTGTCTTGCAATGTCAATCGCCTCTGCAAAGCCAGCCTGCGAACTATCATTGATCTCACAGCCCTTTGCATACAATAGTTTTGCATTTGATCCCACTTTATTCTGAATGCCCTGCCATTGTGTAACAATCCGAACGGAATCATCCGGCCATTGATACGACCAAAAACCAAGATTATCTCTCACTGCTTTTACAAATGGACCGATCAATGCAATTGTTTTAGTTTGTTTATTTAAAGGCAACAACTGATTGTCATTCTTTAATAACACAATACTTTTTTCAGCGATCATCTTTTCTGTCTTCAAATTTTCAGCATTGTTCCATTGTTGTTGTTCTCTTTCCTTATTGCAAAATCTAAAAGGATCATCAAACAAACCCATTTCAAACTTCTTGCGAAGAATTCTTCGAACTGCATCATCGATCAACGCCATTTTTACTTTTCCTTCTTTTACCAGCTTTGACAAATTATTGATATAGCTGCGGCTTTCCATATCCATGTCACTTCCTGCGGTAGCTGCTTCCCACGCCGCTTCATAATTATCCTTTGCATAGCCATGATTGATCATCTCCCCGATCGATCCCCAGTCGCTCACGACAAAACCTTTGAAACTCCATTTGCCTTTCAAAATATCCCTCTGCAAATATTTATTTCCCGTTGCTGGTATGCCATTCAGATCATTAAATGAATTCATGAATGTGGCTGCACCTGCATCTGCAGCGGCTTTGAATGGAGGCAAATAAATTTCCCATAACATTCTTTCACTCATATCGACCGAATTATAATCACGCCCGCCGATCGCTGCCCCGTATGCAGCAAAATGTTTGGCACAGGCCATCAATGCATCTGTATTTCCCAAACCCTTTCCCTGGAAACCTCTCACTCTCGCTGCAGCGATCGCTGATCCGAGATAAGTGTCTTCACCGGAACCTTCCATCACTCTCCCCCATCGCGGGTCCCGAGCTATGTCTACCATGGGTGCAAACGTCCAGTGTACACCTGCTGCTGCGGCTTCAGTGGCCGCAATTCTTGCCGACAATTTGATGGCCGCAGTATCCCAACTCGATGCCTCTGCTAATGGTATTGGAAATATCGTCCTGTATCCATGAATAATATCCTGTCCAAAGAGTAGTGGAATTTTCAATCTCGATTCCATGGCTATTTCCTGTAATTGGCGTGTATGCTCGACACCGGTTACGTTCAGCATTGAACCCAACATTCCTTTCCTGATTTGGTTTTGCTTGTCACCATCTTTTGTTATTGGCCCGGTTGCTTCCCAATCACCATTGTATTGATTCATCTGCCCGATCTTTTCATCAAGCGTCATCAATTTCAAAACGGAATCTACTTTTTGATCAATTGTTTTATGCTGTGCGGAAGAAACAACAAGCGAGAAAATAAAAATGAGAGTCGCAAATAGTTTTGGAGACTTTGTCATTGTGAGGTTTTACTTTTTTTATGTAACAAACAATTGAATTACTATTCGACGTTCCTTGCGTCGCACTCTTGTACTGCAACAATCCTATGGAGCAAAATCTTCCTGTCCTTTGTGTCTCCTTAGTGTACTTCGTGACCTTTTTGGTCACTAAGATCACAGGAACCACGAAGGCCACAATGGCGCTACTTCACATTCTTTGTTCTTTCACTCGCAGCAGGAAGTGCAGGTAAATTATTCGATGGCTTGTCCAGATAAAAATAACTCACCGAACTATAATCATCGATCCTGTAAAAATTAACCCAGCCTACCGGGTAATTGTTGTCATTTAATGAAGGAGGGTTTTCCATTTCGAATAGTCTTAAGAACCCGTCACTCTTTGCAACAGAGACAGGTTGCAGCTTTACTCCTTTTTTAAAAAGCTGCTGCACCTCGTTTGACGTGCCGCCACCAATTTGCTGGATGACGACTCGAATATCTTTATTGAAATAAATCGCATCAGGAACATGCCAGCGATAGAAATTATATTGTCTTGCAGAATCATTGGCAATGGTGCAACCCTGGTAACGATTAACAAATTTTCCAAGGCCCCAGGCACTTCCCAAATAATCTTCTGAACCTGTTCCATTGATGGTTGGATATTGTGAATCACCATCGAGATACATTTTTACTTCTCCTTCTCCCCACCATGTCTTGCCATACGATGAATCGACGTTCAATCCAACGCTCACTCCCAAAAATCTTCCCTGGCCATTTACTTTGGGAAGTATTTCAAAATCATCTCCCAATTTACCTGTCCATTTTCTTGTCCAGTAAGCATGGAAATACAAAGCATCTGTATGAACAGCTGTCATCAAAAAATCTACATCATAAAAAAGCATACAAGTTTCCTTTCCTTCATTCGTTAGCGTTATCCTTGCGTGTTTTTGAAAGGGCATGGGTATGTAGCAATTGAACGAACGTCCTTCACCGCTCGAAAAAAATTCCGATTGAAAAGCCACATCCTTGCCCAGGTTAAAAACAAAAAAATCTCCCATGGGAACATCAACGGCGGCCTTTGTTTCGCCATCCCAAAACATTTTCAACCGCAGGCTACGGAGCATCAATGGTGACCGGTTGACCGTTAGCCAAATTCTCTGGATGATCCCCCGCCCATTTATATCCAGCAACGTTTTTGTTTCACCTTCTTTGATCGTTTCAAATGCATTTCCTTTTGCAGTCTTGTTTGTCTTGCCGCCGTTGCCTTTTATTCCGTTTGGATTTTCAAAACTGCTTACCCGGCTTTCTGCATTCTTTGGCATTTCAAATATCTGCTGTGCAGAAGCAGCCAGCATAACGTTGCATAACAGGAAAAGAAAAAGCTTTTGCATTATTTTTATTTTTCCAAAAAGCAGTAAGGGTTGTTGGAAACGGTAGAGACAAGGCATGCCTTGTCTCTACCGTTTCCTGCCAGCATTTAAATCATTTCGACCAATTCACCTTGGCTGATTTTACATCTCTGGAATTTCCTCCGATCATTATTTCAAATTCGCCTGGTTCCCAATCATATTTCATGTCAGCATGATAGTATTTGAGATCTGCCGTTGTGATGTTGAATGAAACAGCTTTACTTTCACCCGCCTTCAATTCTATTTTTTCAAAACCTTTCAATTCTTTTACGGGTCTTGTGTTCGCTCCTACTACGTCATGGATATACAATTGCACCACTTCTTTACCGTCTTTGCTGCCGATGTTGGTTACCGTAACGGAAGCAGTCAATGTTTGATTTCCTTTCGGTGATGTTGTGCTGAGTTTAACATCGCTGTAGGAAAATGAGGTATAACTTAACCCATAGCCAAATGGATAGACAGGATCGTTGGAGACGTCGAGATAATTGGAACGGAATTTCTGAAACCATTGCCCTTCAGGCAAAGGACGACCGGTGCTTTTATGATTATAGTATAAAGGAACCTGGCCCACGTTCTGCGGCCATGTCGTAGTCAATTTGCCTGAAGGATTCACATCTCCAAACAAGACATCTGAGATTGCGTACCCCGCTTCGCTTCCGCCAAACCAAACATTCAATATTGCAGGCACGTTGTCATTTTCCCATTTGATCGCCAGCGGGCGACCCGTGAACAGCACCAATACGACCGGCTTGCCTGTTTTTAATACGGCAGCCAACAAATCCTTTTGTGCTTGCGGGATTTCGATATTACTCCGGCTACTACTTTCACCACTCATCTCAGCGGACTCGCCAAGGGCAGCAATAACCACATCACATTGTGCAGCGATATTCAATGCTTCCTGCAACAATTGTTCTTTTGTTCTTCCATCACGGCTGAATGATTTACCAAACATGCCAGCACGTTGCTCGAATACACTATCATCATCCAGGAATGAACCTTTTGCATACAATAATTTTGCCCCCCCATTTGCGGGGTTTCCAACTGTTTCATTTAAACCCTGCAATACAGAGATGGCTTTTGAAAAATTGGCGGCAACGCTCCAGGTGCCTGGCATATTTTCTTTAGCATCAGCGAGAGGACCGATCAACGCAATCGTACCAGCTTTCTTCAGGGGTAATAAATTATTTTGATTTTTTAGCAACACAAAACAATCGGCTGCGATGTTTCTTGCCTCAGCTCTGTTCGCATCGCTGAATACTTCCTTCTTTGCGCGATTCTCATCACAATATTTATAAGGATTGCTAAATAGACCCAGCTTATATTTTGCTTCAAGGACCAGGCGACATGCATTGTCGATGTCCATTTGTGTCACTTTTCCTTCCTTTAATGATTGCTGAAGAGTGGTCAGGAAGCCTTCACCTACCATATCCATGTCAATGCCTGCTTTCAATGCCAATGCAGAAACAGTCTTCAGGTCACCCAGGCCATGCGCTTCCATTTCATTGATTCCGGTATAATCTGTTACTACGAAGCCTTTAAAACCCCATTGCTTACGTAATACATCTGTCATCAAAAATTTATTGGCCGTGGCAGGAATACCGTTGACATCATTAAAAGAAGCCATCACACTTCCGACACCTGCATCGACAGCAGCTTTATACGGTGGAAGATATTCATTGAACATCCTCGGGTAACTCATGTCAGTAGTATTGTAATCGCGACCTGCCTCCGCTGCTCCATACAAAGCGTAATGTTTTACACAAGCCATAATGTTATTGTTCTTTGAAAGATCGCCCTGGTAACCCTTTACCATGGCCTTTGCTATTTGTGAACCGAGATAAGCGTCTTCACCGCTACCCTCTGCAATACGGCCCCAGCGTGGATCGCGTGCAATATCTACCATTGGCGAAAATGTCCAGCAAATGCCGTTAGCACTGGCTTCGCTTGCGGCGATCTGCGCACTGCGTTCGATCAATTTCATATCCCAACTACAACTTAAACCCAATGGGATGGGAAATATAGTTTCATACCCGTGGATCACATCCATTCCAAAGATCAAAGGGATTTTCAAACGGCTCTCTTTCGCTGCCAGATCCTGCACATATCTTATTTTTTCAACTCCTTTAATATTGAAAAGGCCACCAACTTTTCCTTTTCTTATTTTGTCTGCAATCGCTGATTTATCTTCGGAAACCTGTCCACCTGTAATAATATCACCGGCCCCCGGTAAGTTCAACTGGCCTATCTTTTCTTCCAATGTCATTTTCTTCATCAATGCATCAATGAATGATTTCATCCGATAGCTATCTGAGCCGATAGTCATCGGCTTTGCATCGGGTGAAACTTGTGCTTTGATGCCCATTGCCGCAATAACCAACAATACAGCCAGCAGTCGTTGTAAGAATTTCATGTGATGTTTTTTATTTTTTATCGCAATAGAACTGGTTGAATCTCTTTTTTCCAAATGCCGTAACCTTTTGCGTTCATGTGTAGATTGTCTTCAACATAAATTTCTTTGATAGGTGTTCCGTTAGGTCCCAGCATTTTGTGGTATACATCAACGAAGACAGTATTTTTCTTTTTTGAAAGATAATTTTTTATAGCATTATTGGCAGCGATCATTTTCTCCCGTAATTCCCATCGGCTCGGGCTTGGCTTTAAAGAAATATACACAAAGGGAATATTGGAAAACCTTTTCCGGATGTCACTAAATAGTTTTTTAAATCTATCAAAAACCATCTGAGCAGTGACCGAGTCTGAAGCAGCCAGGTCATTTTCTCCACAATACATTACTATTTGCTTCGGTTTATATTTAAAGATCACATCATTCTCATATCTTATTACGTCGGGTAATGACGACCCACCGAATCCGCGATTAAGAATTGTATAACCAGGAAAATAATTTTGAACATCTGTCCACTTTGTAAATGAGGAACTGCCAACAAAAAGGATCGCATGTTGGGGCGGCATTTGTATGCTGTCCTGGTGTTTGAAGGCTTGAACATCATCCCAGAATGGAGGGTTTTCCTGCGCATTCGTCAACGATGCCACAAGCAAAAGCAGAACAGCGAACTTTATTTTTCTCATTGTATTTTTTTAGATCTCGCTGATTCAATGACTCAATGACTTAATGACTCACTGACCTTAATGTCTTACTTCACCTCCACAACCTTCGTTCTTTCAGAAACCCCATTTTCATTGACCGCCTCGATCGAAAAATAATATGTTTTTAATTTATCCATGCCTTTGAACCAATACTCATTGTTATCATGTACCATTATGCAATTGTATAACTTATCCGGCGCAGTACCATAATAAATATTGCAAGCATATGCATTATTCACCGGTCTCCATTTTAACCAGCCGCTCCGTTTATCTTTTTCTGTCCTTAGAACAATAAAGTCTTTTACACCATCCGGTTTTGCTCCATTACCCTTTCCAAATATGCGAAGTCCGCTGATGGCAAACTTGCCCGTGGGCATGTGAATGTTTTCAAGTTTTATAAATCTGGCCTGCACTGGCTTTTCCAGCTCAACGTATTCATGTGGCACATCTGTTTTGTTATTGCTTTTATCAACAAGTACATTCCATTTTTTTCCGTCAACAGACGAATACAACCTGTACTGGTGAAACTGACCATTAACTTTCCCAAGACGATCACTGTCAACATCCTGGTCAGCATAGTTGATCTGAATTGCGTTGACGGTTGAAACATTTCCGAGGTCAGATTGGATCCATTCGCCTTTATTACTTGTTGCTGCACTCCAATATGTTTTTAGATCTTCATCATTTGCATTGTTAGAATTGTATGCACCAAGAGTAGAAGATACGCTGATTGGCTTTTTATAGTTTAGCAACATCCACCCGGTGAAGCCGTCACCATATTTTTTCTCACCAGGGGTTGGAAGATAATGAGGGTAATCTCCAAAAGCCAGGTTGCACCACATTACATCATCTTTATCAAAACCTGCTGGCCAGATTCCTAATCTTCTCTCAAAATTATTTTTCACTGAAAGCATGATGGTGCTGATGTGCCAATAGTTTCCGTAATTATCCTGGTAAGTTGATCCATGTCCTGCTCCTCTTGCAAAACCTCCAAGTTTCATGCTTAATGGATCCGATTGAGGAAAGGTTTCTACTCCGTCAAACAATGGTTTGCTTCCAACTACTACTCCGTCAGCATATCCGCTAAATTCTGTCCCCGGTGCACCGTACTGAAAATAATATCTACCATTATGCTTTGTCATCCATGAACCTTCAATAAAAGGATCAAGGAAGGTGTTATCCATGTGTTCACCGAAACGTTGCCAGCCATAGCGCCAATCCTGTAAATAATACATTGGCATCCGCGTTCCTATGGGTTGCATCGTATGCCTGTTCAACTCAACTCCATAAACAGGATATGTGTTGCTGCTTCCATTGTACATGTAGAATCTGCCATCATCATCGGTAAAAAATGCGGGATCCCATCCACCAATATCAAAAGAATCAACCAATGGTTTCCATTCATTGGCCTTCGGGTTTGTACTCATCCAGATAGTAAAAAATCTTGTATAAGTTGAGCCGAACACAAGCATAGTGTCACCGATGATGCCAACGGCAGGAGCACAGAGTTCATCGTAGGTGCCGGTGTTCCATGGACGTAAAAATTTTTTCGAATTAAAATTCCAGTGCAGCATATCATTGCTCCACCAATAACCCCATTGATTGGTGGAAAATAAATAGTAGTCTCCCTTATAATTTACAATGACAGGATCAGCGGTGGCACGATGTCTTCCGGACTCACTAAAATTTGGGATAGGAGTATAACCATAATCGATATTGATAGGATTGCAATACGTAGCCCCCCTGTCCCCTAACGGGGAGTTCTGGGAAAATGCTTTATGCGTTTGTAATAAACATACAAGTAGTAAACCAAGCGTTGTTAATCTTTGTTGAGTGGAAAATAGAAACTTGAACAGAGTTCCGAACCATCGGGATATACGGTCGCAAGAAAAGTTCAATCGGCGCGGCGAAGTTGGTATCAAAATAATTTTCCTCATCATAATTCCGTTTATTTTTTCCCGCAAAGGTGCAAAGGAATGCAAAGAAGTAAAGTAGTTCTTCCGAATTTTCTAACAATCTTTTTAATTATATAAATCGTGCCTGCCTACCGTCAGGAAGCGTTCTATAAGTTTCCTTTTTTCAATTCTTCCACTGCATGATTTGCCGCCCGCGCTGTAAATGCCATGTACAAAATAGACGGGCTTTGATTTCCCGTGCTTGTCATACATGCGCCGTCAGTGACAAAAACGTTTTTACAGTGATGCAATTGGTTCCATTCGTTGAGCAATGAAGTTTTTGGGTCACGACCCATTCTTACTCCGCCCATTTCATGAATATCAAGACCAGGTGCCCAGTCATTCACAAATGTGTTGATATTTTTAAATCCTGCGGCTTCCATCATGGCCTGTCCCTGTTCCAAAAAATCCTTGATCATCTTCTGATCGTTGTCATCATAATCCACTGAGGTTACTAATAAAGGTATTCCCCACTGATCTTTTTTGTCCCTACTAAGCCTGACATGATTTGTTTCTCGCGGAATTGTTTCTCCCTGCAAATACATGTAACCGCCCCATTCACCGGGTTCACTCAAAGCATCTTTAAATTTGGCGCCGATAGTCGGTTCAATTCCCCTGTCACTTATTTTCTCCCTGTAAGCACCCGAGAAGATCACATACCCACCTAAAAAATCAGTATCCTGCTTGCCTATATTTCTGAAGTTCGGCATAATGCATTCCGCAGGTTTGGATACCTTATAATATTTGTCCCTGAATCCATCGATCTGTCCACCCATGCTTGCCCTGTAATTGTGATGACAAATATATTTTCCAAGCAAACCGTTGTCATTACCCAGACCATTGGGAAAACGATTGGATATGGAATTTAACAATACCAGGTTTGTATTTAATGCAGAAGCGTTGACAAAAATGATTTTTGCAAAATATTCCGTTGCCTGTTTTGTGTTCGCGTCTATCACTCTTACGCCAGCAGCTTTTTGTTGCTTCTCATCATAAATGATCGAATGCACAACTGAAAAAGGTTGCACAGTTAAATTGCCGGTTGCTTTGGCCCAGGGCAAAGTAGATGTTACAGAGCTAAAATAGCCACCAAAGGGACAGCCCCTCATGCATTGATTCCTGTTCAAACATCGCCGGTTTTGTTGTTTTTGTATTTCATTTGGTTCCGTCACCTGTGCCCAGCGACCCGACACATAATATCGTTTGAACTTTTCCCAGATCTTTTCTTTTAAATGTTGCTCCACGCAATTCAATTCATATGCTGGTAAAAATTCGCCATCGGGCATTGCTTCAATTCCATCCTTACTTCCACATACCCCAATAAATCTTTCAACATGACTATACCATGGCGCCATGTCATTATAACGAACCGGCCAGTCAACGGCATAGCCATAGCGCGAAGGCGCAGTGAAATCAAATTCACTCCAGCGTGCACAGGCGCGTCCCCAGATGAGCGATTTGCCACCAACCTGGTAACCGCGTATCCATTCAAATGGCTTTTCCTGGATGTATGGATGGTCCTTGTCTTTTATGAAAAAATGTTGCGTGGCCTCATCATAACCTGCCGCTTTGCTTATAAATGGATTTTCTTCCAGTTGCTTTTTTGTGATCTGTCCGCGGTGGCGAAATTCCCAGATGGGAGTGTTCATGGTAGGATAATCTTTGATATGCTCGATATTTCGTCCCCGCTCCAGCACAAGTGTCCTTAATCCTTTTTCACAAAGTTCTTTCGCGGCCCAGCCACCGCTGATGCCACTGCCAATTACGATCGCATCATAGCTGCGCTCTGCCATTCCCTTTGTATTGTTATTTACGCGCGTTGTATCCGGCATATCACTCAATTTTGTTTTTAAACATCGCATTGTCTATACTAAAAGATCCGGGACCCGTAAAAATGAAAATGAAACCGATCACTACAAACAAAAACGGATATTGATCCTCATACCAAATTTTTCCATGGCCAACAAAGAAGGCAATATAACCTAATGTACAAATAAGAATAATACAGGCGAACCTTGTAAACAATCCAAGTAACAACAATATCCCGCTCAGTAACTCAGCAATTTTGCCTCCATACACCGAGATCCGGGCCATGGGGGAATCCTTGAACATATCCCATTTGAAATATTCATTCATGACAGGCGTGTCGAACATTTCGGAACCGTGGTAAATGAGAAAGCCGCCAACAATGATCCTTATCATTCCAAGGCCATTGTTTTGCCCGAGCGGTAATGGTGAAAAAAACCTTTTCATTTTAATTGCTACTAAATCTTTCTCCCCCTTTTAAAACCCTGTATCGTTGATCCAGCTTTTCAGCTTCTCTTACAAAATCGTTTACGTCTGCTGTGTTAAAAGTAAACATATCATAATGACAGGGAATGACCAGCTTTGCCCCTATTGCCTTTCCCAACTTTCCTGCCTCTTCACAATTTAAATTTCCCGCCACTTTTTTTGAAGGATGATTTCCATTGATTGGCAATATTGCTACGTCGACGGCAAAAGGCCTTAGCAGGTCAACCATTCCATCAAACCATAGAGTATCACCGCTATGGTAGATCTTATATTCTCCAAATACTATCACATACCCCATGAATTTACAATTGCCACTTTCATCTCTTTCTATTTCGTTATGCTTTGCAGGAATACCATGAAACCTAAATTCACCGACAGTTACCGAGTGGTTATCATTTAGTCCGGTTGGGAATTCCTTTTTGCATTTCACTCTTTCCGCAACAAATTCCCTGTTCGCTTCGGGAATAATAAAACTTATGTTGGGATTGTTTTTCAAAACCGGCATAAGAGTTTCAGCATCCAAATGATCCGTATGATTGTGACTGGAGGTAACAATTGCAATATTCTTCAGCAATCCAGGATCGATCACTCTTTCACTCATTCTTATGTGCGGTTTATCTGTAGCGGCGTATTTTTTTGTCAAAGAATCAGAGAGATAAGGATCGATCAAAACCCTATTTCCTTTCCATTGTAATAAAAAACCACTCTGGCCCAGCCACCACAGATGAAAATGCTCGTCGCCTGAAAGTAATGAATCCATTTCTTCTATTAATTCCTGATCCTTTCTAAATGCCTTTATTAAGCCCCTTTCTCCATCTCTTTCCCCAACCGGGAAAGAGCGGTGCTTCAAATCATCTCCAAACTTTTTATCTTCCATTTCAACTTTTGTTCAATTTCCATTGGCGATCGAAATTTTCAGCCAATTCGTTCCACTGGTTATGTGCATTGATGGCCTTCCCCGTTGGGGAAGGTCGGGATGGGGCTAGTGTCCTCTTACCTTCCTCGCACCCTTCACCATATTGATCAATTTCTGTCTCGATGCCCATCTTGCTGTTTGGCTTAGCCCGCAATCAGGCGCCACCGATAATTTTTCAGCAGGTACATATTTCAGGCATCTGTTTATTCGCTCCACCACATCATCCACCGTTTCGATATAATAATTCTTAACATCAATGATTCCAACGGCAACATTCATTTTGTCCGCAAACGGCTTCAGCAATTCTATTTCTGCAAATTCACGATTCGCCATTTCAATATGAATTTCATCTACGGTCATGTCCAAAAAATCAGGCAGCATGGGTTTTATACTTCTATATCCAACCGGTCTTCCTTTGAAATTTCCGAAACATAGATGAGTACTCAGGTTACATTTACCAACTATAGGTTTAACTGTACGATTAAAAATATCAACAAATCTTTTCGTGTCCTCTTTATATGCGTAGCAGCTCATGGAAGGCTCATCAACTGTTATTTCCTTACAACCCGCCGCCACTAATGCTTCCAGCTCACTTCGCACGATTGGTAACAGCGCTTCGGTAATTGCATATCGGTCTTTGTATTTTTCATTTGGCAATAACCTTCCGCTCAATGTATAGGGGCCGGGCACACTAGCTTTCAACACCGGCCCTGCTGGAGCTAATTTTTTTAATCTCAAAAATTCTTTTACAGCACCCAAACCATTGGGAGCTTTCAATTCACTAACAATATTGTGCTTACCCCGCTGGTCATGCGCGGGAGGGCCGAATCTTCTTGTTTCGGTTTCATTGTTTTCAATTCCTTTTATAAATCCGTAAAATGATAAATTGAAATCCAGTCTTGTTTGTTCACCGTCTGTTATCACATCCAGGCCTGCGGTTACCTGGTCATGGATGGCAGCGATTACTGCATCTTCCACCATTTCTTCTATATCGGCTGCACCAAATTTGTCAAGATTATGCGATGCAAACTCCAGCCATCCGGGAAATGGATAGCTGCCTACGACGGTTGTGCGGATGGGTATTGTTGACATGTTTATTTTTTATGCTTCCAGCATTTGAACTCCTGTTCGGCTTTCGTTGCATCGCACACTTGTACGTCCTGAGTCCTATTCAACCTTTTATTTCCACGCAAAGGCGCAATGAAACGCAAAGAATACACGAGGCTTTGCGCCTTTGCGTGGAATCGCCTTCTCATTTACCAACATTTTTATATAGTTCTGCCAACCTATGCGCATGTTCATCATAGGCTGCTTCAAAAAGTTGTTTTGCTTTTTCAGCATCGATCACTGAAGAAGCTGTCAATACCTTTGGCGGCTGCCCCGCCGCCGTCAGCAATCTTGCCACTTCTGCTTTTATGCTATTTACGATGACTATTCCTCCTACCGATGAACCCGGAGAGACCGGCGTTTCCAATCCATCCATATAGATCATTGAATCACCAACGGGCGCACCAGTGTCTAAAACAATATCTGCAAAATCGGAAAGTTTTTTTCCATCCTTTCTTTTGCTTGTGCTTTTTGCCGCATGCTGCTTTGTGATCAATGCAACGACCTTTATTTTCTTTTGCTGAAAAAGTTCCGCCATTTCAATGGGAACTATATTGCAACCACTTGAGGAAACGATCAATGCTGTGTCTTTTTCATTCAGACCAAAATTCCTCAAAATCCTTTCGGCAAACCCCGAAACATTTTCTAAATACATTGCCTGGCGTTGGCCATTTGCGCCGACAACATTGTTATGATACGTTAATGATAACTCAACAATGGGATTAAAACCCGGGAATGAGCCATAACGTGGCCACATTTCTTCTACCATCACCCTGCTATGGCCTGAGCCAAATACATGCACCATTCTACCCGCCAAAATAGTTTTAGCAAACAACTCCGCTGCCTTTTGCAGTTCTTTCTTTTGACCCCTGATCGTCTGAATAATTTTCTCACACTTCTGTAAATAATCATCTATGACTTCCATGCTTGTACTTTTTATTGATGTGCTTTATCCATTGCAAAATTGGCCGCACCAATGGTTCCCGCAAGATCACCATAAACGGCTTTTACTATTTCAACTTTGTTGCCACCTGTTCTCCATTCAAATTCTTCTACATATTCATTCAATGGCTCTAATAAAACATCTCCTGCTTCCGCAATACCGCCGCCCAAAACAATTGTCTCGGGCGAAAGGATGTTGGTGATCGATGCAATGCCAATAGCAAGTTGTCTGACTGATCTTAGCCAGATCTCTTTTGCAAACGCATCTCCATTGTCATACGCGATCAGCAGGTCATGTGTCGAAGTAAATTTTCCCTTGCTTCTTTTTTCAATGGTGCAATTGCCAATACAGTCCTCAAGACTACCAGGCATACCTGTTACATCGCGATCTCGTTCCTCATTGATCACCATGTGGCCAATATGGCCTGCTTTATTAAATGCTCCGAGGTAAGGCTTCCCGTCTATCATGATCGCTCCGCCTACGCCCGTGCCCAACGTCAACATCACGACGTGCTTTTTATTTTTTGCAGCACCCGAAATGGTCTCCGCTATCAACGCTGCCACTGCATCATTCAATACATAAGTTGGTCGTTGCAAAAATTCCTGCCACAAAAAATTTTCCAATCCCTGCATTCGACCAGGCATATAAGCAATGGCCGTATGATCATGAGACGGAAGACCGGGTGCGGAGATGCCAACTACACTATCGTAGCCATTTATTTTGTTCAATAATTCATTCACTGTTTCTGCAACAGCATTTTTCCAGACCGCGCCATCACCATCAAATGTGGGAGTATAAAGTTTATGAAGCACATTCCCCTCCGCATCAAGTGCGGTTCCCTTGATGCGCGTGCCTCCTAAGTCTATACCAATTGCAAACTGCACTGGCCTCACCTCCCTTCCTCCTCTCCGCCAGAGAGGAGGCGGTACTTTATATCTTTAATAAACAACATAACTACCATTTCAACTTTTATATTTCTATTCTGCACTTTCGCATGCTCCGATTACTTTCGGTATAGTCGAAAAGCGAGGGCTGTGCTTTGATGGTCCCGATTAATCGGGATCGGAAGGGGGCTTTTGCCCTTCGGAAATACTCCAGCCTCCATCAACAGCCACCACTTGTCCCGTTGTAAATTTCGACTGGTCGCTCATAAAATAAATAGCCAATCCATTCGTGTCATCGGGTCCACCGATCCTTCCACTATCCAAGGGTTGTTTTGTTTTGATAAATGATAAAATCGATTCGTCATTAGCTGCCCTCTGCGCCATGGGTGTTTCGACCAATCCCGGCGCAATCACATTCACGCGAATATTGTCTTTTGCATAATAAGCGGCTATCGCTTTGCTAAAACCAATAATGGCTGATTTTGCTGCGGAGTAAGCATGCGTGGAAAAATATAAAGGAGATGGCGAAAAGCCCAGCACAGATCCCATGTTCAAAATGGTTCCTCCTTTTTTTAGCTCCAGGAATTTTCTAATAGCTGCCTGGTTTGATAACATCAAAGAAGTGAGATTTAATTCCAGCGTTCTATTCCACCCGTCTAATGATAGCTCATGCAATGGACCGTCTCCCATTTTTCTGCCACTCCCACCCGCTACGTGATACAATCCATCGAAGCCACCGAACTTTTCGACACAAACATTAATTGCATTCACTGCTGTTTCAGCTTTCCTTCCATCCGCACACATGGCTTGGGCATTTTTTCCCAATGCAGCCTTTGCTTGTGCAACATTTTCTTCGTTTCTTCCAGCCACAACAACTTTTGCTTCCTGTTCAATAAATGCTTGTGCTGCAGACAGACCAATGCCTGTCGTTCCGCCAATGATGACTATGTTTTTATTTTTTAATTGCTGACTCATTTAACAATGGGCCATGGAAATTTACTTTTTAATTTGATACGCATTCCCGTTTGCTGTGATTTTCTTGCAGCTTCAATTATTTCCAACACATGCAATGCATGTTCAACATTTATTCTTGGTTCCGTTCCCATCACGATACTTTCGCCGGTCACTCTCGCACCTTCCTGCCATTCATAGCCGCCCTTATCAGTTGACAGTAGTTTCGGGGGATCGGTCCATGAATCATCAAGTACAACTCCGTTGGTTTCCCAATCATAACCGATCAACCGCATATTGGCTTTGTCGCCAAAGATTTGAATGGAATGAAGAGATTGTGTGCCTGCTTCATGCCCGTGCGGATCAAAATAATTAAATCCACACATCACATGACTAATAATCCCTTTGTCATGCTCAAGCAACAGATGTGCATTG
>Ga0070684_100000205_pt1 | contig 41382 bp, 28 predicted proteins | sample KBSC723LmetaG_FD_65653 | JGI IMG/M metagenome (GOLD analysis project Ga0070684, IMG submission 65653) | Corn rhizosphere microbial communities from Kellogg Biological Station, Michigan, USA - KBS C7.2-3L metaG | ecosystem: Host-associated > Plants > Roots > Rhizosphere ...
GCCGACGGTCTTTTCCAGACGCGCCGCCAGAAATGTCTGTTGTTGCGGCTCGACTTTCCCATTGACCGACCCCTGCTTGTAGCCGGACAGGCGCAGCTCGTACGTGACGTCGCCCGGCTTCACTTCCTCGATCACCAGCGGCGTTTGACCCAAATCCTTTCCGTTCGCGATTACAGTCGCACCGCCCGGCGCGCTGGTGATCTTCACGCTGCCATTTGCGAACACAAAATGCGCTGCATTGTCTCGTTGCGCGACGACGTCAATCGTTTGCTGTTCGTCAGGCCAACCGTTCAAATGCGCGACCAGTTCGTGCGAACGCGCGGGCAGATCCAGACGGAGCGGCGTGCTTCCACGTGATTGTCCGTCCACGGAAATCTCGGCGCCATTGGGCTCGCTGGTGATGTTTGTGAGCGCCGTAACAAACGCGAACGATTTGTTCGACGTTTCGCCGCGTTGTACCTCGACGTCGCCGCGCATTTCCCAGTCGTTGTGACGCGCGACAATTGAGTATTTGCCGATGGGAAGATCAACTACGGTTTTAGGCGTAACGCCTTCGCGCAAAACCTGACCGTCCTCGCTTCGCAACGAAAACTGCGCGCCGGACGGTTCGGATTGGATTTGAAGAACACCTCTGCTGCGCACGAGCCGAAACAACGGCAGCTCTGGTAACTGTTTGCGTCTGAAGTCGACGCTCGTTTCCATCGGTTCGTATCCGGGGTTCATGATGCGCAGCTTGTACTTGCGCGGTTCCAAATCTGCGAAAGTCGCGGGGCTTTTTTGCGCATGATCGCCTAAAACGACGAGGGCACCAGCAGGCTCAGTCCGTATCGTTGTTTGCAGGTGAAGGTCACCGCTCGGTTGTGACAACTTTAGCCAAAGGCCAATCGCGGCGACGAGGAGAACCACGATTGATACCGTTGTTAGTAGAATTTTCGCGCGCGATCGTCGTGGGCGTTCACCTTGGTCCAACGCGGACAGATCACGATTCATTTCCGCAGCCGAGTGGTAACGCTTGGTCGGATCGTTGGCGCACGCCTTCACCAGCACATCGTTGAGTTGCAGCAGACGTTCGCGATCCGGCCGCTTGCTCAGTTGCGAATCGACCTCCGGAAAATCGAGCCGGTCTTTTCCGGTGCACGTTTCGTAAAGAAGTTTCCCCAGACTGTAAATGTCGGCGCGCGGCGTACCCGGCCCTTCCGGCGGGATGTAACCTTCCGTGCCAACGAACGATCGCTGGCCGCTGGCCGCCACCAATCCGATGTCGGCCAGCTTCGGCACGCTTTCGCTGAAAATGATGTTCGACGGTTTGATATCGCGATGGGTCAGCCCGCGTTTGTGCAATGCTTCAAGCGCTTCCGTTAACGAAAGTCCGAGCCTTATCGATTCGTCGGCGGAAAGGCATTTGTGCCGCGCGAGATCGGTCCTCAACGTGCGCGGTTCGTAAGTGCCGATTTCGATTTTACGCCCGCTCAGATGATCATCAGCCAACTCCATGCTGTAGTACAGATACTCGGCGGTCCGTCCGACGTGTAGAATGTCTATAAAGCCGGCATGCGCGCGAGAGATCGGCTCGAACGCAGACATCCCTTCGAATTCCCGGAGAAACGCGCGTTCGCTTTCGAACGTGCTGCGGTAGACGACTTTCACCGCGCGAAATGCACCGATCACTGTGCGCGCCAGCCAAATCTCACCGTAAGCGCCGCGTCCGATCACGCGTAGCAATTCGTGATCGGGAATGATTGGTATCTGAGCCGTAACCTGATCGGGAATGTCCGATTTTACACAAGCGAGTGACGCGAATCAATTCTGGGGAACGCACGCGCCTCGCGTGCTGGCAATGGCGCCCTCACCATTGCGAACTTTCCGTAGTGCCAGACCCCAAATCGGGCGCGCGTGTTTAAACGGACGTTTCGGCGAGCGCGCCGAAACACGCACGCGAGGCGCGTGCGCTCCCCAGACCAAATCGCCGATCAGCCACCCCTTTTTTCCAGCGCTTTGATCTCCTTCTTCAAAAGCGCGCTGACGCGATGTCGCGCCAGATACACCTGGCCGATATTGACTCCCAATCGCGCGGCAACTTTCTGTGCCGGCCAATCTTTGCGAACGTAACAATCAAAAATTTGAAACTGCTTCGGCTCGATTTGCTTTTTTACCCGCGCGATCGCCGCCTCAAATAAATTCTCCTTCCACTCCGCTTCCCAGACCGCATCCAAATCCATACCATGCGAATCGGGGACACGCTCGATTGTTGCCGTCGCGTGGTCATCGGACAAACGAGGACGTTTCGCGTCACCGGGTTCGCGTTTACGAAACTGATCGACGATTCGCCAGCGCGTGATCTGCAACAGCCAGCCTTTGAACGAACCGATTGCGGGATCGTATTTCAACTTGTCGATGCTCTTCGCAACCGTGATGACGGTTTCCTGTACTACCTCCTGTGCTTCAACATCCGTGAGACCGGATTTGCGCGCGGCCGAGTAGATCAGCTTCGAGTATGTGTCGAAAAACTCCTGCCAGCGCAGTTGATCGCCCCAATCGGCCAAACGGTCGACCAGGCTACGCCGCGTCGCGAGCAAGCTGGCCTGCTTCACAGGGATTTTCTAACTCGGGAAAGCGGCCTCCGGCAAGGTGGATCGGCTTCTCCGAAGACGATGGGAATGGCGAAGCCCAATCGAATTCCCAATCCGTTGAAAAGTCGCCGCGGCGACCGTTCCACCAAATTTTCTGAAAGATTTTAGCTCGGCGGCCGTATCCCCCTCATGAATACGCCCCAGCTTCTTTCAAAACTGAACAAATCCACCTCGCAGATCACCCGCGCACTGCGGCTATTTGTTGAGCTTATTTTTGGCAACATCTCCTGGCGACCACCGGGTTGGCTAAGCCGGTCCGTCGCCTCGTGCAATCGTTTAGTACGCGCTCATCCGAGGCTAGTCGCATCGGGAGTACTCACGATTCTTTTGCTTTCCTGCGGCGGAGCATGGACTTGGAAGTGGTATTCTCATCTGCCGAAACCGAGAAAAGTTTCAGCTAAGATCGTTCCGATTGAAGTCACCAAACTGGAAAAAGAACTAAAGTTCCCGCGGCTGGTCGTTTATTTCAGCGAATCCGCGGCCCGCCTCGAAGACTTAAAAAAGCCATCCGTGCAAGGCCTGCGACTTGAGCCGCACATAAACGGTGCATGGCACTGGGCTCAGGCCGATATTCTCGTGTTCCAACCGACTGAAGATTGGCCGGCAGATCAGAAATTCAGAGTGATCTTCGACAAGAATTTCTTTCCGCGCCACGTCTCGATGGAGCGGCTCGCCTACGAAACACGCACACCGCCATTTTCAATCACCGTCAAAGAACTGGAGATTTACCAGGACCCGACAAATGCAACACGACGCGACATCAGTGCGACTTTGGAGCTGACGCACCCGGTGGATCCCGGAGAATTGGAGCGACATGTCCAGCTCACGATGGTTGGCGGTTCAAACATTTTTCCGCCTAACGACCCGGCCCCGCATTTCACTACGTCCTACGGATTATATCGTCGCATCGCTTACATCCACAGCTCGCAAATCGTGCTTCCGGAGCACGAGGATTTCCTCAATCTAACGGTAACAAAAGGTCTTCGCACCGCGCAAGGCGGAGCGCAGACGCGTGACGCAATCGAGCAGAAACTCCGAATCCCGTCGGTCGCGTCGATGTTTCAGATCGATTCGATTCAAACGACTGTTGCGCGCAACAAAAACGGTGAGCCTGAGCAATTGGTCGTGTTGACCACTACCGCCGACATCAGCACGCGGGAATTGTCGAAAGCTCTCCAGATCCGGTTGCTCCCCAAACGCAAAGTTTCCGACGCCGAAAAAGCCGCCGAAGTCGAAACGGAAGGAAACCTCGATGAAGGCTCCGATGAGTCCGCAGCTTCAAACGAAGAAACTGATTCGGATGAGGATTCAGTCGGATCCCAGGTAAAGGAAACTGAGCTTTGGAAAAGCGCGACTGATGTTCCCGACGATGTTCTCGACGCCGCGCATCGGGTGGCATTCACGCCGATGGAGTCCGGAAAGCCGCTGGATCGGCAGCACGCGTTTCGAGTGCGTGTTGAAAGCGATGGCGAGCTTTACGTCCGCGTGAACAAGGGTGTACAGGCGTTTGGCGGTTTTCCGCTAAGCGAAGATTACAACGCTGTCGTCGCCGTTCCGGCGTTGCCGCGCGAAGTCCAGATCGAAGGCCAGGGCGGGTTGCTTGCGCTCAGCGGCGAACGAAAGCTGTCGATCCGTTCCCGCGGACTCAGCGCAATCGAATACGAGATTGCGCGCGTCGCCACGACGCAGATCAATCATCTTGTCAGCCAAACCGAAGGAAAATTCGAGCACCCGCACTTTTATGTTTCCGAAGTTTTTAACCAGGAAAACATTTCCCGCATCGCGCTCGAGCAACAGGGCATCGCGCTTGAGAACAAATGGAAAGCAAACTATTCGGCGTTCGACTTTTCCGAGCATCTGCGCAAGCCGGCAGACGGCGGCAGCGAGCGCGGCCTCTTTTTCGTGACTGCGCGCGGTTGGGATTCAGAGAAGAAAAAAGCGATCAAAGCAGTCACTGACTCACGTTTCATCCTTGTCACCGATACCGGGATCCTGACGAAGAAAAACGCTGATGGCAGCCACGACGTTTTTCTCATGTCGATCAAGGAAGGGACGCCGCTGCCCAACGTGGTTGTCGATCTTTTGGGCAAGAACGGCATCGCGATCCAAAGCACTACGACTGATTCCAATGGCCATTGCGCGTTCGGATCGGTCGCGAAATCAACGCGGGAAAAAACGCCAGTCGCATTCGTAGCGCGTAACGGGGATGACATATCGTTCATTCCGTACAATCGCGAAGATCGGCAGCTGAACTTCTCGCGGTTCGACATCGACGGGGCGGACAATGTTTTACCGGAAAACCTGGACGCGTTCGTGTTCACCGAGCGGGGTGTTTACCGGCCCGGCGACGACATTCACATCGGGATCGTCGTGAAGCAGCGCAACTGGAATAGCAAACTCGGAGGGCTGCCGATTGAAACTGAAGTGGTAGACGCGCGAGATCATCCGGTTCAGACGAGGAAAATCAATCTGCCCGACAGCGGATTCACCGAGCTGACTTATCAAACGGCCAGTGATTCGCCTACAGGCCTCTACAATTTCAACGTTTACCTCGTCAAGAACAGCAAGCGCTCAACGTTGCTCGGTTCGACCACGGCGAACGTAAAAGAATTTCTGCCGGATCGAATGAAAATTGAGACGCGGCTTTCGCAAAATGCACCGCGCGGTTGGATCCAGCCAAGGGACATGCGCGCCTCGGTTCTGCTAGCAAATCTTTATGGAACGCCGGCAACCGATCGCAAGGTAACCGCGCGCCTGGAGCTCGCGCCGAGCGAGTTTTCTTTTTCAGGATTTCCAAACTACGTCTTTTTCGATCCGTTGTTCGACGACAAGAAGGAACGGCACGAACAAACGGTCGAGCTTGGTGAGAACAAAACCGACGACGGCGGCAAAACGGAATTTGATCTACAGCTCGAGCGTTTCGCCGACGCGACTTATTCCATGCGTTTTATCGCGGAAGGATTCGAGGCGGAAGGCGGCCGCAGCGTCACCGGGACGGTGGACGCGCTCGTTTCAGCTTTGCCGTATGTGATCGGCTGCAAACCCGACGGTGACTTGCGTTACATCGAGACGGATAAAGCGCGCGCTGTCGATCTCGTCGCCGTCGATCCGCAGCTCAACCGCATCGCGTTGGCAAACGTAACTGCGAACGTCATCGCGCAGGAACACGTGTCAGTTCTGACCAAGCAGGAGAACGGCAACTTTGCTTACGAATCGGTTTTGAAAGAGCGCGTCGCGAAATCGGAAAAGATTTCGGTTTCTGCAAACGGACTGCATTACACCCTTCCCACCGACGAGCCGGGCAATTATGTTTTCGAGCTTCGCGACGATCAGGACCGGCGTCTCACCAAGCTGCAATTTTGCGTGATTGGCCGCGGCGCTGTTTCGCGGTCACTCGAAAAGAATGCCGAGCTGCAAGTAAAGCTCGACCGCGCGCAGTACAACAGCGGCGACGAAATCGCGGTAAGCATCACCGCTCCCTATGCCGGCAGCGGACTGATTACCATCGAGCGCGACCGCGTTTACACCCAGCAATGGTTTCACGCAGATTCGGCCAGCAGCGTCCAGCATATTCGAGTTCCGGAAGATTTCGAAGGCAGTGGTTACGTCAACGTCGCGTTCGTACGCGCGCTCGATTCGAAGGAAATTTTCGTCAGCCCGCTGAGCTACGGCGTCGTGCCGTTCACCGCGAACAAAGAAAAGCGCCGGCTCACCGTTGAGATCGATGTAGCCGCGACGCCCCCGTCGCGTTCTTCTTCGAACCTCCCGAAGAAAACTGGCGGCGACGGCGCCGCCTCCACGTTCAAACCGGGCGAGCCATTGCACATCAGTTATAAGACAGATCGGCCCAGCAGGATCGTCATTTTCGCGGTGGACGAAGGAATTCTGCAAGTCACCGATTACAAAACGCCGGATCCGCTCGGATTTTATTTCCGCAAATGCATGCTGCGCGTCGACACGGCGCAGATTGTCGATCTGATCATTCCGGAATTTTCGTTGCTGCGTTCGGTGTCGGCGTTCGGCGGCGGCGGCGACATCCAACGTTTGAATCCTTTTAAGCGCGTAACGGAAAAGCCAGTGGTCTTTTGGTCGGGCATCGTCGATGCAGATAGCACCAAGCGAGAGGTAGTTTACGATGTCCCCGATTATTTCGATGGCACGCTGAAGATCATGGCAGTCGCCATCGCGGATGATGCCGTGGCTTCGGGCGAACGCGAGACGCTGATTCGCGGGCCTTTTGTAATTACACCGAGCGTGCCAGTGCTCGCTGCACCTGGAGACGAATTCGAAACCGGCGTGACTGTTGCCAACAACGTGGAGGGGTCCGGCCCCAACGCCGAGATCGAACTGCGCACGCAAACCAATGAGCAACTGTCGATCGCGGGCGGCGCGTCGCAAAAGTTACAGATCGCCGAAGGCCGGGAGCAAACAGCCATCTTCAAGTTCCGCGCAACGGACAAACTCGGTTCCGGAGAAATCACGTTCATCGCGCGTGCAAACGGCCAGCAAACAAAGCGCCGCGCCACGTTAAGCGTCCGGCCGCCGGTGCCATACATGACTGACGTCCGCAGCGGCAGCTTTAAAGACAGAGTCGAAATCCCCCTGACTCGCGAACTGCACCCGGAATTTCGCAAACTTGATGCAGCAGTTTCAGCGTTGCCGCTCGGTCTCGCGCACGGGCTCGACGCGTACCTGAAGGATTTTCCCTTCGGTTGCAGCGAACAAATCACCAGCGGCGCGTTCTGCCGATTAATGCTGTCGGATGAAGCCGATTTCGGATTAAGCCGCGCCGAGATCAACAAACAACTCGAGCGAACGTTTGGCGTCCTCGCGCGCCGTCAAAATGATCAGGGCGGTTTCGGCTACTGGGTGCCGGAGACCGGCGATTCAATCAGTTTTGTCTCGGCATTCGTGATGGATTTTTTGAGTGAATCGAAAGCCGCGGGATTCGTTCCGCCGCCGGAAATGTTTGCCAGCGGCTTGCGCAACTTGCAAAAAATGGTCACACGCGAGCCGACAGATTTCGCTGACGCGCGCACGGTCGCTTACGGGATCTACGTCCTCACACGCGAGGGTGTTATCACCACAAATTACATTTTGAACCTCCGCGATTGGCTGGAGAAACATGAGCACGATCGGTGGCAGAAAGATATCACAGGCGTCTACCTCGCCGGCGCGCTGCATCTACTTCACAAAGACGCTGATGCCGAGCGTTTGATCGACAGCTACAAGATGGATAATCGGGACACGATTGAGCGGGACGATTTCTGTCAGCCGCTCGGCATGAATTCGCAATACATCGCTGTGATCGCTCGCGAGTTTCCCGCGCGGCTACGGAAGATTTCAGCCGAGCAATTCCAACACATTCTCAAACCGATTGGTGACGGCGCTTTCAACACGCTTTCCTCTGCCTATGCAGTGCGCGCTTTGAAGGCTTACTCGCATGCAGCAGCGATCAATCCGCCGGAGCTAACGATCGCCGAGGTGCGCAAGGACAAACATGAAGCTCGGCTCACAAGCGGAACAAAGCCGCTTTTGCGCTCTGAGTTTTCAGGGAACGCGAGAGCACTGCGTTTCGCGAGCAGCCGGAAGCTGAGCGGACCCGGTGCGTTTTTCCAAGTCGTCGAAGCAGGCTTCGATGGGCACCCGCCAACTGAATCGCTTACGAACGGCTTGGAGATTTATCGCGAAATTCTCGGCAAGAATAACGAAGCTGTCACCAGCACACGTGTTGGCGAGTCGATCCACGTGCGGCTGCACGTTCGCAGTTTACATCGGGAGCCGATCACGAACGTGGCGATCATCGATCTTTTGCCAGGCGGCTTCGAAGTTATCGATTCCTCAGCGCGCACCGGGGCGTCTCCGATGAATGGCGTGGATTACGTCGATGTCCGCGAGGACCGCGCGATATTCTTCGTCACAGCGCCGACGAACGCACTCGAGATCGATTACCAAATCAAATCGTGCAACCGTGGCCAGTTCGTTGTGCCGCCTGTGTTCGCGCAGTCGATGTACGATCGCAACGTCAAAGGCCGCGGCGTCGGTGGAAAAATCACGGTCACCGAATAGCCGGTCGCTACAAAAACATGAAAACGCGTGTCATTCCGATCCCGCAATCGCGGGAGAGGGGTCTCTCAGTGGCGAATACGTCACGCAAGCTAACCTGGGTACTGCTCGCTGCGTCGGTGAGATCCCTCGCTCTGCTCGGGATGACCGCGTGGTTTATTTGGTGGTTTTTGCCAACGCCGACGCTGCTTGATGGGATTTCGTTTTCCCAATGCGTCCGTGACCGCAATGGCAAATGGCTCCGAGTTACTCTTAGTACCGACCAAAAATTTCGGATTTGGACGCCGCTGGAAGAAATTTCACCCGACCTGATCGATGCGACCCTCCGCTACGAAGACAAATATTACGCTCATCATCCAGGTGTGAATCCGATCGCGCTTGCCCGCGGCGCTGCGGAACTTCTGCGTCTTCATCGAGCGACTACAGGCGGCTCGACCATCACGATGCAACTGGCCCGCCTGCGCTTTCATCTTCATACCCGAACGATTTCTGGAAAGCTCGAGCAAATCATGCGGGCACTCGAGTTGGAGCGGCATTACTCAAAGAATCAGATCCTCGAAGCATATCTGAATCTGGCGCCGTACGGGCGCAACATCGAGGGCATTGGCGCCGCCAGCGAGATCTACTTCGATAAACCTGCGTCGAAACTAAGCCGGCCAGAAGCGATCGCGCTTAGCGTGATTCCGCAAAGCCCAAGTCGCCGCGCCTTACACGCCGATCGCGATAATCATTCGGTGAATCTTGCGCAATCCAGTTGGTATGACCGGAACAAGGAACGACGGCCTCTTGGCCGTCGTGGGTCAAATACGACGGCTGGGAAGCCGTCGCTCCTTGAGTTTTCGATGCGCGAATTTCGCCCGCGGATGCAAACGGAGCGAAAATTCCTCGCGCCACATTTTGTTCAGGAGGTGCTCGAGTCGTCGCATGGTCACGATCAAATAATCACCACACTCGATTTGGAAAAGCAGCAAGCCATTGAGCGAAGAGTAACCGATTACGTCGCAAATAATCGCAATCGCGGCATCGAAAACGCAGCGGTATTTCTGGTTGATGCCCGGACGATGGACGTGCTCGCCCAGGTTGGTTCGGCGGATTTCTACAAGGCCGACATTAACGGTCAGGTCGATGGAACGCACAGCCCGCGCTCGCCGGGTTCGACGTTGAAACCGTTCGTGTATGCGCTCGCGCTCGAGCAAGGATTGATTCATCCGTTATCGATCCTTGCAGATGCACCGCGCAGCTTCGGTGAATACAATCCCGAAAATTTCGATCGCGAATTTCTCGGACCGATCCGCGCATGCGACGCGCTCGCGCGCAGCCGCAATGTGCCGGCAGTGGAGCTCGCGTCGCATCTTGCGCATCCGACGCTTTACCAATTTCTGAGCACAGCCGAAGTGCGTCTGCCGAAAGCCGAATCGTTCTATGGTCTAGCCCTTCCGCTCGGGGGAGCGGAAGTTTCGCTGCAAGATTTGGTGCGGCTTTATGCTGCGCTCGCGAATAATGGCGAGCTGCGACCGCTACGATTCACGGCGCAGGAAGGAATTGCAAAGCCAAAGAGAATACTTTCGCCAGAAGCCGCATTTCTGACTCTGGAAATGCTTGGCAATGTGCCGCGACCGGAACTGAATTGCGCCGACGGAAGTCACAGCGCTCGGGTTTATTGGAAGACGGGAACGTCGCACGGTTTTCGGGACGCCTGGTCAATCGCAGTGTTCGATCGTTACGTGCTCGGGGTTTGGGTTGGAAACTTCGATGGGCGCGCCAACCCGGCGTTGATCGGCCGCACCGCGGCAGGGCCGCTGCTGTTTCAGATTATCGATAGTCTGCGCGCGGCGTGGCCGGAAACAACTGTGCCGCACCAACCTCCGTCGGGAACAAATTTGAAACGCGTGGAGTTCTGCGCGTTGTCTGGAGATCTTCCGACCAAGTTTTGCACGCAGCGGGTCGAAGGCTGGTTCATTCCCGGCGTGTCGCCTATCAAAACCTGTGATGTGCATCGCGAAGTGCTGGTTGATGCCGCCACAGGTCTGCGCGTTCCAATCGACGACGGCACTCATCAGCTTAAACGCGAAGTCTACGAATTCTGGCCCGGCGATTTTCTCACGCTGTTCGAGCAAGCCGGAATTCCACGCAGAGTTCCGCCTCCTTTCGTGCCGGACACCGGCAGCGACCTGGCGAGTCGGGCAGGGCAGAAACCGATAATTGTGTCTCCCAGCAGCAAAGAAATTCTGCTCGTTTCGAAAAAGACAATTCCGCTACGCGCCAAAGCGGATGCAGATGTGCGCGAGATTTTCTGGTTCGCCGGCAAGCAATTCGTTGGCAAAACCGCACCGAATCAGGTTCTCGAGTGGACCGCAGCCGCCGGCGATTACGAAGTCACCGCGCTGGACGATCATGGCCGAGCTGGTTCGCATAGCGTCGTTGTGCGATAGAGAGAAAGGTCAAAAAATCATTCGCCCGACGCACAACTGTTGAATCCAAATCCAAGGCAGACTGCATCTCAATGAAAACAAAGAAGGACCCATATGATGCAGGATTTCAGGTTTGCTGTGCGGCAGCTTGTCAAGACGCCGGGATTCACCTCAGTAGCGGTATTGACGCTCGCGTTGGCGATTGGCGTTAACTCGGCCATTTTCGCGTTGATCAATGGCGTGCTGCTAAAGCCCGTGGTGCCGGTTCGGCCGGCTGAGGTCGTGAATGTGTTCACGGCTCGACAGAATGCGAGCCGCGATTATCGCCAGTTTTCGTATAACGAATACCGCGCGCTACGTGAGAACGGTGGAGACGTGTTTGTCGATGTGGCGGCGCTCGAGTTTGCCGTTGCCGGCATAGGACGTGATCACGAGATGCGGCGCAGCTTCGCGTTCCTGACGTCGGAGAATTATTTCCCGATGATGGGCGTGCAGGCGTTTCGCGGCCGGTTTTATAACACTGAAGAATGTAAGCCGACTGCGAACATGCCTGTTGTTGTGTCGAGCTACGGGTTTTGGAAACGTAACGGCGGCCGCGGCGATTTTGTCGGTAGCACCCTGCAAATCAACGGCCAGCCCTATACTGTGATTGGCATCGCGCCAGACGGATTCAGCGGCGCGAACGCGTTGATAGCGCCAGATATCTGGCTGCCGCTCGGCATTCGTTCGCAGTTCGGTTCGGCTTTCGGCGATGCTGAAACGACGCACGACCTGTTGGACCCAAAACATTACACGTTCAATCTCGTGGCGCGGATGCGTCCCGGCCTGACGATCGACGTGGCCAAAGCCCGTTTGCCGGTGCTGGCGCAAAGGCTGAATGCAATCCAACCGGACGGCAGCGAAGGTACGCGGGAGCTACAGATTCAAAAGCCGGCGCGATTCGGTCTCAGCACGCAACCGGAGGATGACGGCCCGCTCACACTGGTCGCGACTTTGCTCATGGCTATGGCCGGAGCGGTTTTGCTCATTGCCTGTTTGAATCTCGCGAACATGTTGCTCGCGCGCGGCACATCCCGTTCGAAGGAAATCGCAGTGCGGCTCGCCGTCGGCGCGTCACGCTGGCAGATCATCAGGCAATTATTGTGCGAAGGTTTTCTGCTGGCTGTGTGCGGCGGTCTGATCGGCCTGATTCTGAGTGCCTGGTGCAACGACGTTCTACTCCAGCAACTGCGCGGTTTGCTCTCGTCCGTCAATTTCTCGTTCGTTGTGAAATTGAGGCCCGACACGACTGTGCTTGCAATCACGTTGTTGTTTTGCCTCATCGCGACAATGCTCTTCAGCCTTGGCCCGGCATTGAAGGCAACAAAAGCCGATCTCGTTAAGGACTTGAAAGAACAGGTCGGCGAACCGGCGCGTATCGGTCGCTTGAGTCGTTTCTTCGCGCCACGTCACATTTCGGTGATGGCGCAAATCGCGCTGTCGCTCATGTTGCTTTTCGCTGCCGGATTATTTTTCCGTGGCGCGCTCAAGGCGGCCGGTCTTAATCCGGGCTTCGTTGCGCGCGGCGATATCATCAGTGAGTTCGATTTCAGTTTGATCAAGAAAACACCGGCCGATTCGCGTCGCTTGATCTTCGACATGGTGCGACGCGTACGAGAGTTGCCCGGAGTAACCGCGTCGGCCACCGGCACCATGTTGCCGTATTCCGATTTCACCAGCGCGCGCCGCATTCTGCGAACGAAAGACGCCATGCCTAACGACCCGAAAGCGCCGGACCCGAGCGTCAATTCACTCTTCACCTCGATAACGCCCGGTTACTGTGAGGGGCTCGGCATAAAACTGCTACGTGGCCGCGATTTCACTCAGGACGAATCCGAAAATAAGGATGCGCGGCGCGTTGCGATGATCGACGAAGAAATGGCAAAGAAGCTGTTTCCGAACGAAGATCCAATCGGTCAGCACATTCGCTACACCAACCCGCCGAAAGACGGCTCGCCTAACGACATGGAAATCGTCGGTGTCGTGAGTAAGCACAGGCATAGCGTTGACAATGATGGGCTTGTTTGCCGTTTGTTTGTGCCGTTGGCGCAGGGATACAGCGGACAGACATTTTTGCACGTGCGGCTCAATACCCAGGATCCTCACGCGGTCGCCGCGTTTATTCCGACGCTTCGACAAACGCTGCGCGAGATCGATCCCGATCTGCCGCTGCTACAGATCACCCCGTTTGCCGATTTGGTGGAGAGGTCGCCCAACCTTTGGATCGTCAAACTCGGGGCAACTCTCTTCGGTGCTTTCGGTGCGATCGCGCTTATTTTAGCCGTCGTTGGTGTTTACGGCGTGAAAGCGTATGCCGTCGCGTGCCGGACCCGCGAAATCGGGATCCGGATGGCTTTGGGTGCACATCGTCGCGATGTATTCGCCCTGATTATGCGACAGGGCGCGATGCAAACGGCTCTTGCAGTTGGCGCCGGCCTTCTTCTTTCATTGGCCGCAGGGCGCGTCCTGGCCAAAATCCTGTATGACGTAAGTCCGAGCGATCCGTTGGCGCTTGTTACCGCTACTTTGATGCTCGCGGGTGCGGCGCTTCTTGCGTGTTTCTTTCCAGCCAACCACGCTACCCGGGTGAATCCGATGACGGCGCTGCGAAACGAATGACGGCTATTGTTTCGGCCCAACCTCCGGACCTTTGCGCTGCATATGCCACTGGAATGGGTGCAATTCTGCGGTCATTAGTTTGGCGACGACCGCTGGGTCGCTCTCCATAAATTTTTGGGCGGCTGCTTCATCGGACGCCCTAAAGATCACAATACCAAAGGTCTTGTTACCGGGCTCTTGTGTGCGTCCAGCCAGAATCAACTGACCGGATTTTGTGGCTTCTTGGAGTTGAGTGAAGTGTCGATCCAATGTTTCCTTATCCTCCTTCGTCCACTTCTTGTCGTCGTACAAACGTGGCACGAGTTTTAGCATGTAGATAAACGGTTTCGAGTTGGGAGGTGGGGGATTCGCGTTTTCTAGAGCCAGTGAGAAAGTATGCAATTCTGCGTTCATTAATCCGGCGGAGACGAGGGGATCGGCTTTCACGAACGCTCGGGCCGCTGCTTCGTCGGATGCCCGAAAGATCGCAATGCCAAATGTCTTTTCACCTGGCTCTTGTGTGCGTCCAGCCAGAATCAACTGACCGGATTTTGCCGCTTCATTGAATTGAACGAAGTGTAGTTGCTCCGCTGCCTTATCCTCCTTCGTCCAATCCGGGCCGTTGTACAAACGTGGCACGAGTCTTTGCACAGAGATAAACTCTTTCTGCTTGCCCGGTTCGGGCGTTGGCTTGCCCGGTTCCGAAGTTGCCTTGGGAGTCGCCTTGCTCGGTTCGGGAGTCTGCTTGCTGGGTTCGGCGGTCGCCTTGCCGGATTTGGGAATTTTAGCGGCCGACAAATGGCTCACGGCGCAAATGCAAGTGATCAACATGAATAAGTGGCAGAATCGATTGTTCATATCGTAGTGCGTTACGGTGTGTCCTTGGTCGGCTTTGCGCAAGATTTCTTCGTTTGGATTCCAAATGGTTTCTGGGGGGACAAGATTTGTTCGAATCGGTTTCGGACTCGCAGTTGGAGAATCACGCGCGGGGTGCTATTCATTCGACGAAACGCTCGAAATTGGCCATGCAAACCGATTTGACTCCTGCTGCCTCGCCATATCTTGTCGGCTTACGTCATCACATATTAAAATATCCCGCACATTATGATCCAATCCTCACGTTTTCCTTCGCTTCTCTTTTCCGCCTTCTTCGCACTTCCCTTCGTCGCAGGACTGCTCTTATCCAGCAGTCTGGGGGCGGCAGAGGAAAAGAAAATAGAGTTCCCAGCAGCCAGCCAGCACTCGGTGGTAAAACAGCGTGTCGGGTTGACTGATGTCGAAGTGGATTATTCGCGTCCGAACAAGAACGACCGCGAGATCTTCGGCGGGCTCGTGCCTTACGGAAAGCTCTGGCGCACCGGCGCCAACGCGGTCACCAAAATTAAGTTTAGCAAACCGGTAACCCTCGGCGGCAAGGAGATCCCGGCCGGTGAGTACGCATTGTTCACGATTCCGACAGCGGACGAGTGGACCATCATCGTTTCGAAAGACGCAAAGGTGCAGAGCGCGGCGGACTATAAGCAGGAGAACGATGCCGCGCGTATCACGGCGAAGCCTGAAGCGCTTCCGGACACAATCGAGACGTTCACCATCGGGTTTCGTGATGTAAAAGGCGCTTCCGCAACGCTTAATTTCGTTTGGGATAAAACGCGTGTCCCGGTGAAGTTGACCACGGACGATGTCGAGCAGGTAAGCAAGCAACTCGAGGCGGTTGTGAGCGCAAAGACTTCGCTTGACCCGCGCACCGCCTATCAGGCCGCCGCTTTCTATTACGATAACAACAAGGACATGAACCAGGCGGCGAAGTGGATCGACCAGGCGCTGGAAAAGAACCCGGACGCCTACTTCATGCACTACAAGAAGGCGCAAATTCAGGCGAAGCTTGGGAACAAGAAAGAGGCCACCGCCTCCGCGCAAAAGGCGATCGACATCCTGAAGAAAGACAAAGCGCCGGACCAGTCCGCGATCAACAACGCGCAGCAAATCATTGACAGCTCGAAGTAAGGACCGGTTCTGAGGTTTTGTCGGTCGACGCGTCGTCGGCCCTGGCGCTATCAGGGTATTTTGGCCAGGATCTTATCCATCTCGGCGGCGGTGAAAGCGCGCATCGTCTGGGTGCGAATGTTGCCCAGCATGTCTGCTGCCAGCAACACACTGGCGGCCGTCTCGTCGTCCGGGGCCTCGAAGATGCACACTTGGTCATACTCGCCGAGCGTCCAATACATCTGCTTGATAGTGACTCCCATCGACTGAACCTTGGCGGCCCACGCGGATAGCCGTTGGGTGGTCTGCTTGGCGTTTTGAATGCCCTTATCGGTAAACTTCACCAGACTGATGTACGTTGGCTTGGCCTTCTCGGTGCCAGGAGTAACCATTGATTTGGACTCGGCGGTGCTCGCCTGTGGGTCGTCAGCGAAACACAATGCCGCTCCAAAAAAGCAAAGCCCCAGAATCAATCCAGTCGTTTTTGTGTTCATGGGGCGATCGAATCTGGATCTCCATTTCCCGTCAACGTTTCTTTGTTCGCGAACGAACACGTCCCCATTGTTTGAAATCGCCCATGCGTTTTTGCGTTCGCGAAATTCAAGTCTTGTGTTCCTGCACTTAATCCGGCATCAACCGGTTTCTTATGAACCGTGTTCTACAATTTTTCATCATCGCAGCCTTTCCGTACGTTCTTTTAGCGAGTGATTCACTTCCATTCCCAGTGAGTGTTGGTGGTCAGGCGGCAAAGGACGGGACGCCTTTCGCAAAGATCGAACATCCGGTTGCGGCCGATGCGGAACTGTCGGTCCAATCCAAAGACGGCATGATCATTGTGAATGTGCACGCAGTGAATGCGAAGAACGAACCGGTTCCTGACTCAACGCCCGCGGTGATTTTGCTCCAAGGCAAAAGCAAAACGAACCTCGACAAAACGATGGATGGAAAGAAGCTCGGTGCCGGAAATTACGTCGTGAGCGTGGTAAGCGAAGGTAAGACGGCTAGTATCCTCGTCACTATTAAGTAGGGTCTGTGCGCGAATACAATTTTTCCGCCGCGGGGAGTGTCTACAGCTTTCGATTGGGATGCAGCTCCCTTTTCGATGACCGTGCCGTCCGCTGGATTGCGGCAATGTCACTGCGATCACCGCCGCTACGAAGGCCCAAATTTCTAACGACTGCCGCTTTTTCCCGCGTTGCGCGACCCGCCTGTGGTGGGTTTCGACGTCCCCACACGACTGCCACCACCTTTCACATCTTTCATCGGCGGCAGATCACGAATTTTGGCCTTCTTAAGTCGGCCCCAAACGGACTGAACTACGTGGATGTTCGGCGTTCGTTCCTCCATGACCGCTTTAGAACTTAGCGGACTAACAACTCCTCGCAAACATTTAATTGGCCGCTTCCCCGTGCTTTTCCCGTTACGTCGTGTAACGAAGTTTTGCGCCGCTGCACGCCGTATAGCAGGGACTTTTGACGCTATCGAGACGTGCTTAGAGAGAAGCTCGACTTTCTTGCTAAAATGCTGTAGAAAAGCTCCCGTTCATGTCGAGCACAGAGTCGGTTTCGCCTGACAACGTAATCGTGTGCGCGTGCGGAACTCAGGAGTATACGGCGCGCGATGCGATCGATGCAGCTATTTTCCGAGGCGAACTTGAGGAAAAATGGCAGACCTTCCTCGGTCACGTCGCAGCGGAAGAGCGCGCCGACGAATTGGAATTGGAGCTGGACGAGTCAGCCATTTCCGCTGCGGCAGAAGAGTTTCGTTACCGCCATGATCTAATCACTGCGGAAGAGACGGAAGCCTGGCTGGCAAATCGCGGCCTTACCTATGCCGACTTCAGCGCTTACTTCGTCCGTCGGTATTGCGCGGGTGCGCTTGATGAAGGCATTTCTTCCGAGGAAATCGGATACACATTCGCACCTCAGGAGTTGCGTCACTTGTTCTTCGCAGAGTTGATTTTGTCCGGTCAACTAGACGACATGACGGTTCAACTTATGCGGCGTCTGGCTGCACGCTGCGCTGGAAAAGATCCTGCCTCAGAGGCAATTGACGGCGAAAAGCGGAAGTTCTTGGATCGGCTTGGCATTGAACCAGCGCAAATGGCCGACTGGCTGGAGGAAATGGGCCGCGATTCGCATTGGTTGAATGAAATGCTTGCTATGGAGGCGCTGTACGCGGCGCATTGCGATACGCTGCTGGTTCCCGAAGCACGCCAACGTGAATTGATGGCTCTGCGATTGCACCTGACACGATTTGAAATCGAAGTGATTGAGTTGGAATCGCAAGATGCCGCGCAGGAAGCGCTCTTCTGCGTGCGGGAAGATGGGATGTCAATGGAGGAAGTTGCGAACGAGGAGAGGTATCCCTATCGACGTGCTAACTTGCTGCTGGAAGACCTTCCGGTAGATGCGCAGCTGAAATATTTAAGCGTCTCGCCAGGGGACCTGCTGGAACCGATGCCGCATGGCGACGGATTTGAACTCTGTAAGATAATCAAAAAAGTCGAGCCGCGACTCGAGGATCCAATCGTCAAATCACGGGTCGACCGGCGACTGCTTGACCAGTATTTTTCGTTACTGACGACAAAATATACGCACCCGCGGCTGAGCGTTCCCGTTTCAGTGGAATGAAAATACAAGACAGCGAATTTCTGCGGCGTTCATCTGTGTTCCGCTTTGTTTCCGATCAACATTTTGATGCCATCGAGCCGCTCCTGCACGAAGAGCATTATGAATTCGGCGATGTGATCGTAAAACAAGGCGACCCGGCCAATTCATTCTACGTTCTGACACGAGGGCGCGCGCGTGCCCTGAAGATCAAGCCGAATGGTGAGGAAATCCCATTGGGAGTACTGAAGCCGGGAGACTCTTTCGGGGAGGCGGCGTTAGCCGAGGGCGGAACACGAAATGCGACTGTGCGCTGCAGCACCGCAGTTGATGTCCTGCGGATCGATCGCGACGACTTTCTTCAACTGGTCCGCCGCGTACCCGAGCTAAAACATTATATCGAGACAACCGGTCGCAACCGCGCCCTCCAAAGTTTTCTATATCAGTTCAGCAATTTCGGCCGATTGCCGACTCCCGTGTTGCGTGGGGTGATCGACATGCTAACCCCCGTCACATTCGAAAAAGGCAATCTGATCATTCGAGAGGGGGACGACGCCGGGCCGCTTTACGTAATTGAGAAAGGACGGGCGCGCGCATTCGCCGGGTTGAACGGACGGGAGCGCAATCTCGCGTTCTATCGCGAGGGCGATTTCTTTGGTGAATTATCGATCCTAAACGACTCGCCCCGCGGGGCATCGGTAGAAGCATTCACAGACTGCCAATTGCTTTCCCTTGAACCAAAGTCTGTCCGAGAGCTTCGCCGGCGATTTCCGGAATTCGATAAACTGTTAAGCGAGCGGCTAGCCCTTTATCAGGCAAAAACAGAGGCGCGTGTTCCGCTCGACTTCGCGACTGAACTGCTCCCTGCCGAAACACAGGTACACGACAAAGTGCAGCTCGACGGCCAACAGCCCCTAGAGCAGACCGATGGCCGAGAAGAGCCTTTCGCCGACCAGCGAGGCCTGTTCCGTAAGCACGGCAAACGCGTCCGAAAGATCGATCACATCATGCAGATCGACGAGATGGATTGCGGGGCCGCCTGCCTTGGAATGATCTGCCGGCACTTTGGTCGCAAGGTGAGCCTGGCACGGATTCGACAGCTCTGTCATACGGCGACCGATGGCACAAGCCTAAAAGCGATTTGTCGTACCGCGACCGAACTTGGGTTGGCGGCACGTCCATTAAAAGTCTCGTTCCGCAATCTTCCGCACATGCCTCTTCCGGCAATAATGCACTGGGAGGGCAACCATTGGATTGTGCTCTATGACGTTGATGAGCAATTTGCGCGAGTTGCCGATCCCGCGCTCGGTCTACGCAAAGTTTCGCGACGCGAATTTGAGGCGAAGTGGACTGGTTACGCAGCTCTGTTCGATTACACGCCAGCATTCGAACAGGCCCCGGAAAGTAAACCAATACTGGCTTGGATTCTGCCGTTGCTTTCGCGGTTCAAAGTGATCTTGCTGCAGGTGGTCGGGCTGGCGGTCGCTGTGAGTTTCGTACAATTACTCTTCCCCGTATTCACCCAAATCGTCGTTGATAAAGTCATCGTCGAAAATGACATTGGCCTGCTGAAAATCATTCTGCTGGGCATGCTCGCAGCGCTCGTTTTCGTCCAGCTCGCCACGCTTGCGCAGGAATACCTGCTGGCATTTGTGGCAGTGCGTCTCGACACGGCAGTTCTCGATTTCTTGAGCCGAAGACTTTTGTCTCTGCCGATGAGTTACTTCACAAATCGTCGAACGGGGGACATTCAGCGCCGCCTCGAAGGTGCGAGGCAAGTTCGGCAGTTGGTCGTGCAACAAGGTGTTGGCTCGTTGCTGGCGGTCGTTTTTCTCGTAGGCGCACTCATCTTAATGGCGATTTATAGTCCACTACTGACCCTCGCTTTTCTGGCAACAACGCCACTGTACGTCGGGCTAATGATTTTTTCAGTAAGGGTATTGCGCCCCCTTTATCACCGGGTGGAAGAAAGTCAGGGCAAGTACAGTTCGCATCAAATCGATGCGATCAAGGGGATTGAGGCTGTAAAAGCGGCAGCGGCCGAGGGCTCATTTCGTGATGCCATGCTGAACGAGTTTCTCTCGGTCTCGCAAAAACTTTTCAGGTCGACATTTGTCGTGATGTCGCGGGACAGCGTCCTGCAAACTATTGGTCTGCTGTCTACTGCAATTTTCCTGTGGGTTGGTGCCATGCAAGTCATTCACGGCAACTTGAGCGTTGGTGGTTTTGTTGCGTTTAGCTCACTCGCGGCGATGGCATATGCGACGATTTTGCGCGCATTTGGAGTTTGGGACAGCTTGCAGCTCGCTTCTGTCCTGCTCAATCGTCTGAATGACATTTTCGAACAGGAGCCGGAGCAGGGTCATGATCGCTCTCGCCTCGTACCCGTGCGTAGCCTCGAAGGACGCATCGAATTGCGCGGAGTCAGTTTCAAATATGGCGGGCCTGAATCACCCGACATCTTGAAGGATATCACGCTCGAGCTTTCGCCGGGACGCACGGTAGCAATCGTTGGCCGCAGCGGAAGCGGCAAGACAACGCTCATCAAATTGATCGCAGGCCTGCTCGAGCCAGCTGCGGGAACGATCTTTTTCGACCATGTCGATTCAAAGACTCTGAATTATCGCGACGTCCGACGGCACATCGGGATCGTTCTTCAGGAAAATCACATGTTTAACGATACGATCGGGCGGAATATTTCGTTTGGCGACCCTGAGCCAGACTTCGATCGCGTCCTTGCAGCCGCCCAGGCTGCCGCCGCTCACGACTTCATCATGCGTTTGCCACTCGGTTATGAGACAAAGATTGGAGAATCGGGTCTTTCCCTGTCCGGCGGTCAGAAGCAGCGCATAGCGATCGCGCGAGCCATTTATAACAATCCGCCGGTGTTGATCTTTGACGAGGCAACGAGCGCACTGGATACAGAATCGGAACGCGCGATCCAGGACAACCTCGCTCGATTATTGGCCGGCCGCACAACGATTGTAATTGCGCATCGGTTGAGCACCATTCGAGAAGCGCATTCTATCGTTGTACTTGAAAAAGGCAGTGTTGCCGAGATTGGCACTCATGATGAGTTAATGGCGCAGCGTGGCTTGTATTACTACCTTTCAAGCCAGCAACTCGGAATCTAAACAACTGATTCGGCAGTTACGTGGGAGCTTGAAGCAATAAGCAGCGATGCAGAAACGACTGTCCAGGTTAAGGCTCGAAGACATAACTACGAGCAATGACGCTATGGCGCGTTGCCTCCAGTTGGCCACGCTCGCCGCGAAGTCCGACGTCCCAGTTGTACTGCTTGGGGAGACAGGCACGGGCAAAACATTGCTTGCCCAGGCGATCCACAATTCATCAGCGCGAGCAAATCGGCCATTCATCGCATTTAACGCCTCGGCGATTAGCGACACGTTGCTCGAGAGTCAGCTATTTGGTCACGAGCGCGGAGCTTTTACCGGCGCACAACAAACCGTTAAGGGAAAGTTCGAACTCGCCAACGAAGGCACGCTTTTTTTAGATGAAATCTCGGAGATGAGTCCTCTCGCACAGGTAAAAATCCTGCGCGTTTTGGAGTACGGTGAATTTGAGCGGTTGGGCTCCGAACGGATGCTCACTTCCAACGCGCGAATCATCTGCGCGTCCAATTGTTCGTTGCGAGAACGGGTGGGGCTGGGAAAACTACGAGAAGACCTGTATCAGCGACTCAACGGGCTTACGCTGCTTATCCCTCCGCTTCGAGAACGACTTGAAGAGCTGCCGGCGTTGATTGCGACGGAATTGCAAGTCGCCGCGGCTAAAGAAGGCAAAAACATCACGGCCATCCATCCTGAAGCCATGGAGAAGCTGCTTCGGCACGACTGGCCCGGTAATCTGCGCGAGTTGAATCACACGGTGCGCACCATGACTCTCTTTTGCAACGGTTCTGTGATTCTACCCGAGCACGTCATTTTCCCCTCCGATCTGAAACCCGATCGGGCGCCGTCAGGAACCGATAAACCAGAGCCGCTATTCGCGGGTAATCATCAGAAGGCTGAAGTTGGGACTGACCTCTCACTCGAACACGCGATACAACGGCATGTTCGAATCGTTTATGATCAAGCAAATCAGAATCAGCGACGCGCGGCACGATTACTCGGTATTTCTCGCTCAACTCTTTCCCGCTATCTCCGAGACATGCTCAAAAATAAAGCACCATTGGTCTAAATCTGAGGCGAGACGGCATAATAATGAAGGTGGAATTTCGTTTAATGGGGAGTAGCCGTTTGGCGACCAGGGAAATAATTGGCTGCATAAATGCCTCTGGTTTAACAATAAACGTAGTAACCACCTACGTCTTTGTCCCTGCCGGTGGCGAGTTGGCACGGATACTGATCTTGGGAGAGAGGTAAGGTGAATACGCCGAAGAACAAAAAGAGTGCGCCCGCCGAAGAATCAGGAAATCAAAGGCGCAAGCGCACAAGAGATAAATTGATTCGCCTCGACGACCTGATTCCAGAAAAGGACGTCAAGGGCGGGCGTCAATTACTTTTTGGTGTCACTGACACAGCACAAGCGACAAAGAACCCAACGAACAAGACTTCCTGATCAAAAAAGTACCGCCTCCCACACCCGACGGATGTAAGAGGCGGCTGTTCCCCCCAGAACAATCGGCAAGTAAACGAGCTTCGAGCCAATAGCAACAAATTTTCTCTCCGCTTCATCCGGAGCCGTCGTTGATGAATTTCTCGTTGGGGTTCGACGCACCGGCGGCGTTACGGGTCCCTACAGCTGACGTAGTGGTGCGTGCTTCGGTGTTCGGCAGCACCGCTCCAAGCGTGTCGCTCTGCAAGCAAACGCTGCATTGCCGACAGATGTTCTCGGCGTCTATTGCGCTCGCTGTCCTTTCGGCGTGCGCTGACTCTATCGTCGTTTGTGTTGCCAGAGAGAGTCGGTGGTTTACAAAATGGCAACGATGTCGGATTACGAACCAAGTTCGCGGCGGCCGATTGTGGCGGTGTTCCGGCAAACTGGAAACGCTGCTACGCGGTTCTGTGTGCATCGCGGAATTCATCCCGACGCGATTTCGTATTTGTCGATCGTAGCGGCACTAATCGCCGCAATTTGTTTTTGGAAATCGGGAACGACACGTTGGCTGCTTATCATCGCGCCGCTTTTTTGTTATTTGCGGCTCTGGTTGAACATGCTCGATGGCCTGGTCGCGTTCGCGGCGGGGAAGGCGAGCCGCCGTGGCGAACTCCTAAACGATCTGCCCGATCGCATTTCCGACATCGTGATTTTCGTCGGGGTTGCGCACAGCGGGTTGATGAATCCGTTGATCGGATATTGGGGAGCAATTTTCGCCGTGCTCACCTCGTACGTCGGTCTGTTTGGACAAGCACTCGGCGTTCAACGCCAATTTGGCGGAACTATGTCCAAGCCCTGGCGCATGGTCGCGTTGCATGCCGGCGCATGGCTCACGTTTTTTCTCGGCGCACAATCATTCGCGACTTTGACTATTCTTGATTGGACCTGTCTTGTCGTCATCGCTGGTTGTGTTGAAACAATCGTTGTTCGCTTGAAACGCATCACCGCTGCGCTGCAAGATAAGCGGTGATGTCGCCACAGATCGCGCTGCACGATCCTGTTTTTCGCACTTATTTCTGGATTGTTTTGATTTTCCTCGCGATCGCCGGCGCGGTGCTTGGCTTTTTGCGATTTGTTTTGAAAAAGGAAACCGCGTCGATGTTCAAGACGTATTGGTCGTGGATTCTCATTGCCGGAATCGGTTTCATCGTTGTTTTTCTCGGACGCATTCCAACAATCGTCGGCGTCACCTTGGTTGCGATCTACGCTTTTAAAGAATTCGCGTGTGCATCAGGATTGTATCGTGACTGGTGGATGACCGGCGCGGTTTATGTCGGAATCGTTACGGTCGGAATCGCCTCGCTAGTTTCGGATCCTCGTGGCGACGAACCTGGCCCGGGCTGGTACGGATTCTTTGTCGCAGTGCCGGCGTTCGCGATCGCGTTAATCCTGCTCATTCCGATTGCGCGCAATCGCGCTCGCGGCGAGCTGCAACGCATATCGCTCGCCATTATCGGTTTTGTTTACATCGGCTGGATGTTCGGTCACCTGGGATGCATCGCGAACGCTCGCAACGCCTACGGCTTTATTTGCTACATTATTTTCGCGACAGCACTGACGGACGTTGCGGCCTTTACTTTCGGGAAAATTTTCGGCCGCCATCCGTTGCGCAGCGAAATCAGTCCAAACAAGACTTGGGAAGGCGCGCTCGGAGCGCTATGCGTCGCCATGATTCTGCCCTGGCTTCTTCGATTCTCGTTTCCATTCTTTGGCGCATGGCAATTAATTCTGACCGGCTTGATCGTTGGAATTGGCGGGCAACTGGGCGATCTTTCGATTAGTGTGATTAAGCGCGACATCGGAACCAAAGACATGGCTGCAACTATTCCCGGTCACGGCGGAATTCTGGATCGGATCGACAGTTTGGTTTATGCGGCGCCGTTGTTCATGCATATGACCGGGTATTATTATCCGCTCCGATGAAACAGTGGTATTACGATTCGGTGCGTGCCGTAGATCAAGCGCCGATCGATCGGTTGCGTCAGTTTCCGCGCGAGCCGGACATGCTCGTTTACGGATTGCGGTCGCTCGGTGCGTTGATCATTCGAGGCCTGCTGCAGATCTACAACCATTTCGAAATTGTCGGGCACCAAAATCTGCGGACCAACCGCTCGCTCGTGATCGTCGCGAATCATTGCAGCCATATCGACACACTTTGCCTGCTCGCGGCGTTGCCGCTGCGCAAATTACATCGCGCGTTTCCAGCGGCCGCGTCTGATTATTTTTTCCAAAGCGTCCCGCGACTTTGGGCTGCTGCAATACTCGTGAACGCGCTGCCGTTCGCCAGACAAGCGCGCGTTCGACAAAGCCTGTCGCTTTGCCGGGAATTGCTGGCCCATCCAGGGACCATCCTGATTATTTTTCCGGAAGGCACAAGATCGACAACCGGCGAGGTTGCTGAATTCAAATCAGGAATCGGTGCTCTTGTTGCAGGCCGCGACGTCCTAGTTGCGCCCTGCTTCATCGATGGATCGTTTAGAGCGTGGCCTAAAGGCAAACGATTTCCGCGCCCGCGAAAAGTTCGATTGATCGTTGGAACGCCTCGCAATTATCGCGATCGCGGAACTGACAAGATCGACATCTGTGCGATTGCCGCCGAACTCCGCGATGCGGTGAACGAATTGGTCCCAACAAATGGAAGCCACTAAGAGAACTTTCGCTAGTTGGGACGGTGCGGAGCTGTTTTATCGCTCGTGGATTCCAAATAAGGCAACAGACAAAGCGCTGCTGCTTTTTCACCGTGGCCACGAACATTCCGGTCGTTGGCAGGAAACGGTCAATTCGTTAGGCCTTGTCGATGTTGCAATCTTCGCGTCGGACGCGCGCGGTCATGGACGGTCCGCGGGAGATCGCGGCGCGGCAAAGAGTCTTCACGGTGTGATCAAAGATGTGGATGCCTTTGCGCGTCATGTTTCGGAGACGTTCGGCATTCCGGTCGAAAACATGATCGTGCTCGCGCACAGTCTCGCCGCAGTCACTGCCACAGCTTGGATCCACGATTACGCGCCGCCGATCCGCGCCATGATTTTGGCGACGGCCGCATTTCACGTGAAGCTCTACATTCCATTCGCGATTCCTGCACTACGAATCCTTCGACCGCGATTCGTAAAGAGCTACGTGAAATCGAAAATGCTCACGCACGATCGTGAACAAGCCGCTCTCTACGATTCCGATCCACTCATCTTCCGGCAAATCGCAGTCAACGTTCTTCTCGACCTCCACGACACCGCGAAACGCTTGGTTGCCGATGCCGGTGCGATTCAAACGCCAACGTTGATGATTGGTGCGGGAAAGGATTGGGTTGTGAATCTCAAAGCGCAGCAAAGGTTTTTTGATCGCCTGTCTTCCACTCACAAGCGCTTCGAGATTTTTCCCGACGCTTATCACGCCATCTTTCACGAAACCAATCGTCGTGACGTTGTGGGAATTGTCCGCGAGTTCGTTCGAGATTGCTTCGCGAAAACGGCAACAGCGCCTTCACTGTTAGATGCCGACAAGACTGGATATACGGCACGCGAACATGAGTACTTAAAGAACAACGGCACTGCAAGGTTCGCAGTCGCTCGTGCCGGACTTAAAGTTGCAGGTCGATTGAGTCGGGGCATCGAGATCGGCTGGCGTTTTGGTTTCGATTCCGGTCTTTCGCTCGATTACGTCTACAAAAACGAACCGCGCGGCTGGAGCGCGCTTGGCCGCGGTATCGACAAATCGTATTTGAATAGCATTGGCTGGCGCGGCATTCGGCAACGCAAAGGGAATCTGAATAAAACCTTGCGCGATTTAATTCTGAAGGTGCATCGGGAGAATCGTCCTGTGAGAATTCTCGATATCGCTGCGGGAGTCGGTCGCTACGTAATCGAAACCATGCGCGACATGCCAGAGATTCCGATCGAGGCCACGCTTTGCGATTATAAGGAGGAAAATATCGCGGCCGTGCGCGCTCTGGCCGATGAGCTAAATATCGACGGCGCAGTAATCGCGCGCCGCGGCGACGCGCTTAATCGCGAATCTCTCGCCAAAATTCAACCGCGTGCGACGATCGGAATCGTTTCGGGCCTTTATGAATTGTTTCCCTCGAACGAGCCGGTTTTGACTTCGTTGCGCGGATTGGCCGACGGGATCGAGTCTGGGGGTTACCTCATTTACACGAATCAGCCGTGGCATCCGCAGCTCGAATTCATTGCACACGTCCTCGTTAATAGGGAAGGGGAGCGCTGGGTCATGCGTCGACGGACAACGGCCGAAATGGATGAGCTCGTTCGCGTGGCCGGATTCGAAAAGATCGATATGGAAATCGACCAGTGGGGAATGTTCACGGTTTCCGTTGCACGTCGTGGGCGTTAAACGTAGCAAGGCGCTCGTCGTCTCGGTCGGATTGTCCGTCTTGTTCCTGATCGTTTACGGCGGTTGCAACTGGATCACAGCGCGTCGCGCGAACGTCGGCACGTTTTATTTTGAATGGGAGCGCGAGATGCCGTTCGTGGCATTCTTCATTTTGCCATACATGTCGATCGATCTTTTCTTTGTGGGCGCGCCATTTCTATGTCGGACCGAGCGCGAATTATCCATCTTAGCGAAACGAATTGCGACAGCGATTGTCGTGGCTGGAATTTGTTTTTTGCTACTTCCCCTGCGGTTTGCGTTTCCGCGACCGCCTGCTGATGGCTGGGTCGGCGCGCTTTTCGATTGGTTTCGCGGAATGGATGCGCCGTACAATCTGCTTCCATCCCTTCACGCAGCGTTCACGTTAATTCTTTGCGATAGTTATTTTCGTCACACGCGCGGTTTCACTCGCGTTGCGATCATGACCTGGTTCGTTCTAATCGCGTTGTCGCCGGTTCTAACGTATCAGCATCACCTGGTCGATATCGTCGGCGGCTTTGCTCTAGCCGGATATTGCTTCTATTTCTTTCGCGAGCGTACGGTCGTGCAGCCAGTTGTCGCCAATCGTCGCATCGGTTCGTATTACGCAGCCGGAGCAGCGCTTCTTGCGTTTATAGGCGCGATCTTTTGGCCATGGGGAGTGCTGCTTCTTTGGCCAGCAATCGCTCTCGGCATCGTGGCGCTCGCGTACTTCAAAGCGGGTCCGATCGTTTTTCACAAGACGGAAGGAAAGTTGCCGTGGAGCACGCGGTTTGTGTTGGCACCCTGTTTAGTCGGTCAATATCTGTCGTTGCTATATTACCGGCGGCAATGTCGAGCGTGGGACGAGGTTACCCCACAAATCTGGATTGGCGGCAAACTGGGGCGCCGTTTAGCGAACAAAGCTTTGTGCTCCGGGGTTGCCGCCGTGCTTGATTTGAGCGCTGAATTTTCCGAAGCGGAACCGTTTCGCAAAATCAACTATCGAAACACTCCTGTCCTGGACCTGACTGCTGCCACCCAGGCGCAACTTGTGGAGATAAGCAAATTCATCGGCAATCACTCCCGAAATGGTGTCGTCTATGTTCACTGTAAGATCGGTTACTCACGAAGCGCAGCGGCGGTAGCCGCTTATTTAATAATTAGTGGGAAAGTGAAGACGGCGGAAGAGGCATTAGCGATGATTCGTCGCGTTCGACCGTCCGTTGTTATTCGACCCGAAGTGCGCTCCGCCTTATCCGAATTTGAACATCGAGTTCGTTTTTTTCCCGGCAATACCGACTCTTTTGTTCTCGCGCTGAGTCATGGCGCCGTTTCATAATCGCAACAATCTATGAATTATAACGAACTGATTCAGCTGTACTTCGAGCGCTCAAGCGCGATGCAGCAATATTGGAATCTCTACGTCATTATCGTTGGCGGTGTGCTGGCGTTTTCCTCACTGCGTAAACAGCCGGCTGCGATTACTACTGCATTGGTGTGCATCTTATTCGCCTTGTTCGCCTATGAAAATCTCGATGCGATGAAAGACACTACCTCGCAACGATTCGCTACACTTGAAGCGATCAAACAATTTGATTCTGGCGCCGCCGGCGCTACTCCCTCCAGGCAAGTCCGCGATCTGCTCGAGCCGACTCTTACGCCCGCCACTTTCGGAAGCGTCAAAATCACTCACATCACCAGCGACCTGCTTACCATCGCCGCGCTTTGCGCGATGGAATTGCGGCGGCGAAGATTGAGAAGCACAACGCCCGCGCAATAAAATTAAGCGGGGACTACGGCAAGTGCCGCAGGATCTCAACTGCCTTGGCGGCAGGGTCAGCTCCGACTTGGTTCATGCCTATAAAGATAGCCGCGTCCTTGGTTGGATTAATCGCGATCACCGTGCCGAATCCTGATGTTCCTCCGTTCTTCACAATCACGGGATGCAAGTTCGGATTGCCTCCACCCATATTGTTTACCCAGGCCATAGCCTGCTTGTTGCCGTTCCGTATTGCGTAGATCGGCTTTTGCGCCAGCTGCATCGCAGCGATCAATTCAACCGAAACCGGTTTCGCATTCACTTCGTTATGGCCAAGATTGGCCTCGCCAAAGCTGATCATGTCGTGTGCCGTCGAACGCAACCCTCCGGCAGCGTACCAGGCGTACACGGGCCAGCGCGGCGCATCCTGGCCTGCACGGTTATGTCCTTGTGCCAGGCGCCTCTGCTGTTCCGGTGTGGGTCGCAGCGTCGTGTCATTCATGCCAAGCTGTTGGAGGATCTCTGAACTCAGCTGCTCTTCCCAGCTTTTGCCGGTCGCGGTCGCGACGAGATAGCTCAACAACCCGATTCCAGCGTTGGAATACTCGTAAGGCGCGGGCAATTGAGTTCTGGGTTCGTAGTTCGCAGCCCAAGTCAGAAAGTCCTTCACCGTATAGTGCTCGATGCCTCGCTGTTCGAGGCCGCGCGGCAGGTTAGTCGGATCGTCCGGCATTCCGGATGTAAAGTCCGCCAGCTCCAGCGGTGTCAGCTGCTGTGCTCGGAGCGTGTATCCGTTAGGCATGTATTTCTGAGCGGAAGCGCCAGGGGCGATTTGTTTGCGGTTGATAGCCAGCGCAAACAGCGTGGTGGTGAACGTCTTGGTGCAGGAGCCGATCTCCACCAGAGTTTCGCGGGTGAACGGCGCGCCCGCGTCGGTAGACGTTCCATACGGAAAAAAGTAGCGATGACCATGGAGTGAAACCGCGACGATCGTGCCGAGATGAGGAGATAGGATCCATCTGTGGCCGCCGGCCGTGCGCTCTCTCTGGGCCAAGTAAGGCTGCATAATCCCGTCGACCACTCGCTTGACCACTGCTTCTTCTCCACCCGCCTCGGGCTGCAAATCCTCACTGGCGGCGGTAGGCGTTTGCTGCGCGGCGACCTTCGTCACCGCCAAAACCACCACGGTGGCAATCAGGGCCAAACGAGTGGCGATCCGATGCATGCTTTCTTCTCTACGCTGTTACCTAGCTGCGTCGTGTAATTTCGCCTGGATATCTTGGCAAGACTTTCCACGTCGATGAGCGACAGATCGGGGTGACGTTCAGAGTGATTCAAACAGATGACCTGAACCTCTGCCGGCTGCCTCGTAGCGCTAGCCCTTCTACGCAAAACTGGCCATGTCGAAATTCGCCAAGTGGGCATTGTGCGTTTGCCGCATCCGGAGTTTAGCAAGGGCAAATTCAACTAAGGAGGCACTAAGCATCATGAAATCAAAACAGATAGTTATCAGCATTCTGGCAGTTCTATTCGTGTCCCCATTGATGGGGACGTTCGCTCAGCAAGCAGCGAGCTCGGGCTCTATCGAAGTCATCACGACTTTTGATTATCCCGGGACCGGAAATCAGACCTTGCCACAAAAAATTAACGAGAGAGGCGACGTCGTTGGCGAATACATCGATTCGAGCGGGGTGGCGCGAGGGTTTGTCCGCTTCAGCGATGGCAGCTTTAGCGACCCGATCGTCGACCCTAACGATAACGTGGGTTTTACCGAAGGACGAGGCATCAATAACTCACGCACAGTAGCCGGTGACTACGCAATCAGCGATGGTACCCTTCACTCGTTCTTCTGGTCAGGCGGCACTTTCACAGAGTACGATGTTCCCAGCACGGTCCAGACCAACCTGCTTTCGATAAACGATGCCGGCGACTTTACCGGCGCGTTTGATCCTGACGGCAGCGGGATTTTCCAGGCGTTCGTCAGCATTGACGGCACCTTAACGTCGTGGAGCGTCCCGGGAGCTGGCTCGACCTTTGCCTACGAAATCAATAATTCGAACGAGTTGGTGGTGGGATACTACCTGGACGGAGCAGTTCTTCACGGCTACTACCGGGACGTAAATGGGGTGCTGCACTTCCCTATCGATCCTTCGGGCTCCACTGCGACAGTCCTGTTTGGACTTAACGACAAGAACTGGGTGGTGGGCAGATATGCCAGCGCAGGCGTGACTCATGGGCTCTTCTTTCTACCGCCAAACAACTTCTTCACTTTCGATTATCCCGGATCAACCTTTACATCGCTTAATGGAATCAATGACCGGGGGATTATCTGTGGTCGTTACGTCGCTTCCGGTATTGCCCACGGGTTCCTGGCTCGCGTCAGAGGCACACCTCCGACACAACCGATGGCGCCGGGAATGATGCCAAACAAAGCTCCGTCGCTGGTTGCTCCACTTAACCCGTCGCCCGCGGAGTGGGGAGATGCGATGCCGGCGCGCTGAGGATGCGACCTTCACACTTGTAGCTTAAGACGCGACCTGGGGGGACAAACCGGCATTGTTGGCGCGGGAACAAAGCAGTTTGAGATGCGCAGCATCGGAGAATGGTGCTGCGCATCATCTTGAGAAACCATTCTCTGGGTGCGAAAGTCGCGTCGTGAAACTAAACGGCGCGATCTACTCCCGCGCAGTCTCATCGGTACCAAAGCAGCGCCGCCGTCGTTCAGTCATGTCGTTTGAAATGGTGCGCCTGGATCGCGCGTCGTCTGAGCCGCTTTACCAACAACTGTATCGTCAAATACGAGAAGAACTCGAGAGCGGCAGTTTTGATTCAAGCGCTTCTCGTGTGCCTTCCTCACGAGTTCTTGCTGCAACTCTCGGGATTTCAAGACCGACTGTAAACCAGGCATTCTCAAAGCTGCTTGCCGAGGGCTATCTTCAAACCCGGAAACGGTCTGGTATTTTTGTCGCCGATCATTTACCGGCAACTTTTCTGAAGGCAGCCACGCCGGCGACGACCGCGCGCACTGAGCGTTCTCCGCGCGTCGCCCGACGAGTGACCAGAATGACCGATTTTCGTACGGGCCGACAACTTGATGTCGGCATTGGCGGGCCGCCGAGCGTTACATTCGTCGCGGGATTGCCGGCGGTGGATGAATTTCCAATTGTTGTTTGGGAACGCTTGCGCGCACAGGTTTTGGCAAAAAAGGGAGCGCACCTGTTGCGTTATGCCTCGAGCCGTGGCGAGATCGAACTGCGGAAGGCAATCGCCACTTACTTGTGCGACTTCCGCGGCGCTAATTGTCATGCCGACCAAATCGTCGTCGTGGGTGGCATGCAACAGGCGATGCTGGCGTGCGCGCTCGCGTTAATCAACGAGGGGGAAGTGGCATGGATCGAAGATCCCGGTTTCCTTCAAGCACGTAATGTCTTGGCGTTTGTCGGCGCCAAACTGGTCCCGCGTTCGATTGATCATGAGGGGCTGGTGATTGCGAAGTGCTCACGACGAAATTCTCCCAGACTCATTTTCGTCACACCGTCGCACCAGTTTCCCTTCGGTGTAACAATGAGCCTGAAGCGGCGGAAAGCTCTGATCGAGTTCGCGGAATCGCGAGACGGTTACATCCTGGAGGATGATTATAATTCCGAGTTTCGTTTCGATGGACCGCCGCTGCCATGTCTTCAAGGTTTGGACCATGCCGGCCGGGTGATTTATGCCGGTACTATGAGCAAGATCCTGTATCCATCGCTGCGCCTCGGTTTTCTGATCGCGCCACCACAACTTGTCGACACACTCGTCAAGGTGCGCGCTGTCATGGACCAGCACTCCCCGGCGATTGATCAGGCGACGCTGGCACGTTTCATCACTGAAGGATTTTTCCTTAGCCATGTGAAACGCATCCGCGAACTCTATGCACAGCGACGCGTTTTCTTTATCGAGCAATTCCAAAAATGGCTGGGCGACTATTTCGACTTGGAAATAACGCCGGCCGGTTTGCACTTCATCGCTTGGCTGCGGCGCGAGGAAGATTTCCCGTTATTCATGCGTGCTCGCGAGCTAACCGGCGTTTGGCCCCGGCCTCTCTCTTTTTTCTGCATCAAGGCTCAGTTGGATCCAGCATTCATCTTTGGATTTGCAGCCTGGTCGCCAGCGCAAATTGAACAAGGTTTGGCAAAAATAGCGTCGGCAATTAAACAACTGAAGCAGCGTGGCGCGGGAAACGGTTCATTTGTGCAAAGCCGCTCTTTCGCACCTGCTACGAGTCCATACTGGCCGTCGACAGCTGTCCGATCAAATTAGCTGGCTAACGAAAATTGGATTGAGCGAAACAGCCGGGCCGTTTCAAAGCCCAATGCGCACTCAAAAAGACTTGCGGACGCAACCGGTCGCTTCCGGCTCATTTGCGAATCGCACCGCCGTCCACTTGATAAGTAACTCCTCGAGCGGCGTACCGGGCTGGATGATCGTGAGGTGGTCGCGCCCGGCGAATGTCCAATACTCGAGTCGTTGACCAGCAGCGCAGCGCTCTTCGACATACGTGTCGATGGCGGACGACGGCACGACGATGTCCGAGAGACCTTGCGCGATTACGACGGGAGCTTGTATCAGACCGTTCGCCGCGTTTTGCTCAAGCCGAGCTTGAAGCGCTTTGTTTGAACTAATCGCCAATGCTGGACCTTCGAACGTCGTTGCCAGGGCGTCGATGTGTTCCGGATCTTCCGGCGGGACGAACGCGCATAAGTTTACCATCTGACGCGCAGCATCGAGCGCCTCCGGGCGAACCGCTTGCTCGAATGTTATGTCAGGGTAGAACCGGCTGTACGATTGCGCCAGATACGGTCCAAACCGCTTGTCCACCTCGACGTTCATATCAAGAATCTTTTTAATGTTCGCAGCCGGTGCGATCGCCGCGACACCGCAAATTTCGAGGTCTGGTGCGTAGCGCGGGCCGACGATACCGGTCCAAAGCGCCGCGTGTCCTCCCTGTGAGTAACCCCAGACTACCATGCGTTTGTCGAGCGTAAGCTCGGACATCTGCCGCGCAGCACGGACTGAATCGAGCGCCGCACGTGCTTCGCCTTCGCCGATTAAGTAGGGATGCGGACCATGCGTTTCTGCGAAGGAGTAATCTGTCGCGACCACCACCCAGCCAGCCATCACGATCCGGTTGCGCTCGGGAACGCCCTTGGTCGGCGCCGACAAAAGCGACGGCATGCATTTCTGCAGCAGGCCCGTCGTGGCGTGCTCCCATGCGATGACAGGACGCGGACCGGCGGAAGAATCGGTCGGCGCGAACACTATCGCGACCGCCGTCGCCGGCGTGCTGTCGTCTACACTGGTTGCATAAAGGATGCGCCAGCCTCGCACGCGCGCTGGTAGTATCACGTCCTTGAGCGGCTCGCTCCGCAGTAATGCGCCGGGCTTGCGCGGCACGTCCGCCGGGGGATCGTAGAATTCATCCGGCGCCTGCGCAGTGATGCTCGCGCGAAACGGCTGGGGCGTCGGCGCGGTAGTCGACTCTGGCGACGCTTGCTTGGACCGATTGCAGCCGGCTCCCGCAAGCAAAGCAAGCAGCACCGCAAAGCCAACCGAACGAAATCCGGCGATGTTCATAAGGCCTGTCTCTTGGCCAGCTGTGGTCTGCTTTTCATAGGGGTGCGACGCCTAATTAGTTTGCAGCTTGCGACCTATTTCTTGGTTCAGCGACGCTTTTGGCGTCGCACATTGGAAGCCTGTGTCACCGAAATTTTGACCGTTGCCAGTAGCCAACGCAAATAGATAGCTCTCTTGCGCGTGAACAGCGATTGCCGAGCGAATGGTTCGCGCCAGCAATCGGTTACTGCGCGACTTGCCCGTCCTTCAGCTCACCGATGGAACGTTTCAATACACCCGCTTTTTTAGACCGAGCTTGTGCATATCTTCTCTTGAACATGCGGTGTCAGACTATGCTGATGATGGGGCCAGACTGTTTATGACCGGTTTTTTCCAAGAGCTGCAGCGGCGGAAAGTTTATCGCGTTGCGGCCGCCTATATAATCGCTGCGGGATTCATCATTCAAATTGGTTCTGCGGTTATTCCGGCATGGGAATTGCCGAACTGGACGTTGCGTCTTGTCATCGTGCTTTTGTTGATCGGTTTTCCGGTCGCACTGATTCTGGCCTGGGCCTACGATGTGACGCCGCAAGGGATTCAAGCCACCCCAAAGGTTCCTGGGAGCCATCGTCGCCGCAATATTATTCTCCTCATCGCTGCCAGCGCGATAATTTCTACCGCCGCGGGATTTTTTCTTCTGCCCCGCGCTGCGGCGCGCAAGCTCGACAAATCGGTGGCGGTGCTGCCCTTCCAAAATCTGAGCGCTGAAAAAGAGAACGTGTATTTCGCCGAAGGCATCCAGAATGAGATCCTGACGAAATTAGCGACGGTTCGGGATCTCAAAGTCATTTCGCGAACGTCGACGGCGAAGTATCAGAGCAAGCCGGCTAACTTAAAAACAGTCGCGCAAGAGCTCGGCGTTTCCACTATTCTCGAGGGGACGGTGCAGAGAGCTGGCGATAAGGTTCGGGTGAATGTGCAGCTGATTGATGCCCGTGCTGATGCGCATCTTTGGGCGAAAAGTTATGATCGTGACTTCAAGGACGTTTTATCAGTTGAAAGCGAGGTCGCCACGCAAATCGCGGACGCGTTGAAAGCGAATCTCTCGCCGACCGAATCGAATGTCCTGGCCGCGGTGCGGACAGAGAACACGGAAGCTTATGATCTCTTCCTCCGCGGCCAGTACGAGTTTCACCAGGCACAAAGCACTCTGGCCGCAGACGCCTATGATCGGGCCGACGCCTTTTACCGACAGGCGTTGGCACTAGATCCAAACTTTGCGGAGGCCGCCGCGGAGCTCGCACGCAATCGACTATGGGGACACTGGTTCATTTCTCCTTTGGGGCCAGCGCAATTAGAGGAGGTAAAGGCGCTCATTGACCGCGCTCTGGCGCTGGCTCCGAATTCTCCGGAAGCGCACTTAGCGCTGGGATTATTCTTTTACTGGGGTCATCGCCAATACGAGAACGCGCTGGCAGAATTCAACCGCACGCTGGAATTGCAACCTAACAACGCCGACGCGCGGGCGTATTGCTCCTGGGTTTACCGGCGGCGCGGTGAATGGGAGCGTTCGCTGGCCGATTCTCAACGAGCGGAGGAACTCGCCCCGCGTGACGCCACAATCCCGACCAATATCGGAGTGAGCTACTATGCATTGCGTCTATGGAAGGACGCGGAGCGCGCCCAATTGCGAGCGCTCGCCATGGATCCGCACAACACGCAGGCAGGGATGTTCCTTATCTTAACTCGCCTTACGACTACCGGCGATGTCGACGCGGCCCGGCGAGCACTCGATGATTTTCCAGACGTGATCAAAGGCATCCCCGGCGGCGCCGCCGGTCCCCGTGGCGCTACCGGAGCTGGCGACGTTAGTGCAGTCATTGGCTGGCCGGCTTACCTTGACGTGACCGAAAGGCGTTTCACCGATGCTTCTCAAGCTGTCGAGAAGAGGGTGGTCAACGACGATCGCGCGCGCCTTCAACAGCTTGCCGGACGTGTCGCCATTCGTGTGCTGGCGGGAGAACCTGAGGCAGCCAAATCATTGGGGGAAGAAGCGCTGCCGGCACTTGAGGCCAGATTTCGAGAGCGACCCGATGACCTTTTCGCGACGACCGCGCTATCCTGGGTTTACCTCGCCTTGGGACGCAATGCCGATGCGTTGCGTCTCTCCAGACAAGCGGCGGATACAATCTCCGTCGAAAAGGATGCTCTGGCCGGCCCAAATTTCCAGATCGGGCTGGCGCAAATCGAGGCACGTGCGGGCGCCCCTGAAGAAGCCGTTAAGAGGCTTCGACGTTTGCTCTCAATTCCGGCGGGCGGGGCAGCATCCATCGCTGGTTTGAAGATGGACCCGGTCTGGGATCCTATCCGTAACCGCCCTGATTTTCAGCAGTTGCTTTCAAGTCGGGAGCAGATCGGACCTAACAAGTAACTGTGGTTGAATTTTTTGCCTGACTGGTGGCACGGTGAGGATATGGCTGCCGTTTGACTCAAAATGTTATCTCTCGTAATGTTCGCGGCTCGCCTGCTCAGGCAGCCTCCCGTCAATGAATAAGATTCGTAACATCGCCATTATTGCGCACGTCGATCACGGCAAGACGACGCTTGTGGATCAATTGCTGCGCCAATCGGGTACGTTTCGTTCCAACCAACAGATCGAAGAGCGTGTGATGGATTCGATGGATCTCGAGCGTGAAAAAGGAATCACGATTTGCGCCAAGAATGCGGCCTTCAAGTGGAACGGCTACCGCATCAATATCGTCGATACACCCGGCCACGCCGATTTCGGCGGCGAAGTCGAGCGCATCATGAAAATGGTGGACGGCGTACTTCTGGTTGTCGATGCGAGCGACGGGCCACAGGCGCAGACGCGCTTTGTTTTGCGCAAGGCGCTTGAAAACAAACTCAAACCAGTCGTTGTGATTAACAAAATCGACCGGGAAAACGCACGGCCTCATCAAGTCGTCGACATGGTTTTCGATCTTTTCGTTGAACTAAAGGCCACCGACGAACAGCTCGATTTTCCAATCATTTACACTAGCGCCAAGAACGGTGTTGCCACGCGTGAGCTGCACGAAAAAAGCAAAGATATGGCGCCCCTGTTTCAGGCAATCGTGCAACATGTGCCGCCGCCAAAGGTCTCGAGCGAGCCGTTTTTCCAAATGCTCGTGTCGAACCTGGATTATAGCGATTACCTTGGTCGGATCGCGCTCGGACGCATCGTAAGTGGTCGCGTTGCCGTCGGCGATTCGATCGTATGTATTCACCGTGACGGACGCGCTGAACGAACGACCGTCACCGCATTGTTCAGCTATGCAGGATTAGAACAAGTTGAAGTAAAGGAGGCGGCAGCAGGAGATATCGTCGCGCTAACTGGCTGCGAAAACGTTTACATCGGCGAAACGCTGACCGATGGCGAGGAGCGCGCGCCGCTTCAATTCGTGGATATCGATCCGCCGACAATTCGCATGCATATTCTGGTCAACGATTCTCCATTCGCGGGACGCGAAGGAAAATTCGTGACTGCGCGACATCTTCGCGAGCGACTGGTTCGCGAAACGCGTGGCAATGTTTCGCTTCAAGTCAACGACACCGAAAATGCAGGCGCATTTGAGGTCAACGCGCGCGGCGAAATGCAAATCGCTATTCTGGTGGAGCAGATGCGGCGCGAAGGCTATGAACTCATGATCTCGCGCCCGGAAGTGATTTTTCAACGAACTGAAGACGGTGCGCTGCTTGAGCCAATCGAAAATCTGTATGTCGATCTACCAAATGAAAATCTTGGCGACGTCTTGCAATCCATCGCCAATCGCAAAGGCGAAGTCCTCGCAGTACATCATCATGTGTCGCGCGTATCCATCGAGGCGATTGTCCCGACGCGCGGCTTGATCGGATTCGAGACTGATTTCGTGAACCAAACCCGCGGTGAGGGGCTGATGAGTCATCTCTTTCGTGAATACGCTCCATTTAAAGGCGACATTGGGGGTCGCGGTCGCGGTGTGATGGTTGCAATGGAGTCCGGGGTCAGCACTGCTTACGCACTCAACAACATTCAGGAACGCGGCCGTCTTTTCATTGGTCCACAGGAGGACATTTATGAAGGAATGATCGTGGGCGAAAACAGGCGTCCGGAAGATTTGCCAGTCAATCCATGCAAGGAAAAGCACCTCACAAACATGCGCAGCCAGGGTGAAGGCAAAGGAATTCAACTTGAAGCAGTCCTCCGAATGAGTTTGGAGCGCGCGATCGAATACATCGACATGGATGAGTACGTAGAGGCGACACCAAGGTCGCTTCGCTTGCGCAAGCGCATTCTGGACGCGACAGCACGCAAACGAGCCGCTGCATAGCGCGCTGCATACGCCGAGATACGGACGGTATTGTCCGTTTATAGTCCGTTGCGAATCTGACAGTCTCTTGCCTCTCCCCTTCTTGAAGGGGAGAGGACTAAGGTGAGGGGTTAGTCTCAGACTCAGTTACTCAAATCGCGACCCTCCCCCTCTCCCCGATACGTACGCTGATGCTTTGATCATTCTTGCGGAGGGCGGACTGAACAGATAATTTCCGCGTAGACGAAGGAACCACATAACACATATGGCAAAGAAGAAACGTCAGTTAAAACGTCGCGGCGCACGGTCAACCGCTTCTAAAAAAGGAAAACGAAAGAAATCAGCAAAGCCGAAGCTGACTTTGAAACAACGCCTGGCGCGTGCAAGGAAACTGGAGGCATTAGATGCAAAGAAACCCGTCTCGCGAGAAAGTGCGCTGAAAACTCAGCCACAGGCTCGGAGCACTCCCTCGGCAGTAATCAGTGGCTCTGTTGGCCGGTGGGAGAGAAACGCGAGCAATCTCCCAGATGATGTAAAAACTGTGCAACGTCTTTTGGAAACGGCTGCGCAAAAACTGCACGCTCCCGAGCTGGACCCGAAAGGCGTTGATGGACAAATCGCGCAACCGCCACAACATTCGAACACGGTTGCGGCCATCGAAGCTTTCCAGAGCCGTTTTAATATTTCAGTTGATGGACTAATTGAACCCGGCGGTCAGACGTGGCAGGCACTCCTGCAAGCTGGCAGCCCGCCGGCAGACGCGTCCCATCCGTTCAGGAACGATGATTTTCCGCAGACGTACATACAGCAGATCTCGGTGAGCCTGGACGATCCTGATCATTCGCTCACGCTTAGCTGGACGGGGCCGAAAGCCGATAGTCAGGAGACAGGGCCGTTCAGGACGTCACCTGGTGCAGGATTAAAAGGTCTAAGTTGCAATGATGCTGCCACAAGTCGGCGATCGGGGTCCAAATGTACTCCGAAAGGAACGCGTTCAGTCGAAGGCTTCGCACGAAGGCTTAACAGCGATTCTCGCGCTACGCACGTTACGTGGTTTATGCAAAGCCGAGGCATTGCGCTTCATTATTTCCCGATTGTGCCCGAGTACGCAGCTTCCCACGGCTGTGTACGGATTGAGTTACGCGATGTGGCGCGACTTATTCAAGACAACTCACTCGTAGATGACACACAAGTGGTGGTAAGCGGAACGTGGACAAAGCCACCGAAGCAATACTAATACCCAAGCTCTCGGGAAGCGAACGTGCCAAACCTCGAGTGTTTGGTGCTCGTAGCCGCTGAGTTCTTGTAGCAACAGTTGAATCACTGTCGGTCCGCGCCGCTCCAAAGGATTGACTGCGCCCTCGAAGTTTGGCATTAAGAAATGCCTATGAAAAGACTATCACCTCTTCCAAGCTTGCTCTGTCCTGTTGTTGGCGCAGCCTTCCTCATTTGTCTCGCTGGTTGTGCAACGCAAGGCTCCGGGCCGTCAGCATTGTGCAACCTAAAGGATGACAACGGAAATCTAATACCGTCTACGTTTACAGGTACTCTGAATCCGCGTCACCAGGGTCATGCCGCAACTCACGTGGTCCTTCTGCAAAAGGTCGAAACCGCTTGTTGCAATGGATATGATCGGACTATTTTTACGTTTGACGGCATTCATCACCCCACGTGGAGGACCCGCTACGTTCTTGCTCCAATCCAGCAGTGTGCCTCGGGAAACAATATCGCTGTCGCTGGTACTGCATTTTTGCAAATCTCCATGGATACAGCGCAGGCACACAATGATGCAGGTCAGTCAACGATTCCTGATCGGGATCGGCACTTGAATTGTCCGAATCTGAAACAACTTGTTTTGACCTGTGATTTTGAAGCAAAGGTTGGCTTTGTATTTGGACTGGATTCTAAAAAGCCCTACCGCGTCGTAGAATTGCAGAATCCCACGCGTCTTGTCATCGATGTAAAAAACTGAAGTGGCGCGTTAGCGAGTGGACGACGGTACCGTGGCCAACTGGGTGGTTCGCGGTAGACAGAACTCACCGCAACTTACGGGAACTGCGCGTTGGTTCTCGCTTCCTGCATTGCAGACTCGTTAGGGCGTTGTTTCGCCGGCGGCAGCGAGCAGTTTTGTCCACGTCTCGCCGACCGGTTCGATAAGTCCGGTCACTTCGAGTGCCGAGCGGGTTTGAAACGCCTGGATGGCTGAGACGGTCCTTGAGTTGGCTGCCACATGCGCGATCTTTCCGTCGATTCCTTTTGGATCAAGCGAGGGATCGTTGAGCTTTTGCGCGGTGGTTTGCAGGAGGCGCTGCACGGTTGACACGTCTGCGGGTGTGTTAACTGCTCCTTTTTCCCATTGACCCACGCTCCCATTGATTTTGGAAGAGGTGACCGGTGGAGGAG
>Ga0070684_100000206_pt1 | contig 41235 bp, 64 predicted proteins | sample KBSC723LmetaG_FD_65653 | JGI IMG/M metagenome (GOLD analysis project Ga0070684, IMG submission 65653) | Corn rhizosphere microbial communities from Kellogg Biological Station, Michigan, USA - KBS C7.2-3L metaG | ecosystem: Host-associated > Plants > Roots > Rhizosphere ...
GATGGTTCCGGAACTGAACGACGACGTGTTGGACGCGATGAGCGTGAACCCAGCCGGGGTGTCGAGGGTGTGCGTCGTCGACGGGGCCGAGTACGAGTGCATGCACAGGTACTCATAGTCGCCATCTGATGCCTGAGCGCCAGAGCGCGGACTGTTTGTCGGCAGCGCCGCGGTAGCGGTAACGCCAGTCGCGAAGTACTGAATCCAGGGCGCGGGACCGCTGCTCAGGTTAAGATTCAGCCCCGGTTTGAGCAGCGACAGGGCGACAAATGCATTCTCATCGCCGATGTCGTTGGTGGCCGGGCCGTAGTGTGGGTCATTGCCGTCGAGCGGAAAGCGGTCGTTGTTGACCAGCGCTGACTTGCTGAGTGGGTCTCCAGTGACCGGAACAACCACAGCTTGCTGGGCGGCGCGAATCGCAGCTTGGTTCGGTCCGAACGTCGTAGCAGCGTTGAGCTGATTCACGACGTAGAACATGCTGGCGTTGTGGTTCGTGCGCATTGTGTCGCGCATCAACGCCATGTTGGTCTGAGCTGTCGCGGTGTCCGTCGCGTCGCCGGCATCGGTCTCGAGCTCCACAGTGTGGAAGATGTCGACCTTACGGAGGCCGGTTGCCTCTGCTGCCGAGATGGCCGACTCGAACGACGTCCAGATGGGGCCGACCGACGGATAGTTGGCGTTCACGCCGCGATGGCGGCGCAGCGATGAGCCGCTGACGGCCACCACGATGAGCAGCACCTTCTTGTAGCCGCCGTACTTGACCAGGAACTTGGCGTACTCGAGCCAGGGGCCGTAGTTCGACGAGCCGGAGTTCGCATAGGTCTTGGCCGGGCTAAGCGCGACGTCGATGTAGGTTTGCGGCGTCGTTGTATTGACGCTTGGAGCGGTCGCGTAGTGCACGACCATGTCGGCGCCGCTGAATGCCGCGAAGTGGTTGTATGACGAGTCACTCTTCGTGGAGCCGGCGTCGGCCTGTCCAATGTCGTTGCTCTGACCCTCCCAGACGGCTACCAGGTCATATGGCGACGTCGTGTCACCGCCGATTTCGCTCGCAGTTATGCCTACGGCGATGCCCGCAGAGATGCCGGGAATGATACCAACCCGGATGCCTACGGTCACTAGCTCTTGCCGTGAGAGCGCACCCAGAGCGTTCCGTTAGTGGTCACAGTCAGGACGAGGCGCACACGCTTGGACCCCAAGTTGCCCCATGTTAAGTCAGCCCCTCCGGCGGTACCTCCGGGGATGTTGAGCACCAGCGGGGTCGCGGCAGTGGCAGCCCCAGACGGGGAGATGGCGGTGTACCCAGTGGATGGGTTCTGCTGAATCCAGGCGCCAGCCGTCGTACTGTTCAGCGGCGCATCGCCATTGCTGAAGTTGCTAGTCCATACAGTGACGCTGCCGGCCAGCGTGCTGTCCCAGCGGAGGTGAACGCCGTGAATTAGCGAGGCGTCACCGCTGATGCCGATGTAGTACACGGCAGTGCCGGCATCGCCGCCGGTGGTCGTAGCGGCGCCGCGGAAGTTGTAGGTGGCGGTCTCAATCGAGGTCATAGGTCACATCCCTGCCCTGCGGTCGAGGGCCGTCGAGGTTTGGCTGCCAATCTGAAGCGGTCCGGTGAACGCTGGAGCAGACGGGGGCGGAGCCGGACCTGGGCCGGCCGGGGCCGGGGCACCGCCAGCCTGAGCCGGCGGATGGAGAAACTGCATGTGCTGCGGCGTTAAGCTGCCGTCGATGGGCACCTTGTACATGACCGCGATGGCGATGCGGCGCGGGTACGGCATCGTCTTCTGAAACTGAGGGGCCAGGGACAATAGGGTCTGCTGGGCCTCCGCGTACAGCGCCGGGTAGACGGTCCGCAGGGTCTCTGCGCCCTCGATGGTCACGTTGCCGTGCGCCAGGTCCTCCAGGACCGACGCTGGGTCGTTGACTGCCTTGACGTAGCGTGCCCAGGTCTCCAGTGCCGCCTTGGACGGATGCCAGACGCCATCGCCAGGCAGCATGCCGGGCAGCATGGTCTGCTTCGGGGCCTTGCTCGCCAGGAAGTCCAGGCCGCGCTGGGTCTGCGCCACGATGGCGTCCACGAGTTGGGGGTCGGATGCGTGGATGCGGTCCGTGATGGCGTCGTGCACTGCGCCAGGCTGCTGTGCATTGGCGAGCTCGGCCATGCGTGCCTTGAACAACACCTGTGGGTCCTTGGACTTCGCATCGTCGCCCGGGAACAGCTTGGTGGCGAGGATAGCCGCGAGCGGCGGTGCCGCCTTAGCGCCCGCCTTGGCGACCTTGCCGCCGCCCTCAAGCAGCAGGCGCGTGGCAACGGCAATGCGCTCACGGGTCTGCGCCGCCTTGGCTGCGATGGACGACTCCGCGGTGCGACCAACGGAGCCACCCTTGCGGCCCAGGATGCCCATGACTGCGCGGGCCTTCAAAAACAGGCTCAGGATGGGACCAATGACCGGGATGGACGACAGCGAAGGCACGCCAACACCGAGGGCGTGCATGACCTCGAGCGCGGTGCCGGCGTCCAGGGCGGACTTGCCGGCGGCTGATGAGGTTGGCGCATGCCCAGCCTCAGTCGCGGCCGGAGCCGTGAGCGCATCAATTTTCGCGTTGTCTGCCACGTCGCGCATGGCCGGCCCCATCGTCTTGTCGACGACCGTTCGGTCAGCGGCAGATGGCGCGGCGAATCCGTCCGCCGCAGCGGCACCAACCTTCGCATCTTCCAGCGCCTTCTGCATCGAAGCGCGCAGGTTGCCGTCAACGACGGTTTTGGTCGCCAGGTGGTCAGCGAGTGCGGCGCTCTGCGCGCCCATCTTGTCGACCTGGGTCTTGGTCGCGTCATGGAACGCGGCGGCACGAGCACGGGCGCCGGGCGGGGCTTGCTCGCCGAGCAGGTCGGCCAGCTTGGCGCTCGCTGCCTCGTGGTCGCCGATAACCTGCGCCGCCTTGGCAAGGTCAGGGCCGATGTTCTTGTTCTTGCCGTTGTGCTTGCGGAGCGCACGCTCGATGGCCGCGTCATCGGACGCAGCCTCCATGGCCTTGCTGATGTTCTTGTCGACGACGGTAGGGCCGGAGCCTTTGACGCGTAGCTCAGGCTTTCCATCGACGATGTCACGAATCTCGTACCCCTCAGGCACACCGTGGCGCTCGGCAAGGAACGCCTGGTACGCCTCGTCGCTCATGGCGGACTTGGTGCCTCCGCCCTCGACAGACATGCCCTTGATTTTGTCGAGCAGGTCCGCCATCTCGGACTTCGGAGTCGGGACCTCGGCCGGAGCAGGCTCACCGCGCGCCGAGCGGGCAGCCTTGCGGTCGAGCATGTCCTGGTAGCGTGCAGATGTCGGCCGCGCCTCGCGCTCCGCGGCACCCATGTCTGACGCGGCGAAGTTCTTGTCGTTGGCAACGCCGCGGAAGTGCTCGGCCTGTGCTGCGCGGAGTTCGGCTTTGTCCGCGGCGTACTTGGCCCGGCTGGGCTCGCTGATGTCGCGGAGTTTCTCGCCGGCATCCAGCTTGGACTTGGTCCCGCGGAGAAGAGCCTCCAACGAGCTGTCATCCGCGGATGCCGCAGCAGCCGATTCGGACGCGCCGAACTTATGGACGTCGTTCGGCCCGGGCTCGGAGCCGTATGACCAGCGGACCTTAACCTTGGCGTCCTGCTCGACCGCGGCCATGAGGCGATTGCGGCCGTCGTTGACCTGCAGCTTGCCACTGGGAGAGACGACAAGCTGGACTGGGTCGCGCTGACCCTCCTTGATTGCCTGACGCGCCTTGCCGGCTTTGACCGCGTCTTCGCCCTGACCGGGCATCTCGTACCATCCACGGTCGCGAATCTCCGAGGCCGGAACCGTGGTCACCGGGTCGGAGTCGAGCGCCTTGAGCTGGTCGTATGACGGGATGCCCTGCTCTTTGATGGCGGCAATGACCTCTTTGTCTGGCAGGGCTTCGAGGCCGGTGGCCTTTGCCGGCACAGGCGCATCGAGGCCAGCCGGCTTGCGCTTGACGGCCGTCGCGGTCGTCGTTGTCTCCGGGACCGGAGCCTTGACCTCTGCCTTGGGAGCGAGCGCGATGGACTCACGTAGCCGGTCGCTGATGTCGCGTGCTTGCTCCTGTGGGGCCCAACCCTTGTCCGGGTCCTTGGGGCGGAACCGGATGGCGACATCAGAGTTGGACTTCGCGGCCTCATTCAGTCTGTGGTTGCCGTCCTCGATGTACCACTTGCCGTCAGGCGTGATGTCGACCTGAATAGGGTCGAGTCGCACGGAGCCCTTGCGGGCCTCGGCCATCGACTTGGCATGCTCTGGGTGAATCTCATTGCCGTAGATGCCGTGCTCGGCCAGGTCGCTGGGTTTGGCGACGTAGACTGCGTTCTCTTTGACGTCATCAGCAACCTGCGGCAGATCGCGCTCGATGGAAAAGTCGCGGTAGGTCTGCAGTTCACCGGCACGAAAGCCGGGTGGCAACTGCGACTCTACCCAGTCATCCATTTCGGCACGCGAGACGGGGACCTTGGAGCCGTCCGGCATTGAAGCCTCAAACGTCCCGGCGCTGGACTTGCCGACACGCTTGACCTCGATGGGTCCCGTCAGGGATTGTGGGGCGACATCGACGGTGACAGGCGGAGCCGCGTCGGCGATGTCGGATGCGTTGAAGGCCTCACGCGGACGGCGTCCTGGATTAGTGATGTCGGCCGCCGCGCTGGACGCGGCCTGGTCGCGCAGGCCAAGCACGGGCGTGATTTGCTGCGCAATAGCAGCATCCTCGGGCGAGGCGAACGCGCGACGAGGCTTGCCGCCCAGAACAGCAGTTGCCGGCTGCTCGGGTCCAGCAGAGTCACGCAGGGCCTGCTCGAGCTCGGTCTGAGACTTCCGCGCACCCTTGCCGGCCGCGCCGAACTCGCCGGATGGAACCGGGGTGCGCTGGACGTCGGCGCTGAGCGGCTTCGACAACAAATTGTCGAGCGCTTCATCCGCTGGTGGCAGGAGACGCTCGCCTGTAGGCGACACTTCCGGTGGGGTGACGCCGCGCATCGACGTTTCGAGGTCGGCATCGAACAGACGGTCCGCCTTGCGGTCCAGTGGCTCCAGTCGCTCGATGTACGGGCCCTTGCGGACACCCTTCTGGACGTCTGGAGCCTTGAGGTTGTTTAGGCTGCTCTCCAGGTCAAGGCCAGCCTCGGAACTCAGCCAACTGTTCAGCTCGGCCTTGCTCTGCTCGTATGCCTTGATGGCGTTGACCAGTTCTCCGTGCTCAGCTGCCGCAGCGCCACGCAGCGCGGCAACCTGTGAATCGGGCGCCCCGAACGCTGTACGGGTAATGTTGTTGCCGGCCGCCGCCATGCCGTCATGGGCCGCTGCAAGGTCTAACTTCTGCTTGGCCAGCTCAACCATCTGGTCGCCGTCAGTGACCGAGTCGGTGATGGCGGTCTTGGCCTCGGCGGCGGCAACCTTGCCGGCCTCCGGCGTGATGGTCGAGCGCGGGAACAGCGACTTGGCGCGCTGAAGGGCCTCTCCAGCGAGGGTGAAACCTCCGCCGAGCGGGGCGGCGAACAGGCCATCATGTCCCACAGCCCCCACGAACCCCTCCGCGCTGAGCGGTTTGTCACCCAGTGCCACCTGAGACAGGTACTCACCGCCTCCAAACAGGCCACCCTCGACGAATCCGGTAGCAGTGCCCGTTGCGATGCGTCCAAGTGCGGTGCGTGCGCCGATATTCTCGGCCAGTCCATGTCCCACCGCACTGACCGCAGCCGCCGGTGTCTTGGAAAGAATCTTCGCCCCGATGGACTCGCCGCCAGTAGCGATTGCCGGCAGCAGCGCGCCGCCAAGCTCGCCGGCAGCCGACGCGGTCGGGTTCTCAGCGGAGAGTCCACGCAGGCGCTCGCTTGGTACGCCAGCAGCCTCAGCCGCGACGTCACTGAGGCCTAGGGTAAGCCCGCGAGCGGCGCCATAGACACCGGCCTTGAATGCACCGCCAACGCCGCCGTAATCCGCTTCCTGGGCTGCACCAGCCGACAGCCTGGACGTGTCCTCTGGGGTCTGCGCGTGCCACCCGGCAGCAATAGACGCCGCAACCTGCTCCGCGGGGACCTCGCGGACTACGCCGCCAGGGTCGACCAGCCTTTGCGGATCAGGCAATCATGTGTGCGCCACGCGCCTGGTGTGCGGTCATGGGGTTGGCAGTGTAGGTTGTACCGGAGAAGTGAACCGTTTGACCAGTGATTCCGGGTCGTAGCCCTGAGGGGAGAAGGTCGGACCTGCGCTGGAAATCGGCGGCGGCTCTGCAGGTGGAGTCGTCAAGCGCTCGAGTGCGGCCTGAGCAGCAGCCCGGAGTGGGGTCGGAGAGGTTTTCTGGTGAGCGACAATCGCAGAGTCGATTACGCCGCGAGGCGCCAGACGAAACTGGGTGTCCTTTGTATCGACAATGTCCTTGAGGGCTGCGATGGCGTCCTTCGCCTCCGGTCCGCCGGCCTTGGCGATGGCTTCCAGGTTGAGAATCGCCTGTTGCTGGTCAGGACCGACACCGCCACGGCGAACTGCGGCCTCCGCGTCGGCCGCAGCCTGCTTTGCCGCAGCGAGGTCGCCGCCATTCGCCTTGTAGGCTGCGTTGAACGCCTTGTCGTGAATCTCGGACGGGTTCTGCGTCTGCTCCTGCTTGAGGACCGTAGAAAGCTGCTGGACAACGGTGGGCTTGGCTTCCGGGGCGTCGGTTGGAGCCCAGACTACAGGCGCGCCGTCGTAGCCGGCAGCGCTCAATTTCTCGTTGACCTTCTTCTGCAGGTTCTCGTTGCTGTTGAGCAAGGCTGCCGATGCGTCACGCGTAAACGACGTCGGGTCCACGCCGGACGAGGCCATCTCCTCGAAGAACTTGACAGTGGGCTCGCGGAAGGCCGTGATGCCGTAGGCGTCGTGCAACTCCGCGGTCGCGGACTGCAAGTCACTCATCATCTTCTGCCACTCGGCGCCTTTGACGAAGCTAGACGAACCGCCGTGGTCTTTGATGGCCTGGGTCATTTTGGTTACGAGACGATTGTATGCGGTCGCGCCAGCCACCATGTCGCTGGTCTTCTGGGCGATTTCCGGTGTCCTGAAATGGACCACAGTGCCGTCTTTGTTGGTCAGCATGCCGACCTTTCCGTCGGCGGTCGGCGCCGCGACGCCAAGCTTCAGGTCTTCAGTCTTGCCAGCCTTCTGCTCGGACAGCGCAAGCTTGGCAGCTTGGAGGTCTAGCTGCTGCTGCTCTTTCTCCTTGGTCCACGACCGGAATTCCTCATCAGCCTTGAACTTCTTCTGGTCGAGCGCCAGATGTCCGCTCGAAATCGCCGCATTCGTGCGAGCGATAGCGACTTGCTGTTGCTGAAGGTCACGACTGGAGGCCCGTTCGACGGCCTGATTCGTCTTGTCGATGGCGGACTGCTCGAGCGCGGCGGCCTGCGCCTTGGCCGTGGCAATGGCCTGGGGGGCCTTGAGGTTGGCGGCCGTAGTCAGTAGGGCGTTCGCCAGCGCCTTGTCGGCATGCGCGGACTTCAGGTCGATGCGCGCCTGCTGGTCGCTGGAGAACTTATCGTACCGATCGACCGACTGATCGGCGCGTCCAGCCTTCTGGTTCAGCGCCTCGCGCTCGTGCTCTTGCAAGACGATGCTCTGGTTCATCTTGTCCTGGAGCATCTGGATAACAGGGTTGGGGCCGGACTTGTGCTGCAAGGCATCACCGAGCCCGGATAGGGCCATAGCGATGTAGAGCCCGATGTGCTGGCCGACGCCCATGTCGTTCCAGTACTTGTTCTGGTCGACCTTGTAGTTGTCGGCTTCTTTCTGCAGCGAGTCGGCGTAGGTCTGCTTCTCGGTGCGCGTCTTTTCGCGCTCTGCGTCCCACGCCTTCTGCTGGTCCTCGATGACCTTCGCGTCTTCGGCGTGCTTGTCGTAGGCAGCCTTGTCGGCATCCGCCTGCTGGAGGTTAACCCCCAGCTGCTCGGCGTTGGCTTCCTGCGCACGCTGGTCAACTGCTTCCTGACGCTGCCGCAGGGTCTCGACCTGCTGATCGATGCTTGGCGGCTTGGATGGAGCAGTGGACTTGGCCTGCGGCTGCTGGGCGCTGGGTGCTGGACCATTACCAGGCCCATTGACCGCGCTGGCCGGCACCCGGAAGTCCGGGTGCGTGGGTGACGTCGCATCGGCCGGAGGCGTGGAGCCGAGAGTAGGCGCGGCTAGGCTGGGAATCTGCGGCAGTTGAGCGGGCGGGGGCGGAGCCAGGTTGTCCGGGGTGGGAGCCTGCATGCCCTGTGGCTGCGGCATAGAGCCGTCCAACTGCGGAGCAACCGGCGCTGCCACCTGCGGGTCGGCGCCCGGAATCTGCGGCAGAGGAGACCAGCCCAGCTGCTGGGTGACCGCGTCTGGTAGCTCGAGTGGCATTACTTCTTGCCTTCGACGGCCTTCACGCGCTGGTGAAGGCGAGCGACGGATGCGAGCGCGGCGCTGATAGCCTTGTTGACGTCCAGGGCCTTGCCCTCAGAGGTCTCCATGACAATGCGCTTGCCGGCCGCGGACTTCTCCAAGTCCTGGGCCATCAGTCCATCCCAGCGTCCCTTGCCGTGCTTGGCGTCCTTGTACTCCCACGATACTGGGCCACGCAGGGCGTCCAGCATGACGTCGATGTCCTTGCCGCCGTCGGACACGTTGGTTTTGAGGCGCTCGTCGGACATCAGTGCAGCGCCCGCAACCTGTCCGCCGGCGCTGAGCAGCGGGCCGAGGATGCCATTGTTCGGTGCGGATGCGAGCCCGGTAGCCGCGTTCAACTGCGCGGCATCCATGCCGGTCAGTTGGCTCAGGTAGGCCTGAATGGCCTGATTATTCATGCCGGACTGCTGCAGCTTCGCCTGAAGGTTGGCCAGCGTCGTGTTCTGGTTCATCTGCCCCTGCTGTAGGGCGGTCTGCTGGTTGAGGCCGGCCTGGTTGGTCGCGAGACCGACGTCAGTCGTACGTCCGGCGTTCGCAACGTTCGCCAGCTGGGCCTGGGCCGCCTGCTGGTCGCTCAATGCCGCCTGCTGCGCCTGCCCGGCAACGTTGCCTTGGATGCCAGCGATGCCGCGTGCCGCGCCTAGGCCCATCTGGGCGGCGTTTCCGCCACGCGCCATGTGGGCGATGGCCTGCTGACCGGCGATGGCCTGCTGGCCGGCGCGCCGTGCCGCTAGCTCGCCTGCCCCCATCTGCTGGCCGCCGGCAATGCCCTGGAGCTGTTGCATCTGCTGCAGCTGGGCCTGGCGGAACTGGTCCTGGGGGGCGGTCGCAATCTGCGCGGGTGCAGCCAACTGGGTCTGGCCGGCCTGCGGGGCACGCTGCCGCTGTGCCTGGCCGACGCCACGGTTGATGATGCCCATGATTTGGTCGCGGTCCTGGAACTGGGTCTGTTTTTGGTCGGGGCTACCGCCGCCCACCCACCAGCTGAGGTCACTCGGGTCAGACATGGTCAGTTGCTCCTTGTAGCGGGCAGTTTGTAGAGCGGCCCCTTGATTCCGCCGGTGAGGACGAGCTCCGACAACTCGAACGCAGCGCCAAAGTTGGTCGTGGCCTCGACGTCCTGAATTTGGAACTGGATGGCCTGGCAGTCTTTGTTGAGGTGGATGCGACGCTGGTACACGCTCGAACCAGTCGAGCCGTAGGGTCCTACGCCGTAGGGTCCCGCGCCGTAAGCCGTAGCCGTGAAGTTAGTGTCGACGTTCAGGTCGAACGGCGCCGACCACTGGTACTCGTAGTTGAGCCGGTAGCGGACGCGCAGCGTGTGTGGCGACCGGTACTCGCCGAGGAACTGGGCGTACCAGACGCGCTGCCACCCCTGGAGGTAGCCAGCCATCTTGAGCCACGCCATTTCGAGCACCATCGGGATGTGGCTATTATCGTCCCTGTACAGGCCAGGCGTCTCGACAAAAACGCGTCCGTCCGTGCGGAGGTAGTAGTACAGGCCGCCGAGCGTGAGTGCATCTAGCCCCTCATGGTTGGTGAAACGCGACCACTGAGACCGCTGGTAGTCGAAGTGCAGCGTGGAGCCCAACGAGGTCAAAAAGGTGATGCGCTGGGCGACCGGGGAGAGGGTGGCAGCCGTGATGGCTTGGCTGTCGTAGGCACGGACGTCCGAGCCGATGTCGACGACGCGCCGATCGCGCCCCAACATGCGGATACCCTTGGCCGACTTGAACGCGATGCCGACGGGGGTCTGCACCACGCTCTGCGGGGCCACGCAGCCAACATCCGAGGTCACCAGTTGTCCCGGCGTGAAGGCGTAGACGTCGGGGGTCGTCGTCGGATTCGGCAGCGGCCCGGGGCCGCCGATGACATATACCGCGGTCTCACGGAACGGGTACACGGCGTCATCCATGATGCCGATGGCGGTGATGGCGCCCCCAAACGGGTCGAGCTTCTGTTTGAGCGGCTCGGCGAAGTCGACCGCAAACCCGTCCTCGAGCTCTTGGCTGTAACGGACCAGTGTGGGATCCGTCGGGTCAGTCCAGAACAGTCGGTTCTTTCCGACGCTGAGCACACCCCCAGCCATCGGGGCTGGGTCGTTGCTCAGGATGCCGCCGTTCGTGTACAGCGGCTCCTGGGCGATGAGAACGTCGTCGGACATCGAGTCGAAGAACGACCAGGTATCAACGGTCGGGTCGTTCAGGATGTAGCCGTTGTTTCCAGTGGCGGTCGGGTTGAGCGAGGTGACACGATAGAACGTGTCCGCCGTGTTAACCGGGGCCCGGGCGATGCAGACTCGCACGCGGAGCCGCGAGGTAACGCGGTACATGGGGCCGATGATGTTCGCGGATTCGCCCGATGCGAGGTTGACGGTGAACGGGACCGACGTTGGCCCGCGGTGAATCTCGCCCTGGCTGTCGACCTCCTCGTACCACGCGACGTAGGTGTACGTGCCAGCGGTCAGGCTGCTGCCGCTGCCCCCGCCGATGGTCGTGATGCTTCCATCAGGCGCGTAGTTCCATCCCGCCTCCGCCCAGCGGTTGGCGTCGTAGTTCCACGGCATTGCGCCAGCCAGGTACAACCCGCGACCGAGTTGCTCCGACTGCCAGGCGTTCAGGTCGTCGAAGTCGAGCGTGACCCAGCGGATGCCGGTCTCCGCAAATTGTCCAGCAAGGGCTGCCAACTGCTCGTTGTAGAGCAGTGGGATTCGCCATTTTCGGCTGTCGTTCGGGTCTGGGCTCGGTGACGATGTCCAGATGCTGGCTCCGTCGACCTGCGTCCCATGGGCGATGGTCGGCATGGTGCGCGCCACCGCGACGTAGTCGGACAGACGGATGAGCAGGTAGACCGAAAAGAACGGCACGTCATGGGTGACGTACACGTATGCGTCAGTGCCGTCGAAGAACGGACGACTGGACGCAGACACCCCGCGCAGCATGGATGGGATGGACACGGTGCCACCACCAGCATTGGTGTGCAGCAGGCCGATGGTCGAGTCGCGCTCGCTGGATAGGCTCTTCGAGTATCCGACGATATAGACGTCATTTCCGCTCGCTGCGACACCGACGTTCATCCAGTTGGGAGGCGTTGGGTATGACGCACTGGTCACGACGTTGGTCCAGGCGAGCCCGGACAAGTCTGACTGCACGCCGAAGGCGCTGAGCGTGGTGCCCGCGCTGACGCTGACGCCAAACACGATGGTGCTTGGTCCGTAGGTGACACCAACGTTGGACCCGGTTGTCGGAGGGCTGCTGACGTCAAAAGCGAGTGGCGACGGCAGGCCAGTCGCCGCCGAGCCCAAGACCCCGGTGACGTCCACGAACGCCACGCGCGCAATCTGTGCCGTGTCCGTGACCCACGCAATGCACGCAGGCTGACCCGCGACCGACGGAACAGGGCAGGCATCGAACCCGATGGCCTGGTTGTTGAGGTCAGTGGTTAACTGCGTCGGAGTGACCGGCAGCGTCGGGTTGTTCGCGTCCACAACCGCTACCCAGATGGAGTGCGCCGCAAAGTCCGCGTAGTAGATATGGAGCGCAGTGCCACCAACCGGAACCACGCGCGGGCGGGTTCCTACTGCGGTGAGCTGAGCGGCCGGGCGGAGTTGACGCTTGGTGCTGTCCTCGAGCACAGACCACCAAATCCCGCCGCGCGAGTCCACCCAGGCAACCACGGTCACGTTGTTCACAGTGTTCGCGTCGACCTGGCTTTGCTCGGTACCAGTCTTGACGATGGTCTGCTCACTGGCCGTAATGCTCAGCGGGTTGCCCGTGTAGGCCATGCGGTCAGCCACCGGACGGTAGCTGTACGTGCCTCCGGTCGTGTAGAGCACGAGCTCGTCATCACGGTGTCCGATGCCCTTAGCGCCCGAGTAAAGCGCGCCCGTCCCCTCGACCATCGAGCCAAGCGCGCGGTACCCGGTCCGCTTGACCAGCGTTGTTTCAGCGGTGAACACCGCGTTCTGCAGGTCGAGCAGCTTGACGGGTGGAACCTGCTTGCGGTCCTGGTCCGTATTGACGCCGCCGGCGAAGGGCAGCGCTATTTTTGCCTCGCGCAGCGCCATATCTCAGGTGTCGTAGACCAGATCTATGGAAGTGATGGTGAAGGTTGGGCCACCGGTGTTGATGACCTGCACCCAGACGGTGGTCCCGGGACTGAACGTGGTGTTTGCCGTGCTGGTGAACGAAGTTGCCGAAGTTGTCGCCGACGGGGTGCTTGCCGACAGCGCTGCATACGCGGTCCCACCGCCAGCCCCGGGCACGGTCTTTGGGGTCAGGCTGGTGACCAGCGGATCGAGCGTGGCGGACGCCGATAGGTTGATGCGCACGGCGGTGACGTGGCAGTTGTCGAGCATGGAAGGCCCGCGGATATACCCGTTGCAGGTGGCCGGAATGACCACACCAGCCGACCCGCCGATGGTGCCGATGGTGGTACCGGAAAGCTGGTTGATGTCCCCAAGGCTCGGCGTCCAGCGTACGGTGCGCGTGCCGTGCTTGTAGAGCCCGGTGCCCTGTACGGTGACGTTCGCGTTGTTGCCGGCTGTGAGGCCAAGCGTCGCCGTAATTAAACCACCAAACGTCGACGTGCTGTTCGCGGTCAGGACGCCGAACACGCCGAGCGTGGACGACATCGTGACCGGCTGCGTGATGGTATTGGTGGCCGTGATGGCGCCGGCGTTGTCGACCTGCATCAGCTGGGCGCTGGCAGGCAGGGCTGCAAGCCAGGTCAAGTCGTAGCTGGCAGCGAGCGACGCCGGACTCTTGTGTCTCACGCGGGTTGTGGGCACGCCGGCAGTAGGCTGCGGCTTGTATTCGAATAGGTCCAGGTCGCCGTGGGCGACGCGCGCGTACTGGCGGACGCCAGCGCCAAGCTGCTGGCGGAACGCGTAAGTGTCGCTTGCGTCGGTATAGTCCGCCAGCGCCGCGACGCTGATGTAGTCGCCGCCGATGCCGCCCACGCCAGAGATGTTAAGCGTCGAGCCGCTGGTCAGCTGGACGTTGTTGCCACCGGACGAGCGCCAGGTGAGCTCGTTGTTAGCCGAGTTCATGAACAGCGCGCCTGCGTACGCGGTCACTGCGCTGGTCGCCTGGGGTTGGAAGTCGACGGCCTTCAGGTTCGTGATGCTGAAGAACGAGCCGCCACTCGACCAGGGGACGTCAGCAGTCACCGTCGCTGCTGTCGCAAGTGGGACCTTGACGCCCTTGCCTGGGCTATGGTCGTGTTGGTCTACCAGGCCAAGTGCAGCATTGATGAGCGAGCCCCAGACACCGGTGTCCGACGCTTCGGTGGGCAGAATCAACGCCATGTTGGCGCTAGGCGGCTGCGGCATGATTTAGACCTCACTCATGGCTGGATGGCCCCGAACGCTTTCCATGTCCCAGGGGTCCCTGCAGCGACGCAGACCCACCCGACGAAGTCGCCGGCGATAGCGTTGGCGTTGAATACGACCTCGCCCTGCAGGTGGGTGCCGGTGCTTGGCGCAGACAGGCGCGAGGCGAACCCGCGCAGGCCGTTTTGCAACGTCATCAGCTGGTACCAGAACGACGTCGCATCGGTGCCCCACTGGACGATGTCACCGGCGGTACCGGAACTGACGTACCGCCAGCGCAGTGCACCACCGCCGAGCCCGGGGTAGATAGCCGCGAACTCGTTGGCGCCGACCTGTGTGACCAGGGATAGCGCCTTGTTGGGAAAGTTGGCGACCGCACTGGCGGTACCCGGAGCGAAGCGCTGACCGCCGATAGTCGTGACGTCAGGGGTCACGTAGCGGTTGACGTTAACCCCGCCGAGAGTGGCGCCATACGCGTCGTCGACCAGCACCGGGTTGATGATGTTGATGTTGGTGACGTCGTCGATTTCGATGTCGACGTTCTGCGGCGACGAGGTGATGTGTATGCCCTGCGTGTAGGCGGACGGGATGCCGGCCTGCAACTGCACGTTGGCGATGCGAACATGGGAGACGCCATCGAGCGTGATGCCGGTGAGTCCAGTCGCGCCGACGCCTCCGTGCTCCATGTGCAAGTCGGTTAAGCGATAGTTTCCGCTGGCGCCGATGCCCTTCAGGTAGAAGGCTGACGAGTTATTGCCCCAATTCTCCGAGGTCACATTGTCGAACAGGATGCCGGCGCAGGCGTTCGAGTTGCCGGATTGCTCGTCGATGTAGATATTGTGTCCGCCGTTGTGTAGGGCCCACGTGTTGCGTACTTCGATGGGACCCATGCCGTTGGTCGCCGTGACGCGCAATCCGATGTTGGCGCCGCCCAGGATGACGCAGTCGCGGATGTAGCTGTTGATGAACAGCGAGACGAAGCTGACCACAGCGTCGGTGCACTTGCCGTTGCCGTTGAACCGGATGCCGGTCAGGAATGCGTACTCCTGGTTACCCAAGCGGTCCTTGTTCGTGACAAGGGTTGTTCCAGCGAAGGAATTTGACGCCTTCATTTCGGTCGCGGTCGGGTATGCGAACAGCCCGCAGCCGTTCGGAAGGTATACGGTGTTCCCCGACAATACCGTACCCTTGGGCAGGATGACGGCGCCACCGTACGAGCCGGCCGTGGTCTTTGCGATGTTGTCGAGCAGCGTTTGCAGGGCCGGACGGTCGTCGGTTACGCCGTCGGCAAGAATGCCGTAATCAGACGCCAGAACAGAACCAGGAGGAGGCTCTACTGTGGCCGTGTTCGCGTCCTGCAGAGTTCCAACCTGCGTCTCCAACCGAGCGATGGCATCAGCATGGGACGTCGACTCGCGGGCCAGGGACTCGGAGTCTGCGCTGACCAGCGACGCCACGAGGCGCTGTCGCGTGCGTCCAGGCTTGACCTTGGACTTGGCCATCAGTAGCCCCAGCCCGGCTCGTCATCGTCGTTATAGCCACCGCCACCGGAGCCATATGGCGAGAGGTAGAAGGGCTCGACGTCACGCCCATCAGATGCCGTGCTGATACGTGCCGTCAGTCGCGCAATCTCGCGGTCGACCGACGACAGGTCCTGCTCTTGACGGTCACGGCAGCGCCGCCAGGCAAGTTGGTAGACCAGTTCCTCGTATGCGCTGATGGAGTTGAAATTGGCAGACGCTCCCCCATCGACCAGGATGGGCGCCGACGGGATGTACCACACCCGCAGCGTTTCATTGACGGTTGGGGTTGGGTGGAGCACCAGTTGGTCGGCGGACCCCGCTCCGCCGCTGCCTCCGCCCTGCAGGCGGTAGACGTATCGCTTTCCGTACAGATTTGCGTACTGGTGCGAGACATCTAGGTCAATCTTACGGAGCCGACGCCACCCGCTCGCAACAGATGGGTCGGCAATTTCGAGCTTGCGCAGCTCATAGAACGAGGTCGGCTCGCCGTTCATGTCACTGTCGACGGAAACCGACAAGTCGTACGTTGGTGCGTTGGCTAAGTACGTGATGGTGAACGAGCTGACCAGACGGTCATCGCGCTTCGATTTCAGGATATCCCACAGCTCGGCGATGGCTTCATTGATGAAGTCAGTGAGTAGAGCGTCGGTGATGTCCGACGAGTTCTCGTACGAACCGCGAAGCTTAATCGCGTTCCGCATATCGGCGAGTGTGACGAAGCGCGCCATCGGTTAGTAGCCCGGAACGCCCTTCTGGCCAACGATAGTGATGACGAGGAAGTCGGTCGTCGCGAGGTCAGTCGCCGCGCCGCTCGTCGCCAGGTTGGTGCCGAACGTCAGGACGCGCGTGGTCGGGTTGTAGTCCGTAACGTAGCCGTCCTTGTACGCAGCCGCGCCGGTGGTCGACCAGATGCGCAGGTCGATGTCGATGACGACCGGAATTCCATCGCTGAATTTCACGGTGTACGCGCCAACGCCGGTGCGGGTCACGTCAGCGGCAATCGTGCTGACGAAGTTGTTGCTGGAGTGCATGAATCCAGCGGAGGACGTCGCCGAGAACGTCGACGGGGCCCGGATGGGAGCTGCCGCGCCCTGCCCCTGGAGCTTGCCGTACATCGTAATGTGCTCGTACGGCATCGCGTACGACGGGTTTTCAGAGCGGTTCATGGTGGCTCCTTAGGGCAGCAGGATGACAACGTTGTATCCCGGGGCCTTGCAGCTGAAGTTGTAGTACTCGCCGATGCGGGCCTCGTAGCCGTCGTTGCCTTCCGAGACCTTGATGATGCTGCCGGCGCGCTTCTGGAGGAAGTTCGGCGCCGGGCCAGCGCTGAACATGCACCACGTCGACCAGGTCAGGACGTAGATGCGCTTCTGCGGGCAGCAGCGGTCGGTGTAGATGGTCAGGTCGTGGCCGTTGAGGTTCACGCTGAACCCCTTGAAGCCGACGGTCGCCATCTTCTTGCCGTCGTAACCAACGGCCGAGGTGATGACCCACTTACCCTCGAGCTGCTTCGACATGTTGCCGAAGGTGATCGGGTTCATGAAGCAGGTGTCCGGGTCGCCACCGATGTTGTCGGCAGCCGCGACGCCGTCGGTCAGCGCGTTGGCGATAGAGCGTCCATCGGTCGCATCGATACGGATGCCGCCCAGGTAGTCTGACTCCAGCGTACGGTCGACGTTGTAGAACAGCGTCGAGGTCGGCGCGGCATCCGGCACCCAGTCAGCAAGACCAGACGAGGCCAGGTTGCCCGAGCCAGCGGCGATGGCATCACCATTCAGGTAGATGTAATCGGTGTTGGTGGTACCCGTGATGGCCGTCGCGATGGCGATGGTCGTGGTGAACGAGCCGGCAATGCGGTTGACGGTCGCGATAACCGCCGTGGTGCCACCGTTGCGGAGTGCGCCGCCAAGCGTGGCCGAAGACACGATGACCTCACCCTGACGGATACCCCACATGGACGAGATGTCCTGGAAGGCCAGGTTGACGGTTGCCGTGCTGACCACACCATCCAAACGGCCGACTTCGCCGGCCTGGGTGCGGAAGAAACGGAAGTTGATGTAGTTGCCCTCGGCCTCTAGGCCGTTGTCGAACTCGTCGAAGGCAGACTCGAACGCGTCTTCGTCGCCGGTCGCGGTTGCCTCGATGGCCTGGTTGTCCACCTTGGCGATGCGGTAGTGGCTCTTGCGCGTGACGTTGAAGTTCTTGTAGGTCGACGTGTTGTTCGTCGCGTTGGTGACGGCGATACCGAAGTTCGACGAGCCACCGCCGGGTAGCGCGGTCATGATGGGCTGCACCCATTCACGGCCGCCCACCATCTTCTTTTGCGACTTGGCGAGCATGCCAACGGCGCGGTTCTTCTGCATCGCCATGCGGGCGACCTCGAATGGGGAGTAATGCTCCTTGAGCATCGGGTCGAAAGCGGTCAGGTCCAAAACAGCCATGGTCGTATGTCCTCAGGAAAGGTTGGTTGGTGTCAGGCCCCGGCCGACGGAAAGTGCTTGGCGCGCAAGGCACGGGCTTGTGCTGCGCGGCGCTCGTGGCGGTCCATCGGTTGCGAGTTCTCCTCGTCGATGGCCGTCGTCTCGGTTGCTGGCGCGGGCTTCGACTGCGGCTTCGCGGCTGGACCTGATGCCGCTCCTGGTGATGCCGTCGTGGTGGCCTTGGCCGGCGCCGGGGCGGGCGCGGTCGGGGTGGAGTTGAGCTTGGGGCGCAGGCGCTCCGCCTTCTTGACGGTCTCCTCTGCCTGCGCCTTGAAGTAGTCTTCGGCGAGTTGAGCAGCGGACTTCCAGTCGACCTGGTCGCCGCGCTTAACCTGCTCCTTGATGACTTCGAACACGATACTGGACGGGTCGTCCTGCTCGTGGAGGAACGGGAACGAGTCGGCGGCTGCCGACACGAGACCGCGCACCTGCTCGAGCGCCTTGCGCTCGTTGGCAGCGGCATCGGCGGCCTCGCGGGCCTGCTTGGCCTCCTGCTCGGCCTTGGTGCGGGCCTCTGCAATCTTCTGCTGCTCGCGAGTCAGGTCGGCCTTGTATGCCTTGACGGCGCGGACAGCCTTGCGGCTCTCCATGGCCATCTTGACCTCGGCGGGGAGCTTTACGCCGAGGCCGGTCTCGGACAACTCGGTCACAAGGTCGGTCAGGACGTCTTTCAGCTCGCCGTCGTCCGCGGTGCCGTAGAGGTCGCGGAGGTGGGCCATCATCGTGGCACCCGGCCGCTCAATCCACGACGTGCGGTCGGGAATCTGCTTCTCGCGCTCGGCCAGCGCAGTCTTCATCTCAGCGAGAGAAGCGCGCTCGCGCTCCAACTCAGCCTTCGCGTCGGCATGGGCCAGCTTCTCACGCTCGAGGGTGGCGCGCTCGACCATCATCGCGGCGTCAGGCTTGGCGGCAACCGGTGCAGCAGGCGCTGGCACCTTCGCGGCCGGTTTTGCCTCGGCCTCAGTCTCGACCGGGACCAACTCATCAGCCTCGACCTCCGACGCGGTCTTCGCTGGGGCCTTCGCAGCTGTCTTGGTCTCCACAGCCATCGGGACAAGGTCGCCAACCTCGAGCTCGCCATCGTGCTGTTTGGCGATAGAGCGGAACATCGCCTTGACCTTGTCGTTGATGACTCGGCTCTGGCGTCGTGGCTCTGCTGGCTCAGCGTTCTCCTTGGGAGAGGCAGTGACAGCGCCCGGAGTGTCGTTCTCGTCGGCGCCGGCGGAGTCATCCGCGGAGTCACTGGGCATGTCGATAGCGGGGGTGTATTCGTCGCTCATTGCATTCCTGTCACGGGCATGCCAGCAGCCATCATGGATGTGGCTCCGCCCATCGGGTCAGAGATGGTTCCGTCGATCCCGCCCATCGGACCGATGAGCGGGGCGAGTTGATTCGGAGTCTGCATGCCACCCATGGGCATCCCAGGCGGTCCGCCAGGCGTAGGTCCAGGCGCACCAGGCATCGGTCCGCCCTGGTCAGGCGGCGGCGCGCTCGGAGGTGCGGCCATCTCCTTGAGGCCTTCCAGCATGGTCAAGAACCACCGATAGCGCCCCTGGAGCGCATCACCTGCGCCCTCACTGTACGCGTTGCCCAGCTCGCCCAGGGCCATCTGCTCGGCGAGCATCGGGTCCATCTGCGGCGTGGGCACACACTCGGAGATGGGTACGGACTCGTCGCCCAGCATCTCCATAACCTTCTCCAACATCCGGTACGGCCCGAGCAGGTGGCGGAATGAGCGTTGGAGGTCGGGCTCGTCGAACAGCGACGCAGTCTGCATCGGGTTCGTAAGCAGGCCGGGAATCTTGCCCAGGTCGCCGAGGGCATCGAGCTTGCCAGCGCGGGACTCGGGCAGGAAGTTGATGGGCTCCATTGCGAGGTGGTACGCGCCGCCGTCGAAGTCGAAGCGGTCCCACTCGATTTGGTCAATCCAGGGCGCCAACTCGATGGGGTGCGACTCGCCGTCCTCGTCCTTGCGCGTGGGCAGCTTGCCATCACGCTGGTCCTCGGCCATCTCTTTGGCCTCGTCGAGGATAATCATGCCGACGTCGACGCGGGCCATCGCGTACTGCGTCTCGAACTGGCTAAAGCGGTCAGACTCGATGTCGTACATCGTGTCGAGCGCCTTGCCGCTGGCGTTGGGGCCCAGTGGGTTTTTCGACGCAGCGGCGGCCTGGCTGATGCCGCTGATTTCGTACATCTGCTGGATGAGCCAGCGCAGCGAGTCCATCGCCTGGCGAGACGCGGGGTCCGGCGCGATGAATACGGGCGGCGGACCGTCGGTCTCGATGATGGCGGGGTGCCGCGCCCGCATGTGGTTCTTATCGACGTTCGCCTGGCGCTGCTGAAAAATCTTGAGCGCGGAGCCCCAGTAAAGGGCCTCTTGGTGGTCACGCCAAAGCTCGTTAACCTTGTGCTGGCTACCGGCGAGCTGCTGAATCAGCCCGATGCCGTAGTAGCCGCGCATCGACGGCGTCCACTGCACGCGCGCGAATGGGAAGCGCGGCCGGCACCAGGAGTCCTCCTCGAGAGGCAATCCACCGTCGCGAATGCACACGACCATGCGGCCATTATCCGCGTCTCGGCTTGTTGGCAGTCGCCAGCCGTAGCCCACCTCGACTTGGTCCAGGTCCATGGGCATGTCGTAGTCGTAAGACGTCCAGTAGTCGCGCGGTGCTGGCGACAGGGCTAGGATGCGGTCCCTGGCCTTGGGATACCGCGCAATCAAGATGTCGCGGTCGACCAGCTTGACTCGCGCCATTGTGCGGGGCATGCCGTTACGCGCCTCGCCGTCGTCGAAGACGAGCTCGGAGCGAGGGAACCGCTCAATGCCAACGTCGCCGCCGTCGCGAAAGGCCTGCACGAAGCCGTCGCCGCGCACGACTGCGTCGCGCATCATCATCGGCAGCATGCGCTCGAAGTTGGGCTGGCCAATCTTGCGGCGCAGCACCCGCGAGGCGCGACGGGCGTACAACTTCTCCGTATACTCGGCGTCGTCGCACGAGATGATGGGCATCGGGCGGCGCTTGCCGTTGCGCGCAACGATGGTGTCAACCATCGACTGCAGGACGTTCAGGTAAGACGAGGCGCCCTGCTGCGCGCGCAGGAAGTCCATCGCGGCAGTGGCGATGCGCCGACCCACAGGACGCCCCTCGTAGATGGCCTCGTGGAGCAGGTCCATCGTCTGGTACGCACGCAGGTAGGCGCGCCGCGTGTCAGTCCAGGCCCAGAACCCGCTGGTCGCCTCTGACTTGCGCTGGCGCCACCAAGCAGCAGATGGCCCAGCTGGCACGTCATCGTCAGGCGCATCGCGCCCAGGACGCCTGTCGGCGACGTCCCTCTTCTTACGGGTCGCCAGCCGTCAGGCTAGCGCGTAGCTGGTGCGCGGGACGTGCCTCGGGCCACGCGATGAGGCGTGGGTAGGTCGTGATGTTGATGCGGTAGTCGTCGGTCATCGCGGACCAGGACGTGGTGACCTCGAAGCATGGCTTGCCGAGAACCTGAAGCGTCTGAATCTCAGACCGGGCGCCACACTCCGCATACGGAGACTCGTGGATGACAAGGCAGTCAGCGGGCGAGTAGCCGAGTGCGGTGACGTGACGACACGCCATTTCCATGGCCGCGATGCCAGGGGAGAGTGCTTCGTTGATTCGACTGGAGACGTCCAGCATCACTTCACTCTCACAACCGGTTCGAGACCGGCGGGGACGTTGAGGTCTCGGGCGACGTCGTCCCATATCTCGGAGCCGAACGTCTTGTAAATGCCGTCCAGGCGAGGGTCCTGCTTGGGTGGCAGGGTGGCCGTCCCCGCCTGGACGGGTGCCGTAGCCAGGTCGACGCGGCACGCGCCCACCTGAACCGTGGATAGCGAGATGCCGCGCTCCAGCGCCCAATCAAGCAGTCCCTTGACCTGCTCAACGTCAGTCGTAGGCGTTGACTGCGACATCTTCGAGTTCCCGCTCCTCTCTTAGCATCCATTCCGGGGTGTTGGGAAGGACTTTGGGTGGTGGCTCACGGAAACGGTGGTGGTAGCTGTGGCGGTGGATATACAGGTACCCATCTGCGCTGTCACGATGAGTCCTGGGGTCCTCTTGCAAGGACTCAGGCAGGCCATCGGCCATCGACTTGAGCCGGTCCAGGCGATGAGTCTTGTACTCGGCGATGACCGGCGACCCCAGGCGAAACTGCAACTGCTTCTTGCGCAGGTCGGTGTTGAGTTGGCGGATGGCCATGGACTTGTTCGGCTTCTCGGCCTCGATGATGGGGATGTTGTAGCGCTCCATCCAACGCCGACTCCAGCCCTTAACCGCTGGCTTTCCGCCGCCGCCCGCGTCCGCTACCCAGAGCCCAACGGTGGCCATCTCAGCTACCCGCTTGAGCACATCGGCCATCTCATCGTAGTCGAGCCCGGCCATCTTCCAGGATGCGACCTCGTACAGGATGGGGTCAACCAGTGACCAAGCAACCATCGTCCAGGCGAATGCGCGAGTAGTGCCGAGGTCGCAGCCGACGCCGATGGTGTAGCGGCGCTTCTCTTTGACCCAGCCGGGCAGGTCGAGTAGGGCGGTTTTGACGTCTGGAAATCCGTCCTCAAATAGCCGCATCGGGGCGTAGACGACTTCGGCCTCGTTGACCTTGTGTAGGTCGTAGACGAAGCGGGCATCCTCCTTGACCCAGCGCCCGTACCACTCGCGGAGCAGGTCGGGGTCATCATCCTCCCAGCCGTTCTCGGCGATGGCTGCGCCGGCCGTGCGCTCCCAGCGGAGGCGGATGGCCGCCTTCTCTGCCTCGGCCTCATCAGCAAACGGGCCGACGAGGTCATCGACGCCAGCGCGACCCGCGACGAACCACTGACCGTCCTGCCAAACCGGCTTGGCGAAATACGGGTTGTCGACGACAGAGAAGTTGTGAACCTCCCAGCCCTTTGTTGCTCCATCGTCGGTGCGCGTTACGTCATAGAAGAATCCAGTGCAGTCGCGGCCCGGTGTGCCTGTGAGCCAGACCTCGCCACCGAAGTCCGCCGAGCCAGCCTGTATAACGGACTTGTAGAATCGCTCAAGCCATTGAAAATCCTGGCTTTCATCTATCCAGATGACATGCTTGGCGAGGCCACGGAGCTTGTTGATGCTCCGCTCGTCGTCGGCGCCGAACAACTCAATCAGTGACCCGTTGCTGAACACCAGTTGGAGGTCGCCGCTGCGGATATCCACGCGGATACCACCCATATCGACAGCCTCGACACCGCCTCCGCTGTCGAGCGGCTTGCCGTACTGGTGGAGCAGATCGACGAGTCCAGTCGCGGTGTCGTTCATCCAGGCGCGGCTGCGAGCCTCGACTCGTGTCGTTGTGGCGTACACGGCACGAAACCGCGGAGTCTCCAGCGCGCGTGCAATCAGCTCTGTGCAGCCGCCCGACGTGGCGCCCGACCGGCGGGTCTTGTTCGTGGCGCGGCGCTTGTGCTTGCTGGTGTAGAACGCTGCCTGCTTCGGGTAGTAGAACGCACGCAGGCGGTCGACCAACTCGCGCACGGTAGACTCGGTCTGCTTGCGCACGTCAAGCTCACGCCGCTTGGCTAGAAGCCGTGCGATTCGGTCAGTCTCGCTCACCCATCGGAGGGGCGGCGCTTCTGGTGCCGCATCACGACGGATTCGTCTCCGCCTCAGTCGCGTCCCTGACCTCAATCTTCAGCCCGAGCCGAGCCAGCGCAATGGCTGCACTGTCGCCGAGCATGTAGACCCGCGCCAGGCACTCGGGACAGGTCGCGGACTGAATGGACTCAGCGGCGAGGTGCCACTCTGTGACGGAGACTGAGCCCGCGTTGGTCTCTGTGCAGATGCCGCAGAACGTTGTGCTGGACACATCGTCATCGATGGCCTCGATGTGCATCACGTTGCTCACGACGGCTCGCTCGCCTTCCCCGGCTCGAACGTCGGGCAGAACGACCGTGCCAGCGCAGTCCCATCAGGCGTTGCCAGCCACTGGTCAGCGCCCGAGATGGGCCACTCGACCAGACAGGCGGTCAGTTGGGCCAGCGCCTCGACCGGAGTCTTGCCGTGGCCGCGAAGGGGCGAGTTGACCCCGTCGATGGACGACGTGCAGGTCTCGCCATCGTCAGTTACGGTAAGCGTGTACTCGTACTTCTTCACATTCGCTCCGTCTTAACGCCGTGCATCGCCAGCCAATCTTCCACCTCAGAGTGCACCTTGGCTACGCCCTTGGCCATAGACGCCTGGCCCTTGGACAGTTCTTCGTGTGGCGTCTCGAGATAGATGACCCGGTCTACTGGAGGTGCCTCACCAGGATGAGCCTCACGCCACTTGCGCAGCGCGCGGCTCGCAGCCACGCCTTCGATAACCCACGGGCCGGGCTCATCCATCCATAGGCTAGCGAGTCGCGATGCCTCAGACCAACTATCCTTGCCAAGGTGCGCGGTCTCCGCGATAAGGTCGTCGGTGTGCTTGACCGGACCAACCATGTTGTTGGCCATAGTGGTCTTGCCGGTCCGCGGACCACCGGTGATGACAACCCTGCTCACGGTTCATCCTTGCACGCGGCCTCGCTGTGCCGCTCTAGCGCGGCCTTGTACCGCTCTTGGGCCGCGCGAAGTATCTCACCTGCTGCACGCAGTTCGCGGGCTGCAGCGCGGAACTCCATGTAGGCGGCTTGACTGTCGCCTGTGAGGATATGCCCACTGTTGGACGCGGCCTCTTGAAGAGGAGGCATCGGCGCAGGCTGCGAGTAGACCTCGCGCGGGTTGCACAGCGCCTCGGCCAGCGTCTCTTCTGACTCAGCCGAAGTGATGCTGGGCCCATGCGTCACCACTGCCTTGTTCGGCAGTTCGGAAATCATCTGACGCACCTTTCCGCTAACATGACGCGGCTGCTTGACTCCTTCTCCGTGCTTGGGAAGCGCCGAGACGCGAGATGACTGCAGCGCCCACCCGTCGATGCGCTGCGGGCCGGCCTGATGTTCTGCCTCGAGGGTGGAGGTCACATGGCTGTGGCGACGCAGGACCTCGAGCGGAATGCCAGCGGGCGCGCAGAAGACGCAGTACTGTCCCTTCTCCTCGTCGCACGCGCAGGACCCGCTCACTTCTTCACGTCCTTCTTGACCGGTAGGTCCTCCCACTTACGCTGGGCCACGTTGCTCCAGCGGACCTCGCAGCGCTGCGGAGGGTCGATACCGCGCCACACCAGCGCGAACCATCGGTCGTCAACCTCTTCCACGCGGATGGCCTGCATCAGCGAGTCAGTGCTTCCTGATTGGATGGACCAGCGGTCGAGGTTGCGACCGCCAATCTCAACGGGGGTCACGAACTTTAGCATCGTGTAGCCGCGGGTCACTGCAGCACCAGCCTTCCGCCGTCAGGACCAGTGAGAACCGACGTCCTCTCGAGTTCGGTCACAATGGCGACCACGTGGAGTTCCTGGACGAGCAGCAGTTCCTCTCCGTCATGCGGCACGACGATTTGCTTGCCGTCGTTGACGCGCCAAATCATGACGATGTCGCCAACCTTGACGCGAGGCGGCACGATGACGCCCTGCGACGTGGCTGAGCCCTCACCGGTCGAGACGACCTCGCAAATCTTGTAGGGCGTGCCATCCAGCGCGATGTCCGGGATGTACAGCCCGCCCTTGGTCATCTTGTTGTCGTCGATGACGCGAAGCAGCAGGCGGTCGAAAATGGGGGTGAGCTTCATGTGGTCCTGGGTCCTGGTTTGTTTACTTCAAGAACTCGGCAAGGGGGACGTACACCGCGCACGGGTACCGGCGACGCAGTTGGCGTCCGCTCGGCCCGTCAGAGGTGCACACGACGGCGGCGTCCTGCTGCACACCGATATGGCGAAGGAGGGCGCCGGCGATGCCGCGTTGGCGCTCCTCCTTCCTGACATAGCAGTAGTAAATAGTCGGCACCGCTGGGCCTGCACAGTACAGCACCCATCCGACGATGTAGTCGCGGTCCTGCTCGCGCACGCAGACCAGTGCCTTGGTGTCGGGACGGTCTAGCACCTCGTCAATCTGCTCGCCCAACTGCTTGCCCGTACGTGACCCGAGATGCCTCTGGTGGGCATGGGTCGACAACACGGACCGAGCCCAGGTCGAGGCGATGTACGACTGGTCGGACGGCTTGGGCTGGCGGATGACGGCGGTCATGGGTCCTACTTCTTGGCGTCGTTGGCGTGTGGGTCTCGGAACTTGCGGCCGTCGACCAGTAGGCACTCATCGAACTCGTGGCGGAAAGCGTTGGTCACGAGGCGGATGATGTGCTTGACCTTCTCATCTGCGTCCATCTGCAAGGATTCGGCACAGCCTACGACTTCCAGCATGTGGACGTAAATTGACTCATCGGGATGCTGGATGTCGTTCACGCCCCATGTCACCCGGATGTCGAATGCGTCAGAGGTGGCCGAGTGCCTCACGTGGAGGCTGACCGGGAACGGCCACGCCTTGTGCATCGTGACGCGAGAGATGGCGCGCTCCCACGCCTGGAATTCACTCATGGGTTCCTCGGCATGCCATACGGCTGAAAAATCTGCACCCACGCGTCCCCGCCGTGGACCTCGACGAACCACGCGCGGTCGGGCCAGTACTCGCGCATCGACTCCTCGAAGTGGGACGCGAGCACATCGAAGTCGGCGATGTCCCAGCCGTCGATGGGTAAAGTCTCGCGTCGCGCATGAGAGATGACGGCCTCGCACACGTGACGCAGGCGGTCACTCAGGACGCCGATGTCCTCCCCGTCGACCCACGCCAGCCCAGGCTCGAACGTCATGTCCGAGTCGGTCAGCGTGAGGCGCACGTAGCGCTCAACGGGTGGGCGGGTCACGGCTCTCTCATCAGCTTGAACACCGGGTTCGCGCGGAACACTAAGTCAGGCGCAATCTCATCGCTTAGCTTGTCGTGGTCCGTGCAGACGGGCGGGCGCTTGGCACGCTCCTCCTGCCACGCCAGCACCTCAGGGTCCGTCGCCTTCTCCTCGTGCAAGTCGCAGCAGATGTTGCAGCAGTCGTGGGACATGAAAGTCCACGGAACGGCGCCAGCGTTGCGGCACGACAGTCCGGTATTGTCATCGTGGACGTCGATGTGAAAGCGCGGACAGGTCTCGCGTTCCCACTTGTCCTCACGGCGCTGATCCACCACGTACTGCTTGATGCGCGTGCCAGGCGTCGGGTAGTAGTCCTTCAGCGTGGAGTCGAAGGACGAAAGGCTCATGGACTTAGACATGGAACTCCATCCGGTCTTCGAGCCACTCGATTAGCTGCTTGACGTCCTCCAGGCTGTACGGTGGCTTGAGCAGTTCTGACGCATGTGCACTTAGGCGTCGCATGGTCACGGCATCATCACGGTGCAATTCAGCCATAACGCGCATGCGCAGCACCTCGTCGCGGATGCCGGAGTCCGTCGCACCGCAATCGTAGGCGCGCAGGCCGCTGATGGCGTCAGCGAACTCCTCATCGGTCATTGGCGCGCTCACTGAGTCACCCGCACTTCTGGCAGTTGCCGCAGCGCCTTCTCAAGCTGGTGGTGAATGCTCTCGCCCCGGTCGAACCGATAGCACGGCGGCGTGTGCCCCACGCAGGCGACCTTGAACGCCTGGAAGTTGGCAATGCACTCACGGCACCCCGGGTACGCGATGTCGCGCTGGTTGATGTACTTGCTGCGGCTCACGACTTGTCCGCCTTGTGGTCTGCGATGAGTTGGATGCACTCGGCCACGGTCATGCCGCGCTTGGAGTACTCGACCGGCTGGACCCACGAACCAGTCCGGTTGTCGCCGTTCGGATTCACCTTGGCGAGCGACGTGAACACGAGACTTGGCCGCGCCGCCATCTGGGTAACCATGTCCGGCGTGTACATCTGGCGTAGCATCCAGGCGAACACCGAGACGTCCATGGTCGAGATGCGCGCCCGCTCCGCCTTCCACCTGCGCCGTGCGAACAGCCGATACCAGGGCGGACGCTGGCCGAGGTCGCGGAGGCGTTGCTCGCGCTCGGCGACAAGTTCTGGGATTTCTAGGACGCTCACCTGCTGCCTCCATGCTTGCGACACGGGACACCGGAAACTCCGTCGACTGAACATTGGTGGCACCATCCGGCCTCATCGATGGCCGCTTGTCGCTCCTTGAGCATGCGCACCGTGTCCAGGATGCACTCTTGCTGCACCTGCTTCCACAGATCCTTCGTGTACGTCACCTGGTGCTCCTCGTTCGGGCGGAAGGACTCGAACCCACATTATTCTGATTCAAAATCAGACGTCTTGTCCAGTTAGACGACGCCCGAGTGGCCGAGGGTGATGGAGTCGAACCATCGTTTCTCGGGTCAGAGCCGAGCGTCGTAACCACTGGACCAACCCTCATTGAGTTCACATTCGCTCCGGGTCAATGAACTGACGCAGCGCGGCCAACTCGGAGACTGCCGTCCAGAACGCCGTGCTATTGGTCCTGACACCGCCGTGCTTGCGGCACTTGGTCACGCCCCAGATTTCGCGGGCGCACCATACGCACCAAGGCTGGAGTTGCTCGCGGCTCACTTGACCTCTGGCTCCGTGATACGGAGTTCGAAACCCCACGGGTCAATTGCCCAGCCCATGCGCTCAGCGAACAGCCGCAGCATAGACCACTCTGTTCCGTTCTTAGGTCGGATGACCATCTGGAACCGTGGCGCGATGCCGGCTGAGTACTGTTCCTGCTCCATGATGCCGATTTCAGCCTTCACTTCTGCACCTTGACCTTAAACCCCAGGAAGATGACACCGAGCTCGATGTCACTCGGTACCGGGCCCCACATCGGCACGGACGCGTAGACGGGGTCATCTACGGCCGGGATGGCGACTAGGGTGTTCTCACTGGTCACGAACGCCGCATCGTCGATGGTCATGGTGACCTTCAGCCCGTCGTAGTGCAGTGTGCCAGGCGACAGGCGCGGCGTCGTGGCGGTCACGTCCTCGGTCACCATGCATGGCACGTCGATGTAGTCGCTCACGGGGTCCTCAAGTTGCCGCACATACCGCGGTAGCCGTTAAGGTTGCAGTGCGCGCCACAGATGGAGTTCACACAGTCGTAGTCACTGTTGCAGAACTCGTTGCACTGGGTGTGCGGATTGAACTCCGGCGCCTTGGGCTGAGGCGTGGTGTGGCACGCGAACATGACGCACATGACAGCGACTGACAGGACAAGGAGTTTCATTGAGTAGACCTCCAGAGTTCACGAGATAGGACGCCGCCGAACTTGCCGACTCGGCATGAGATGCCGGGCCTCGACTGCCACGTTGGCAGAGACCTCGAACGGTCCAGACACTCGCCGATTTGACGTAAAAGATCGGATAACTGGGCCGGTCGATAGTGTCGACCTTCGTCCAATATTACATTGCGGTACATTTGTTCGCGCGTGACCGTGAAGCTCCGCGCAGTAAGACGCCACTCATAGCTCGGGTCGTTACGGTTGCGGAGTCGCTCGCTGAACCACGCGCGTCGTGTCACGTTCTGCTTGCTGTACGCCCCCCAGGTTAAGTCCCATGATGACCACGTGCTCCCCATGGGTTGCCCGAGCCCCTCGCACGCCTCGTCCATGACGCGCTGTGCCTCGTCTTCGCGCCCGCACTCGGCGAACTCGCGGGCCATCTGGACCAGGGCCAGGGTGTTCATCGGCGCACCTTGGCTCGGTGGCGCTCCGGCCGGTCCAACACGGCTAGTTGCTTGGCGTTCAGCATCGTCCGCACATCGAACTTCTGAGCAGCCCGTTGAATCGCCATGCCCAGGTCGTACGCCACCTGGCCCCAGTCCCAACGGCTCGAGTGTCCGTGCGGCGGTCCACCGAAGCCACGCACGCCAGCGGTGATGACAGCCTCGTACCACTCGCTGCCACGGATGAGGCGGTCGGCGTTGAGCGCGGCCTGGGCCGAGGCACGGGATAGGATGGTGATCACGGCTTGCTCACAGTCCGGCGATACACGTACTCGACGTGGTCAACATTTCCGCTGGTGTCGTACTTCTCATCGTAGCGCTCGTACTCAAAGAATGTGACGCCGTCCCAGTCGCAAAGCAGGAAGCTTGGTGCCCCATGGCTGATGCCCCAGCATCCGGCAAGCGGCCCGTCGAAGCACGTGACCTTGACTTGCTCACCAGGCAGGATGGCCGGCTGCCACTCGTCCTGGTCGATGACGCTGCTGGCCGCGAGGTTGTCACTCATCGCAGTCACTCCACGTGTCGCAGGTCACCCGGGTCCGCTCGCGCTCGGCGTCGGCCTTGGCGCTGGCCTGGACCTTGGCGCGGAGCTGCGCGCTCCAGTGGGCGGAGACGGCGGCGCGTTGGGCGGGCGTGAACGGCATGCCTAGTCCCTGACGTGCGCCCGCGTGGCGCTCCTGGCGCTGACGCTCGTCAATCTCGAGCAGCTTGAATAACCGCACGCCGTCGTATTCGATGTCCAGCGGGTCAACCTTACGTGCGGCCTCAATTTCCTTCCTAGCCCAGCCGCGATCCTCGCGCAGAATAGGCCAAACCTCACCGGCCTTGTTGATCTTGGACCCCTGCGCCGCTGCGTGTTCGCGCAGCATCATGTCCTCTGTCGGATCATGGAGTTGGACCGCACTTGCTCCGTACATCAGCGGAGCGGGCTGGTCGTCCAGCTTCACCGAGTACATGTTGTTCCACGCGTAGCAATTGCGGACCACCGTGCCCAACTTGCCGTACACCTGGACTCGCGTTCCCACTGCGATGCCGTTGGTCGGCTCGGGCTGAGCCGTCACCTCAGCCTTGGTGAACCAGAGGACGTCCGAGTCACCGAAGATGGTCTTCAGGTACTCTCCCTCGATTCGCTCAACCTTCCCGGTCTTACCGCGGTACCTGGACGACACGCTCTGGTTCACCGTAACACGTGACCCTACTGCGATACCCTGATTCGCTGTCATCCCGTCACCGTGCTCTACCCGTGCGCCCAAGTCAAGCGAGAGTGTGCCGCTACCCCACGGGTACCCGAGGCGAACCCCACGCGGTCACGGGATGGACGTATGGTGAGGACATGAAGTTCATCCCACTCCTGTTCTACTTCCTGCTCCAGGGCTGCGTGTCAGCCGAACCCCTCGCGGTCTACTGGTGTCGCCAGACCTGCGACTTCGGACACGGCGCTGAGACTACGTACTCCACCTACGTAGCTGCCTTGTGCGAGGACGACGCCGTGGACCAGATGGTCGAGCTGGGCGAGTGGAAGTCTCCGGCCGCGTGCGTGGCGCAGTGCAAGGAGGCCCAATGAAGCGTGTCCTGACGTTCGAACTGACCGGTGAGGAGGCGATGAACATCGTGGCAGACCACATTGCAGCCAAGAACCTGAAGACTGGGGCAACATACAGCGGAACCGTGTCCTTCGACCGCGACCTGAGAACTGTGACCGTGACTCTCAAGACGGAGGCAGGGTGATGGCGGGCCGTGGACTCAGCGTGGAAGACCAACTACTCAACAAAGCCAACGTGGGCGGCTTCGAGTCAAGTCGTGCCGTGACCATCAAGCGCCTCGCCCTCCGCTACGCCGCTGAGCGTCTCGAGCGCGCAGGAGAGCACGGGACCTCGGACTGTGTGCGCCTGCTCAGGCAGATGGCGGATGACCAGTGAAGCGCGAATGGGGAGGTCGCTGGTGCGTGGTGCAGCTGGACGGCTCGCTGTACCCGCAGCGGTTCTCGAGTCTGAGCCGGGCGCGAGCCTGGGCCAGGAACTGGAACAACGGACAGCGCAACGAGCCAGAGCGGCGCGCCCGCGGCCTCACGGCAGTCGTTCGTCGCTTTAACCGCAAGCAGATGAGGTATCCATGACTATTTCCGACGCCCTGCTCGAACTCGAGTCCATCGGCGGCAGCGTCCGCGTCTGGCGCCCTGCCGCTGGTCGACTCGCCCGCATCTACGTGAACTCGTCCTGGCGCAAGAACGCGCAGGGACTACCTGACGCCATCTGGTCCATGTCAGGGGACCGTGACGACACCGTGGACGACCGGCGCGTGTGGGTCGGAGTTGCGAAGGTCATCGAGGACAGGAGGAGTGTGCCGTGATTCCGCAGGTAGCTACCCCACCCGTACCTGGTATCTATCGGCGATAGGACGTAAATACATGGCATGAGCAAGCACACGGCAGACGAGCAGTTCACGGTAAACGCAGCCCTCGGTCGGATATTCAAGTTGATGTCTCGGCCGGCGCAACTGGGTGACGAAGCCGAGTACGAGCGTTGCCGAGCTGCGGTGCTCGACGTGGTGCAGCCGATTGACCCGCTGGCGCACCGGGCGACGGAGGTCACTACGCCGGATTACATCCGCGACCGACGCCGCGGCGCGGCCGGCGATTAGACCTACGTCGCGAAGGGAAGAGACAGCCATGACCGAGTACGAATACCTCCTCCAGGTCCACACCACGCTGGCACGCGTCATTGACGAGTACGACGTGAGCAAGCCCGAGGACTGGCTCAGCATCTCGAAATGGACCAACGACGCCCTTGACTGGCTCAGCGACTGTGGGCGCAGGCTCAGCGTTGACGAGTGGAAGACCGTATACGACCTGCACCGCCATGCTTTCATGCGCGTTGCCGAGCGCGTCAAGGTCCACGAGCACCAGGCTTTCCTAACAGATGCAGCTCAAGCTTGGCACGCGGTACGTCAGGCGGTGGCACTGTGAGTCGCGCACGCAAGGACGGCGTCACGCCCATGCGCTGGTGGTCGGACTGGGTGGAAGATGGCGGTTCATACTTTCCTCCTGCTAAGCAGGACGGCTGCCACATCGACCTCGCAGCCCGTCGCTACGCTCACCGTCGTAACGCCGAGGCTCGCAAGGCCGCACGTCGCCCGCTACCCCGGCAGTACCCCACTGACACCTGACGTCCACTCCGCTTCGGCCGTACAACAGACACATGAACAACACGACGGCCACCGAGACCCGCACCGCCAACCTCTGGAACATCGACGGCCAGGATGCCAAGGAGGCGCTCGAGTGGGGCAAGTACACCGGCACGCTCTGTGGCTGGAAGTTGCGCACAAACGAGTGCAGCCTTGAGGTCGCCGAGGGCGGGATTCGAGGCCGTGCTGACGTGGACATCGTCGTCACCCGCGACGGCTTCGTGACCTGGTCCGTTAAGCTGAGCCGGTACTAGTCTCGCCGCGGGTTCGACGCTCGCTGGTGACACCCAGTCATAACCAAAGGAGTCAAATATGAGCGAATCGCGATGGCGGTTGTACAGGATTCTCGCTGACTGGCGGTCCGAGGTATCGAAGCAGATTGACAACACCTGCTACGGTACCGGAACTTACGTTACTCAGACCAATGAGTGGGCGTTGCTCATGGCACTTAGCGACGCGTGCTCGGCGTGTCTGAGCAGACGCTAGTCCTCGTTTTGCTCCTCGACCTCGAGTACCCGCACTCCCCGACGCTCCAACTCGGCTCGCAGCTGCTCAGCCGGCAGCTCGCGCACTGCCTGGAGCCCCAGTTGGGCCATCTCAGCCTCGTACTCCTCGTCCGTGAGCGGCACCTGACCTGCCTTGCCTGCCAGGAGCTTCAGCTTGGTGCGCTCCCTCTGCTCGGCTAGAAGGCCCTGCATGCCCTTCGAGTAGTTGGCCATGCTGCGGTTCCAGTCTCGAGTCGGTGAGCCAGCCTCGTTCACATCCACGGTGAGCGTCTCGAGCAGCCGCTGCCCCAGTCTCTCCAGGATGCCGAGGTAGCGCTCACTCTGGGCGCGCAAGCGGGTCTCGAGGTCAACGGCCATGGCTACCCCGAGCGTACCCCACCGCTATCTGACATTGGAAGCGGAGAGGCCGTATGGTCTGGGTATGAACAACGACGCCATCACCGCCAAGCTCGCTGCCGCCTCTGCTCTCCTCGCCGAGGTCCAGGCTGCGCTCCAGGCTCGCGACCTGAAGCCGTGGGACGCCGACAAGTCCACTCTTCTACACGTGGTCGCTGCTGGACTGGAGTGTCGCGATGCCCTGAACACCCACCAGGGCCGCTAGACCCGCGAAATCCCCCTCCCCGTTGCTTTTCGCAACGTCACTATGAAAAGTTTGCGTGGTGACTCCACTCCCAGTCAAGTGCCATCTCATGTCATGACTCGGTCATATTCGGTCACGGTTCTGTCATATCGACCTGTTTGGTGTTCCAGCTGACAGACAGCTTTTCGTGAACCTGGCTCTCTGTGTCTGCGTTCTCCACCTCACTGCACTCCAGGTCCGAGCAGGCGCCCCAGACGGCCGTAGCCGGGCGTTGGCCTCCACGGGCAGTGGCTCTTCCCTCAGAGCGCCTTCGGCGGCATCGGCTTCGCCGACCGGGTCGCTACGCTCCCCTTGCTCACAAGCTGGCACTCGCTGGGGCTGGCGCTAAGCATGGGCAGCACGAGCGCAGGGCAGGCGCCGTACATCGCGGCGCACGAGGCTCTGCATCTCAGGAGCACTGTCGCCGCGCTGTGAAAGACGGGACAGCGCCTGCCAGAGTGCTACCCGAGTCGTACCCGTGCGCTATCTGATGCTGAGACCGATTAGGCCGTATGGTGAGTTCATGAGCAACACCACCGGAACCACCTACCGCAAGAACGGCAACTACCGCGCTATCATGGCGGACGGTGCCACCGAGCCAGTGACCTACCTCGGCAAGAACCGCCAGGGCATGCACCGCTTCCTGTTCGCCGGTGGCCACGAGTGGACCGGCTACAACGCGAACGTGATCGAGGAGTAGCAGTGACCAAGAGGAAACCCTTCCGAGACCCATCAAGTAAGGGTGTCACCGCGGACCTGAAGTCCTGTGGATGCGAAAAACTTACGAGCGGTTGCCCCCATGCTGCAGGAGACGAGATCCAGGCCGACGTCTCAAGACAGCAACGACGGCTACTCCCGGAGTCATCTCTCCTGCCGAGAGCTAGACTCCGCCGCAATGCTAGATGGTGGGAGCTAGAGGCACGTCGTGGCTACCCATCATCGGATTCGAGTCTTGAATATGCCCGCAATCTTCGCTGGCTTGTCGAATTGCTCGATAACGGCGTCAACATCCGCCAGCCTTTCCACGTCTTGCTCAAAGTTTGTCCTGCAGCATCACCGCTGCCATAGGCAGCACACTCCGCTGCATCCCCTTCCACGAGAAACCACCCTCTCCCTCGGACGCCTGCTCCATCCAAGCCACGCTGAGCCGGCCTGACTCCTCGTGGACCTCGGTGACGGTCATAGGGCACGAGCCGGAGAGCAGGACTACCTGGTCGCCCACCTGGTAGTGGCTCACTTCGCCCTCAGCTTTCTGGTCGGCTGCTTCGAGCAGTACGCTGCCACTTTCGCCGCGACCTGCCTGTCGAGTTCCTCGTCGATGGGCAGAACCTCGAGCACCAGGTCTCGCCAAGCCAGGGCCTTGAGCAGGTTGTTCATCGCATCCCCCCGCTCGGACGCCACTCCTGCCGGACCTCACGGCGCTTCGCGTTGGCTGTGTCTACGTCGACCTCGGTGAGTGCGAGTTCGACCCCGGCACAGGCCTCACGCAGCTGCTGGGGCGTGGCCTGCTGTACGTCGCCTGGCCAAGTGAACAACTCTGCTGCGATGTTGCGAGCGCGGTCCAGGCGCCCGATGGCGAGGCAGTGCTTCAGCGCCTCGAGGTGGTTGCGTGTCTCGGTGACCTTCATGCGCTCGAGCGTACCACCGTGGTCCAACAGGCTGGCTAACCCATTCGTACCCGTGCCGTACCTGACGCGCAGCGCCGCGAGGTCGTACAACAGGGACATGAAAGCTCAAGAGCAAGTACGGGACACGTCAGGTCGGTACGCTAAGCACGCCACCTGCGAGTCCTGCAAGAAGCCAATCAAGGGCGAGCACATGAGCGACCCGGAGACGTGCAACGAGCCCGGTGGATTCGGCCTTCTGCTTTGCGCGCGCAAGAAGTGCATCGCGATGCGCGACGCGCTCCCAGTCGCCGACCGCATCGAACTGTACAGCGCGCTTCAGGTTTAACGCTACCCCAACGCTACCTCGGTGCTATCTGACGTCCGAGCCCAAGAGGGCGTACAAGGGAGACATGGACAACGCACTCACCATCTCGGTATCCGGCGCCAAGGCCTACATTGCTCGTATCACGGGCAAGGATACCAAATACGGACTCGCTCGTGAGTTCCTCGGGACCAGTGCTTGCATCGACACCGCTGGCCTCTATGAGATCTCCTCCCCCAAGGAGACCAAGTACATGATTGCTTGGATGCTCGACGGCCGCATGGTCTCGTGCTCCATCGACGAGTCTCAGGCTAAGCAGTGGTGCGAGTCCACCGACCTGACGTCCAAGGCTGTCGCTTGCGCCATTGCTAGCATGGCCTCCGCACTCAGCAACGCGCAGGGCAAGGCAGCCAAGCAGGGCATGGACGGACTCGCTCGAGTGAGCGCCAGCATGTCCAGATTGACTGGAGCCACCGACCTGTGCACGTATGGCTGCTACATCGCGGCGCTCGAGTCAACCATTGGCCGCCTGTCCGCACCGGACAACCGGGCCAGCATCATCCGCGCTCGACTTGCCGAGTTGGCTGCGGAGCAGGCGGCCCTCACTGCAGAGCTGGAATCCCTGACCTAACTCCATTTCACCGAAACCGCACTCAACCAAAGGACCAAGCCACCATGAAGAACCTGCACGCCTATCTAGTCAACCTCACCCCGCACGCGATCCACCTATACATCACGCCCGCGGGTGCATTCGCTAATCCATGCGTCATCAAGTCGGACGGAATTGCCCGAGCAACAGAGATCGTGGAGCCGCTTGAGGCCCTACACTGGTGCGTCTTCGGCGACTGCGGGATGCATGACAATGTCCAGTTGGTCCGCAAGCGCTTCGGGTCAGTCGAGGGTCTCCCAGATCCGATGCCGAGCGTGGCGTACATCGTCTCGCAGGTCGTCGCTGACGCCTGTCCTGACCGCGATGACCTGCTTGTGCCGCACGACATGGTCCGCGACGAGCAGGGCCGCATCATCGGGTGCCGTGGATTCGCTCGTCCAGCGCGCCAGTCAACCGTCGTCGCGACTCCGCCGTGCGACTACCACAGCGGGCAGCAGAGCCCCGAGGCTGGCTGCGGAGACTGCGCCCGCTAACCCAGCCATACCCCGGCGCTACCTCGACTCGGGCGATGGTCTGCCGTACAACAGGGACATGAACAAGCACATCGTCATCCCCGCCGGCTCGCTCCTCCGCCTCGACCTTGAGGACTCGCCGAGCCTGGCTACCCTCGCCTACGGTCCGACCGATAAGCACGCCCGCGACGGTCACCGAGTCGAGTCGAGCGGCAACATCTACCGCCACACCAACCTCGCCACTGGCCGAGTCTCTTACTCGGAAGAGGTCCAGTAAGCCATGCTGACCGCCGACACGGACACCGACGAGCAGATCCGCGAGCTGGCTATGATCATCGAGACCGCTGCCGCGCTCGCATCGCCGCGCCGCAAGCGCGAGCCGCGAATTCGCAGCCTGATGGCCAAACATGGTCAACCTGCGATGCAGATCGCGGTCGTTTACAACACGGGCAGCGACGAGTCACCTCCAGGTTACCGAGCGTGCACGCGCAACAATCTGTGGCTAGACGACGCCGAGCGGCTGCTCGGCTTTGTAGATATCGACGCGAACACCAGGGGGATCGACATCACGACGCGCTGCGCCGAGATCCTGAACGCCAGAGCCCAGGGGACCAAGTAACATGGCGACCTACAGCACCGAGTGCCTCATCGACTGGCCGTGGTCCGGACCGCATCAGGTCCCCGCGGTCGTGACGTACGATGACGAGAAAGGACTCGAGGATTGCCTGACGCTCGAGTCGGACGACATGAGCGGCGACCTGCTCAGCCTGCCCTACGGGGACGCGGCCGGCGCCGAGCACGCCTACCGCTCGGGCTGGGTCATCCACATCCCTACCCCGGGCGAGACCCAGCGCGAGATGGACACCGACCTGCGCGTCGCACTCCGCGAGCACCACTGGGTGGTCAAGTGAGCAGGGACTGGAACGTCGCGTGCCTCGACTGCAAGTCAGTTGACCGCTACAACGACGCCAATCACCGCGAGGAGTTGATGCGCGCTATCGCCAAGAACTCATCAGCCATCGCCGCACTGGCCCCACTCATGGCCGAACTGCCGCACGGGGACATCGAACTGCGAACGTTCTACGGCTCAGTCGACGTTGACTGGCACGTCAGGCACAACGCGCACAAGCTGGTAATCATAAGTGAGTACGGAGACCTCGAAGACCTGGACGGCTCGGAACTTGGTCGCGTCGACTGGGCATGGAGCGAGTTGGGATGACCCACACCACCAGCATCGAATCGACCTGCGCACCCCAACCGTTCCGCCAGGTTCATCGCTGGGTCTGCTCGTGCGGCGCAGAAGGCAAGTGGTCCAAGAGCATGGCCACCGCCGAGCACAACGCGATGCAGCACGAAGAGAGCAAAAGGTCGTGACGCTCACACAACTCATCGCTGCACTTCTCCTCACGGCATCCCATGATATCCCGTCTCCAGAGTCACATCGACACTACGCCGCTCGGCGGATTCTCTGCCAGTGCATGCGCGGCTAACCCACCGCTACCTAAACGTCGGCACCAGGTGAGCCGACTCAAGGGCCATGACGCCCATCACCTGCACCGTCGACCACGAATCACTCAAGCTCGACCAGTCCGCCTGGACCGCGCTGCGTCACATCGGCGACATGCGGCTCGAAGCCGACACACTTGAACCCGAGGAGCGACTCGAACTTCGCAACTGCGCTTGCGGCACCACGCTGGCCAAGCGCATCAAGTAACCAAGGAGAGACACATGGGACAGTATTGGAAAGTCATCAATCTCGACAAGAAGCAGTACCTCAACGGCCACGACCTCGATTGCGGACTGAAGCTTTGGGAGCAGATTGCTAACCCGCGTGTAGGTCAAGCACTGGTTATCCTGCTTGCGGCACAGCCGGAGAGGCGCGGAGGTGGAGATATCGAGCCTGACCCCATCATCGGCTCGTGGGCCGGCGACCGCATCGTGATGGTCGGCGACTACTCAGAAGACGAAGACCTTCCATCGGTCCCGGAGTTCGGCAGCCTGTACGCGCACACCTACCCCAAGAACGAGACCGAAGACGGCGTCGAGCCCTACACGAACGTTAGCGCCAACGTTCGTCGGGTACTTGACCGAGAGTTGAGTCGCTAACCGTCTACTACCCCACCCGTACCTCGACCAGCGCAAGATGCGGCCGTATGGTGAGTACATGAACAACAACGATAAGGCCATCGCGACCGTTACCGTCATCTCGTCGACCGCCATCGATGGAGACAAGTTGGACCACGTCAGAGTCATCGAGCGCAATGGCTTCGGACTCGGCGAGCAGCGCGACTACTATGTCGCCACGGACGGCGGCGCCTTTCACAGTGGGTTCTGCACCGATGCAGTGACCGCGTGTGACCGCCTCAGCAAGCTGCGTGAGTACGGCTCGCACAAGGCGGCCGGCATCAGTCAGGCCCCGGACGGAATCTGCAGCGAGGCCGAGATGGCCGTGGCGGTCGGCCACTTCGACAGCGGCCTCAAGTTCCGCGACGGCGGCGTCTGCGAGCACGCGGTCCGCACCGGCTCCGCGGCCGGCCTGAACTCCCCTGAGTGGGTCGTGGCCTCGTGGCACATCGGCGCCAACAACCTCTGGCGCTAGCCCATCGTCTGCAGCAGCTGCCGCGAGATGGCAATGGTCGGCGTACCCGTGTCGTTCGTGGTCGTGAGCCGGCACCGCTGACCAGCCGGCACCCGGTGGCGCATGACCAACGTGTTACTGCTCACAAGATTCAGTCCAACCGTAAGCGTGCCCGTGCTTTCGCTGCTGACCGTCTGCACGATGGTCGTTGGCGTGGTCGCTGTGTCGCACAGCAGGTCGACGTGACCAGCGCTTCCGCCTGCCAGACTGAGGGCGGTGGCAATCTTCACGCTGACCGACAACTCGGTGTCGTGCGTCGCGTCAAACTGCACAGCCGCTCCATTTAGCGTCAGGCTGGGCGTAGACGACGAGATGACCAGCGCCCCTGCTCCGGTGGCACCAGTTGCTCCGGTCGCTCCTGCGGGGCCTTGGAGCCCAGTGGCGCCCGTAGGACCGGTAGCTCCAGCCGGACCGGTCAGCCCCTGGATGCCCTGCGGCCCCTGTGGACCCTGTACCCCGGCTGGACCAGTGAGCCCAGTTGCACCGGTCGCCCCTGTTGGTCCCGCAGGTCCGGTGGCACCAGTTGCACCAGCGGGGCCGGTGGGTCCGGTTGGGCCCGCTGGCCCCTGCGCGCCCATCCCTGCGGGGTTCGGCGTCCAGCGGTTGTCCAGGTGCGTTGCGTCGGACTCGATGACCCCTATGGCGGCGATCGTGGCGAACGATGCCTGAGAATTGGGGCCGAACGGCCAGTCGACTCCATTGGCCTCCTTGAAGACAACCAAGTTCTGTGAATCACTGTTGAATCCGCTGATGTACCCGGCGTACGAGTGCGTCGAGTCGTACCGGTAGATGATTGGCATCCCAAGCACAGGCGTGGTGACTGCCTGCTCGGTCTCGCCGATTAGGTTGTCGCGCGGCAGGTCCTCAGTGCAGGCGCCGAGGAAAGCCAGAAGCAGAGCAAGAGATGTTCGCATGGCGGCATGCTCGCATCGTGAGGTCGTGCTCGCAACCAGAACCGCTACCCCATTCGTACCCGTTCGCTACCTGGACCAAGGTCGATGGCGGTCGTACAAGAGAGGCATGACGAACACGAACCGCAAGCCCTCCCTGCTCGATCTGATCATTGCTCGCCGTGACATGCTCCACGCCCAACATGCAGAGCTGCTTGCTGCCGGCAACCGCTTTGCTGCCGCAGACATGGCCGATGCCCTTCGGTTCGCCTGCGCTGCGGCCAACGACGCGCTCATGGGGCGGTGCTAGTCATGTCGACCTACAGCAGCGGCGACGCCATCCTGAACCGCTTCACGGCCATGTGCGACGTGTCAGTGGAACGCCCCATCTGCTCGGTCGCCTGGTTCGCGCTTGCGGCTCGAGCCCAGTTCGCAGTCACGCAGGCGACCAACCCGGTCGTGGTCCAGCAGCTGGTCAACATTGGCATCGAGGCCGAGCGCTGCGCCATGGACAGCATCACGATGGGCATCTAACCCTGGATGAGCAGGACCACAGCCTCTTTTGGGCTGTGCACCACGACCGCTGGCTTACCGCGCCACTTCTTCCACCAGGTCACCTGGGACGGAGTGAGCTCGCGGTAGGCCTCGTCATCGTGCTTGCCCTTGTGGACCTGCCTAGCCCCGGGCTTCACGTCCTTGACCTCGACCAGCGTCAGGATGCCCAGGTAGCTGACGACTAGGTCAGGCACGCCAGCCCCATCCAGTTGCGCCACGTGCGCTCCTCTCTCCTCCAGTGCTCGGATGATGGCGCGTTCGTTGGCGTCACGCTTGCGGGCGAATCTCATTGGCGCAGGCTAGCGCGTGGCTCTGTCCGTCGACTCCAGAAT
>Ga0070684_100000210_pt1 | contig 41113 bp, 45 predicted proteins | sample KBSC723LmetaG_FD_65653 | JGI IMG/M metagenome (GOLD analysis project Ga0070684, IMG submission 65653) | Corn rhizosphere microbial communities from Kellogg Biological Station, Michigan, USA - KBS C7.2-3L metaG | ecosystem: Host-associated > Plants > Roots > Rhizosphere ...
GGCGGTCGGCCCCGCCGCGCCCCCCAAACGGGGGATCTAGGCCGCGGCCTTGCCCGCAATCTGGTCGCGCGCCTGGCGCTCCATCGACGCGAGGGCCGTCTGGAGCATGGCGAGCAGCTGGATCACCTGCGCCGCGCTGTCGGCCCGGGCGTCGATCACGAGGCTCATGAGGTCGCTGCGCGGCTGGATCGTCAGCTCGGCCGACTTGCCGCCGAGGTTGCGGAGGTACTCGGCCGGGATGCTGTAGGCGAGCCGCACGACGCCCGCGGGGCTGACCGCGGGGGCCAGCGTGAGGTCGGCAGCGAGGCCCTCGCGCGAGACCGGCTTGTCGGCCTGCCCAGCCTCGTAGCCCTCGTTGAAGCCCGTCTCGTGGCCCTCCTGGAAGCCGTCGTCGTACCTGCTCACGACCCCTCCCCGAACGTCCGCTGGACGAGGGGCGGCGGGGCGCCGTCCGGGAACTTGGACTTCCACACGCGCGCGAACTCGCGCACGTCGCGCCGGAACGGGGACATGCGCGCGGGGTTCTCCAGCGCCTCGGCGGGCGTCCAGGTCCCGATCACGAGCGCCTCGTCCCAGTCGTAGCGGTCGGCGAGCCGCTGCCAGATGCCGCGGTAGAGCGCAAGCTCACTCTGGAGGCCGGTCAGCGCGGTGTAGACCTCCTGGCCGAGCGCGAGGATGTACCTCGGCACGGTGCGCTGGATCTCCTCCGCGAGGTACGGGATGCTCTCCTCGACCGTCGGCGCGTCGTCGCCGGGCTTCTTGACCAGGGCCGTCGCGTACAGGGCAGCGACGTCCATGCCGCCCATGTACAGCTGGTCGGCCAGCAGGCGCCACTCGGTCGCGCCCATCTGGTGCGTGAGCACCGACGGCGGCTGGAGCACGACGACCATGGCCCCCATGTGGGGTCCGACGCCCTCCTGCCAGCCGTCCGGGAGCCCGAGCGCGTCGAGCGCCGGGCTCATCCGGTGAACTTGATCCCGACCTCGGCCTCGACGACGTCCATCCGCTGGGACAGCTCCGTGACCTTCTGGATCACGGAGTCCAGCGCGACGGCGTCGGCGACGGCCAGGTCCTCGACCGCCGAACCGGCCTCGGCCGCCGCCTGCCCCGCGGCAAGCCCGACCTCGTACCCGGCGGCGTAGCCGACCTGGTAGTCCTCGCTCGTTTCGCTCATGCGCGTAGCATAGCCGCTCGCGGGGGGACGCGAAGACCCCCCGTTTGGGGGAGGCGCCGCGCGCCCAGCGCGGGCATGATTAGGCCATGAGCGCGAGACAGAACCGCTACAAGCTGGTCCCCGCCTTCGGCGTCGATCCCGAGACGGGCAAGGAGTACGAGCTGGACGCCGCGTCGCCCGCGAAGGGCCTGACGGCCCTGTGCGCGAAGGCCGGGCTGAAGCTGGCCTCGCAGGACGGCCGCTACGGCAGGCTGGAGGACGGCACGAGCGTCATGGCCGCCACGATGCCGTGGAGCCGCCGCAGGGTGGACCCGATGGAGCGCCAGACCCGGGTCTGATGAAGAAGACCACCACCAAGATCCAGCGCGACACCCTGCGGGCGGTCCACGCGACGCCCGCGGGCGAGTGGTTCCGCGCGCGGACGTCCGGCGAGCGGTGCACCCTGGCGAGCCTGTTCTACCGGGGCTTCCTGGAGCGCCGCGCGCACCGCGGGGTCGAGGGCCACGCGGACGCCGCCCACGAGTACCGCATGACCGACCAGCTGCGCGAGGCGATCGACCGGAGGGCGTCGTGAGGCTCGGTACTGGCGGCATCGTCCACCCGGACGCCGAGCGTGACGGCGTGGGCGACACGCCCTGCGTCTGCTGCGGCAAGGCGACGCGCGGGGAGCGGTGGGTCCACCTGGCCGGGTACGGTGGCCAGTTCGTCACGGAGGACGAGCCGGTGGACGAGACCGAGGACCTGGGCTGGTTCCCGATCGGCCCGGAGTGCGCCAAGAAGCTTCCCGCCGGGTACGTCTCCAGCGGGGCGTGAGAGAAATCGCTATAATAGGGGTACCGACACGAGAGGAGTGACATGACAGACCTCATGGTGCCCGAGCGGGCCGCTCGGGCAGAGAGGGACTACACCTGCGTAGCGGGGTGGGAGCTTGCCGCCGCGTTCCACCGCTACCGGGACAGGAGCGTGCCGCTGGCGAGGATCGCCGAGCGGCTGGGCATGGACGTGCGCGACCTCAAGAAGATCGTCAACGAGGTCAAGTACCGCACGGTCGGGCTGAACCTCGCCGACCGCGTCCTGACGGCGATCGGCCAGAACGTCACGCACCTGGACCTCCTGGGCGAGGTCCGCGTCTTCCCGACCTCGCTCAAGGGCGCGCAGAGGATGGCGCGGGACGAGTTCTACGCCCGCCAGCAGTTCGGCGACCCGTCGCCGGGGCCGCAGGAGCGCAGGCGCAGGCCCGGCCAGCTGATGGACCTGCGGAACGAGGTCCTGGAGCGCGTCGTCGGGAGGCACCCGGCGAACGCCCAGGGCTGAGCGCGAGGGCGGGACCCCTAGCGGCGGAAGGGGTCCCGCCCCGCCGACGGCTTGACGTCCGAGTAGTCCACCCAGCCCTTCATGGCGTGAGGGTGGAGGCGGACGTCCTGGCCCTGGTAGTCGATCGGGACGAAGACGTAGACCATCTTGAGCGCCGGGTCGTAGTCGATGACCGTGGCCCTGGTGCCCCTCCTGGCCGTGGCGAACGTGCCGCTCTGCTCGGGCGCGCCCTGGAGCGCGTTGACGTCGGCGTTCTCGCGCCTGCCGGTGGCCGGGTTGTAGCCGAGGTCGGCGACGCGGTAGATCGGGACGCCCTCGTCCGAGAGGTCGTAGGGCTCGGCGCCGGGGACGGGGATCTTCCCGCCGCTCAGCTCAAGCGCCACGTCGTTCGCCAGGGCGACGGTCCGGCCGCCGCCGTCCAGGAAGCCCTCGACGTCGGGCGCGGCGGCGTAGACGAAGTCGGACAGGCGCACGGAGACGACCGGCACGAAGTGGCTGAACGTGCCGGGGAACTGCACCGGGTTGCCGGGCGTCGGCGGCGTCTTGCCGGGGACGGAGACGGCGGGCGCCTGCGGGTACGGCTGCTGGCCGATCGGGCGCGTGATGTCGAACAGCTGGAGCTGCTGGAGCTGCGGCGCGGGCTGGCTGACCGGCGACGGCGGCGGGACGACCGGCGTCTGCGGCTGCGGGCCGGTGACGAGCGGGGTCGTGCCCGGGACGGGCGCCGGGGGCGCCGCGGGCGGGGGCGGCGGCGGGATCGGCGGCTGCGCGGGCTGCGTCGGGAGGGGCTGCGGCGCCTCCGTCGGCTCGGCGGCCTCCTCGGGCGGCGGCTCGCCGGGCTGCCAGCGCGTGACGTCGCGCGGGGGCTCCTTCTCGCCCTCCTGCCAGAGCTTGAGCTGGTCGGGGGTCGGGCCGCGCTGGCCGGGGGCGGCGCCCTGGCCGGGCGCGACCTCCTCGGTGTCGAGGGGCGTCGAGCGGGCCTTCCAGTAGGCCGCGAGCACGTGGGAGCAGACCCGGCCCTCCAGGTGCTTCCACTTCCTCGTGCGGTCGAAGGCGTACTGAGCCCACGGGCACTCGCAGTTCCACTGCTCGATGACCGAGCTGGCGGGGTCGTGCCTGCTGATCTCGCAGTCGTATTCGCCGTGGTCGCCGATGACGTGCGCCATAACGTGCGTCGGCGCGTTCCTCAGGACCGTCACCTGGCCGCTCTGCACCAGGCGCTTCGCCTTCGCGGCGACGTCGGTCCAGGCGCCCTCGTGCTGCATGGCGGCGAGCCGCTCGAACGGCACCGGCCTCGGGGCCGAGTTGGCGGCGAGCAGCTCGGGGATGAGCGCGACCGGCCCGATCAGGTGCTCGGGCGTCCCGCGCTCGCGCAGGAGCGCGGCCTCGCGGGCCTCTCTGGGCTTCTCTCGCCGAAGCGGGCCGGGCATGGCCCGGCGCACCCTCTCGACCCAGGCGGCCTTCTCCGGGGCACTGGTGGCCGCGTAGGGCCTAGTCTGCGTCCGGTCCGTCACGTCGCGATGTACGTCCCCAGGGCGCCCGCGATCTCCGGGAGCAGCCCCGCGTTGACGAGGGTCTTGTACACGATGTTGCTCTCGGCGAAGTCGCCCTTGCCGAGCATCATGTCGCGCTGGCGCTGGTGGTGGAGGAAGTTCCAGTAGAGCTTGAGCGCGTCGTCGTTGCCGTACCGGAGCATCATCCGCACCTTGTCCTCGACCATCCTGGCGTACGCGATCGTGCCCGCGTTCGTCTTGGTGATGTCGCGCGCGAGCGATCGGTCCGGCGGCACGAGCCAGACGCCCTTGTCCAGGTCGTAGGCCGAGCGGAGGCCGGGCCGGTACAGGTCGTCCTTGGTCTTCGTTCGCGAGTCGACGACGAAGCACTGGACGGGGTGCGTCGTGCCCGGCGCGATCACGCCGTCGCACGCCTCGATCATGAGCGCGATCAGGTCGGCGCGCACCCACTCGGGCAGGGTCTCGGTGTCGATCCAGACCGACACGTCGAAGTCGCTGGTGTCGCTCCACTGGTAGGTCGTGAGCGAGCCGGTGAGCACGAGGTTCACGTAGCCGAGCTTCTCCGGGTCGGGCCAGCCGTCCGCGACCAGCGCGCCGTGGACCTTGTTCCTGATCCACTTGCGGAGCTGGGGGTTGACGTCCGGCCGCGCGCTCCCGGCGCGGTCGTAGACCTGCGGGTCGAGCGTGTCCTGCACCGGGTCGAGGATGTTCGCCGTGCGCCGCGGGAAGCCGCCGCCCTGCTGGGCGAGGGCCATCTGGACGAGCGTCTCCCTGTTGTTGAGCGACGGGTCGTCCATGACCCGGTCGGCGAGCCACGCGAGCGCGTCGCCCAGCTCGGGGCCGGGCTTGAAGCCCGCCCGGATCAGGTCGCTGCCGTTCGCGGCCAGGGACGAGACGCCGGTCGGCTCCTGCTTCTCGCGCACCTGGCGCACGAGGTCGCGCATCTTCTCGACCGAGCCGTCGCTCGGGTTGCCGACGTCCTTGCCGCCGGAGTCCGCCCAGCGGAGCGACATCAGGTCGTCCGCGTGCTCGTCGCCGACGCGGTTGATGAACCGGCGGGCGCCGTTCAGCGCCTCGAAGGGCGGGTACATGTGCCAGCGGACCAAGGTCGAGACCCGGTCGATGCGGTCGTTCGGGAACTTGAGCCGCGACATCAGGTCGCGCGCCATCTGCGCGCCGACCTCCTCGTGCTGCGCGCCCTCGCCCGCCTCGTTGCGGTAGTAGTGGGCGAAGCCGTCCTCGTCGACCCACTGGCTCGCGGGCTTGCCGACGTCGTGCAGCAGCGCCGCCCAGCGAAGGTCGAGGTTGTCGGTCTTCTCGGCGGTCAGCTTGAGCACCTGCATGATGTGGTCGAACAGCTCCAGGTTGTGCCACTTGTTCCGCTGGTCGAAGCCGTGCGTGGCGTCGACCTCGGGCAGGACGTAGGAGAGGACGCCCGTGTCGTGCGCGAGCCTGAGCGCCCTGACCGGGTCCTCGCCGGACATCACCTTGTCCAGCTCCATGCGGACGCGCTCGGCCGGGATCTCCGCCAGGCCCGGGGCGTTCGCGCGCATCTGCCGCGCCGTCTCCTCGTCGGGCTCCAGCTGGTGCCGGGAGACGGACGCGAGAGCGCGCAGGATGCGGAGCGGGTCCTCCAGGAACGACTTGTCGCTGACGGTGCGGAGGTCGCCAGCCTTGAGGTCCTCGGAGCCGCGGTACGGGTCGACCAGCTCGCCGGTCTCCAGGTTGACGGCCATCGCGTTGCCGGTGAAGTCGCGCCGCGCCAGGTCGTCGCGCACGTCGATGTACGGGTCGGTGTAGACCTCGAAGTCCTTGTGGCCCGGGCCGGTGCTCCGCTCGGTCCGCGGCATGGCGATCTCGACCTCGTTGCCCTCGGGGTCGCGGTAGCGGAAGACGCCGAACTGCGCCCCCGTGAAGTCCACGCGGCCGGGCAGGTGGCTCAGGGCCTCCTTGACCTGGCCCTCCTCGACGCCCTGGACCATCAGGTCGATGTCCTTCGGCGCCTTCCCGAGCACGACGTCGCGGACCACGCCGCCGACGGCGTAGACGTTGCCGTAGTGGCGCAGCGCGTGGTACGCCGCGTAGGCGGCCGGGTCGGTCGGGAGGAGGTTCCTGACCTTGTGCCCGATGTTCGCGCTGGCCAGCTTGTACTTCTGCTCGCCGACCATGAGGAAGATCGATTTTACCTCCAGCTCCGGGTGCATCGCGTACCACAGCTGGACCATGTGCCGGACGGTGTACGGCATGTCGGTGTCCGTGCGGATCTGGACGTTGCCCTTCGGGTCGTAGAGCCCCTCGACGATGCCGCCCGGGGTGAACCGGCCCTGGATGTCGGAGTGGCGCTCGCCCGGGTGGCCGACGTAGATGCGGTCCTGCTCGATGTCGTAGATGAACGGCATCGGGCCGGGGATGAGCGGGCCTGCGCCGGTCTTCCCGAGCTGCCAGACCAGGCGGCTCTGCCGCTGGACGACGCGGTCCATGACAGCCTCGTTGAAGCCCGCCGGGAGCACGTCGTCCAAGTCCACGACCGGCTGCGGGTCGGGGCTCGGTCGGCGGTCCGGGTTGACGTGGTACTCCAGGATGTGCTTGCGCCAGTCGTCGTAGTCGAGGCACGGCGCGCCGCACTCGGAGCACGTCCGCGGGCTCGTCATCGGCGTCTCCTCGTCGTAGTCCTGGAGGCCGTAGAAGGGCGCGTCGCTCTGCTTGTCGCCCGGGTTGTCGTACTGCTCCATGCCGGACCACTCGTCGCGGTGCCAGTTCTTCAGGCCGGGGTTGATCTCGCCGACGCCCTCGTAGGACGACTCCTTGCCCGCCAGGGGCGAGCCCTGCGGGTCGGCCAGGTGCTCGAACCTCCAGCCCTGGTCGGTCGTGTACCGCTTCAGGCGCTTCTCGACGGCGTGCAGGCCCATGGTCGAGCGCGTGACCTCCCAGCCCGCCTCCCAGTTGTACCGGAGCCAGAGGCGGCCGGTCGCGTGCGGGCGGTGGAGCTGGTTGATGTCGAGCTGGGCCTCGACCTCCTGCGGGCTCTCGCCGACCGAGACGTGCGTCCCGTTCATGGCCCAGTAGAACAGCTCGGGCGGGCGCTCCTCGCCGTCGTGCGTGTAGTCGCGGCGCAGGCGCTCCGCGTCCGCCGCGGCCTGCGGCTGCTCGCCCGTGTACGGGCTGGGGCCGATCAGGTCAGCGAGCCTCTCCATCGCCCTTTACAGGACCGAGAGCTACTGCTTCTTGGTCGCGATGGCGTAGAGGCCGCCGTCGCAGGGCTTGCCCGGGTCCTTCCCGGCCGCGCAGGCGAAGATCGGCTGGTTGGTCTGGGCCAGGCGCGTCGGAAGCTCGCTCATCGGCTTGTCGCAGATCGAGCAGTTGGGGACGGTCGCGCTCACGCCGACGCCCTCGGAGGGCTCGAACCGGCGCCCTCGACCCGGCCGACGCCGAACGCGAAGACGCGCTGCCACTTCTCCTCGCAGCAGTCGGGGTCGTCGCAGCAGGCGCCCGGCGGGTCGGTCGGGCTGTCGTGCTCCACGACCTCGCCCGTCCTGATGTTGCGCCACTCGTAGACCGGCTTCATCACCAGTCCCGGAGTCGGCAGACCGTCCCGCCGATGAGGTCCAGGTGCGCCTCGACGTCGCGCAGCTTGAGCGGGTCCCACGCGGGCACGTCCAGGAACAGGACGACCGAGTCGGGGCCGAGGCCGCGCAGGCGGTTCGGCTCGTTGCCGGAGACGGCGTGCTTGCGGGGGTTGATGCCCATGGACGTGCAGGCGCGGGACGCCATGTCCATGGTGGGGCCGATGACAACTGGGTTCGTCATGTGTTCCTCGGGTCGATGAACGGGGTGCCGTCCTTGAGCAGGAAGCGGCGGCAGACCTGGCACCAGACACCGTGCACGCGCTGGATCGACGGCCTGCGGCAGGACTTACAGCGAGGGAGAGACGTACTTGTCAAGGTAGCTCCTGATCACTCGATAGGTGTCTTCGGCGGCGTCGATGGCCCTCTTGAGCTGGCGCTCCAGGCCATCCGTGGCCGCGGCGTGCTGGGCGGCCGTGACCCGCTCGCCGTCCTCGTCGAACAGCGGCCGGGCCGGGCCAGCGCGGAGGCTCGACTGCTTGCCGCGCCTCATCTGGCGCTCCAGCTCGCGCAGCTCGTTGACGGTCCTGAGCGCGTCCTCCTGGACCTTGAACAGCCGGTCCTCGTCGGGGAAGAGCCGGGCCTTGGGCTTGAACGGGGCCGGGGCCTCCACCTTCGGCACGCTGTCCCCGAAGGCGTCCCAGCTCCAGGGGTCGGCGGCGTCAGGCGTCGCCATCGGTCGCCGCCGGGGCCAGCTCCTCGGCCGTCATCCTGCGCCCCTCCTGCCGGGGGAACGCCTTCGCGCCGAGGGGCGCGTCGGAGAGCGGCTCGAAGCCGGGCTCGGGGCCGCCCATGACCGAGTCGCCGTTGTCCGGCTCGTCGTCCTGGAGGCTGGCCTCGTGCAGCTGGAGCAGGTGGTCCGCCATGTAGCCGTCGAAGCGCGTGCTCATCCGCTCGACCTCGTTGGTGAGCGGCGACTGGCGCAGGTTGTTCATCTGCGCCTGCGACTCCATCAGGTCGCGGGCGACCATGAACGTCAGGCAGGCGGCGAGCGTCTGGCGCACGTCCTCCAGGTCCTTCAGCGTGATCTCTACGGTCCCGATGTCAGCCATCTTCCTTCTCCTCGTCGCTGGCGGCAATCGCCTCTGTGATCGTATTCGGCTCGGGCGCTAGCAGGCTGATCGCCTGCACGTCCGCCGTCTCCAGCATGACCGTGTTGCCCTTGCCGTCGCTCATCGTCATGACCGGCGACGTGCGGTCGAACAGCGCCGTCTTGACCGTGCTGGTGACGATCGAGACGAAGCTCTCCACGAGGGCGTCGTCCCTCAGGTGCTCGCGGTTGAACTGGAACGTCGCCAGGAAGTGGATCGGGTCGTTCCGCCCCCGCATGTACGCCTCCAGCCCGCAGTCCAGCGTGACCGTGGCGGCTCCCTCGGGGATGTTGTTCTCTCTGATCACTTACGGCGTCTTCGTGCCTTGCGTGCCTCGCGCTTCTCCTTCCTCTCATTACCCCGCTGCTCCTCGGCCCTTAGGAGGGCCTCGGCCTCGTCCTGCTCCACGATGCGGAGCGGGATGCGCTTGCGCGCGCAGTGGGCGTACTCCCTCTGGGTCTGGACCAGCCTGCCGTTGTCCTGGCGCTGGAAGTACCTGGCCTGGGCGGCCTCCTGCGCCATCAGCTCCTGCACCTTCTGGTGCATGCCCTCGATGGCCTCGCGCTCCTCGTCGTCCATGCCACGGAGGAGTTCCTCGCCCATCACCGGGAGTTCGGCCTTGGGCTCGATCGAGAAGAAGTCCTGGTTGAGGACCGGCTGCGCCACTACGCGTCGCCGATCGGCTCGCCCCACGGATCGACCATCCACAAGGGGGTGTGGCACACGCCGCACTCGTAGAGGTTGACCGGACGTCCGTTCCGCTTCACCAGCGGGTCGTCATCGATGTACTGCTGGAGGTACGGGAGCGGGTGCTTGCACTCGGTACGCGGCAGCTCTCCTCGGGACGCCTGGCCCCGGAACTTCTCCCGCATGACGAACGCCTCCGGGTTGTAGATCGGACGCACCAGCTCGTCGTTCTTCGTGAGCCCGCTCAGGAACTCCTGCGTCGACTTGGCGCGCGCGGCCTCCTGGGCCGCCGCCTCGATGCGGCGGTCGGCCTCCTCCTTCTGCTCGCGCTTGGTGGGGTCCCGCGTCTCCTCGCTCACGTGGGTCCTATTCGGCCTTGAGGCGCCTGATCGTCTCCGCGGCGGTGCCGCGCGTCGGCCGGTCGTCCTCCAGGGTGCCGACGGCGGCGGCGTCCAGGACGATCAGGGACGTGGCGGCGATGTGGGCCATGTGGCTCTGGCCGCTCTCCGGGTCGATGTCCTCGCCGTCCGCGATCGCGAGCCAGTGGCGCATGATCGCGTCGAGGTAGTCCGTGAGCGCGATCGGGTTGTCCCGCCAGTTCATCGGGTCGTACTTGTCGGCGCCCAGCTGCATGACGACGGTGGTCGGGATGAGGCCGCCGATCGGCAGGACGTGCGGCCGGATCTTCTTCCGGCCCTGCGCCTGCTTCGGGTTGACGCCCTCGACCCGGTCGGCCCGGGCCTCGGCGACGGCGGCCTCCCTGATGCCCTCTGAGATGAGTCCCAGCTCGGACTCCAGGCTCACAGGAGCCCCTCCGGGATCTCCAGCCCGGCCTCGCCCATGTACTTGCGGTAGGCGCGGACGAACGTCGCGGCCGACTTCTCCGGCTCGAACATCCACTGCTGGATCTGCTTCGGGGACGAGTACTGCCGGGTGATGCGCATGGCCTCCTGGTCCGGGATCAGCTCCAGCTCGGAGAACCACTCGTACATCGGGTCGGCGTAGCCGACGATGTACGCCTCGGCCACCAGGGCCTTCGTGTCCGCCTCCTTGACGCGCGCCGCGACCTCGGCGGTCATGGGCGGGATGCCGTACGCCTCCGCCATGCGGTCGTAGACGATCTCCTCGACCAAGCAGTGCTGGGCCGACTTCATCGGCCGCGGGACGTCGCTCGTGACGTTCTCCTGCATGTCGTGGGTAAGGCCGTAGATGCCCTCGCCGGTCGGCATGAGCCGCGCCACGCAGAGCGAGTGCGGCAGGACGGTGTAGACGCCCTCCTGGTGCCCGGAGAACCGGACGATGCGGCCCAGGCTCGTGCCGACGGAGGTCAGGTTCGGGACGCCCTCGTACAGGCTGATCCTCTCGCCCTCCCGCGTCGCCATGAACCCCTTGGTCGGCAGCCCCTCCGTACCCTGGACGGCCGCCTCGACTAGCGTTGCCATGTCTACCTCCTCAGCCTGCGAAGCAGGACAGGTTCTTGTACTCCTCCTCGACCAGCGGGTCTACCTCGGCCTTGAGGGCCTCGTACCGCTGGTTCCAGAAGAATGACGCGTCCTCCAGGGACATGCCCTCGGGGACGTCCCACTGCTCGCCCTTCGTGATGTGCACGCTGGCGCTCTCGTAGGTGCCCTGGCCCAGGTTCGCCTTGATGTCGTACGAGTACGAGACCGTGAGCCGGGAGAGCGCCGGGCCGGGCTTGGCGGCCTGCACCGCGGCCTTCACCGCGTCGGCCTGCTTGGTCGCGAGCGCCTCGACCAGCTGCGTCTTGTTCATGTCCGAGTAGCCGGTGATCCCGGCAGCCTTCGCCTGCTGGCGAAGCTCGGAGACGGTGACGGCGCTCACCGCGCCGCCGTCGTCTGGTGCAGGAGCCGGTAGCCGTCGTTGAACAGCTCCAGCAGCTTCGCCGTGACGGCGTCCTCGATGGCCTCCTTGGCCTCCGCTGCGACCGGGCCGCCGTTGGCGTTCCACACGCTGATCGTGAACGCCGACACGGGCAGGTTCTTCCTCGCCATGGTCTTCTTCCCCTTCTCTACTGGACGTCGGACAGGTCGATGTAGGACGTGTCGGTCAGGCCCCTCGCCGGGTGAAACGTGTGGAGGACCTGCGCCGCGGGAGCCCCGCCGCCGAAGCGCGCGAGGGAGTACTCGTCCGGCCCCTTGACGGAGCCGTTCATGAGGATGAGCCGGTTGGCCACGGTGTTCGGCTCGTGGTAGTGGCCGACCGCGAAGTGGTCGATCCTGCGCCCGAGCGCGGAGTGCGTCTGGAGCAGCTCCTTCGTGCGGCGGGTGATGCCGCCCCACGGGACGCCCGGCATGTTCGTCGGGACGCCGTCGCCGTGCCAGAGCAGGACGGTGCGGTCGAACACCTGGACCGGCGTCGTCGCCGACCTGGGCGCGTTGACCGTGACCGAGTCGTACTTGGCCAGGTTCGCCTCCAGGATCTTGTAGAACAGCCAGTCCCAGTTGTCGTAGCTCTGCTTGAACTGCGGCTTCTTCGAGCGGCGGCCGTGGTTGCCGTGCACGGCGTCGATCTGGATCCAGGGGAACTCGGGGACGAGCGTCTCGATCCACTTCGCCATGTCGAGCCCGAGCTGGATGACGGCCTCGGTCAGCGCGACCTCGTTCGTGATCCTCAGCTCGTCGTGGATGTCGCCCGTCACCATGTCGCCGAGGGCGAACACGTGCAGGCCCTCGACCTCGTAGTTCCGGTGGTCCCGGAACGAGAAGATCGAGTCGCTCAGCCGGTCGTGCCTGCGGAGCATGATGTCCCAGTCGAAGGCGTTGAGGCCGCCGATCGCCTCGGAGTCCACGACCTCGGCGGCGTGGAGGTCGCTCCAGAGGAGCGCGAAGCGGTGGGCCTTGCCGTTGCCCGCGGCACGGGCCTTGCGCTTGGCCGGGGAGTAGACGGGCTTGAGCGCCGTCGTGAGCGTCGTGATGCGCTCCAGGAGGCGCTCGTCCAGGACCTCGCGGGAGCGGTCGCGCCGCTCGGAGGACCGGAGGTCGCGAAGCTCCTGCTCCAGCATCTCCTCGCGGGAGACCGCGGCCTCGTCCACGAGGGAGTAGAGCCCCTTCGCGACGCGCCGGACGGTCTTGTCCTTGTCGCGGAAAAGGAACTGCGCGATGGTGTTGGTGCTGCCCTTGAACTTCGGGTTCGCCTTGGCGTGGGCGACGATCTGCTTGCGCGTCAGGGTGGTGCTCTCGGAGTCTTCGAAGGCCGCGACTACGGCTTCCCTAGCTGTGAGCATCTACCTTCCTTCCGGAGGTTGCGTCGTGTGTGTCAGGTCTGACGGTTGAGTACCTCGCGCCTGAGGCGCGGGGGGACCCGGTCGATCGTGACCTTCTCGCCGTTCCCGGCGAGCTTGAGCAGGCTGATGTCCTCTGTCTCGTACTGGCGCAGGCGCGAGTTGTCGCGCGCGGTGCGCCGCAGGCGCTTGTTGAACTCGATGTCGGCGATCGTCGCGGCGGCCTTGTCGATGCGCGCGTCGATCTGCTCGTCGGTGAGCTTGCTCCAGTCCATCTGTTCCCGGATCGAGACACTGGACGTAAAGATAGCCGCCGAGACGGGGGCGGGCATGCCCTGAGCCCTCTCGAAGCTGATGTCCGGCGCGCCGCCGGGGCCTCCGGCCGGGCCGGGGCCGCCGCCGGGAGGGCCGGTGTCGAGCACGCCGGTCGGCGTCTCGGGGCCGCCCGGGGGAGGGGGCATGACCGTGCCGCCGCCCGGGGGAGGGCCAGCGTCCATCGGGCCGCCCGCCATGCCCGGGGGTCCGCCCATCGCGCCGCCCATGTCGCCGCCGGGCGCGCCGCCGGGAGGGGCCTCGCCGGGGGCGCCGCCCTCGATCTCCGCCTTGAGGTCCGGCGGGACCGAGAGGCCCTGCGCCCTCAGGATCTTGTACGTCTGGAGCTTCGCCATCTGCTGCGCGACGGTCTTCTGGATCATCTCCTCCTGCATTTCGTCCAGCGAGTCCTTGTAGTCGAACGTGATGCCGACCATGAGGCGCTCGTCGCTGATCGGGACGCCCATCGAGCGGAGGGACTGGAGGAACTGGCGCTCGGTGCTCTCGTCGCGGAGGTCGAGGCTCTCCATCTCCAGGTCGGGCGTGAGCAGCTTGTGCTTCTCGACGATGTGCGGCTCGCCGTCCTCGTCCCACTCCACGACCTCCTCCATGATCGGGACGCGGGTCTGGCCGCGCTTCTCGTAGTCGTAGTGCTCCTGGGCCTCGGCGACGACCTCCATGCGCTGCCTCGTGTGCTCCTTCATGTAGCCCTGGAAGGTGCGGAGGATCTGGTTCATGAACTCGGCGTTGAGGGCCGAGGTCGCGTACGGGCTCGCGTTCGAGCCGGTCTTGAGGATGCCCTGGAGGCCGAAGATCTGCATCAGCCACGTGTCGATGCGGTCGAAGTCGTTCCAGAGGTCGGGCACCTGCTCGCGGCCGAAGACGTTCTCGATCTCCAGCGCGTAGTGGTAGACCATGAGCCGGAAGTCGCTCGACAGCGCCATGTCCATGTCGTCGCGGAACGCCTCCAGCTGGTCGGGGCCGGGGATCCAGGGACCCTCGTTGTCGCCGACGGAGTTGATGCCGAGCTTCGCCAGGATGAGCGGGCTGTAGAGCCGCTCCGCGATCGCGTCCTGCGAGGCGAGCAGCTTCTCCTGGTGGAGGAGCACGCGGAGGCCGCGGAGGAGGATCGGCGTGCCGTGGTCGTCCCAGTCCGTGACCTTGAAGGCCACCTGCTTGAGGAGGACCTCCGAGACCGGGAACGGCTCGCCGCGCTTGAGGTACGGGATCAGCTCGGGGAAGTTGATCTCCAGCTGCTTGTACTGGTCCGGCGGCGACTTCGAGGTCGCGAGCCGCTTCATGTACTCGGGCGGGACGACCTTGATCTGCCGCGTGCCGAGCAGCGGGAAGTTCTCGATGATGATGTCCTCGGGGTTGAGCAGCTCCTCGCGCTCCCAGACGCCCAGGGACTCGTTGAACGAGCCGAGCGGGAACGCCTCGCCGACGGTCCAGTACTCGCGCCCCATGTTGACGAGGAAGTCCTCGTACTTCAGCTCGTTCAGGAACAGGTCCTCGTAGAACTCGGTGATCTTCCGGTCCTTCGAGTACATGTGGATGCCGATGAGCGGGAAGCGCGTGAAGATGTCGATGAGGATCGGGACGAGCCAGTGGGTCGCGTAGTAGAGCCGGAGCCACTTGTGCAGCTTGTGGCGGTGGCCCTCGTCCGCCATGTTCCACGGCAGGCCCGAGAGGTCCCAGTACTCCAGCGGGTCGTAGAAGCGCGGGATGGCGATCGCCACGTCCTGCGACGAGGCGGTGCGCTGCATGGAGCCGATGCGGCGGGACTGGCCCATGGCGCTCATCAGCGCCGCGTTGTTCTTGCGGATGGAGGCGACCTCGGGGCTGTCCTCACCCCCCTGTCGGCTCGACCACCTGTCCAGCGCGTCGATCCCGGCGACGTCCTTCTGGAGCGAGCCCGGGGTCGTCGCCTGCTTCGCCATCGACCTGGCCGTCTCCATCGCCCTGCTCGGGTTCCGGGGCAGGACGACGCCCTGCTTCCGCAGGTTCTGGATCGTCTTGTTCAGGTCGTCGGCCATCGTCTTCTATTCGTAGTCGGACTAGCTCCAGCAGGTACTCGGCGTCGAACATGTCCCGGTCCGCCATCCAGTGGTGGTTCGGGCACAGGGAGATGACGTTGCCGAGCCTGTACTTGCCCCCGTGCTCGCCGCGGACGATCCGGTGACGCTGGATCTTGTGCGGCCACCAGCACCCGGGGATCTCACAGTGCCGAGGCGAGAGGGCGTCCCGCTTTCGGCGCGACTCAGCCCCCAAGCCTGCACTCCCTAGTCCTCAGTCGCGATGATGTGGTAGCGGCTCGTGACGGGGTCCGCCTGGCGCTCCGTCCCGCTCCAGGAGTCGGCGGTGCCGGTCTCCTCGGAGCCGATCGGGGAGTCGGCGTCCACGCTCTTGAGGAGCGGGCCGCTGTCGGCGAACGGGTCGGCGTTGATGTCCTTGTTGACCAGCACGACCGGGCCGTCCTCGCCCTCGGGCTGCTCGGCCTTCCAGTGGTCGATGCCCTCGGCGTCCTGGCCCACGTTGCGGTGCCGGACGGAGCCGACGTCGATCGGCTCGGTGGTCCAGCCGTCCACGTCTCCGCTCTTGGACTTGTCGATCTTCGGGACCGGGCCTTCGGTGCCCTGCACGTCGACGCGCTCGGTCTGGTAGTGGTCGACGTCTTCCAGGGTGGCCCCGGCCGCGACGACGGACCAGCGCGCGGTCTTCTTCGAGTGCTCGCAGTCGGCGCCGCACCCTCCGCAGTCGCACCCGTCCTCGCAGGAGCAGGCGGTCTTGACGGCGGACTCCTTCTTGTCGTCCTCGTCGTCGTCGTCCTTGCCCTTCTCCGCGAACGGGTTGCCGTCCTTCTTCTCGTCGCTCTTGCCGTCGTCCTTGTCCTCGTCCTTCTTCGCGCCGGGCAGCTTGCCCTTGTTGGCGCAGAAGCCGCACTTGCAGTCGGCGTCGTGGGCCGCGAGCACGTGGGCCTCCAGGGCCTCGTTGGCGGCGGTGATGGCCAGCTCGGCGTCGCCGCCGTACTCGGCCGCGACGGCCTGGCCGATCGCGCGTACCTCGTCCTCGACGAGGAAGCGCCGCGACTCGAACTCCTTGTCGTCGCCCGCGTTGGCGAGGAACGACCCGAACCGCGCCTTGGCGCGCTCCTGGGCCGCGATCTCGGCCCGGCGCTGGGCGTCGGCGGCGGACTGGTCGTTGCTTGCGAGTACCTCGAAAACGCTCATTGTTCCTCCTAGACGAACAGCTGCTCTGCCGGTCCCTCGGCGTCGATTTCGGGCTCGGTCGTGGTGTGCTCCACGTCCGCGAACTCCTCGGTGCGCACCTTGCGGTGGTCCTCCGCGGCGGCGACGAACTCGGGGATGTTCAGGTTGTTTGCCTGCGCGTGCCGGGCGGCTGCGTAGGCAGTCGCCTCGGGGTCGCGCGAAACCGCCTCGTCCAGCTCTGCCACGAAGATGGCGGGCTGCTCGGCGGCGAAAGTTCCCTGGAGCGAGGCGCGCTTCACGCCGGGCAGCTCCAGGCCGTGGGTGCGGTATGTCTGGAGCCCGCTCAGGTAGGCGACGTCAGACTGCGAAGCGACCGCGCCCAAGAAGTCCTCCAGGGCTGCGATTTCCGCCTGCGCGTCCGAGTCGATCGACGCGACCTTGACCTGGTCGCTGAAGCCGAGCCTGCTGACCGCGCTCTGGCACGCCTTGCGGACGAGCCGTAGGTTGGCGATGCGGGCCTCGATGTGCGGCCGGGTCGGCTGCACGGGCTCCATGCTGTCGATGAACTCCTGGATCTGCGAGACGGGGTGAGGCGCGCTCTCGGCGTCTACCTCCTCGACCGCGGTCGGCGCGACGGTGACTGTGCCCCCGTCGTCCAGCGCGACCATGACGAGGCCCTGACCCCAGGTGTCCTCGTAGCGGTCGATCACGGTTCCTGTCATGCTCGTGTTGGCGATGCGTACCTTCTGGGCGAAGCGCCCTCCGGCGCCGCCGCTGCCCGTGTCCCCGGCCTCGAACAGCGGGTAGTCGGGGTTGGTGATGTCGGTGTCGGGGTCGAGCGGCCCCTCGTCCTTGATGAGGGTGCCCTCGCCGACCATGCCGAGGAACTCCTCCATGCTCAGGTGCTTGGCCTCCTGCGGGTCCATGCCGCTCTCCGTCACGGAGACGCCGTCCGGCGTGACCGCCTGGACGTAGAGGGTCGTGCCCTCGGGCTGGAAGGTGTAGGTGTCGCCGACCTCCGGGGCGCCGGACGTCTCGACGCCCTGCTGCTCCCAGTAGCCCGCGGCGGACTTGGTCTCGCCCTTCTCGCTGCGCGTCTTGTTGACGGTGCGCGCGGCGTACTCCTTGCAGCGGTCCTCGTCCCACTCGGGGTGCGACTCCTTGCAGCTCTCCAGCACGTGCTCGTACTGGCGGTTGCGCTTGTCCGAGACGCCCTTCATGTGCTCCTTGCCGGGTGCCTCCTTGACCATCGAGCCGAGGACGGGCGGCTGCTGGCTGACGCTCTCCATCTGGCCGGACGGCGCGTCGGCCGACGGCGGGGCGTTGAACGGATCCTGGCCGATCTCGTCGCTGATCGGCTTCTCCTCGCCGAGCGGCTGCTCCTGGGCGCGCTGGAGGATCTCCTGCGGGTTCGGGCAGCCGTCGTGCGCGAGCTGCGCGAGGATGGCCTCCTCGGGCTCGCCGCGGTTGAGCATGTCCACGGCCGCGTTGACCCAGGTCTCCAGGGCCACGTCCTGCTCGAAGCTGTTCTGCGACGTGTCGGACTGCGGCGGGTCGTCGGGGTTGGCGCCGTCGAGCACGGGGTTGTAGTCGGCCGCGCCGACGCCGCCGGGCTGCTGCATCTCGCCGAGCGCGACGACGTGCCACTTGCTCAGTCGGGCGGTCATCTCACCGTTTACCGGCTCGCGGGCAGAGCTTTTCTCGGTCTTGCTGGTGGTGGGCGCGGCGCCCTCCTGCGGGAGGTACTTCCTGGTGAGCGCCTCGATCTTCGCCGGGTCGATCTGGTTCGGCCCCTCCTGCGGGATGCCGAGGCCGAACGTCGGGGCGCTCCTGGCGAAGTTGGCCCAGAGGTTCACGTGCTCGGGCGGGATCGGCTCCCGGTTGCCGGGCCACGGGTCGCGCTCCAGGTTGATGACGCCCTGCGCCAGGTGCACGACGTCGCGGTCGAGCTGGGGGTTGCCCGTGTCGGCCGAGACGTGGATCGGCTCGTCGCGGCCGAGGCCGTACAGCTGGTCGGCGGTCTCCCGGTTGACCGGCTGGCCGTTGATCATGACCGGGACCTTCATCAGCCCGCTCATGGGGCCGCCGTGGAGCCCGACCGGGCTGTTTACCTGGAACCGCTCGGAGTGCATCGAACTTTACGGCGCGCGGGGGCTAGCTTTCCTGCCCCGTCAGCACGTACAGGTAGTCCGTCGGCTCCATCTCCTCCTCGGGCGCCTCGGCGCCGTCGAAGATCGCGTCGTGGTAGCCCTTCTTCTTGGCGACGACCTCGGCCTTCCGGTCCTCGACCGTGCCGGGGACCGTGAGCGTCACGACGCGCACGGAGTCCTGCTCCGAGTCGATGCGGTGCTGCCGATTGCCGCGCTGGAGCCACGCCGACCACGACCAGTCCATCGGGTAGTCGTAGTGGATGGTCAGGCTGGCCTCCGGGAGGTCGATCGAGTCCTGGCCCGCGTCCGTCGAGAGGAAGACCTTGCAGTCGGGGTCGGTGCGAAAGTGGTCGATCGCCCACTGGCCGCTCTTGGGCGTCATGCCGCCGCGGTAGAGGACGTGCCGGACGCCCCAGGTGGTGAGCCACTGGCTGATGATCTCCTGCATCACGACCTCGGAGCAGAACACGACCGCCTTGCCGTCGTGCTCCTCCAGGTACTCCCGGAGGACGACGAGCTTCCCGTTGGTCGCCTCGCCCTTCTTGTTGCCATCCGTGAAGGCGAAGTCGTTGTCCACGAGCGCGCGCAGCTTGAGCGCCACGTCCGAGCCTCGCTTGTGCTTCTTCTCGAACTCGCGTATCTCGGCCGCCTTCCGCGGCTCCTCCAGGAACCGCTCCAGCTCCAGCTCGTAGGCGTCGCGCTCCATCGCGGAGTGCAGGACGGCCTTCGGGTTGGAGACGAGCTGCTGGAGGCAGTTGATCGCGGCGAGGACCTCGTCGTAGGACAGCAGGGAGGCGGCGCCGATGTTGCTGTACTCGCGCTGGAGCCTCTCGTAAAGGCGCGACGTCGCGTCGTCCATGGCGCAGAAGGCCGTCTCCTCCATGACCTCTGGGAACTGGGCCGCGATCTCCGGGTCGCTCTTGCTCGCCTGGTGGACGATCGGCGCGACCTCCTCGGCGAGGAGGTCGAGGTTCTTCCAGTAGACGACCTCGTTCCAGCGGTTGCGCGGCCCGGCGTACTTGTTGTTGAAGTCCTGGACCGAGCCCAGCAGGCCGGGGTAGATGAGCCGGACGGTGTTGAACAGGTTGTCCGGCGACTTCGTGATCGGCGTCGCGCTCAGGGCCACGGCGAACATGTGGCTCGGCCGCTCGTAGCCGCCGCGCGGGTAGTGGATGCCGCGGTCGGTCTTGCTCGTGTACAGGACCTCGCAGGCGTTCCGGTACAGCTTGGTGGCCCGGTTGCCGAACCGCTTCTGGGCCTCGTCCAGGATCAGCAGGACGGAGCGGCCCTCGATCAGCTCCTTGAAGTTCTCCGTGTCGGTGCTGAGCTTCTCGGGGTTGAAGATGAGGACCGGCTGCTCGCGCTCGTACACGGCGTCGTCGACCTCCAGGAAGACCCTCTGGCGCTGCTTCGCCGTGCCGGTGAGCATGTGGGCCTCGATGCCGGTGTGCTGCCGCAGCTTGCGCCGGGCGCCCTCCAGGTGGTTCGGCCGGACGACGTAGAGCGTCAGCTGGAAGCCCTCCTGGCGCTTGAGGAGGATGGCGGCCTCGGCCGCCAGGGTCTTGCCGGTGCCGGTGTCCCAGCGCATGTACGCCGCGCGGTCCATGGCGGCGATGTGCTGGACGCCCTCCCACTGGAAGGGCAGGAAGCCGTTGGTCAGCCTGAGCGGGTTCCCGGCGCGGTCGAGGCGCCCTTCGAGGCCGCTCTCGACGCGGACGTCAGGCGCCGCCACTGCGGTCATGCGCCACGATCCCCTGGAGCTGGCCGCCCTGGAACTCGGCGGCGTACTCGTGCCAGCGTCCGCCGTCCGTGTGGTCATCCGTCCCGTAGAAGACGAACGTCCCGGAGTAGGGCACGCCCTCGGGCTCGTACTCCTCGCGCGCGCCACCGTAGCCTTGGACGGTCAGGCGGCCCTCGGCCGTGATCGTAAACGTGAGCAGGAGGCACTCGAAGCTCTTGGTCTGGAAGCCGCCGTCGCTGAAGTCGCTGTAGAGGCCGCGGTGCGGCTCCCAGCCGTCAGGCAGGGGCGCGTCGCACTGGACCCAGTCGAACATCCCCATCAGAGCAGCCCGAGCCTCTGGGCGATGAGGTTGAACGGCGGCACCTTCTCCCAGAGCGCGTGCTCGAACGGGAAGCTCAGGGTGAAGCCGAGCCACAGCTGCCAGCTGAGGACGGCCGACCGGCACGTGTGGTAGCAGCGGACCGCGAGGCCGCGCTCGTCGCGGTGGGTGTGGAAGTCGCCCGGGAGCGGGCTCGCCTCGTAGGCCGCGTCGCCCGCCATCGCGGCGTCGAACCCGTAGCTCGGGAGCGGCGCGCTGAGGACGAGGGTGGGGTCGTGGACCGGCGTGACTTGGCTCACGGACGAAGTGTAGCTGCCCGGGAGGGGGCACAGATAGCTCAGGGTGTTTGGCGCGGGGCGTGATGCCGCCGTCAGGAATCGAACCTGCCTAGTACGAGACGCCTGGTTTACAGCCAGGTCGGGGTCCCAGCCCCAGCGTCGGCTCAGTGGAATGCGTGGTACGCGACGAAGATCACCGTCGCCAGGACGGCGACCGTGGTCCAGAGGAGGATTGCCAGGTCCCGGTCGGGACCCTTCTGCGTCGGGATGATCCTCACACCCCTTACGCGAGCGGAGAAGGCGGGGAACGATCCCGCAAGGCCGCAAAGGCTCGTCCGCTTTCCAAGCGGGTCCCGTCGCCAGCCGTCGGGTTGCCTCTCCGTGAGCGGAAGGAGTGAGGATCGAACTCACAAGGGCTCTCGCCTCGCCGGGTTTCGAATCCGGTGCCGTCAGCCAACCGTCGGCTTGCCCTTCCGTGTGGCCGCTAGGGGCGGCCAGTCCGTGTCTCAGCCGAGGCGGCCGACGTCGACGCCGTCCAGCAGGACGGCGAGGACCCAGGCGGCCAGGCCGAATGCGACGAGGTCGGCGGGCGGCTGGTTGAGCAGGGTCTCGTTGACCCCCGCCACGACGAACAGCACGAACGCGACCACGCGCAGGATGACTCCGATCACTCCCATGTTTGCCTCCTCCCCCGTGATTGTACCCGGGGTAGGGGCGGTCGAAACGAGCGGAAGGGGAGGGGGATGATCCCTCAAGGGCTTGCGCCTCGTCCGGTTAGCAACCGGGTGCCGTCGCCGACTGTCGGCTAGCCCTTCCGTGAGGGTGTGCTGCCGTTGCACCAACGCTCCCCGCCGGGACCGGCGCGAACCGGGCCGACGTTTGCCCGCCAGCCATGGCTTGCGGCCCTTCGCGGGGCCTGCTATCGGGGCAGGTGCGCCCGGGACTCGAACCCGGATCACCCATGGAGCGTGAGGGACTTGAACCCTCGACCTTTTGGCTGCCAGCCAAATGCTCTCCCAGCTGAGCTAACGCCCCGGGCCTCCCGACACCGCGCGGTTACGCGGCCTCTGCCGAGAGGGCGCTCCTCAGACAGTCCCGGGAACCACCCGGGTACCCCGACGGAGCAGTGGACCGGAAGGGAGTCGAACCCTTGACCTACGCAGTGCGAGTGCGTCGCTCTCCCGACTGAGCTACCGGCCCGAGCACGAGAGTGGGCGCCTCTGGCGCCGACCTCGCGAAGCAATGGAACTCCCCGCCCCGGCCCTCGGTGGGCCAGAGTGGGGCACTGGTGGCCGCGTAGGGGCCACCTAGAGGCGACGACAGGACTCGAACCTGTGTGTGAAGGGTTGCAGCCAACCGCCTAACCGCTCGGCCACGTCGCCCTGTACGGAAGGGGCGCCTCCCACCGCGCCGTCTCGACCCGTTAGGGCCAGCTCTCCGCGACACGCCATTGCGCTCGCATGGGGTCTGAGCTACCTTCCGATGGACTGGGGTGGACTCGAACCACCGACCTGCGCCTTATCAGAGCGCCACTCTAACCAGCTGAGCTACCAGTCCCTACGCCGTACACGCAACCGCAGTTCTGCGGGTGCCCCTTGATGCGGCACCAGTTGCCCCAGGGGCCGCCGAGCCGCTTCTTGTCCCGGTCCTTCCGGCCGGGCGTCCGCTTGCGGAACTGCTTCGCGTACGCCTCGTTGCGGAGGGCCTTCTCCTTCTTCGCGTTGATCTTCTTCGCCATGCCCCAAAGTGTAGCGTCCCAGGGCGGGATCGAACCGCCGACCTCAGCCTTCGCAGGGCTGCACTCTGTCCTCTGAGCTACTGGGACTTGCAGTGACCACGGGTGGGCTCGAACCACCGACCTCCACGATGTCAACGTGGCGCTCGTCCCGACTGAGCTACGCGGTCTGGAGGCCCCGCCCCGCGGTTGTTAGCCTAAGCGGTTAGGGACCGTGTCTCGAAGGTTCGTAAGCAGGCTTCTGTCTAGGACACGCATCCATCTGTGCCCCCTACCTGGACGCCCGGTCTGGGCGCCGCGCTTGGGGTTGCACCCCGCCGGTCCTGGCGGTGAGACGGGCCGGAGCCCTCCCGCTCGGTCGCCGCGCGTTTGCCGTCCCGTCCCCGGGCGGCAGGTGGCCTGACTTTCCTCGACGCGTCTCGAAGCACCGCGCCGCGCGTGTCTTCCCCTTCGAATGGGTTCGACCGAAGGTGTGCTGCTACGCCAAAGGCTCACGTGCGAAGTCGGCATCCCGGTAGGACGGTCAGTCCTCGTCGGCTCGCCGCGCAGGGTATGCGGCTCGCTTCCGTTCCGGGCTTCTCCCCGACGCTTCTCCTTGCGTCGGGCCTTCGCGGCAGATGCCCGGGCTTCTCCCTTACCAGGCCCGGTGAATCTTTGAAGATCGGATCGACCCTTCTGGTTCCGGTCCCCGATCCCTGCCTCGCCACTCCTTAGCCGGTGGCTGCTTTTAGGCCAACGGTCCTACGGTCGATGGGCGGCGCAGGGCTCGAACCTGCGACCTACGGCGTGTGAAACCGGCGCTCTCCCTACTGAGCTAGCCGCCCTGGTGAGGCCCCCTCGCGGGGGCCTCGTGTGCTACTTGTCCTCGTCCTCGGAGTCCTTCTCGTCCGCCGCGGCGTCCGGGTCGAACTCCTTGTCGCCCGGGGAGCCGTCGTCCTCGACGACGCCCTCCACGGTCGCGTCGCCGCTGTCGCCGCCGACGGTGGCCTGCGCGAGAAGCGCCTGCGCCTCGTCGGAGTCGGGCGGCCGGTTGCTGGCGGCCTGCTGCGACTCCAGGACGCCCTGGACGGCGGCCTCGACGCCCTCGGCGCCGCTGGCCGTGCTGTTCTCGTCCTCGTTCTTCTCGTCGGCCTCGGCGGCCTCCGCGCGGCGCGCCTGCTCGGCCTTCGCGGCCTCCTGGGCGCCCTTGCGGTCGTCGTTCGCGTAGCTGTCGAGGTCCTCGTCGCTGAGGTCCGCGATCTGCTCCTTGAGCTGCGGGATCGTGAGCCGCTCGGGCTCGTCGCCGCCGTCGGCGGCGTTCTCGTCGGCCTGCTCCTGCCAGGCGTCGCGGGCCTCGCCGCCGTTGGCCTTGAGGGCCTCGCGGTCGAGCTGGTCCGCCGATACCTCGCCGGTCACGGCCTCGCGGCCGTGGAGCACGTCGTACGCGTAGAGTGTCGCGGGCTGGCCGTCTTCGTCGACCACCGCGTGTCCGCCCATCTGGACCTGCGCCGCCTGCTGACGGCTGAGCGGGTTGGTCCGCTCGGTGTCCGTCGAGTCGTAGTACTTCTGGTCTGCCATCGTTGCTGTCTTGCCCCCTGGTGCTTGGTTTGGACGGGGCGCCCGAAGACGGCCCCGTGGGTTGTTTCTACCCGTTTTCGTGCGTTCTGAAACGGAGCGGACCGTACGGGATTCGAACCCGTGACCATCGCCTCGACAGGGCGCTACTCTGACCATGCTGAGCTAACGGTCCGTGTTGTGGCAGTGGGGACTTCCACCCCTCTCACGCGCTGCCTCCCGCGTGAACCGATCGCGCCGGGCCTGGCCGCCAGTGGCGACCTACCCGACGTTCCACGGAAGCGGCCCGTGAGGGAGTCGAACCCCCGACCATCCGGTTCGAAGCCGGACACTCTGTCCACTGAGCTAACGGGCCGTGCGAAGCCGACGCAGGGACTTGAACCCTGGACCCCTTCCTTACCGAGGAAGTGCTCTGGCCTGACTGAGCTACGTCGGCGGGTCGGGAGCGCCGCGGGTGATCTGGCCCGTCAACCGCTCCCGGTTCGGAGGCAACCGTTTTCTCTACAGGGATTCGCACCCCGGCCCTCCTATGCGCGATGCATCGCGCGGTTCTTCATGAAGCTGCTGGGGACCGGCCCACGATCGACGAACCGGCACCCAAGAGCCCGCGCGGGGAGTTGAACCCCGGACCCCTTCCTTACGAGGGAAGTGCTCTGCCTGACTGAGCTACACGGGCGAAAGACCTGCTGGCCTGGCTGGAGGGAGCCACCCTCCCCGGCTCGCCGAGTCGAACGGCGGAATGACCATCGGCCGGTGGCCAGCAGTTAGGTAGGGCGCGGTCGATCGGATTCCGTCCGGTGGCCACTGCTGCCAGGACGTGCCTTGCGCCGTGCACGGCGAAGTGTGTTCCCGGCGGGCGGTCCGCCCCGCTGTCCCCAGTCGCTCCGGAGGGACTCGAACCCTCGACCTGCCGGTTATGAGCCGGACGCTCTGCCTGACTGAGCTACGGAGCAGCGATGAAGCACGCAAGGGGCCTCGAACCCCTGACCTACGCGTTGGAAGCGCGTCGCTCTGCCAGACTGAGCTATGCGTGCGGGTGGAGGGTCTAGGCCGCCAGTTGTTCCCGGGCAGGGGCGGCTCCACGAATGCCCGGCCAGATGTCCTCGCTGTCACCCCTCCTGGAGGACCCACGATGCGCCGAGAGGGACTCGAACCCCCGACCGACGGGTTAGAAGCCCGTGGCTCTATCCGACTGAGCTACCAGCGCAAATCACCGAGTTGGCTACCGGGCCGCTAAGCCTTTCACGCGCCCGAAGGCGCCTGCCGCTCTCCCGTGTCGTCAGAGGGTACTACGGCAGCGGACGCGTCCGGCGACGGACCTCGCGCGCCCAGCCTCGGTGGATGCCCCGCGCAGGGATCGAACCTGCGACCTGCGGGTTAGGAACCCGTCGCTCTTTCCGCTGAGCTAGCGGGGCGTGTACGAGAGCCACCGCGGGGGGTCGAGCCCCGGACCTCCCGCTTACAAGGCGGGCGCTCTTGCCGACTGAGCTACGGTGGCGTGTGCAGCCCGCTTAGGGATTAGGCCGCGACCGGAACGCGGCTCTGTCTTAGGGCTGCTTCGGCGCATGCGCCTCGGCGTGCCCCCGGCGGACTGCTGTGGCCGCTTGCTCCCTTCCGGGCCTGGGCGGCAGTGTGGGAGACGGGGATCGAACCCGCGACCTTCGACTTGGCAAGCCGACACTCTACCGAACTGAGCTACTCCCACGTGTCCGTCCGTTCTGTTCACAGGCCGACGGCGCCCGGTGCTTCCCCGCGTAACGGGCCGGTGGTTCCTCTGCTTTGGCAATGCGGGGCCACAGGGAGGGAGGACGGTGGGGATCGAACCCACGACCGACGGGACCACAACCCGCGACTCTACCACTGAGCTACGTCCTCCATGCTGGTCTTGCTATGCCCGCCTCGGGACTCGAACCCGAACGCCTGGTGGCGCCGGTGTTTGAAGCCGGGGCGTCTACCTGTTCCGCCAGGCGGGCGCGGTTCCGAGGGAGGGTCTCGCGGCCCGGACTCGAACCGGGACTCCGGGTGCGCCCGGGTGCTCCCATTCCCCCGCCAGCGTCAGGCGGTTCGGCCCCGGCCTCAACACACTACCGCTTCCGGGATGTTTCCCTCTCTCGATGGCGACGGGCGGACTTGAACCGCCGACCTTCTGCTTTTCAGACAGACACTCTACCGACTGAGTTACGTCGCCGTGCGGGAAGGCTACGTCCGGGCAAAGAGGTGAGCAGTCGGCCCGGGTAGGTGCCTTCCCTGAGCGGGCCGCGTTCTCACCGTCTGACGGCCAGCCTAGTGCGCCCGGAGGGAGTTGAACCCCCACGACCTCGCGGCCACCGGCTCCTCAAGCCGACGTGTCTACCGATTCCACCACGAGCGCATGTTGGGGCTGTCCCGGCCCGAAGGCCCACGCCGCCCCGCGCGTCTCCGGCCGAAGCCGGGGTTGTCAAGTGCTCCCGGAGGGATCCGAACCCCCACGTCCGAAGACACTGGTTCCTGAAACCAGCGCGTCTACCTGTTCCGCCACAGGAGCGTGTACAGGGAGGGGTAGGCCACCCGGCACCGGGGCCGGGGCTTCCCAACGGCGGCCGTCAGGCCGAACTCCGTCGCGCCTCCCTGAGTGGACCGCCAGGGGATCGAACCCTGGACCTTGGGCTTAAGAGGCCCCTGCTCTGCCGACTGAGCTAGCGGTCCGCGCCCCGACGTGCCAGGCCCGCCCGGTTAGGAGCGTTGCGGGAATCGAACCCGCGTTCCCCCGCCACTGAGAGCCTGGTCGCGATCCAGGGATGCGTCGGACGGCTTCGCCAGCGCCCCTCGCGGGACGCCACGTCGAGAAGTTGTTGCAGTGCCCCGCCTAGGGTTCGAACCTAGGACCTTGGGATTAAAAGTCCCCTGCTCTACCGACTGAGCTAGCGAGGCGGGTGTTGCGAGCTGGGTGGCAAGGGGTCGAACCTCAGTTTCCGGGGCCAGAACCCGGCGTCCTACCATTAGACGACCTCCCAGTGGCGCTGCGGTCTTGCTGTGCTGCCTGGCAATGGCCCGTGCGGGATTCGAACCCGCGCCTACCGCCTTGAAAGAGCGGCGACCTGTCCGCTAGTCGAACGGGCTACGCGCGCAGGGTACTTGTGTCCGCGCCCCCTGCTAGGGCGCTGTGAGCTGGCAGGGTGGGCTTCGATCCCACGACCTTCTCCTTAACAGGGAGCCGCTCTACCGACTGAGCTACCCGCCAATGCGGGCACGGCGGCCTCGCGGCCGAGCGTGCCCTATGTCCAGTACGGGCTACGATCCCGTGTCTCCGCCGTGAGAGGGCGGCATCCTGGTCCACTAGACGAACCGGACAGGGTGGTGCGAGGCATGCCGCCCAGGAATCGAACCCGGAACCTTGTGCTTTGGAGACACCTGCTCTGCCTGATTGAGCTAGCGGCATAGGTGGAGACCTCAGCCCCGAACTGGTCGGGCCTCCGTCGTTCATCAGCGACCGCGCGGTGAGCACGTCCGCGGCCCGGTTGCAGTGTGCTCCGCAGAGCCGGGACCCGTCGCCGTCGGGGCAACGCTTGGTGCAGTGGAGTGGACCAGGCGGGAGTCGAACCCGCGTCCAGCCGGGTGGTTCCGTCAAGACCTTCTAGCAGCTTGTGTGCCCGGCCAGCGTACCCCGGGCTCGGGGGTCCATCGGTTTAGCGCCGTTCACCCCTGCGGCGACCCGTCTCTCCGGGGCGTCACCCGCTACCGGCGGGTGCGGTCTACCTGTTGGTGCTCGTCAGGCAGCGACGAGGGCCGACTCGGCGGGAGCGGCGAGCCACTCTGCCGGGAACGTGTCCGCGACCTCGATGCGATCGTTGTCGTTCGCATTTGGGTTTGCCCGATCCGGGGCTAGGCGCGGTAGGCCGCGACCCGCTGCGATCTCGCCGTCCATGCTCGACTGTCGAAAGCCATGGCTGGCCCAGGGCCGACCGGGGAAGGTGTTCCCGCGCCCGGTCGGACACGGCCCCCGAAGGGGCCAGTCAGCGTGGCAGGATTCGAACCTGCGACCATCCGCTCCCGAAGCGGCGACTCTGCCAGACTGAGCTACACGCTGATGCGCTCGTCTCTCCGAGCCGTCCCCGCCGTTACCGGCCGCGGTCGCCATCAGGGTGGTGGGACTTGAACCCACGACCTCTCCGTCCCCAACGGAGTACTCTCACCAGACTGAGCTACACCCTGTATTCTGAGGCACCAGTTGACGCCGTGCCTCCCCGTGCGAGGGCCTGACGCGGTACGCCAGCCTCCACCACGCTGTTCGGTTCCTGGTAACAGCGAAGCCAGAAGCCCCTTTTTAGGTCCCGGGAGGGCTCGGCCCGGGCTCAATCGCCCCTTGCGGGGCTGCCCGCCGTGGCGGGCTCGAACTTGTACCTCAAGTAGCGGGAGTGGGATTTGAACCCACGACCTCCAGGTTATGAGCCTGGCGAGCTACCAAACTGCTCTACCCCGCGTCGCAGCTGCATTCCGGGCCGCGCCTTCCAGCGTGACGGCAGGCGTCGAATCCTGCGCCGACTCGGTCACGGGGCATGCAGCGGCCCCGTGTTTCCCTGAGGGACGAATCCCTCAGGAGGCTCTCTCTGCCCCGCCGATCTGACTGGCGGGCCATCCGATCCGGTCGCCTTTCCTGGTGGCCGAGGCCACTGACGACCTTCACATCCCTGCTGTGGGACGGAGGCACCCTGAGCTATCTGTTGCGAATCATACCTGCACCGCGGGGGAAGCGCGTCCCCCACCTGGGGGTTACGCCGCCGTTGGTGCGTGTTGGTTCACGCAACTTACCTTTTCGGACGGGGGCGAAAAACAGGGTCGTCAGCGGCCGCGGCGGCGCGGGTGGCGCCCGGTCATGTCGAACCCTCTCGCGGCCTGGGCTCCCGCCTGGCCGCGGCCCTTCATGAACTCCTCGAACCTCTCGCCGCCGCGCGGGGCGTTCGGGTTCCGGCCGCCGATCTGGTAGCCGCCCTCGGCGCCCGTCGCCAGCTGGGCCTCGGTGAACGCCTTGCCGGTGATGTCGCCCAGGTACGAGCCGAGGAACTTGACCGTGACCTCGGCGATGCAGTCCGCGACGTCCTTCGTCTGGACCGGCCCCATGCTCTGCTTGTCGACGCGCTTGGTCTGGCCGGTCTGGATCTCCTGGAGGAACTTCAGCTCCAGCGAGGCGTAGCCCGAGTGGTCGAAGCCGGTCCTCGGGTCGAGGCAGTCGGGCGGGATGTGCACGAGCCCGAGGTTGAACGCCGTCTTGGTCGCCTCCCAGCGGTTCCAGTTGATCGCGGCGGTGGCCGTGACCTCGCCGATCTGCGTGTTGAAGACGCCCATCTTGCGCGCGTCCTCGCGAAGCTCCTGGATCAGGCCGACGCTGTTGTACTGGTCGAAGGTGAGCGACACGGGCCGGAAGATGCTGACCCAGTGGGCCAGCTCCTTGCGGACCTCGATGTAGTTGATCGTGTGCCCGGCGAAGTCGTCCGGGTTCCACCGCTTCACGAAGTCGAAGACGACGTGCCGTTCCATGCCGCCGGGCCAGATCTCGGCCATCGCCGGGTCGACGCACGGGAACTCCTCGACGTGGCCCATGGCGAAGCCGAAGCCCGCCGTCGTGCTCGACGGGTCGCAGTGGCCGACGAAGGCGAACCTGTAGGTGCCGCTGTAGTTCGCGCCGCACTGCCTGCCGTCCGGCAGCCACCCGCTGAACACCCGGTCGACGACGTCGGGGTCGAAGTACGCGTCCAGGACCTCGGCCCACTGCGCGCGCCGCTCGACCTTGTACGTCTCCTTGTTGGCCTTCTCCTTGAGCTTCTCGTTCTCGCGCTTGCCCTGCGACATCGGGTCCAGCGCGGAGCGCGGCTCCTCGGGCTCCAGGAGGTCGGGCCAGTCGGGCGAGACCATGATGGCGTTCTTCCACCGGCCGTTCTCGTCCTCCCACCACTTGTCGAACAGCGCCCACGACGGGAACTGGACCGCGAGGTTCTGCGGGTACCAGCCCTCCGGGTGGTCCTCCGGCCGCATCGAGAGGCTGTACTGCTCGAAGAACTGCCCGACCCTGGTCCACGGCGACGAGTTGGCGAAGACGAGGGCGTGGTGGCCGAACTGCGCCAGCGACGGCTCGGCGGCGCCGTACACCTGCTGCGCCGACTGGCGGCTCTCGCCGGGGAGGAAGAACGCGAACTCGTCGAAGACCAGCAGGAGGCTCGCGGTGCCTCGGATGGTGTCCGAGTTCGCGGCCATCGGCCGGACGCGGAGGCGCGCGAAGTCGCGCCCGCTGGAGCCGCGCTCGCGTACCTGCTCGATGTCGGCGTCGGTCTTGATGGTGAGGATCTCCTCCAGGTCCTTCGAGAGGTACGGCTGGAGCGGCTTGCACGCCGAGATGGACGCGCGGAGGTCGGCGAACTGGAGCGTCTTGGCCTGGTCGAACGAGGCCGCCACGCAGACGAAGTCGAGCACCTTGTCCGGGTCAAGGTTGAAGTACTCGCCCGGGTCGTCGAGCTGCTGCACCAGCCAGAGCTTGTACGCGCCCGCGAGGCCGGTGATGTGGCCCTTCGAGGACCGCCTGCCGCCGACGAGGTTGATCTCGCCGAAGTGGGCCGCGCCGCGCTCGCGCATGATGTCGCGGCGGCGGCGGACGTCCGGCGACATGAAGACCTCGCCCGACCGGCCGCCCCTCATGAGCCAGGTGAGCTGGTCCTCCTCCTTGCCGGACAGCTCCTCCAGGAACATCGTCTTCAGGAGGACGCGCTGGAGCGGGTAGAGGGGCTTGCCGCAGTAGTCGCTGCTCTCGGCGAACTCGGCGACGCTGACGTGCCGCATGGCGACCGTCTTCTTGATGTAGTTGTCGATGATGCTCACTCGCCGTGCTCCTCGGCCGCCTGGCGCAGCATGCTCCCCAGGTCCTCGAACAGCTTGTCGAGCGTGCCGTCGTTGGCAGCCGTGCGGACGATGCCGCCCGGCGTGACCGGCGGGCCGTCCCTGAGCGGCGCGATCGGGAGGGAGAGCTGGCCCACGTTGATCAGCTTGAGGCCGCCGCCGCACCGCGGGCACTCGACGCAGAGCGAGCCCGCCACGATGTCGAAGCGGCACCCCTCGCAGACGTAGTGGTAGCTCTCGCCCATCAGCCCCCCTTCTGGCCCAGGAAGTCCTCTCCCCGCTCGCGGCTGCGCAGGACCTCGTCCCGCTTGCGCTCGTGGTCGAACAGGACCGTGCCGTCCTCGGCGTAGTGCGTCCCGGGGACGCGGCCGACGACGATGATCTCCGGGCTGCCGGTCGTCTGGGTGATCGGGTTGAAGATCAGGCACGGGGCCGTGTTGACCTCGACCACCAGGCCGATCTTCTGGAACTCGTCGGCGGCGACGCGGGCCAGCTCCTCCAGGTTCCGGCGGCTGTTCGCCTTTCGGGCGAACCGCTGCATGAGCCCCTGCCAGAGCGGGCCGATCTTGGCGATCTCGTGGTCGTACAGGTCACTGATGTCCATCGTCGTCCTCCTCGTCGGGCGGGAGCAGCTGGACGGCGGGCGGGACCTCGCCCAGCTCGATCCGGTAGTCGGCGTAGATCTGCTCCAGCAGGCTCTCGTCCACGTTCCGGCGGACGGCGTTCATGAAGGCCCTGATCTCCCTGAGCATGGTCTCCTCAGCGACGACGCTGCGCTTCTCCTCCAGCCGCATCAGGAGGTCGAGCGCCGCGAGCACGTCCTTCGGCTCCACGACCGCGTCGTCCCGCTGCATCAGCTCCAGGCCGCGGTGGACGATCGCCTCGGCGACCGCCTGCTTGGTCAGGATGAAGCCGCGGACCGCCTCGACGTCCATCCCCTCCAGGCGCGCCCGCTCCTCGATGATGCGGACGATCGCCGCGTCCTTGACCGACAGGTGCTTCTGGGCGTGCGTCCCCATACCGGACTTCGAGAAGAAGTCAACGTCGCCGGTCTCGGCCTCGATCAGGTCGTTCCAGTAGCGGGTGCACTCGCGCTGGCTCCAGCCGAGCGCGAGCATCATGTCGATCTCCCGGCGGTTCGGGTGGTTGCAGACCTTGCAGAGCGGAGCGACCACCAGGAACGTCCCGAGCGGGGCCGCGACCGGCACGGTGCCGCCAGCCACGAGGCGCTGCTTGCGCGCGGGCGCGTCGGTCTTCTTGAACGTGGCCATCAGCGGTAGTACGAGGCGCCGTGCTTCTTCCTGGCCTCCTCGGAGTTGACCTTGCGGCCCTCCGGGTGGGTGCGGAAGTAGAGGCCGCGGCCGAGGGCCGGGTCCGGCACGCCGTTCTCGTTCAGGATCTCCCTCCTCCTGCGCTGGTGGATGTGCTCCTCGAACAGGATCGGCTTGTCGCCGCCGATGCCGCGCTCCTTGCCGGTCTCGGGGTCGATCGACCTCGCCTCGGCGCGGAGCAGCTGGTCGGCGAGCTGCTCAAGCTCGCGCGGGGTGTAGTCCTTCCCCTCCTCGAAGACGATCGCCTCCTGGCGGGCGAAGCTCGGGCGGCGCTTCCAGCCCGGCACCTACTCGCCCTCCTCGGGCCAGAGCGTCTGCGCGATCTGGAGCATGCCCTGTTCGACGTACTGGTTCACCGACCCCGTGGTGATTCCCATGATCTCTGCCACGTCCTTCTGCTTCTTGTCCATGATTACGTTCCAGAAGACCGCCTCTTTCTTGCGGACGCTCAGCTGGGCGAGGCAGTCGCGCAGGTCCAGGAAGCTGATGCGGAGCCCCTTGTGCTCGATCTCCCAGCGGTCGGTCCCGGAGCTTCCGGCCGACGAGCTGTTGTCCGTCCACGAAACGTAGCTGCGGAACTCCAGGTAGTGCCTCAGGACCTCGCGCAGGACGCGGTGCTTCTCGACCCCTGGCATGACGCTCACAGCGCGCCGTCCGCGCGGTCGAGGTAGGCGATCGTAGCGTTGAGCCACTTCCGGTCGTCGACGCGCCCCAGCCGCCGGTTGCAGCCCATCCGGCCGCCGCAGAGGAGGCCGCGGGGCTTCCCGGTGCGGTGGTCGTGGTCGCGGTCCAGCCGCCTGGTGACGGTGCCGTCGGCGCGCTTCTTGGGCTTCTTCCCGCAGATGCCGCAGTGCTCGCCGCCGTTCAGCTCGACGTAGAACTCGTACGGGTGGTCCAGCGCCTTCATGTGGGCTGCGCGCCGGGGAGCGGGCCTCGCCTTCTTGCAGGCGGGGCACTTCCTCAGCCGTGTGTTCGCGTGGACGGCCTTGCAGCCGCGGCACGTCCACTGTCTCTTTCTCTTGGTCGCCATAGGGTCTCTGCCACCCCTGTTCGGCGGGGGCGCCGGGAACCCACTGTTTGAGACGATCCGCTCTAGAGGTAGACGTTCTTGGCCGGGCAGGAGGACGGGCTGGAGCACGTGCAGTCGGGCACCAGGCCCTCGGCGCGGCTGTCGGTGACGAACTCCCAGCCCTCCATGATCCTGTCGACCTGGGCGCCGTCGCGCTCGACGACGGCCTCCCGGAAGCGGTGCGGGTTGTCCTTCTCCATGAACAGGATGATGCCGCGCGGCAGGTCCTCGAACTCCAGGTAGAGCCTCACCTGGGCCTCGTACTTCTCCATGAGGGACCGGGGCGGCTCGCCCATCCCGTACAGGCGCGAGGCCATCGTCTTGACGTCGAGCAGGACCGCCGTGTCCAGGCCGGGGAGGGCCATCCGGGCCACGTCGATGAAGCCGCGGACGCGGTACGGGTTGCCCTTCGCGGTCGCGAAGTGGAGGTCGTGCTCCTTCTCGACGTCCTCCCAGGTGGCGAAGCCGAGCCCCTCGACCACGATCCACTGGACCAGCTCGTGGTAGTACCGGCCGATCATGAAGACCTTCTGCATGTCCATCGCGGTCTCCTCGGCGGGGAGGTCGCCCTCCAGCTTCGCGTAGAGCGCCCGCTCGCACATCAGGGCGCTCGACGGGTGGAAGGCGTCGTCGTGCTCCTTGTTGGGCCGGAGCGTGATCGGGATCTCGTCCGGGAACTCGCCGTTGGCGAACCAGTTGTTCAGGTGCGGGACGAGGACCTCGCCCTTCTGGAAGTGCTTGGCGAACTGCGAGCCGAGGGGCTTGCGCCGCGCCGTCTGGCCGACCCTAGCCACGGTAGCGGTAGTACTCGTCCAGGAGGTTCGCGTCGTCCCGCATCAGCCGGACGGATAGGTCCACGAAGCCGTTGCGGTCGGCGAGGACGGAGTCGGGCGCGTACATCGAGAGGGCGACCAGGACCATCTTGCCCTCGGCCGCCGCCTCGTCGTGCGCCTTCTCCAGGTCGGAGAGCTTGACGCTGACGCTCTTGGACGGCTTGTCGTACGTGCCGGTGTGCTTGCACTCGACCAGCGTGTTGAACGCTGTCACGCGCACGTCCCCGTTGTCGGTGACGGCGCCGCCGGACGACGGCGACCGCTTGCCGCCGTACGCCCGCGCGACCCGCTCCTCCTGGAGGACGGAGAGGGCCTTCGTGCTACCCCGCTTCGCCATACGACAGTCCCGTGACCTCCATGTCGGTGATGAGCGTCGTACCGTTCGGCTCGTAGGTCTGCTCGAAGATGTCGGGCTTGCAGGGGTAGAACTCGCCCTTGACGCCGCGGATGATCCAGTCGCCGGGCATCGCGTGCATGACGCCCTCCAGCGTGTAGATCGAGATGGTGTGCGTCAGGTTCGGGACGCTCGTGAGCTGGGCGTCGCCCTTGAGCCGCTTGATCCACTCGACGATCTCCCCGGCCTCCTCGTTCGTGCCGTCCCACTGCGCCGCCACGACGACGACGGGCTTCTTGCGGAACCTGTTAGCCTGCATCGGACTGGACCTCCTCCAGCGTCTTGGGGTTGGCGGTCTGGCCGCGCGCGAGCATCACCTGGAGGACGCCCTCGCGGACCTGGGCGAACGCCTCGGGGTTGGCCGCCATGTGCTCGCCGACCTTGGTCATGCCCTGGTGCTGCGTGCCGTCCGGCAGCCGGTAGAACGACCCGGCCCGCTCGATGACGCCCGTGCGGACCGCGGTGTTCACCACGTCCGAGTCGGCGTCGATGCCGAACGGGTAGCCGTCGGCCTGCGTGTGGTAGTAGTCGAACGCCGCGCGCTTGCCGGTGCCCTGGCTCAGCTTGTTGCGGCGGATGTCGGCGACGATCTCCCCGCCGATCGTGACGTCGTTGCCGTTGTCCTTGACGGTGTACTTCGCCTTGCCGCGCTTGAGCTGGACGATGATGGCCTCGGAGTGCTCCAGGGCCTCGCCGCCGGGCTGCTTGTACACGGTGCCGCGGACGCCCGGGCTCATCAGGTGCCTCACCTGGTTGAACAGGAGGACGCCGACGTCGTTCTTGAACGCGAGCGGGGCCGCGGCCTTGACGCCCCAGCTGATGAGCGAGGACTGGCCGCCCTGGCGGGCCTTGCCGTCCTCCTTCAGCTCGCCCTCGCCGAGGATCGCGCCGATGGAGTCGAAGACGACGAAGTCCACGACCTCCGACCGGAGGATCTTGAGCAGCATCTCGAACGCCTCCTCGCCGGTCTCCGGCCAGGTCAGCAGCAGCTCGTCCACGTTCACGCCGTTGAGCGTGGCCCACGCCTCCCAGTTCTCGGAGCCCGCGGGCTCGACGGCGATGTAGGCGCAGTTCAGGCCCATCGCCTGCGCGTTGCGGATGGCGTTGAAGCCGACCATCGAGGACTTGCCGATGTCGCGCGGGCCGAAGACGCCGCAGAGGTAGCCGAGCGGCCAGCCGCCGGTCCCCAGCTCGAAGTCGAGCGCGAGGGAGCCCGTCGGGACGGAGCGGAGGGCGCGCTGTAGCCCTCCCTTGCGGGCCGAGTTCTGGCCGAACGACTTCTGGAGCGACGACACGAGGCCGTCCATGGCCCCGGCGCTGGCGATCTGCCGTACCTTCTTGCTCAAAGCGCCTTCCATCCTTTCACAAGGGAGGGTCCCTTCGGTGACTGCTTGAGGGTGAACTCGCCCAGCGTGTTCTCCTGGACGAGGTACTCGTAGTTTTCGAGCGTGTCGGGGAACACGGCGAACGAAAGCTCCTCGCCCTCCCACTGGATCGTGGCGCGTGCCATCTTCCGGCCCGCGACGCGCGCGTGCGCGTCCGACCGGATCACGATGTCCCTGACGTCGGTGATGACGCCCGCCACGGTGATGGTGGTCTCGCCCTTCGGGAACTCCTTGTCCTCGACGGTGGACAGGGGCGGCAGCTTGCCGAGCCGCTTCGCGTGCTTCTTCATCAGCTTCTCGTAGCTGTTGGTCAGCTCGACGCCGAGCAGCGCCTTCTCGGCCGCCGCGCGCTTGCCCTCGGTCGGGAGGTCGCACGGCACCCAGCCGACGCCGCCGCACTCGGGGCACTCGTACCGCTCGCGCTTCTCGCCGTCGCCGGACTTCTTCGGGACCATGCGGACCGCGCGGCCGGTGCCCGCGCACGAGTCGAAGTCGCACTCGCGCAGGCGGTGGCCGAACGGGTCGAACGCCCCGGCCTCCATCAGCACCTTGAAGTGGCCCATGTTGCACGCGGGCTTGTCCTGGAGCTTGAGCTTCTGGACGAACGCCTCGGGGCTCGCGTACGGCCGGTTCTGCACGACCCAGCGCGCGGACGCCACGCCGACGCCCTTGACGTCCGCGAGGCCGTAGATGATCTCGCCGTCGCCCGCCTTGGAGATGACCTCCTCGGAGCGGTTGACGTCCGGCGGCAGGACGGCGACGCCCCTCGCGCGCGACTCGTTGACGTACCCGGCGACCTTCTCCGGCTTGTCGGCGTACTCGATTCCGGCCATCCCGAACTCGGTCGGCCACTTGCCCTTCGCGTGGAGCGTCCAGGCGAGCACCGTGCCGTACTCGATCGCGTGCGCCTTGTTGAAGCCGTAGAGGGAGAAGGCCACGATGTCGTCCCAGTTGGCGAGGGCGTCGTCCTCGTGCATCCTGGCCCCGGTGTACCCGGCCTTCTCGAAGTCCTTGATGATCTCCTCGCGGTCGCGCGGGTCGACCTCGTCGCCGTACTTCTCCATGCAGCGGTGGATGTCGCCGTCGGTGGCGATCGCCACGTAGACGGGGAGGTAGGCGGCCATGTCGCGGAACAGCCGCTTGCCGACCATCTTGCGGATGTGGTCCGCCTCGGAGAGGATCGCCTTCTGGAGGTCCTTGTCGTCCTCGTCGAACCCGCGCGGGTGGCTGCGCTTGTACAGCTCCGTGAAGTACGCGATGACCTGCTCCTGGTAGACGAACTCGCCGTAGGTGTCGGTGAGGATGGGCGCCAGGATCGCGTCGCGCTCCTGCGGGTCGGCCTCGCCGTTGCGGCAGGCCAGGTAGGCGTCCACGACCCCGGTGCGCTGCGGCCCCGGGTTGTTCAGGGCCACGATGGCTCCCAGGTGCGCGAGCGTGCGGGGCTTGAGGTCCCGGCCGATCTTCTTCGCGCCGTACTTGTCGTCGATCTGGAACAGGCCGAGGGTCTGGCCCTTGTCGATCAGCTCGTAGTACTCCTCGCTGACGGTCTCCGGGTCCTCGACGTCGAGGGACCAGTAGTACTCGACCGCGTCCTGGTCCGTCCAGCCGGGGTTGGCCAGCTTGGCCGCGCGCATCAGCATGTCGAGCGTCTTGAGGCCCAGGAAGTCGAACTTCGGGAACCCGGCCTTCTCGACCACGTCCATCTCTGCCTGCGTCACCATGACGCGGTCCTTCGCGATGTCCGAGTCCGACGCCGACCGCGCGGGCAGGTGCTCGTCCAGCGGGACCTCGCTGATGACGACCGCGGAGGCGTGCACGCCGTAGGTCGAGAGACGGCCGGACAGGCCCTCGGCCGCGTCGAACATGGGCTGCCACTGCTCGTCGGCGAGGTACGGCGCCAGCTCCTCCCGGGCGTCCCGCAGGATGGCGGCGCCCTTCTCGTCCAGGAACGACTCGGGGTCCTTCTCGAACAGCTCCTCCCACGTGAGCAGCTGGCCCGCGCGCACCGTGTCGGTCTTCTTCATGATGTCGTGCGTGATCTTGTTGACCAGGCCGTAGGGAGGGTCGTCGTAGACCACGGTCGCCGCCTTGCGGACGGCCGCCTTCGGCGCGAGGTAGACGTGGCTGCCGATCATGAGCACCTTGTCGTCGCCGTACTTGCCCTGGACGTACTCGATCATGTCGTGGCGCCGCGTCTTCTGGAAATCGGTGTCCACGTCCGGCAGGCCGTCGGTGCGCCCCACGTTCCAGAACCGCTGGAACTGGAGGTCGTGCTTGAGCGGGTCCACGTTGGTCAGGCCGATCAAGTACGCGACGAGCGAGCCGCCGACGGAGCCGCGGCCCGGGCCGACGAGGATGCCCTGCGCCTTCGCCCACGTGATGTAGTCGTGCACGACGAGGAAGTAGTCGGCGCCCATCCCGCCGATGGCCCCGCAGAGGGTGTCGTACTCCTCCTCGGCCCGGTCGACGATCTCGCGCGTCAGCTTGCCGCCGGGGTAGCGCCGCGCCAGCCCGGACTCGATGAGGTCGAGGAGCAGGTCGTCGGCCCCGCGGCCCTTCTCGCTGACCTTCGGCAGGTAGACCTGGTTCGACTTCTCCCCCAGCGAGACCGCGTTGCTCTCCATGAGCCAGTCGCTCGTCGCGATGGCCTCGTCGATCTGGCCCGGCGTCAGGCCGCCCTGCCCGGGGCGGTAGCCGTCGGCGAGCCGCTCCCGGACCTCGGCCTCGTCCATGATGTAGAGGCAGGGCGGGTGGTGGCGCTGCTCGCCGTTCTCGTCCAGGAAGTGGGCGTAGCGCAGGTTGCCGAACTTCTCGTTCATCTGCGCGCAGAGGAGAACCTCGTGGATGTCGTACTGCTCCGGGACGGCGTAGTGCGCGTCGTTCGCGTAGACGAGACGCAGGCCGCGCTCGGCCGCGAGGCGGGCAAGCTCCTCGTTGAGGGCGCGCTGGAGCTTCGAGTCGTAGGTGTGGACCTCGACCAGGAGGTTGTCGCCGAAGATGCCGATCAGGTCGTCGAACGGGCCGAGGTCGTCCTCCATGAGCCGCTGGTTGACCAGCGAGCCGATGCAGGCCGTCGTGGCGACGATGCCCTCGCTGTACTGCGCGAGCAGCTCGGCGTCCACCCGCGGGTCGTAGTGGAACCCGGTGCGGTGGGCCTTGTCGCTGATGCGGAGCAGGTTCCTGTAGCCCTCGTTGGTCATGGCCAGGAGGACCAGGTGGAAGGCGTCCTCGCCCTTCCGGTAGCTCTTGTCCGTCTCGGCGTTCTTCTTGATGAGGCGGCTGCCGCGGGCCTGGTACGCCTCCATCCCGTAGCCGACCTTGAGGCCCTCCCTCTCCATCGCCTTGCGGAACTCCGGGAACCCGGCCACAGTGCCGTGGTCGGTCAGGAAGGCGCCCGGGGCGCCGACCTCCAGGATGCGGGCCGCGATCTCCTCGGGCTTGGAGTAGCCGTCGAGGGCGCTGTACTCGCTGTGGTTGTGTACGGGGATCATGAGGCCCTCCGGCCCCGGGGGTCGCCCGGGGCCGGGTTGCTGGCGGCCGTCACGCCTTGACGGAGTCCCGAAGCGCCGAGAACCGCTTCGACCGCTCGCCCGCCTTGGGCTTCTCGGCCGCGGGCTCTGCCTCGGGCTCGCTGTCGTCTTCCTCGACGTCCGCCGCGCGGGCGCGGGACGAGGCCCTGCGGCCCCGCTTCGGCGCCTCGGCGTCGTCGTCCTTCTTCCCCTTGCCGCCGAAGCGGCTGAGGCGGTGGTCGTCCGGGAGCGGCTCGATCAGCTCGCGCATGCGCTCCTCGTCGGCCAGCTCGTCGAGCCACGCCTCGAAGTCGAACGTCTCGGTGAAGGCGTTCAGCTCGTCCTCCACGTCCAGGGCGTCCTCGCCCGTGTCGATGAACGTGTAGGTCGTGTCCGTGCCCTTCCCATTCCGCTTGACGGCCCAGATCGTCTCCTCGATCGCCTTGACGTCGTCCTGCGCCGCCAGGTGGTTGAAGAAGGTCTTCGGGCTCTCGATCACGAGCTGGAACGCCGGGACCTCCACGGTCTCGCCGTCCTTCTCGAACTGGCGCATGGCCAGGTCGAAGCCCTCGATCTTCTTGCGTCGGCCGGTGCCCTCGCCGTAGACGGGCTCGACCTCGACCGCGAGGGCGACGCTGCGCTCCGTCGGCGTCAGGCCGAAGCGGTCGATGATCTCGTCGTACCCGTCCGGCCCGTCGAGGCCCGGGTCGCGGCGCGAGATGAACCGCTCGTACTTCGGCGACCCGTCCTCGCGGGAGCCGATGATGATGAACTGGTGCATGAGCACCGTCGGGATGTCCTCCATCGGGACGAGGAACTGGAGGTACTTCGTCTCGTCGGCCTCGAACTTGAAGACCGGGGCGAACTTGCCGCCTCCCTTGCGCTTGGCCGCCTGCGCGATCGCGTCGGCGCCCCTACGGAACTGTGCCACCTAATGCCTCCTGTACGTTGAGTGTTGTGGCTTTGCGGTAAGATTGTAGCTACTTCGCGGGGGACGCCGGGGCCTTGGGCTCCGGCTCCTTGATCTCCTTCTGCGTGGCCTCGGGCTCGTCCTTCTGGACGGGCTCGTAGGACTCGGCTCGGGTTCGCTTCACGAATGCCATCTTACTCACCCTTTATTCGGTCGGAGTCGTACGCAGGATAGGCCCTCGCGAACGCGTCGCGGACGCCCGCCTCGTCGGCGTCGGCCAGGTCGGCCTTGGCCCCGCGGGGCGGCGGGACGACGTCGAGCGGCAGGTAGCTCAGCTCGTCGGCGATGCGCCGGGTGGCCTTCCTGCCGGGCCGGTCGTTGTCGTACGCGAGCGCCAGCCCGGGGCGCAGCGTCCCGAGGAGCCGGATCTGCTCGTCCGTCACGCTGGCGCCGAAGGTGCCGACGGCCGGGATTCCGAGGCACGCCAGCCGCAGGACGGTCATGGCCGACTCGACCACCGCCGTCGTGTGGCCCGCGCGCGCGAACGGGAGGGCGACGTCCCAGCCGTACAGGGTGTCGGCCTTCGGAAAGTCCTCCGTGTTCGTGTACTTCGGGACCCAGTCGGGACGGTCGTCGGCGAGCCAGCGGCGCTGGTAGCCGACCAGCCTGCCGCCGAAGAAGTGCGGGATCGTGATCGCCGGGGCGACGTAGCCGTGGTGCTCGCTCTCCGCGCTGTACCTGACGCCGTACGCCTCGACCACTTCCTCGTCGTCGACGTGCCACTTCGCCAGGACGGAGAGCGGCGCCGGGCCGCCCATGCGGTCGAGGACGCCGGGCGCGAACGCGGGCATCTGCCGCCGGTCGCGCTGGCGGCGG
>Ga0070684_100000212_pt1 | contig 40868 bp, 41 predicted proteins | sample KBSC723LmetaG_FD_65653 | JGI IMG/M metagenome (GOLD analysis project Ga0070684, IMG submission 65653) | Corn rhizosphere microbial communities from Kellogg Biological Station, Michigan, USA - KBS C7.2-3L metaG | ecosystem: Host-associated > Plants > Roots > Rhizosphere ...
GGCGCCCCCGAGCATCAACGGCACTTCACGAACCGGTGCGATTGGAATCCGCAGCTTCCCTCGCCGGATGACAAACGTGTCGTTCTCGATGCGCGCGCCGATCCCGTTTCGACTGAGATGATTCTCGAACTCTTCGCTTTCGCCCTCGGGCATGGTGGAGAAGAGAACGAGATCGCCCGGGGTCCGGTCGCGCATCCTGTAGACGAGCGGATCATCGGCATTGAGCACTGCGTGCCCCTCGCGTTTCACCACCGCTGCGACGACTGCTTTCACGTCAGCGAGCTGCTCGACGGTGTTGATGCCGCGCATTCCGAGATGGTCGGCGCTGACGTTGAGCACCACGCCGACGTCGACTTCGTCGAAGCCGAGTCCGGCGCGCAGCAATCCACCGCGCGCGGTCTCGAGGACGGCGATGTCCACCGTCGGGTTGGACAGGATGATGTTCGCCGAGAACGGCCCTGTCATGTCACCCTCGAGCACGAGACGATTCTGCAGGTAGGTGCCGTCGGTCGTCGTGAACCCGACGACGTTCTCGCCGAGCCTGAATAGATGCGCGATCAATCGCACCGTGGTCGTCTTGCCGTTGGTGCCGGTGACGGCGATAACCGGAATCGTCGACTTCGTGCCGGGCGGGTACAGCATGTCCACGATCGGCGCGGCGACATTGCGCGGCGTGCCTTCGGTGGGATGGGTGTGCATCCTGATGCCGGGACCCGCGTTCACCTCGATGATCACAGCGCCGTTCTCGCGGAAGGGGACCGAGATGTTGGGCGTCAGAACATCGATACCAGCGATATCGAGTCCGATGATTCCAGCAGCCATCTCGCACGCGGTGACGTTGTCGGGATGCATCTCGTCGGTGCGGTCGATCGCGGTACCGCCGGTTGAGAGATTGGCAGTGCCGCGCAGCAGGACTTCCTGCGCCTTTGCGGGTATCGATTCGAGGTTGAGACCCTGCTTCCTCAGGTAGCACACCGTGCGCTCGTCGGCCGGGAGCTTTGTCAGTGTCTTGGTGTGACCGACACCACGTCGGCTGTCACGGTTTTCCCTGGCGATCAATTCACCGATGCTGCTCTTGCCGTCGCCGATGACACGCGCCGGAATTCGCTCGGCGCAAGCGACGACCTTGCCGTTGACGACGAGTACCCGGTAGTCCCGCCCCTCGCTGTACTGCTCGACAACGATCCGGTTCGCGAATTCCCGCGCGTCTTTCCAGGCCTCGCGCAGCGCCGACTCATCCTCGATGCGCGCCGAGATGCCGCGACCGTGACTGGCATCGAGGGGCTTGAGTATCACCGGGTAGCCGATCTCCTCCACGATTTCCAGAGCGCGATCTATGGTTCGCGCGACATCACCTTTCGGCACGGGCAAGCCGATATTGCCCAGCACTCGCTTGGTGTCGTCCTTATCCTGGGCGATCTCGACGGCTATGGCGCTGGTGTAGTCGGTGAGAGTGGCCTGGATGCGCCGCAGATTCTTGCCGAGACCGAGCTGCACGAGCGAATAGTTATTGAGGCGGCGCACCGGGATGCCACGGCGCTTGGCTTCCTCGACCACGGCGGCGGTGGATGGTCCGAGTCGTACGGCCTCATAGAGCGAGAGCAGCTGCTCGACGACTGCGCCGGTATCGATCTCCTGCTCCGTGATGCAAGCCCGGACGACTCTCACCGCGTCGCGCATCGCCTGGAGCCCGACTTCTTCCTCCTCGTAGGCGACGATCACCCACCAGGTGTCGAGATCGCCGGACGGGACGACGCGGCCGAAGCTGACATCGCAGCCGGCCAGCGATTGCAGCTCGAGTGCGACGTGCTCGAGGATGTGCGGCAGTCGCGTGCCTTCCCTCAGCCGCTCCAGGAATCCGCCCGGCTCCTGCCTCGTGCAGTGGTGCTCGGCGAGCGTGGGAATCGCGCCGGTAAGGCGCTCGTAGAATCCAGGGATGTCGGCGGAGCTTACCTGCTCGAGTGATCCGAGCTGGACATCGCACGCTATGACAGGGGCGAGGCGCCAGTAATTTGGTCCCCGCAGGGCGCGGATTCGTGATACCTGTAACTGCTCCGCGTCGATCAGTGGCTCGGTTGCGGTGCTCATCTCGTCGTCGAATCGGGACGGTAAAAAGAGCAACAGCTGGACCACTCATAACCCTTTGGAGTCTCGGATCGCGCGCTTCGGCTGGCCACCACATGAAAGAAAGCACGGAGCCGTTAGCGAGACAGCTGCTACGCCGAGAGCTCTCGGGATGCATCGCGTCTCGTCGTCGTAATCCGCGGTTGGAATGCCGAAAGGACTCGGACGACTCGTGCACTCGGCGTAGCTGCTCAGCAGCTAACGGCTCCGTGCTTATGTACTGTTAGATGCAGAGGAAGCACCCGAGTACGAAAATCCGCGAAAAGCTGTCGGCGTAGCAGCTGTAAGGCTTGCAGCTGCCCGCTTCAGTAATGTTCGATGCCCGCCGGAGCTGCCGAGTCCCCGGAAGCCGAGACTACTCGGAATCCATAAACGGGTACCGATACTCGGTCGGCGGCGAGAACGTCTCCTTGATTGCGCGCGGACTGATCCAGCGCACGAGGTTCAGCTTCGAGCCCGCCTTGTCGTTGGTGCCCGATCCACGCGCTCCGCCGAACGGTTGCTGGCCCACCACCGCGCCCGTCGGTTTGTCGTTGATGTAGAAATTCCCCGCCGCGTTGCGCAGCGCGAGGCTTGCTTCACGAATTGCCTGGCGCTCGCGAGAGAATACCGCGCCCGTCAACGCGTACGGCGACGTCTCGTCCACGACCTTGAGTGTCTCCGACCACCGGTTATCCGGATACACGTGCGCTGTCACTACCGGCCCGAAGATCTCCTCGCAAAGGAGTCGGTACGACGGATCCTTGGTCTCCACCAGGGTCGGCTCGATGTAGTAACCGTCTTCGCCACGCGCGACGCCGCCGGAGACGATGCTGGCGTTGTTGCGGCCGTGCTCGAGGTACTCGCCGATTCTGGTGAACGCTTTCTTGTCGATCACCGCGCCCATGAAATTTCGGAAATCGGTGACGTCGCCCATCCGAATGTCCTTCATGATCGCGACGGTGCGATCGCGCACCTCGGGCCAGATCGACTCCGGCACGTAAACTCTGCTCACCGCCGAGCATTTCTGGCCCTGGTACTCGAAGCCGCCGCGCGCGATCGCCACCGATAACGCCGCCGGATCCGCCGACGCGTGCGCGACGATGAAATCCTTCCCGCCCGTCTCACCGACGATGCGCGGATAGGACTTGTACCGCGACATGCTCGCACCAATCGTCTTCCACATGCTGTTGAAAACCGCTGTGCTGCCGGTAAAGTGCACGCCGGCCAGATCGCGGTGCGAGAGCAGCTTGTCGGAGATGAGCGCGGCATCGCCGGGGACGAAGTTGATCACCCCCGGTGGCAGGCCCGCTTCCTCGAGCAGCTTCATGATGTAGTACGCGCTAAGCATCGCGCTCGACGCCGGCTTCCAGATCACCGTATTGCCCATCAGCGCCGGCGCGGTCGGAAGATTGCCGCCGATCGATGTGAAGTTGAACGGCGTCACCGCGTACACGAATCCTTCGAGCGGCCGGTAATCCAGCTGGTTCCACATCGTCCGGTCGCTGAGCGGCTGCTCGTCGTAAAGGCTCTGCGCGTAATGCGGATTGAATCGCCAGAAGTCGATCAGCTCGCAGGCAGCGTCGATCTCGGCCTGAAACGCGGTCTTGGATTGGCCGAGCATGGTCGCGGCGTTCAAAGTCGGGCGCCACGTCGTCGCCAAAAGCTCCGCCGCCTTGAGGAAAACCGCGGCGCGATCTTCCCACGACCAGTTCGCCCAATCCCGCGCCGCTTTCTGCGCCGCGGCAATCGCCCCATCGACGTTCTCAGCAGTTGCGCGGTGCCAATGCGCGAGGACGTGGCGGTGATTGTGGGGCATCACCGCGTCGGCGGTCTGGCCGGTGTGCACTTCCTCACCACCAATGATCAATGGGATGTCCGCTTTTTCGCCGGCCATCGACTTGAGCCGCTCCTTGAGCGCGGCACGTTCCGGGGAGCCGGGAGCGTAGCTCTTCACCGGCTCATTGACGGGCGGCGGAACGCGTCGATTGCCATTGAATCCGGCGAGTGTGCGAACCTGCCGAACCTCTTCGGAAGATTCGCGCGCCGGTCTTTCATCACGATCGGAGGATTTACCCCCAGGGGAGGGGCGGGACACGTCGGTTTCCACCGCTGATGCTGCGGCCGGAGGCGGAGGTGATGCGGACATTCCAGAATTCCTCAGGTGGGATGCTACACTCGTAAGATACGCCGCCTCTCTGAAAAACGGACCCCTCCGGACCTTTGCGCGCCGCGCACCGCCAGGTAACGTGCGCCTATGAGACGGTGGAGTAATTCATTCCTTGGCGTGCTGCTGCTCGCGACAGCATGCGCGAAGGAACCGGTCGAGTGGGGCGATGTCTCGTATCGTAGCTCGCTGCTGGGCGATCCGGACACCCGCAGTGCGATCATGAGCGCGAATCTGCCAGCGGTCCGCGGCACCAATTCGCCGTGCCTCCAGAGCGTTCGCAGCACCGCCGTCGCTGGCGAGCTCGTCCGCGTGTGGTGGGCGATGCGCGCGGACAGCAGCGCGGTGCTTTCGCTTCAACATTCCCCCAACCTCGGAGCGACCTGGCAGGCTCCGGTCGACATCGACACCCGCGATGGCGGCCGCCGCGGCTGTGCTCGCCCCGCACCGGGGATTTCCTACGATTCGGCAAGCCGGTACGTCTACGTCGCGTATTTCATCGAAGGCGCCGACGGTGCGGGAGTATTCTTCGCGCACTCGATGGACGATGGCAGCATGTTCCACTCGCCCGTCCCCGTTGTCTATGGGAGCACACCATCGCGGGCAGCAGTCGCCGGCCACGGCGACAGCGTCGTCGTCGTCTTCGAGGATCCCAACTCTACCGCGCCGCGGGTTGGTATCGTCCTGTCGCACACCACGGGGCACATTTTCGAGCAGCGCGACGACGTGACGCCGGAAGAGATCCCCGCGCGCGCGCCATGGGTGACGCTTGCGCACGACACGATTACAGTCTGGTGGAAAGTGCCTGACAGAACCGGTGGCATGACGGAACGAGTTGCCTATCGGAGCGGTGTGTGGCGATAGAGATTTTAGCGTGCTCGCGCTGACAACTTCCGTCGGTGTGCGCTCACTCCATTCCAGAGGGACCGTTATGATCTCGAGGTGTTTCGGCGTGGTGCTGCTGGTTGGTTTAGGTGCGTGCCAGGCCTGGCATCCCGTGACCAAGCCGAGCGCAGAAGGAGCACTGCCGGGCGCGCCGGAACTTGTTCGCGTTACGCGTACCTACAACTGTGGTGAAACGCCGACGCAGGAGTGCATGGCGAGACGGTCCACCGTCACGCTGTACAGTCCAAGAGTACAGGGCGACAGCCTGGTGGGTTACTTCGATGCCGCCAACAACGAGAGGACGGCGATGCACCTGCGCGATGTCGTCGGCATCGAATCCAAAGGAGTCGACGCCTACAGAACTGTGGGCGCGACCCTCGGAATAGGCGCGCTGATCGGAGTCGCGGTCCTCGTCACGCTGATAATCCTCGTCGCCAGCCTGGATAACTGACCGGCAATCGCGCGCGATCACGCCCGCGATGCGCTAGGGCTCATTCTCCGCGCTCGACGTTTGCGTTCCCGGCCGGTCGCGAATAGCCTGCGGCAGCAGCTCCCATTGCTCGGGGCGGAGCACCTTCTTCGCCGCTACCACCGCCTGCGAGGTATTGCCCGACGCTTCTTCCAGCATCATTGCCACGCTGCCCGCCATCTGGGTGACGTCGCCCGCCTGGGCTGATTTTGCCAACAGCGTCTTGATGTTCTTGTAGATGCGGGAGTTCTGCGCCTGAAGCGTGTCGGACACATCGGTCAGGCCGAGTATCTGTACGGCGCTAAGATGCAGGCTGTCCTTGAGGGCGAGGATGTCGGCGACGGGGTTGAGCACACTCGCCTCCGTCACGGACTTCTCGGCCTCGCGCGGCGGATCGCCCGGCGTCCCGTTTATCTCAACCATCGACAACGCCAGCGGGGCTCCGCCCATCTGCACGTCGATGGTCATTTGCTCCGCACCCTTGGTGTGTCGTGTGATGGTGCGCTGGACCGGCGCGAAGCCCATCCGCTTGACCATCAGGTGGTACTGCGGCGACGTCTCCGAAAAAAATATTTTGTAGTGGCCCCGTTCATCGGTGGTCGTCGACCGGGTCACGCCGGAGGCCTGTGCAGTGGAGATCACCTGCGCATCCGCTACCGGTTTGCCGGTCATGTCGGTGACGCGCCCGGACAGGACATCGGCGGCAAGCTCCTGGGCAGGCGCGATGGTCGCGCCGGCGCCGAGGGCGACGGCAATGAGAATCAGGAAGAAAAATGCCTTGGTCCGCATAGCTACGGTGGGATTCTCAATTATCCAACTCTGCACACGCTGGTGCAACACCCGACCGGGGTTCGATCGGCCGCCACGCTGTGGACGGTAGAGTACTTGCAGCGGCGTCCGGCATGACTCGATATCTCGGCGCCCACACGATCAACAACGGCGGCATCCACATGGCGGTCCTCCGCGCGGGAAACGCCGGGATGACGGCACTCCAGCTTTTCACGGCGATTCCGCGCTTTTACGGCGATAAATCCACTATTAAGCCGGAGCGGGTGGAGCGGTTCAAGACTGCGCTGGCAAAAACCAGGATCAAGCCGGCAAATGTGGTCGTACACGCGGCGTACGTTCTGAGCGTCGCCACACCCGACGACGACAAGTGGGCTCGGGCGAGTGCCGGGCTCACCAAGGAGATGGAGCGGTCGAGCACCCTGGGCGTCGGCTCGGTGTGCTTTCACCCGGGGTCGGCGGGCGCGAGCGATCGGGGAGAATCGGCAAAGCGGATCGCCAAAGCGATCACCCAGGCACTGAAGGCGAATGAGTCCGGTACCCGTCTGCTCGTCGAGAACACCGCCGGGGCTGGCAAGACGATGGGCAAGACCGCCGAGGAGATAAGGGACATTCTCGACGCTGTTCCAAAGCCGTTGCGGGCGAGAACGGGCTACGGTCTCGACACCTGCCACCTTTTTTGTTCGGGCTACGACATCACCAAATCGAAGCCTGCATTTACGGCGGTGCTCGACGAGTTCGAGAAAGTGATCGGGGAGCCACCGTCGTTCTTCCACCTGAACGACAGCGCCACCGAGCTGGGCTCCAACAAGGACCGGCACGTTCTCATAGGGGAGGGCTACATCGGAAAGGAGCCTTTCGGCTGGCTAATGCAGGACCGTCGCAGCAGGGAGATTCCACTCATTCTCGAGACGCCGCAGCTCAATTACGAGATCGCTGACGACGACGATTCGCCGGATCCATACGATGTGAAGATGATGAAGCTGCTCGAGGAACTGGAGAAGAAATGAGGGGAGAGCCGGGGAGCGACGCGGCTCGGATGAGCGCTTTTCCCCTCTGAGAAATCGACTTTCTCATAGGGAAACTCTTCGCTTTCCCTATTGCTTTCGCCTTGCGGGACTATAGTTTGCGTCGCTGACGGAACACGTTTCACCCTGCAGCAGCTTGCATCCGATCACCAAACCAGGAGACAAGATGGCAACGAAAAAGAAGGGCGGAAGGAAATCCTCAGCACGGAAGTCTTCCCGCAAGTCATCGAGGTCAAGCGGAAGAAAGGCGGCGAAGAAGGGCGGTCGGAAAAGCAGCCGCCGGAAATCCTCGGGCAAGAAGCGCACGCCAAACGCGGCATTCATGAAACCGATGCAGCCAAGCAGTGATCTCGCGGCCGTGGTAGGAAGCGGCGCGATGCCCCGCACCGAAGTCACCAAGAAACTCTGGGGCTATATCAAGCGTAAGGGTCTTCAGGACCAGAAGAACCGTCGCATGATCAACGCCGACGAGAATCTCAGACCGATCTTCGGTCGCAGCCAGGTCTCCATGTTCGAGATGACGAGGCTCGTCAACAAACACCTCCGCAACACCTAAGCTACATTGGCAACTCCGTCGAACGCGGGGCGCGCTCAAAAGGCGCGCCCCGTTTCGCACCAGTCGCGCCTGCGCAGTGTGTGGGAAAACTTCAAATCGATCGTCGGTGCACTGGCGATCTTCCTCCTGCTGCGGGCGTTCCTCATCGAGGCGTACCGGATTCCGTCGGGCAGCATGATCCCGACGCTTCTCGTCGGCGATTGGCTGTTCGTGAACAAGGCGATCTACGGCGCGCACGTTCCGTTCACCAACCAGAACCTGCCCGCCTACAGGGAGCCGCGCCGCGGTGACGTCGTGGTGTTCGTGTCGCCGTACCAGGCGGATGAAGCAGGGATGGGACGTGACCCGACACCGACGCTCGTGAAGCGACTGGTCGGAACACCGGGCGACACACTGTACATGCGCAAGGGCGTGCTGTACGTGAATGGAATCGCGCAGCGACTCGGGTACGGGATCAGCAATGCGGTGGATCCCGACGTCGCGAACTCGGTCGATACGCTGTTCGACTGGCAGAAGAAAGTGCAGCTCAAGTCGTCGCGTTTCGGCGCCGCGCCCGCCCAGCCGAACCATGACAACTGGGGTCCTCTTGTCGTCCCCGCGCATCGCTTATTCATGATGGGCGACAGCCGATACAACTCCAAGGACAGTCGGTACTGGGGATTCGTACCGAGGGAGAACGTGAGGGGCAAGCCGCTCTTCGTGTACTACTCCTACAACGCCGACGACAGCGACCGACCGCTGCCCATGATCACCGATATCCGCTGGAGCAGGATCGGACACTGGATCAAGTAGCTGCTCTGGCGTAGTTACCCGGGTGCGGGTCCCGGCGTCGGATTTGTCGACAGAGAGTCTTATCCTCTGAATCGGCAGGCAAATCTATGGACGCCATACGGTCGCGAATTACATTGGGATCCGTGACGAAGCCCCATCCAGTCGAGAAGCGACGTCGGCTGTTCAGGACGAGCGAATGGGACCTCGAGGAGCCGCCGGCATTTGCCCGGATTGCCCGCTCGCCCGTCGAGCTGGCGCTCATCACCGGAGTGGTGATGAGGCTCTTCCGCGCGGTCGTGCTCACCAACGGCGATGTCACCAGCGGCTACCTCGCTGCCGCGCTCGTCCTCGGGACGCTCTTCCTGCTCGGGATGGCCACGCTTCACCTCGGCAGATTTCCCGTACGCGAATGGCCGTGGCGGGCGCCGCTGTTCGCGATCTTCGAGACCACCGGCGAGATGGCGGTGAGCCTCCTTTTGATTGCGCTCCACCGCGAGCCATGGGGTACCGCGCGCGCCGAGTTCATCGATTGGCAGGCGATGGCGACGGGAGTGTTGTTCTGGCGCGTGCTCGGCGTCAGTCTGTGGGCGCTGCTGCTCGGACTGACGGTCTCGTTCGTTCGCGGACGCGTACTCAAGGAGACGGGCCGGGACGTTGAGCCGCAAACCTTGCCGGACGGGCAGCCGTTTATCGAGCGAAGGAAGAGGGACGAGTTTTAACTGCTACTGAAGACTACCGGCGGGATGCCGTGGGCCGCACGGCGAGAGGCCACGAGCTTAAACCAAATTCGTTGGTTTTCGCCCGCGGCCTCAAGCCGGCCCGCCCGAAGCCGCAAGCCGGTAGTTTTTATTTTGCAGTTTGCAGTTCACGCCGCGGTAGTAGCTTCCTCGCAGTACTTATCGAACGCCCGCGTGAGATCCTTTGCGATGTCCTCGGCGGTGCGGCCTTCGATCTGGTGACGCTCCAGCATGTAAACCAGCTGGCCGTCCTTGAGCAGCGCGATTTGCGGTGAGCTGGGTGGATAGCCGGTGAAGTAGCTGCGCGCCCTTTGCACGGCATCGACATCCTGGCCGGCAAAGACCGTCGTCAGAGTTGCGGGCCGGTGCTCGTGCTGAATTGCCCTGGCAACCGCCGGTCGCGCATTCCTCGCCGCGCAACCGCAAACCGAATTGACTACAACCAGCGTTGTCCCCTGCGCATTCGCGAGCTTGGCATCGACTTCTGCCGGGGTGCGCATTTCCTCGACGCCGAGCGTGGTGAGCTCCTGGCGCATCGGAGTTACAAAACGTTCATCGTACATCTACTCTCCTGCCTTCATTGAGTGGGTACCTAATAATAACGGGCGTGGACCGACGGTCGGCAACTGAGCACTACCCACCGCAGACGCGGCCGGCAACTACCACACTCATCCCTTACGCGTTGCGGGTTGCCGGTAGCACCGTGGCGGGTTGCCGGTGAACCACGTTGCCGACGTGTCAGGTCGGCTAAGGGAAAAGCAGTTGACTCTACCAGAGGCGCGCTCTGAGACGTCGGCAGCGCAGTTTACCGGAAACCCGCAACCGTGCTACCCGCAACCCGCAACGCGTTATCTCCGAACGCCAGTACCACCGTCCCGTTTGTTATCTGGCGTACGACACCCACCTGGCCATTTCCTTCATCGTCGGCCGCTTGCCGTACATGAGCAATCCGACGCGGTAGATGCGCGATGCCAGCCATAGCGCGAGCAGGCAACCGATCGCTAGAAACACGAGGCTTCCCCCGAGCTCGAGCGCCGGCACTCCGGTCACCGCCATGCGGATCGGCATGATGATCGGCGACGAGATCGGAATGAGCGACAGCACCTTCGACATCGTCCCCGTCGGATTGAGCAGCACCGGCTGAATGAACACACCCGTGCTCACGATCATGATCATCAACGGACTCGCCGCCTGCCTCGCTTCGCTCTCGCTGTTCACCGACGAGCCCACCGCGGCGTATAGCGATGAGTAGAAGATGAAACCGAGCAAAAAGAAGAGCAGGAAGATGATCCCAGCGCCGAGGCTGATTGACGGCAGCGAGAAATTGACCGTCGGGGCCCCCAGCCTAGCCATGATCGGCGCCCGAAGCTTGAGCAGGAAATAAGTCATCCCGATCCAGATGACCTGCTGCGTCAGACCGACGGCGCCGACGCCGAGGACCTTGCCCGCCAGCAGCGAATCGGTCGGCACGCTCGACATCACCACCTCGGCGACGCGCGTCGTTTTCTCTTCGAGCACTCCGCTCATGATGGTCTGTCCGTAGATCACGATCGACATGTAAAGCAGGAATCCGATCGCGAAGCCGAACAGCACGCTCGCCATCCCCGACCCCGCGCGACCACGCTCGGTGATGCGCTCGGTGCTGAAGTCGAGCGGGATGAAGGTGATCTCCTTCATCTTCTCGTTGTCGAGACCGACCTTCTCGAGGCGCGAGGCGAGGATGGTGTTGTGGATCGCGTTCTTGATCTGGGCCATGTCGGCGATGGACGTCGCGTTGGTACCCGCGTAGCGCGCGGACTCACCCGCCAGAGTCTGCTGGTTGACGACGATGTAGCCCGTGTGCTCCTTGTGCATCACTTCGCGGGTCGCAACGCTTTCCGCCGCCGTGAGCTCGCTCGGCGGCACAAGCCTCACGATCGGGATTCTCTCGGCGTTCGTGGTATCGCCGGCGATGTTCAGGGCCAGGCGGTGTCCGAATCCTGCCCCTGTCGCGTCGAGAATCACCGTGTTGTAGACGTCGCTCGTCGCCTTGCTTCGCGACGCCAGCCACGCCGGGACGATGATGATGGCGCTGAAGAAAACCGGTCCGAAAAACGTCGCGATCAAAAACCACTTCGACCGCACCCGCTCGAGGTACTCGCGCTTGATGATCGCCCAGAGCTTAGCCATTTCCGGTCATCCCCTCTTCTATGCCAGTTGCGCCGACCTTCTGCAGGAAGATCTGGTGCAGCGACGGCTGGATCATCTCGAAGCGCTGCACCGAAGCGCCCGACTCCACGATTCGTCGCAGCAGCGCCTGCGGATCGGCGCCGGGCGCGAGCTCGATCTCGAAGAAGCGGTTCGAGTCATCGGCGCGCTTCACCAGTGAGTGATCGCGCAGGATCGTCGCGATGCCCGCCATCCCGTCCCCCTCGAGCGAGAGCGCGATGTTTCGCTGGCCGTGCTCTTCCTTCACTTCGTCGATGTCGCCGTCCAGAACTTTCTCGCCGCGCGCGATGATGCACACCGAGTCGCAGAGACGTTCGGCGTTTTCCATCAGATGGGTGCTGAAGATCACCGTCTTCCCCGCCTGCTTGAGCTCCACCACCGTGTCCTTGAGCGCCTGCGCGTTGATCGGATCGAGACCGCTGAACGGCTCGTCGAGAATCACCAGATCCGGCTCGTGGAGCAGCGTGCCGATGAACTGCACTTTCTGCTGCATTCCGCGCGAGAGCTCGTCGATCTTGGCAAGTCCCCAATCCTTCTCGGGAGTTTTCAGGGACAGCCTTTCCAGCCACTGGTCGATGCGTTTCTCTGCGTCGCTCCCGCGCACTCCCTTCAGCTCGGCGAGAAACTTCAGCACCCGGCGGACCTGCATCTTCCGGTACAACCCCCGCTCTTCGGGCAGGTAGCCGAGTCGCTCGGTAATCTTCGGATCGTTTGACGGACGCCCGAAGATGTGGATGGAGCCGGTGTCGGGCGCGATGATGTTGAGGATCATCCTGATGGTGGTGGTCTTTCCGGCACCATTGGGGCCGAGCAGTCCGTATACGCTGCCCTTCGGAACCCGGAGCGTCAGATCGCGCACCGCGACGTGCTCGTCGTAGCGCTTCGAGATGTTGACTATGTCGATCGCGTATTCTGTCATGTAGCTTCGGCTGCTGCGCTCGGTAGAGACAGTCCAGAATATAAGTCCAAACGAAATGCCCGTTCCGGAAATCTTCGCTGTTGCGCTGCTGTTTTTCGCCGGGGCGATGCTCTACGCCTCGGTTGGTCACGGCGGCGCGTCGAGCTATCTGGCTGTGATGGGGTTGTTCAACTTCGCACCCGCGACGATGAAGCCCACCGCGCTGGCGCTCAACATCCTCGTCGCGGGAATAGCAAGCATAAAATTTTTCCGCGCCGGGCTCTTTTCGGGGAATCTGCTTTGGCCGTTCGTCGTCACATCGATTCCGGCGGCTTTCCTGGGTGGCGCCGCGGCCCTGCCGGGAAGGTGGTACAGAATTCTGGTCGGCATCGTCCTCCTCTACGCTGCCGTCTGGATGTTCCGCTCCGCGCGTGCGCCGGTGTCAACCGCCGTCCGACGTCCCCCGATGTCGGCGGCGATAGCGTGGGGCGCGGCGATCGGATTCCTGTCCGGATTGACCGGGGTCGGCGGAGGAATCTTTCTCAGCCCGTTGCTTCTCTACATGGGATGGGCGGAGTTCAGGGAGACCTCCGCTGTAGCCGCGCCATTCATACTGGTGAACTCGGTGGCGGGGCTGCTCGGTCACCTCTCCAGCGTCCGACAGCTGCCCGCGAATCTTCCGCTGTGGGCGGCGGCGGTACTGCTCGGAGGCTGGATTGGCGCGAGCTACGGCACCAGCAAGGCCCCAACACCGGTATTGCGCCAGCTCTTGTCGCTGGTGCTGATTGTCGCGGGACTCAAGCTGGCGATTGCTTCCTGAACCGGACGAGACGGCGAGAACTGGAGGCGACTGTGTCGAACATTGACCGAGCTGACTGGCACTACGGCGGAAATTATCCCAGGGATCTTCCACCCCAGAACGGTGGAACCCACATCGGGATGTATCTGGCCTGGATCGTTCATCGCGGGCTTGGCAGCGAGGAATTGGCCGAGATGGGTGGAGACACCTTCCAACTCGTCCTCGAGCGCGCCGTGACCGGCCGTGATCTCTTGTTCAAAGAGCTCGATGAAAAGTTTTTCGATCGGTTGCTGAGCGAAGAGGGCCGGAACTTCACCGCCGCCTACTACGAGACCAACGATTACGTGAACGATTACGATCGAATCCTCGGCGGCACCCTTGCGTCGCTCTACGAAGTGGAGGACACCTGGGAGAACTACGACAAGATCGCTCGCGTGATCGACGAGCGGTTTTCGGAATGGCGGGCGAAGCGATGACACCGCGTTGCCGGATCTTCACACGAACGGCCTCACGTCGGCTGATCCTGCTCTCGGTGTCGGTGTTCGCGGCCATGATACCACGGCTGCTGCCGGCGCAGGAGCGTCCGCGCGCGAGGGAGATCGGAGTTGCGCCGGGCGTGCTGTCACCGGGACCGCTGAATGGCATCACCGATGTTGCCGGAGTGCTCGTCGGGCAGGTCACCGTCGACGACGGTGATTCCGTTCGCACCGGCATCACCGCGATCCTGCCACACGGCGGCAATCTGTTCCTCCAGCGCGTTCCTGCGGCAATCGTGGTGGGAAACGGGTTCGGCAAATTGCTTGGCTCAACCCAGGTGAGCGAGCTGGGCGAGCTCGAGACACCCATCCTCCTCACTTGCACCCTCTGTGTCTGGAAAGCCGCCGATGCGATGGTGGAGTGGATGCTCGGCCAGCCAGGGATGGAAAATGTGCGCTCGATCAATCCCGTCGTCGGAGAGACCAACGATGGTTACGAGCTAAACATCGCGATCCGGTCGAGACCCATCACCGCCGCACAGGTCCGGCAGGCGCTGAACTCGGCGCGCGGCGGACCGGTGGAAGAGGGAAGCGTCGGCGCGGGGCGCGGCACTCGTGCCTTCGACTGGAAAGGCGGGATCGGGACATCCTCGCGCCGGCTGTCGCAAGCGCTTGGCGGCTGGACAGTCGGCGTACTCGTGCAATCCAATTTCGGTGGAGTGCTCCAGATCATGGGAGCACCGGTCGGTCGGGAGCTGGGAAGTCGCCGATTCGCCGGCTCGACCCGCGGTCAGGCCGATGGCTCGATCATGATGGTCGTTGCCACCGACGCGCCGCTCTCCGATCGAAATCTGCGCCGCCTCGCTTCGCGCGCGCTGATGGGACTCGCGCGCACCGGCTCGATCGCGAGCAACGGCTCCGGCGATTACGTGATCAGCTTCTCCACGGCGCCGGAGGTTCGACGAGCCCGCGACGCGCAGCGTCTCACGACTACCGAGCTCGGAAACACCGAGCAGCTCTCCGGACTCTACGAGGCGGTGATCGAGGCGACCGAAGAAGCGATCTATAATTCGCTCTTCCGCGCTACCACCGTCACCGCCAGAGGCGGCGCCGTCGAGGCAATTCCGATCGACCGAGTGAAGGAGATCCTCTCGCGCTACGGAATCCGTACGACGCCAAAACCCTAGTAACGCTTCGCAGTCACTCCGGGGTGCGCGGGCTTCGGGGCCGTCGCCGCGCTGTACCAATTCGATCCGAGAGCGAGAAGATCGAGCGGGTTGACCGTAAGCGCTCCGTAACGCGCCGCCCAGTGGAGATGGGGTCCGGTCACGCGTCCCGTATTTCCGACCAGTCCGATCACCTGGCCGCGCTTCACGGTGTCGCCGGCGGAAACCAGCGGCTTGCTCATGTGGAAATACGAGGTCACCACACCGCCACCGTGGTCGATGTAAACCACGTTGCCGGCGAGGAAAAACCGGTCCACCAGAGCGACGACGCCGCGATTCGCGGCGCGGATCGGCTCGCCGATCGCCCCGCGAAAATCGACACCGAGGTGCCGCGACGTCAGCCGCCCGTTGAAAACGCGGCCCGATCCGAACTCGCTAGTGATCACGGATTCGCGCGGCTTGAGAAACGCTGCCGTCCACATCGGCGGGTGATCGTGGGCGTCACGGCCGATCTGCCTGGCCCGTTGATTTTCGCGCGCGATGCGGTCGATGGTGGCCTGACTCATCGGCTTGGTGAAGCTGCTGTCGACGGCGAGTGGCTGCGCCACGGGTGGCGGAATCGGCGGCAGCGTAAAGCGCACTCGCGCGATCTGCGTCGCCCCCGACGCGCGCTGAATCACCGCGTTGGCGACCAGGCTTCCTTCGGCGTCAACGGGCACGCCACCGATCGCATGCCATGTCCCATCCGTTGCGCGCAGGAAGTGCAGCGGTTCCTCCGCGAGCGCGCCCCGCACCGATACGACCGAATCGGCGCGGCCTGCTGCTGTCTTCAGGGTCAGACGGACGATCGCACCGGGCTGTGGCCGCGCCGGCGATGCGGTCAGCTGCGCCGGGGTCTGCGCACCGACGATGCCCGAAATCAGGACAGGACCAGCGACAAGAGCTGCAATAATCTTCACGTTGGTTTCGTTGGAGTGATCGGACAGCTAACGTATGATACAGCACCCGCGGCGAGAGGTTCAGAGACGCCGCGTCGAACACAACTTAAATCGCCCGCGGAATTGCGGGTTTTACCTGTGAGATTCGGAGGGGGAATGATTCGCGTGTCGGCAACCGCATTGATCGCGTTCGCAGCTGCTCTGCCGGCGCAGACACTCCATACGTCGGCGCCCATCACCGACGTTCGCTACGAGATCACAGCCGACTCAGCTGCCGTCGGCAGGCGACAGCTGGGTGTGACGATGACATTCGACGTCTCCGGCACCGCGCCGGTGGTGCTCGCGTTGCCCGCGTGGTCCCCCGGCCATTACGTGCTGCTCTGGTTCTCGCGTCGCGTGTCGGAGTTCAATGCGCAATCCAACGGCGCCTCGCTCGACTGGAGGAAGCTCGATTTCCAGACGTGGGAGATTCATCCGCGCAGCACCGGCACTGTTCGCGTGTCGTTCCGATACCTGGCAAACGCCGTAGATCGCGCGGTGGCGTGGACGTCTCCGGACTTCGCGTTCTTCAACGGCACGAATGTGTTTCTCTATCCGGTCGGCCAAGGGTTCAATTGGCCCGCGCGTGTCACGGTGCACACCGAGCCATCGTGGAGAGTGGCTACCGGAATGGATCCGCTCGCCACTCCCAACACCTTTACCGCGAGCAATTACCACGACCTCACCGACATGCCGTTCTACGTCGGCAGGTTTGCCATCGACAGCACCATGATCGCCGGCAAGTGGGTCCGACTCGCGTTCTATCCCGCGTCAACGCTCACTCCAGCCCGGCGCGATCGCACCTTCGCGGCATTGCAGAAGTTCGTACCGCAGCACATCAAAATCTTCGGCGAAGCGCCATTCCGTAACTACACGATTTTCCAGAGGTCCGACACCGTGGTCAATGGCGGAGGCCTCGAGCACCAGGCGTCACAGGTCGACGAAATTCTGACATCTCAGCTCGACGCCCCGTATCTGCCGGGTCTCTACTCGCACGAGTTCTTCCATGCCTGGAACGTCAAACGGCTGCGACCCGCGGATCTCGTCCCGTACCGCTACAACGACGCCCAGCAGACGACGTGGCTGTGGGTCAGCGAGGGAGTGACCGACTACTATGGCGCCCTGGATCTCACTCGCGGGGGGGAGCGCGACAGCACCGCCTTCTTCGAGTTCATTGCCGACGAAATCGCTTCGATCAATGGCGCACCGCCGACAGCGGTCAGCGACGCGTCGCTCGACGCCTGGATCGGCGCCACCGACGGCAGTGGCGGCCTGTACTATCCCAAGGGTGGGTTCATCGGCTTTCTTCTCGACGTTCTCATCCGCGATGCTTCCAACAATCGCGGATCGCTCGACCAGGTGATGCGACGACTCTACGACAACACCTACAAGCGCGGCCGCGGCTTTACCGGCGCGGAATGGTGGGCGGAGGTTTCGCGCGCGGCGGGCGGCAAATCGTTCGCGGATTTCGCGCGCCGTTATGTCGATGGACGCGAGCCGCTGCCGATTGAGTCAGTCCTCCGCCTCGCCGGACTGAAGGCCAGTGTCGACACCATTCGCGAGCCGCGACTGGGCGTGCAAACCGGGTCGGACACCGCGGGCATCACCATCAGCCAGATCGTTCCATCTGGCGCGGCAGCTGCTGCCGGCGCGCAAGCCGGCGACAGGATCGTGTCGATCGGAGATGTGCGCATCACCGACGACGATTCCTTCGGCGCATTCCGCGCGCATTACGCCGGTACGGCCGCGACGACTTTACCGATGGTGATCATGCGAGGGAGTCAGACGATGACACTGCAGCTGCCGGTGAGGCTTTCCGCGCGCAGTCAGGTGAAGGTATCGCCCATTCCGAACGCGCCCGAAAAGGCGGTGCGCATTCGCAACGGCATCCTGAAAGGCATGACCTCGTAAGGGCTACTTCACCTCGATGACGCGTTGAGTCACGGCTCCAGGGTCGTCGCCAACCTCGAGCTTGACCGCGTACTTGCCGGCCGGCACCAGCGAGAGATCGAGCACCACGGCACGGGCCGACAAAACCCCGGATCCGCCGTTCTCCTGCCAGCGGATATTGAGCGGGGTGAGCTTGGACGCCACTCGCAGCGCGCGGAACGCGCGCCGTAACAGACCCTCATCCACCGGCGTGATCGTCAGTGAGATCGGCAACGCGCTGTCCGCCGGAGCCTTTCCGTAAAGCTCCCAGAACAGCCCGATCTTCTGATTGCGGCGGAATTTTGTCCCCCCGTGAGCCCGCGGGATCGCCTCTTCCAGTGTGCTCGGCAGCGACGGCGCACCGTCGACGAACAACAAATCAGAGACGCTGACGCGTCCCGAGTCGAGCGGGATCTCGGCGAACCCCGAGCGCCAGCGCGCGGCGCCGGAGCTATCTGTCGCCAGCAGCTCGACGCCGATCAGCTGCGATTTCCATGGCGTCGACAATGAGAGCACGTTCTTCACTGGCGACTCCGCCACCCTTGTCGCTGAAGGCGTCGTCTCCGGGTCGCCCATCGCGATGAGAGCCGCGGTGAATTTCGTCTTTCGGAAGATCGTATCCGCGCTGACGTCGAAGGAAGCAACCACTCTGGTGGAATCCCCGCGGCGGAAGCGTGCGACCTGTGCATCGAGCCGCTCGAAGGCGCGCGTGTACACCGGCGAGTACTGCTCCCGTGGTGGAAACTGGTAGATATCGAACACCGAATCGGTGATCAGCGCCAGGCTGTCCGGCGGCGGCTGGGTCAGAAAGAAATGATATCCCGGCTCGCGCTCGTGTCCCGTCACCGACCCCTCTGATTCGGGATACATGCTCTGGCTCGGCTCACGCGTCCACTTTTCCGCCCACCCGAAGCGCACAATGAGCTCGGCCAAATCACCACCCCAGCTCGACCCGTAGGTGTTCACCGACTGTGCCTGGAGTGCCGTGTGCAGCACGCGCGAGAAGTGCTCGGTGCGACGCTCGTTGCCGGGGACCATGTAGAGAGGGTCGGCCACCCAGAAGATGCGCTGATCGATCGCCTCCCGTTGCGGGCAACTCAGCTTCCGGTACGGGCCGCGGATGTCGTCGTCAAGAAGCGGCGCGAGGTTTAGCCAGTGGCAGCGCATCGGTGAGGCCATTCCATCGAGTGCCAGCGCGTAGGCGCTGTCCGCGGCGGCATAATTCCCGGCGATGTGGAGAGTGAGGCCGAGCAGCGCATCGCACCACCACTTCGTGGCGCGACACGAGCGCGCGACGCTCACCGCCGACGTATCGTGGCTCTCCGTCAGATATCGAATGCGCTGTCCGGCGATCCAGTCGTCGCCGGGGAGCGCCTCTGCCGCCTTGTTCAGGTCACGCAGCAGTTCCGCGCGCGCCTTCTTGATGTTCTTGCCTTCGTCGGGAACGACATAGTCCCTGAGATTGGGATGCCACTCGCAGAACCTGCCGACGACCAGACAATGATCGGCGGTACCGATGTAGAAGCGGGGGAGCATCAGCCGGCGGCGGCGCTCGAAGCTCGCCTGCTGGCTGTGCGCCCGCTTCGAGATGTCCACGGAATCCGCGCGCGCCTGCTCACTGTCAGCGGTCGTTGGAAGGAGCTGCGGCTGCGCGATCGATGGAGCGGCGACCGTGGCGAAGAGTACCGCACCGATCGTCATTACGAGCGCGACCCGGATCGAGTCGCGCCGTTGGCTCACGGAGGAGCGTCGGTCAGAAGAGGCGACGAAGTACGTATGACAGCACGCGTGACTGGATCGATATCGGTAACATCGTTCCCCACCGGTAATACTTAGCTCCGGTACCGGCGTACCGCCACTACAACGCGCTCTAGCCGGTCGTTGTCACCACCGTGCCGTCTTCGACTGCTGAAACCTCGCGGCGGGTCTTCCACATCCGCCACAGGAACAGAGCGTAGAGAACCAGAGCGATCGGAATCCGGATCTGACGCTCGCGGAACTCGAAGTACCAGCGCACGATGTCGAAGACCAGGGAATACACCGTCAGCCAGAACGCCGGCCACAGGAAGGATCTCTTCCGCATGATGATGCCGATACAGACGATGGCGAGCGCGACACCGACGATCTGCTCGATCCACCACAGCTTTGTCTGCGCGGCGAGGGCGCCGCGCATTCGGGTCTTTCCGAGGGCGTCGATCCAGCCGCCGATGGTCAGCGCGGTGATCAGGGCGGCGAGGACGCTTCTGAAAGTGTCGCGGGGAAGGGGATCGACGCGCAGCTGCCTGGAAGTGGGAGCAGTCATGGACAATCAGGGTTTGGTCGCATCCCTCACAATCAATTTCCGTGCGCGGAGATTGATCGGGCGCCAGCAGTCAAGCGTTCATCGACTGCTTCGCGCCAGATTGACGTTCAGCACGCGTACTGAATCCAGCCCGCGCTAGATCTTTCTCATTGCCGGCTGCTTGTCGCGCCCGAACGGGTCGCCAATCAGCGCTTCGGTGTGAAGTGCACACATCCACTGGCCATCGCGCTTCACCCAGGTGGACGAGTCCGATGCCTCCAGCATGATCGCCTTGCCTTCAACCGTGAGCGATTCCTTCACCCGGTAAGCAAGGATCGCAGCATCTTCACTGAGTAGCCGGACTTGCATGTCGCTCAGAGTAAACTCGTGGAGTGTCCAGCCACCCGCCTGGAGCATACCCGCGAATGCCTGGTGAGTGATGCGCGCTACGCCCTGCGCCCCAGTCACGATGCACGGATCGTCCGTCAGCCGCATCGCGGCCTGTACGTCCCGATCCTTGATCGCCTGCCAATACTGTTTCTCGAGATCCTGCAGCGTCCCTTCGATCGGCCCTTCCGGCATGTGCTGTCCCCGTCGATGTCTGAAAACATTGGTGCAAGAACGAGTCGCATCGAGTCTTCTTGGACCCGCAGCAATCGTTACAGCAACGAATCGCTCAGGCGAAGCGCTTCAGCGATCTTTCCCGGGCCTTCTTCATTTCCACTTCGCGGTTCCGTGGTGGGGCATTGATCTGCAGCGAATCAATCAAGCGGTGCGCTGCCGCCGATACTTCCTCGACCGCCTGATTGAAGGCCGCTTCGTTGGCGCGCGACGGCTTGGTAGTTCCGCTCAGCTTCCGCACGAACTGCAGCGCGGACGCGCGGATCTCGTCATCGGTTGCGGGCGGCTCGAAGTTGGCGAGGGTCTTGATGTTCCGACACATGCGAATGAATCCTCAGACAATGATCGTGCGCCGGCCGTCACTACGTGTGACGGCTGGCGCGCCATTACTACTTCTTGATGTAAACGTACTGTTCCAGCCGAGCCACTTCCGCCTTGTCCACATATTTGCCGATCTCGCGACGGAACTGGTCCATCGAAGTGTAAGGCCTGTACTCCTTGAACTCGCGCAGCATTCGGGGTCCCATCCCCGGGATCGCCAGAATCTGGGCGTCAGTGGCGGTGTTGAGGTCGATCTTGGTGATTGCGCCCGTGCTGCTGGCGGTAGTGCTGGCGGTAGCGGGGGCCATTGCACCGGTGTCGGCCGGCATCGTTGAATTCGACGACATCGCTCCCGCGGATGTGTCAGCCATCGCCGTGCTGTCGGCGGCGTTGTCTGATTTGGAGGTGCAGGCAGCCAGGGCAACGACCGCTGACAGGGACACGAGTTGGGTAAATCGGATCATGGGATTCTCCCGTTGGGGGCACTGGTTGATGCGCAACAATCCGGGCTCATCTAGTCTACACTCCTCAGCTCAGCGGTGTGGGTAGTAAGCGACGGATGTCCATAGGTGTAAATCAGTCCAAGCAGTCCGAGCTGGGCGAGTGCGCCCGGCGCCAGCGCAGGAGTCGCGCCGCGCAACGCCTTCCACAAGAGCTTGAGCCCGCTTAGCGAAGGGTCCCTCTCGATCGCGAACTCGACGTTGCCGCGAAGATGGAAATACACACCCAGCGCTCCCATCAGCAGGTAGATCACCATGATTCCCTGAAACGTTCGCAGCACCGGGCGTCCCGGACTCAAATAGACTGCGATGGTAATGACCAGCCCAACGAGCAGGCAGATGTGCGGAATCCATTTGGCGAATGAGTCCGCGTGCCTGAGGAAGGCGAGCTCGATCTCGAGCCCGACGATCCCGAACAGGACGATGGCGAGGACGAGCTGCCGCAGTGAAAAGCGCATGCTCCTGTAACATGCCTGCGCCGGGCCGGCGATGCTACTTCACGCCGACCTTGAAAGCCTCACGACAGCCTCGCCGAACGGTGACAACTACTCCCCTGCCGCATCGGCGTCGCAGACGATCTCCGCTGTCCGGCAGTCATGAATGATGGTCGCCGGCCAATCGGGATCGTAATGGCTCGCACTTCGCATTCGCTCGACCGTCAATCGCTTGCCGGTTCCCCACGCAACCATCACACATTCTTTCGCTGCTGCGATCGTCGCGATTCCAACGCTCACGCCGTGACGTGGCACCGAGTCCAGCGATTTGAAGGCGGGGAAGGTCTTCAGATTGTCGCGACGCGTTTCATCCGACAGCGCAATGATGCGCGTCCGGCTGTCGCGTGAGCTCCCCGGTGGATTGAACGCCACGTGCCCGTCGCTCGCGCCGGAGGCAAGGATGAAAAAGTCGATTCCACCGGCGGCGTCAATCTCGTCATCGTAGCGGGCTGGATCCTTCGGATTGGGAAACCATACCGAGTCCGCGCTCAGCTGGTGGCGCGGCGGCAATGAGCTGTTCCAGCGGTCGAGAATTTCCGCGCGCGCGAAGTGGTGGCATGTCCACGGATTCTCGCTGGGGGCGTATCGAAACCCCTCACCTACCGAGATGAGGTACTCGTCCATCATCACCAGCACGACGTTGCTGATGTCAGATCGGCTCGCCTTCAGCTTCTCCTCGATCGCCCGGTAGATTGGTCGTGGAGTGCGGCCAGTTGGACAACCCAGAAGGAAGCGCCGTCCAGAATCCCGAGCCAAATCGATCTTCTCGACTATCCGCCCCGCGATGTCCGCGCCGATCGCCTCGGGCGTCGGCAGTACCCGAACCGGCGCCGACACCTAAGCCACCGGGTCCAGGAACAGGCTCGCTGCTCCGACGAGACCTTCCCAGCCGTCGAACTCCGAGCCGATGACCTCGGTATGCTCCGCGAACTCGGGGCGCGCGTGCCGCCGGTAGCTCTCACGCGTCGGGTCGAGCAGCGCATCACCGGCGGCGGCGATCCCGCCACCGACGACGATGCGATCTGGTGAAAAAATGGGTGAGAGGGAAGCCAGCCCGAGTCCAATCCAGTGTCCGGCCTGCGCGAGGATCTTCCGTGCGCGGACGTCGCCCTCTCGAGCGGCGGTCACTGTCTCGCGCACAGGTCTTCCATCAGCGAGATCGATCAGTGCCGTCGTATTCACCATCGCCTCCAGGCAGCCGCGCGCCCCACAGGTGCATTGCCGCCCGCCGGGATCGACGATCACATGGCCAATATCACCGGCGCACTCGCCGGTGAATCGCAACAGCCGGCCATCGATGATCACGCCACCGCCGACTCCCGTCCCGACGACAATTCCGAGCAGTCGTTGCGCGCCGCGCCCCGCGCCGTGCTGGTATTCGGCGATCGTCGATGCGTTGGAATCCACCTCGAGCCGACATTCGATGCCGAGACTGTCGCTCAGTGCACGACGGAGCGGGAACTCGCGCAGCTTCGGCAGATTCGGATTGTGGACCATCGCAGAGTGGTCGGGCGTGACGAACCCGGCGACGGAGACGCCCACGCCCTCGATGCTGTGACCAAGCTCAATCCCCTTCTCGAGCATTGGGCCGAGCGCCAACCGGATCGCCTCGACCACTCCCTCGGGCTCCCCGCCAAGACTCGTCGGCACCCGGTCCCGCATGACGATGCTGCCATCGGCGGCGACGATCCCGATCTTGGTGCTCGTGCCACCGATGTCGATGGCGCCGGCGACGCGCATCAGAGCGCTGCTCGAGCCAGCTCCGGCTTCTTCCAGAGATCGATCGGCTTGGCGATTCCCTTGGGGCGGAACGGCAGCGTGATTTTCTGGCCCAGTCCTGCCGACGCGTACGCAGCGTAGAGAACTTCCTGCACCACTCGTCCCGTCTCACCGTCGGAGATTGGCGTCTCCTTGCCGCGCACGCAGCGCGCAAAGTGCCGCATCTCCTGCGGAAACCCGTAATTCCAGTGTTCCTCAAAGACGGGATAGGTCCAGCCTTTGGTCGAAGCAGCCTTCTCCACCGCGTAACCGAAACCGACCTCGGAGTAGGTCGGCAGTGCGTTGCCCATCAACATGTCGGCGTAGGTCTGGCCCTTGTCGCCGAACACCTCGATGCTGTCGTCCATGCCGCCGGGGCGATTCCAGCTGCTTTCAACCATGCCAATCGCGCCATCAGCGAACTCGATGATGGTGATCGCTTCGTCGTCGGCTTTGGTACGTTTGGAGTTGTGCTGGGTCGAGAGCTGAGAGTAAACGCTCTTTACTTTCTGCTTGCCGAGGAACCACCAGCAGAACGCGATGCCGTGGCAGCCGAGATCCATCAGCGCGCCACCGCCCGATTGATCGACATCCCAAAACCAATCGGAGTGCGGCCCCGAGTGCTTTTCGCCCTGCTTGACGAGATGGACTTTGCCGAACGCGCCTTCGTCAGCCATCTGCTTCGCCTTCACGTATTTCGGTGCGAAGAAGAGCTCCTCCGCGTAGAGCAGCAGGACGCCTGCTTTCCTGCAGGCATCGATCATCGCGTCCGCTTCCTCGAGCGTGATGCAGAGCGGTTTCTCGCACACCACATGCTTCCCCGCCTTGGCAGCGTCGAGCGTGATCTGCGCGTGAAGTCTGTTTGGAGCCGTAATCGAGACCAGCTCAACTGCCGGATCACCCAGCATCTCCCTGTAGTCGGCGTAGAACTTCGGGATCCCGTGTCGCTTTGCAAACGCTTCCGCGTTTCCCCTGGTCGGCGACGCGACCGCAACCACCTCCATCTCTTCCGGCATTGCCTTTACGGAAGCCGCGATGCAATCAGCCTGGAAACGCGATCCCACGATTCCGATTCCTACTTTTGACGCCATTGTTTTGCTCTCGCTCCGATTGAGGCTATCTGGCCGCCGAATCCCGCGCGTGACGCACGCGCATGATTCCGATCACCACGCAGATCACCGCCGGCCAGAAAGTAAGCGCCGCCAGCAGCCCCGGTCCAACTCTCAGGCCCACGCCGGCTGACCCGGCTGCAGCGGAACGCATCCCACCCATCTGCCAGGCGTCATCACGTAGCGTAGCGCCTTCGTCATTCCGATCTCGGATGAGAAATACGCCTGCAGCGCCAGCTCGCGAACGAGGTTGAAGTAGTGCTTGTCGCCAGCTGCTTTGGCCTCGGCGTCGATGCGGCGCAGCCAGTCCTCGCGGTTCACCTGCGACATCGATGCGAAGTGGTCGCCAACGGTGTCCCTGAACTGCTTCAGTCCGTTTACGACCCGCTCCTGATCGGCGGGCTCGTAACAGTCCGTGAGAAGGAGATTGATCGCCGCGCCCGCGCCCGCCGCTTTCGCGCCCGGCGAGTTTGGAGTGGTTGGTAGCAGAGTATCTGCAATATCCTCGATCAGCGACTGGTCCTCGACACTCAAAACCTTGCCAGTTGGCTTGTTGGAATCACGCGTGCAGGCGATCAGAAATCCGTTGGTGGTGACCAGCACTCCGCCGACCACAGCGGTGGCCGTCTTCACCGCCTCTCTGCGGTTCATCGGCCTCGTCACAGGTTCTGCCTCGACATTTCCTGAGTGGCGTGGTCCACCGCGCGCGCCGTCAGCGTCATGTACAGAATCGACGGGCTCTGGTTGCCCGTCGACGTCATGCACGCGCCGTCGGTAACGAAGACGTTCGGGCACGCGTGCAACTGGTTCCACTTGTTGAGCATAGACGTCTTTGGATCGCTACCCATCCGCGCGCCACCCATCTCGTGGATGTCCAGACCCGGAGCCTGATGGTTGTCGTGCGATTCGATATTCTTGCAACCCGCCGCGGACAACATGTCGTTCGCCTGCTTGAGCCAGTCGCGAATCATCCGCTCCGAGTTGTCGTCATACCCGACCGACGTCACCAGCAGCGGAATCCCCCACTGATCCTTTTGCGTCGGGTGCAGCGTAACTGTGTTCGTCGCTCGCGGAATCGTTTCCCCCTGCATGTACATGTACACACCCCACGGACCTGGCTTGGTCAGCGATTCCTTGTACACGCCGCCGACCCGCTCCACCTGAGTCGGCTCGCCGCGCTCGCGATAACCGCCCGTGAATGTCGTGTACCCGCCGACGAAGTCCGCATCGGCGTCCTGCTTCCCGACATTCCGGAAATTCACCAGGATGCACTCCGTCGGATTCTTGCCGTAGAAGTACTTGTCCTCGAATCCGTCGAGCCGTCCGCTTGCGCCTGTCCGGTAGTTGTGGTGGCAGATGTACTTGCCCAGCACTCCGCTATCGTTGCCCAGCCCGTGCGGGAATCGGTTCGACGTCGAGTTCAGCAGGATCAGATTCGTATTCAGCGCTGAGGCATTTACGAACACGATCCGCGATTGATACTCCGTGACCGCATGGGTGTGCGCATCGATGACCCGCACTCCAGTCGCCTTCCCCTTCGACTGGTCGTAGATGATCGAGTGCACCACCGAATCGGGTCGCACCGTAAGATTTCCCGTTTTCGCCGCCCATGGCAGCGTCGATGCGTTGGAGCTGAAGTACCCCCCGAACGGGCAGCCGCGCATGCAGAGATTCCGCGCCTGGCACGTCCCTCGGCCCTGCTGCAGGTGAATCTCCTTCGGCTGCGACAGGTGCGCCCAACGCCCTTGCACCACGTACCGATCACCGTACCGCGCCAGCAGGCTGTCCCTCAAATGCTTCTCGGCGCAGTTGAAATCGAATGGCGGGAGGAACTCGCCGTCGGGCATCGCTTCGAGATGATCGGCGTTGCCACACACCCCGATGAACTTCTCGACGTGGGAGTACCACGGCGCAACATCGTCGTAAGTGATCGGCCAGTTCATTCCGTAGCCGAGCTTTTCCGGCGCGACGAACTCGTGCTTGCTCCAGCGCTGGCACGCTCGGCCCCAGATGATCGACTTTCCGCCGACCTGATAACCGCGAATCCAGTCGAATGGTTTAGCCTGGACGTACGGGTGGTCCCGATCCTTGACGAAGAAATGCATGGTGTCTTCGCCGTACCCCGCGGCCTTGCTGATCAGCGGGTTCTCCTTCAGGACCTGACGCGACAAGGCGCCGCGGTGTGGTAGCTCCCACGGCGCCAGGTTCATCGTCGGATAGTCCTTGATGTGGACGACATTGCGCCCACGCTCGAGAACGATCGTCTTCAGCCCTTTCTCACACAGCTCCTTCGCTGCCCACCCTCCGGAAATCCCGGATCCGATGACGATCGCATCGTAAATCGTGTCTGCCGCCATCGACCAGTCTTGCTGTTGACGTCAGGCGTGCGAGGCGTACGCCTTCTGACCCGGCGTGTACGGCATGCACGGCTCGTAACTGCCCGGGGCCTCCTCGTACACCTGCGCCTGCTTGCAGCCGATCTCGGAAGTGAAATACCCGAGCAGCGCCAGCTCCTTCATCATCCGGAACCACCGATTTGGCGGGGCTGCGGTAATTGCGCTCGCCGTCTGTGACTCGGTTTTCGGCGCGTTCTCCTGGACCGCCTTGCTGATGAACTCCTTCGATTTCTTCAGTTGATCGATCCGCTGCTGCTCGGAGTAATCGAACTGCTCCTTGTCCAGCGTCTTGAGCAGAGCGAGGCGCTGCTGCGGCGTCGCCGCCATGAAAGACTTGCCACCGTTCTTGTCCTTGCTCAGATCGTCGAGCTTCTGCATGCCGTCGCGAAAAGTCTGCTGATCCTCTTCGCTGTAGCTGTCGGTGACCATTGTCGCCATCAGCGCGCCGGTTTTCGCCGCTTTGGCGCCGGGAGTGCTCGTAGTCGGCAAAATGGTGTCGGCGATCTCGTCGAGATAGGCTACTTCGTCAGCGCTGAATGGAGTGAACGATCCATTGGTCTTTTCGGTGCGACAACCCGTGATCAGGGCGCTGCCGCCGATGAGCGCGACTCCGCCCAGCAGTGCCGCCACGCGAGCAACCGCTTCGCGGCGGGTGATCATCTCCGCGTTGGATTCGGTCAGTATCCCGTTGTCAGTCATCGATGGCTCCGTCATAGATTCTGCCGCTTCAGCTCCTGCACCGCGTAATCAGCTGCGCGCGCGGTGAGTGCCATGTAGGTGAGTGAAGGATTCTGACACGCGGTCGAGACCATGCACGATCCGTCGGTCACGAAGACGTTCATCGCGTCCCAGACCTGATTGTGGGAGTTGAGCACCGACGTCTTTGGGTCGCGACCCATTCTGGCCGTGCCCATCTCGTGAATGCCATCCCCCGGGAAGGATCCCGCGTCGTACACGGTGACATCCTTCACTCCGGACTGCTCGAGCAGCTCCGCCATGTCGACCTGCATGTCGCGGCGCATTGCGTGCTCGTTCTCGCCGGTGGCGCAATCGATTCTGAGCACCGGTAAGCCCCACTTGTCTTTCTTGACCGGATCGATCGACGCCATGTTGGCGTGGTTTGGAAGCATCTCCCCGAACGCGGTCGCGCCGATGGTCCACTGTCCGGGCAGCGACATCGCATCCTTGAACTCGCCCCCGACGCCCAGCTCGGCGACTCCACGGCCCCACCCGTCGCGCCCAGCGCCGCCCTGATAGCCGAAGCCGCGCAAGTACGACCTCTTGTCCCCGAACAGGTTGCGGTAGCGCGGAATGTAAAAACCGTTTGGACGGCGACCGTGATAATACTTGTCGTCCAGTCCTTCGAGCCTGCCCCCCGCGCCGGCGCGGAAGTGGTGATCCATCAGATTGTGTCCCAGCTCGCCGGAGCTGCTTCCGAGTCCACCAGGCCACACGTCGGTCGCCGAGCGCATCAGCAGCCAAGCGCTGTTCAGAGTCGACGCGCAGAGGAACACCACCTTCGCGCTGTAATCGTTCATCTGATTGGTGAGACCGTCCATAACGCGCACACCCGTCGCGCGCTTCTTGTCCTTGTCGTACAGGACTTCGGTCACGATCGCCCACGGCCGAAGCGTCAGGCGTCCCGTCGCCATCGCGGGCGGCAGCGTCGAAGACTGGGTGCTGAAGTACGCGCCGTAGGGACAGCCGAGCCAGCATGCATCGCGATACTGACACTGGGTCCGACCCGCGTGCGCCTGAGTGAGATTCGCGCTGCGGCCGGGAATGATGCGGCGGTGTGGTCCGAATTTCTTGTTGGCGATGTCGGCGACTTGTTGCTCGCCGCAATTGAGTCGCATTGGCGGGAGAAACTGTCCATCGGGAAGCTGCGGCATGTTCTCGTGCGAGCCGTTGATGCCCGCGTGCTTCTCGACGTGATCGTACCAGGGCGCGAGGTCCGCGTAACGGATCGGCCAGTCGACCGCGATTCCCTCCTTGGCGTTTGCCTCGAAGTCGAAATCGCTCCAACGATAACTCTGACGACCCCACATCAGCGACCGTCCGCCGACGTGATACCCGCGGAACCAGTCGAAGCGCTTTACCTCGACGTAGGGAGAATCTTTATCCGATGCCCAGTAGTCGAGATTGGTCTCGTTGAGCGGGTAGTCGCGCTTCAGGACGGGATAGAGCTCCTCCATCGCGCGCGTCCGCCCGCCGCGATGCGGATACTCCCACGGACCCTTGGTCGCGTTTACGTAATCCTTGATGTGCTCGATGTTCTTCCCGCGCTCGAGCATGAGTACGCGCAGGCCTTTTTCGGTGAGCTCTTTGGCTGCCCACCCGCCGGAGATTCCGGAGCCGACGACGATTGCATCGTAGGTGGTGTCCGCGGTACCGCTCTTGGTGCTGCTGCTGGTGTTGTTCTGCACCGCATCCTCGCTGAGGGTAGAGGATTCCATTCAGTCCGCCCGCCGCTACGCGGGCCGAGCGAATATGTCACGCGTTCCGCGCGCCTGCCATAAGGGGAGACTGTTGCGGGGATTTACCGAGCCGATTCGTCAGACGGCCCCGCGGTGCTCCGCAGCCAATCGGCGATCGCCGGCCGCTGGCAATACTCCGCCCATCCGAGCGCATCACCGTCGTAAACAGTGTCCTTGATGTCGGTGCGCGCGCCACGCTCGACGAGCAGCTGTACGACATCCGGGTGATCGGATGCAATCGCCTGATGCAGCGGCGTCGAATGAGAGTGCCAACCTTCCGGATTGTACCGGTTCGGATCTTCGCCCGCGTCGAGAAGCATTTGGACGATCTCGCGGTGCCCGTGCTGCGCCGCCAGCGCGATCGCGACGTGACGCTCGCCGCCGTCGGCGACTGGCAACAGGCGCCTGGCTTCGTCGACCAGTCCGAGACCAGCAGCCGCCGCAAGGGTGTCGGGCGCGGCGCCACGCTTCGCGAGTGCCAGCGCCGTGTCGCTGTAACCGAATGCCAGCGCCGTCATCGCTGGGGATTGCCACGCCGTCCCCTTTCCGTGCGGCGACGCGCCATAGTCGAGCAGCAGCTCCGCCAAAGCAATCTGCAATCCGGCACCAGCCAGGTGGGCACTCGACACCAGCATGCCCATCGTCGTGCACTTGTGGTCGTACATGTCGGCGACGGCATCCGGGTCGGCACCGGCCTCCAGCAGAACTCTCGCAATCGCAACGGCATTGGGCGGAGTCTTCTGTCTCACTGCCTCGACGCCGTTTGCCGCTGTGTAATGCAGGACCGTCGCGTGGTGCCGTCGCGTCGAACGCGCGTGAGCCAGCTCGGGATGCTCCGCCAGCATCGACTCCAGCCTGGCGAGCTTGCCGTCGACGACGGCGTCGACGGCAAGCTCGAACCTCGCGATCGGACCATCACGCGCGACGGCCTCCGTGAACTTCGCGAGGTCGTCCCACTTCCAGAATGCGTATTCCTGCGCAACTACGATTTGCGCGTCAGCGGGATCGAGCGTTTGCGGCTCGACCTCGCCGACCGATTTGCCACGATACCGCGGGTGCATCCACTTGAACTTCCATCGCGCGCTCGTGTCGCCGGATCTCAGAGCTTCGTAAAGCTCCTCGGCTTCACGCTGGTAGTCGGCCAGTGGTGCGCTGAAAGGAAGTGCGGGTGCGCTCATGCTCCCGAGGCCGATCCTGCGCGCGGTAGCGCTTCGCCAAGTGCGTCGAGCCGATCCGACCAGTACTTCCTGAGCCGGTCGGCTGTAGCCCGATCGGTGAGCCTGGTGTGCTGCACCGCCACCGAGCTCTTGCCGGTGCCCTTCGCCACGAATCCGACGGCGATGATGCTGCCATCGGTCCAATCGAGTCGCATCGATTTTGGCTCCGTTGCGGTTCGAATACGAGCTTCATCTTCGGCGAGCCAGCGCCGTCGAAGCCGGGCGTCGGACCACGCACCGAATAGCTCACTCACTGGAACGTCGAAAGTCCGGGACTTGCTTACTTCATACGTCCCGTCGCGGCGCTGGCCGCGAGCGCGCAGGCCTTTGATGCGCTCGTAGCCGACGGTCACTGTCTGCGCCCACCAGTCCGGGGTTTTGTATTTCCTGCTCACCAGCCCCGCGATCTCGCGGTGCGACATGTTTTCGGCGCCGTGATGATCGAGCGCCTTGACCCATCGCTCCCACGTGCAGCCGGTTTGGGCTTTCACTTTCGCGTCGCTGATACCGGCGAGGCGGGCGTATTCGCTGGCCTTCGGTGCGACTGGCCGGTCACCATTTGCGACCCAGCCTGAATTCGCTGGGCGTACTGAACGCTTCTTCTTTATGATGTTTGCGCGGGCGGCAGTATAGGCTTCACCCGTCTTATCCATTCGAGCGCGAACGAGGCGCTTGAGATCCTTCTGTCGGGGCATCGTCTTTTCTCCTTTGGCTACACCACGGCACTCTCCCCAGCAGCGCGCCATGGTGACGCAAAGGAATCGACGAACCAATCCGGGAGTCTGCCCCCCTTTGCCTCTCGCTGGACTCCGGCTGGGGCAGAGTCGAAGAGGTTAGGCGCGGATCGCCGCCACCAACACAATGGCGGCATCCCGGCAGGTCGTCAAGCTTTCCGTCCGACAGTCACCTCTACCAGCCCGCCTTCATCCGTCGCGTTGAGCCAGCGCGGTGTCCAATGCGTTCCACGCCAGGAGCGCGCACTTCACCCGCGCCGGGAATCGCGCGACACCGGAAAGCGCGCGCAAAGAGCCGAGCTGCGGGTCGTCCGCCGCAGATGATTCCCCAAGCATCAGTGCGCGGAATTGCTGGCGAATGGACTCGATCTCGGCGCGCGTTTTTCCCTTTAACAGCTGCGTCATCATCGACGCCGATGCCTGCGAGATCGAGCAGCCGCGCCCCGAAAATTTCACGTCGCGGATCCCTTCGCCGTCGAACGTCACCTGCAGCCCGATCTCGTCACCGCAGAGTGGATTCTTCAGCTCCACCGCAGCGTCGGGATTCTCGAGCGTCCCTTTGTTTCGCGGCCGCCGGTAGTGATCCAGGATCATTTCCTGATATAGCGCGCCGAGGTCGGCCGATGTCCTACCGGAAGGCACGAAAGCTCTCTGCGTCTCTAGACGGAGGCATAACCGAAGATCTCCTTCGCCTTCCTGATTCCCGCCACCAGTGCCTCGATGTCACTCTCGTCGTTGTAGATGTAGAAAGACGCGCGGGCTGTCGCCGGCACGTCCAGGCGCCGCATCAACGGCTGCGCGCAGTGATGACCGGCGCGAATGCAGACTCCCTCGCCATCGAGGATCGTCGCCAGATCGTGAGGATGTACGTCGGCGACAGTAAAGCTCACCACACCGCTGCGCTGTTCCACGGCGGGTCCGTAGATGTGCAGACCCTCGACCGTTGCTAACCGCTTCTGTGCCGCCGCCATCAGCGCGCGCTCGTGTGCGATCACGCGATCCATCCCGATTGCATCGAGATAGTCGACGGCCGCCGCAAGCCCAACCGCGTTCGCGGCGTTCGGTGTTCCCGCCTCGAACTTGTGCGGCAGCACGTTCCAGGTCGTGCGATCGTCGTAAACGAACTCGATCATGTCGCCGCCCGTCTGATACGGCGGCATTTCGTCCAGGATTTCGCGCGTTCCAATCAGCCCGCCGATTCCCATCGGGCCGAGCATCTTGTGTCCGCTGAAGGCGTAGAAATCGACGCCCAGCGAGTCGAACGAAACCGGGAAATGGGGAGCGCTCTGGGCGCCGTCGCAGACCAGAATCGCATCGGTCCTGTCGCGGACCAGTCGAACTATTTCCGAAACTGGATTTATCGTCCCCAGAGCGTTCGAGACATGACTGAACGCGACGATCCGGGTGCGTGAGCTGAGAAGGCCCGCGAGGAAATCCAGATCGATTCGGCCATCGGGAGTCAGCTCGCAGACTCTGAACTTCGCGCCCGTTTTCATCGCCAGCACCTGCCACGGGACGAAGTTGGCGTGATGATCCATCGCCGTAACTACGATCTCGTCGCCGCTCGATACGTTCGCCGCGCCCCACGAGCCGGCGACCAGATTCAGTCCTTCGGTCGTCCCTCGAGTGAAGATGAGGCAGTCGGAGTCGCGCACGCCGAGAAACCGCGCGATGCGTACCCTCGCTTCGTGGTAGCGTTCGGTTGCGCGCACCGAAAGTGAATAGGCTCCGCGGTGGGGGTTTGCATTCGAGGTCTCATAGAATTCGCGGAGCGCGTCGAGCACAGCTCGCGGCTTCTGGGAGGTCGCGGCGGAATCCAGGTAGTGAAGTCCCGGATTGTTGGCGAGAAGCGGAAAATCGGCGCGCACGTTCACGGTATGCGCACCGTCGACGCTTCGTACTTGCCATCCACTCTCTTGCAGCGTGGTCCGACCAGGATTGTGTCACCCTCGAGCCGAACCTGAAACACCGGCAGGGGACTCGTCGCGGGGACCTGCTTTACCTCGCCCGTGCGGCAGTCGTACCGTGCGCCGTGCCATGCGCATTGCAACGTCCCGTCACTTAGCAGATCGCCGAGCGACATCGAAAAGTGCTGGTGGGTGCAGATATCGCTCAACGCCGAGATCTCGCCGTTGTACCGGACCAGGCAGATCGCGTCACCACTTGGCCGCACGCGTTGCAAAACCGTTCCGTCGCCAATCTCAGCGACCGACGCCACCGGCTCGAAGTCCGTCACCATGCGTCTCTATTGTAGGAAACGCGACCGCCATCGATCATGTCGCAGCCACCTAAGTGCTGACGAGACAACGGGATAGAGAGACAGGTGTTCGCTTGACTATCCCGACAGAATTGCTTTAGATTGAATCTACGAAGGGAAGTATAGAAACGCCAAGGAGTTGGAATGAGCTCGGGAATCGAGGCGCTGGTCAATCGCGAGTACGCGTACGGGTTCGTCACCGACGTCGAGACGGACACTGTCCCGCCTGGTCTCAACGAAGACATCATCCGGCTCATCTCGTCAAAGAAGAACGAGCCGGAGTTCATGCTCGAGTGGCGCCTCAAGGCGTACCGGCGCTGGCTGACGATGAAGGAGCCACACTGGGCCAACGTGAAGTACCCGCCGATCGACTACAACTCGCTCGTCTACTATGCGGCTCCCAAGAGTGTGAAACCGCTCCAGAGCCTCGACGAAGTCGATCCCGAGCTCCTCGACACCTACAAGAAGCTGGGCATCTCGCTCAACGAGCAGAAAGTCCTCGCCGGTGTCGCGGTCGACGCAATCTTCGACAGCGTTTCAGTCGGCACGACCATGAAAGAGGAGCTGGGCAAGCTCGGCATCATCTTCTGCTCATTCGGCGAAGCCGTTCAGAATCATCCCGACCTCGTAGAGAAGTACCTCGGCAGCGTCGTTCCGCACAGTGACAATTTTTTTGCTGCACTGAACGCAGCCGTTTTCAGCGACGGCTCGTTTGCGTACGTGCCGAAGGGCGTGAAGTGTCCGATGGAGCTTTCGACCTATTTCCGAATCAACAGCAAGAACACCGGGCAGTTCGAGCGCACCCTCATCATCGCCGACGAAGGCGCATCGGTCAGTTACCTCGAGGGATGCACCGCGCCCAAGCGCGACGAGAACCAGCTGCATGCAGCAGTGGTCGAGCTGATTGCGCTCGATAACGCGACCGTCAAGTACTCGACGGTGCAGAACTGGTATTCCGGCGACGAACAGGGCAAGGGCGGCATCTACAACTTCGTCACCAAGCGCGGGAAAGCCGCCGGCGTCAACTCGAAGATCTCGTGGACCCAGGTCGAAACCGGCTCGGCGATCACCTGGAAATATCCGAGCGTGATTCTGCAGGGCGACAATTCGGTCGGTGAGTTCTACTCGGTAGCGGTGGTCAACAGAAAGCAGCAGGCCGACACCGGCACCAAGATGATCCACATCGGCAAGAACACGAAGTCGACCATTGTATCCAAGGGCATCTCCGCGGGCGAAGGCAACAACAGCTATCGCGGACTTGTTCGTGTCCTGCCGCGGGCGGAAGGAGCGCGTAATTATACGCAGTGCGATTCGATGCTCATCGGCAATCGCTGCGGCGCGCACACCTTTCCGTACATCGAGGTGCAGAACAACACCGCGACCCTCGAGCACGAGGCATCGACGTCGAAGATCGGCGAAGATCAGATTTTCTACTGCAAGCAGCGCGGAGTGAGCGCCGAGCACGCCGTGTCGATGATCGTGAGCGGGTTTTGCCGCGAGGTGTTCAAGGAGCTGCCGATGGAGTTCGCAGTGGAGGCGCAGCAGCTTCTGGGAATCACGCTGGAAGGCAGTGTCGGTTGAGGCCAACGCCTAGCAACTGAGCGGAATGGAACGACGGAATGTGATCGACAGAATCCAGGCTGCCTGGGACTGGCTCCGCTCCGGACCACGCACGCCGGGTTACCCGTTCACGGCAAACTGGACGCTTTTCAGTCAGGCGATTTACGCGATTCAAACAACATTCAATCACTGGTTTCGTGCTCGAGATAAATGATCTTCACGCCGGTATCGGCGACAGGGAAATCCTTCGTGGCATCAGCCTCCGCGTAAACGCCGGAGAGGTCCACGCTGTCATGGGCCCGAATGGATCGGGGAAGTCGACCCTGGCGCAGGTGCTCGCCGGCAATCCGACCTACGAGGTCACCGGCGGCAGCGTCACGTACAACGGGCAGGATCTGCTGGAGATGGATCCGGAAGTTCGCGCGCAGAACGGAATTTTTCTGGCGTTCCAGTATCCGGTTGAAATCCCCGGTGTGTCCAACGCCTACTTTCTGCGATCCGCGTACAACGAGATTCGCAAGGCGAAGGGCCAGGAGGAAGTCGATCCCCTCGAGTTCCTCGACCTCGTCGAGCAGAAGCTCAAGCTCGTCGACATGGACGAGTCGATGCTGTCGCGCTCCGTGAACCAGGGATTCTCCGGCGGTGAGAAGAAGCGCAACGAGATCTTCCAGATGGCGGTGCTCGCCCCGCGACTCGCGATTCTCGATGAGACCGATTCGGGCCTCGACATCGACGCGCTGCGAATCGTCGCCGAGGGCGTGAACAAGCTGCGCTCGCCGGAGAACGCCACGATCGTCGTGACGCACTATCAGCGGCTCCTCAACTACATAGTGCCCGATTTCGTCCATGTGCTGGCCAGCGGTCGAATCGTCAAATCGGGTGGCAAGGAGCTGGCGCTGGAGCTCGAGGAGAAAGGCTACGACTGGCTGCAGAACACTGCCACCGCCGGCAGCGCGGGAGCGGTCGCGTGAGCGACATCGCAGCGACGATTCCCCTCGAGGTCGAGGCAGCGCGGCCGAGGAGTGAGCGCGGGGTAGCGGTGCGCGCGCCCGGCGCAATCGAGATTTACCGCCAGGACTTCGATCGACAGCCCGCGGCGCCCAGGTGGCTGCAGAGTCTGCGCGAGCACGGGTTTGCCAGATTCGAGGCGCTGGGATTTCCGACGACCAAGAACGAGGATTGGCATTTCACCAGCGTCGCGCCCATTTCGGAGCAGCCGTTCACGCTGGCGTCACTCACCGACGCTACGGCTGCGACCGGATCCGAGCGCCGTGAAGCCCCGCGACGGAAAGCCGACGCTTTCGGTCAACTGGGCGTGAGACCCGCCGACGTCGAGGGCTTTGGATTCGGTGAGTCGGGATGGCACACCCTGGTTTTCGTCAACGGCGCGTATTCGCCGGAGTTGTCCTCGGCCGACGGCGAGGTCGTGGCCGGAAGTCTCGCGCATGCGATCGAAGCCGGAAATCCGGCAGTCGAGCGTTATCTGGGCAGGATTGCGACCTTCGATCAGCACGCGTTCACCGCGCTCAATACCGCCTTTGTGGAAGACGGCGCATTCATCGAGATCCTTCCTGAAGCGGTCGTAGAGTTGCCGATCCACCTGGTTTTCGTTTCGGAGGGCGATACCGTCTCCCACCCGCGCAACCTCATCGTCGCCGGACGGCACTCGCGGGCAACAGTGGTCGAAACCTACGTCTCACTCCGCGACGGCACCTACTTCACCAACGCGGTGACCGAGGTGGTAGTTGGGGAAGGCGCGCACCTCGATCACTACAAGATCCAGCGCGAGAGTGAGCTGGCCTTCCATGTCGGCACGGTCCAGGCGAAACAGGAAGCCAACAGTCAGTTCCACTCGTTCTCGTTCGCGGTCGGCGGCTCGCTGGCCAGGACCAACATCTACACCGCCCTCGATGGCGATGCGGCGACTTGCACGCTCAACGGCCTTTATCTCACGGACGGCTCGCAGCACATCGACAACCAGACGAGCATCGAGCACATCGCGCCCAACTGCCCGAGCCACGAGGTTTACAAGGGCGTCCTCGACGGCCGCTCGCACGGGGTTTTCAATGGCAAGGTTTACGTTCACCCCGAGGCGCAGAAGACCGACGGCAAGCAGAGCAACAACAATCTGCTGCTATCCCCGCAAGCGCGTATCGACACCAAGCCCCAGCTCGAGATTTTCGCCGACGATGTGAAGTGCACCCACGGGGCAACGGTAGGCCGCCTCGACGACGTGGCGATGTTTTACCTGAATAGCAGGGGGATCGGGCCGGAGCGGGCGCGTACTCTCCTCACCTACGCTTTTGCCGCCGATGTTCTGGAGTCGATTGAACTGGCCGCGGTCAGGGAGTCGTTGGAGAAGGCAGTGCTCTCCAGGTTCTCGGCGTAGAGTCTCGAGCGCTTCGGCTGGCCACCACAGAACTAAAGCGGGCAGCTGCAAGCTTTTTACAGCAGCTTGGCCGACAGCTTCTCGGGAAGCGTCGCTCCTCGTCGCTAGCATCTAACAGTACTGAAGCGCGGAGCCCTTAGCGGGCGAGCAGCTACGCCAAGAGCGAGCTGGTGTCGCTTCATTGCGCCGAACCCAACGACGAGAGCGACACGACGAGACGCAGGAAGACGAGACGCGATGCGTCCCGAGAGCTTCTCAGCGTAGCAGCTGTCCAGCTAACGGCTCCCCGCTTTCTTTCATGTGGTGGCCAGCCGACGCGCGCGGGTCCCAGAAGCCGGGAGACCTACCGACCCAGCAAATAAAGGATGACGACGATAACCGCGATCGCCCCAACGATCACGTTCGTCGGAACCTTGTTCGGCGAATCTGGATCCAGATCCCCGGCCAGGATCGGGTGCTTGATGGTGTTGCGACGGGTGCTGATGTCTTTCTCCCGCTTCGTCGCGGCCGCGGGCTCGATCACTGCGACGCCGAGCGGCAGCCGCTTGGTCGTGAACGTCAGGATCGCCGAGCCGACTTCTACTTTGTCGCCTTCCGCGAGCGACCTGGGCTCAGTCAGCGTTACGCCGTTTACAGCGGTGGGGTTAACACCACACGGGTGGAGCACGAATTTCCCATCTTCCGCCCGCAGCTCGGCGTGGTTGCGCGACACGGCCGGCTCACGAATGAGGATATGGCTCGCGGCATCGCGGCCTATTGTCAGCAGTGCGTTCCTGACCGGGTAGGCGCGGCGCTCGAATTCGTAAATGAGGTGGGCGCTGTCGTCGCCCGGGGCCTGTAGAGCCATGAAAGCCATTCGATCTCCGTGTTCCTAAAGACGAACGACCGGCTGAGCAGGCTACATTAAGCGCCCCTATCAGGTGGGAAACAGACTGGGGGGGACTCGCTAGCCGTGGCTTGGACCGCGTATTATACCGCCAACCTACATCTAACTCCCCGGAGGGGGCATGGCGACAAAACTCGAAAAGACCCTGAAACGCGAGATCGAGATCGACGGCAAGGCCTACATGGTGGCGATTTCGCCTGAGGGAGTTAAGGTCACCCAGAAAGGCTTCCGCCGCGGTCCCGAGCTCACCTGGCGCTCGATCATCAGCGGAGAAGCCGAGATGGGCCAGCAGCTGAAATCGTCTGTCGGGGCGACCGGAGACTCCGAGGAGTAGTCTTCAGGGACTCTTCGGTGGGGTCGGCGCCGGGCTCATGTTCATCGAGTCCATCGGCAGGTTCGGATTGCTCTGGACGTCCGAAAGGTGCTCCTGAATGATGACCCACCGACCCCCTCGCTTCTGAAAAACAGCCGTCCACGCCCCGCCGATTACGTGGTTCATCCCGGTCGGCGTGAGGTGCGGCACGCGATACGTGCTCGTCATCACCGCTGCGTCGGGACCGAGCACGTCGACGTTCATCGACGTCCATTCCCACTTCGGATTGCGCATGTTCTGGCCGACGTAGGTCCAGAACGCCCTTATGCCCTGTTCGAGCTGCTCCCGGGTCGTGGTCACGACCCCGCCGCTGGCGGAAATCACTCTGCCGTCAGTGGGGTAGAGACTCATTAGGCTTTTCACCGGATCGGGCTTGGACAGGTCGTAAGCATTCACGACCAGCTTCTTGAGGGTGTCGGCAACCGCCTGCTTTTCGGCGGTCGACATATCCGCTCCCGATCGGGGCGCACAAGCGCCGGCGAGCGCTACGAGCGCGATTGGGACGAGCCAGCGGATCCTCATCCGCGCGAAGCTAAGGGGGTGACCATGATCTCGCGAGTCTCTTGATAGAGACAATCGCTGTCACCAAGCGATGACAGCAGGAGAGAAAACGAGTCTTTAAGCCCCAATTCTGAGCCTTAAACACGGGTGCGGCCATTGCCATTATAGATGGCGCCGGTGCGAATCATATGTTCCTCGCCGGTGTACGACTCGCGGGACAGTCATTCCCAGTGGATGGGAAGGAGTTTTTATGCGGAAGACCTATCTGTTGCTTGCAGGAGCTGGGGCCGTTCTTCTGGCCGCTTGCGGCGGCGACAAGAAGACCTCGATCAACGACGATCTCAAGAAAGACCTGGAGCTCGCCTCCTCGTCCGATGGGATCACGCTCGCCAACAGCTCTGCGACTCCGGGCCAGCAGGTAGTCTCGGCGATCGAGCAGACCGCTCCCGCGCCAAAGCAAAAGGCTCCGTCGACCACGGTGAAACGGCACAAGCCTGCGCCCAAGGCGACCCCCCAGGTCGTCGAGGCCAAAGCGCCCGCTACCGTGACACAGCCCGAGGAGAACACTGTCGCTCAGCTGCCCGCCGGTCATGACCCTGTAATGGTGTCGCCGCGCCCGCAGCCGGTCCCGGTATCCTATCCGAGCGGTCCGTCGTCAGGTGGAGACGATGGTCGCGTGAGCAGCGGCAGCGGTGTTGGCGTCGTACTCGGCACGATTCTCGGCGCGGTAATTCGTGGTGGTGTTGTCGGAGGCGACGTCGACAACTGCGATCCCCGCACCGAGGGACGGCACGGAGCACGCCCGCCGATCATGATCAACACCAGAATGCCGCTTCCCGGCCGCGTTGGCGGCGCCAGCAGAATTGGCGCGACCACCGGTGGAATGGGCCGCGTCCGCTACTAGTCCTCCAGACGGGAGAGGGATGCGGTCGAGGTCAGGCCGCATCCCTTTTTCGTATCCATGAGATGAGATCAATGCAGACAAGACTTTCGAAGATCGCCGCTCCAGTCCTGTTGACCGTTACCCTGGCGCTCGGCG